>Ga0302314_10016710_pt1 | contig 12368 bp, 10 predicted proteins | sample III_Palsa_N2_3_FD_200533 | JGI IMG/M metagenome (GOLD analysis project Ga0302314, IMG submission 200533) | Peat permafrost microbial communities from Stordalen Mire near Abisko, Sweden - III_Palsa_N2_3 | ecosystem: Environmental > Terrestrial > Soil > Palsa > Peat permafrost | place: Sweden...
GGACATATAAGCAAGTGTCCCGACGGTCGCGCCGGCCGCAGTCAGATCGAGCGCCCGGTTGGACCTTGCTCCCAGCACTCCACCCGAAAACTTTGCCAGACCAAAATCCAGAACTTTGGCCTGCACGGTTCCGTTGGGCTTGTCGACCAGAAAGATATTTGCGGGCTTGATGTCGCGATGAATCACACCCTTGGCGTGGGCTGCTCCAAGGGCCTCAGCGACCTCACGAGAGATAGAAAGAACCTCATCCAGCTGTACCGTTCGGTGGTCGATGAGGTCTTTAAGTGTTTTTCCCTCAAGCAGTTCCATCACCAGATAGGGCTCGCCGTTCTCCTCGCCGATGTCGAAAATTGTGCAAATATTTGGATGGTTCAGCGCCGACGCGGCGCGGGCCTCGCGTAAGAAACGCTCCCGCATCCCTGGCATGGTGTACTCGCTGTGCAGAAGTTTGATGGCAACTTCCCGGTGCAATCTCGCATCCCATGCCCGGTAGACAAAGCCCATACCGCCGCCGCCCAGGTTTCCCAGGATTTCGTACGGGCCGTATTTCTTGCCTATGTCCGGAACCACAGCGATCCTCTTCCCCGAGCAAATACAAGTCGACTACCGGTGTGGTGCCGCACACCATTCCGCAGTATTAGATTCGTCCAACATCATAAACCCCAGCCACTTGTAACTAGGGTTCTGTTGGCGGGGCTGTGCCGCATTGAACAACCCTGAAGTCAGTCTCGGCCGGGCCGACTACAGGAAGTGCCCAAACCCACCCTCTCGTATCCTCCCATGCCAGGTCGCTCCGTGCCACTGCAAGATAGTGGATGCCCCAAAAGTGGCAGCGAGCGATAGCCTCCTCGGCAGACGGCGCCGGCAGCGTAAATAGCTCTCGTATCGCATGCTGCGCCGATGCACATTGGGCAGGATCGCCCCCGAACACTGCACCACAGTCCACCTCGGCATCCGCTACCATCGCCCGCCCGGAGTACAGCATGTTCGCCACATAAAAGTAGCTTCGCGGGTCAATCAGGTTTGACTGGACAACCGCCGTCGCCGGGATCATCCGGTCTGCCACCTCGTAGCCGGCGCGAGTTGCAAACGCCGTCTCCGGAAGCCCCTCGAAACCCGGCATCCTGGCCGCAACATGCAGTGGGACGTAAACGCGCAGCATCAGCACCTGAAATCCGGTTCCCGCTAACCCAATCAATAGAAGGAGAGCAAGCCACTGACTCGACTTCGGCCGGGTCAGCATCTCGGCCGTCAGCAGCAGTAGAAAGAAGCTCGGAATCAGCGCCGCCCGGTAGCCAAAGTCGTTGTTGCCGATCACGGCAGACCGAACAAAGCTGACTAACACCAGACCGGCAAGCGCCAACCCAACCGCAGTCCGGTCGGACGGCGACAGACTCCGCCAGCCGCAAATCGCCAGCACGAGAACCAATCCATACAGCCCGAGTTCCAACACATAGCCAGGAAGCAGGAGGGTCAGGCGAGCGGCCTGCTCCAGCAGGATAGGGTGGCTGTTGTGGATCGAAGCCAACGCCGGCAAGCCAGTAATATGCCCCGCATTGAGCATCTCCCTCACCCCAAGCTGGAAGAGGTGCGACACACCGGCATTCGCCCCGCCCTCGGTTCCGGAGCGCGACCCCATCAGACTCCGCAGATACGGGACCAGCAGCGCGCCGGCTACCAGGGCTGCCACAGCACTCCTCGCAACCAGAACGGTCTCCTGCTTCCGAAGCAGAAGCATCGCCGACCATCCAGCCATCAGCATGGCGAACCCTGCTGCAACGTAGATCGAAAGCCCAAACGCACTGGCTGCTGCGACTCCCGCCAGCGCGATCGCCGCAACGTTGTTCCTGGACGGGCCCGCCTCCCGAGTTCGCCATAGCAGCAGAAACGCAGTCAGGCAGCAGAGCAACGACGATGTGTGATTCGGCACCCACGCGATGCTGTCGAACCATGATGAAATCTGGTCCTTCGACCACCACTCCAGGTCGCCGCTGAAGCTATGTTTCACGAACAATTTGTAGAACACCGGCAGAATATCCAGCCCGGTAACCGTCAGCAAGAGAGCGCCCGCCAAGATGACGCGGTACAGCCGATCCCGAACATCGAGGAAATGCCTCGCAAACAGCGCTATCATTGCGATCAATCCGATGCCGGCCCAGCAACTGCTGGCAATCAGAGCCTGTCGCGCCGATACGTGCGCCACCTTCATGCAGACCGCGCACAACGCATACCAAAAGTAGTAGTAGCGCATCGGCGACACGCCACCCGCGCGGTAAAGCGGATTCAGCGGCGGTATCCCCGTATGAAAGATGCCATTAGTGAACGCAACCCGGAACGCCTGATCGAGCACCGACACGCTGAGATACAGCCGATTACCCTGCTGGATATCGACCAGCGACCCGACAATCACTGCGATTCCGACAATCCCGAATGACGCCAGAAGAACCGTGGAGCGATTCCACGGAATCCCGAACCTGCGACGTTGCACCAGCATCGCAACTACAGTGCCGCCAGCAAGAACCTCGAAGCCCGCAGCAACCGCCCTCAGCGACATCAGCCATCCAAGCAGAATGGCAAATATCGGCGACACAGCAAACGAAAGCGCGACCGCCCACGCGATGCGTTCGAGAAAACTCCGACTGCGAAATCTAAAGAGGTCGCCGGACGACCCGACCAGGTAGCCCGGCGCAAAGAGAATCGCGGCGAACCCCACCATCCCGCGCACTGCACCGACAATATCCAGAGCTGTAAAGTTCGTCATCGGCGAAGTGAGCAGAGTGTAGCATCGCTTCCCGCATCTCCCGCTACAATCAAACCGATGGAATCAAACTCTCAACTTTCCCTCGGCACCCGGCACACCCTGCTCTTCGACGCGGACGACACTCTGTGGGAGAACAATATCTACTTCGAGCGAGCCATCGCCTCCTTCATCACCTACCTCGACCATCGGGTGCATACGACGGAAGAGGTCCGCGAACACCTCAACCGCGTTGAACGCGCGACGATCAAGCAGCACGGCTACGGCATGAAGAGCTTTCGGCGGTCCCTCGTCACCTGCTTCGAACAGCTCACCGCAGAGCCGGTCACGCTGGAGCAGCATCGCCGCATCGTTAGCTTCGCGGAGTCGATCGCCGAGCAGGAGATCGAGCTGCTTCCGGGTGTCGCTGAGACGCTGCAGGAGTTGGCAAAGCGCCACGATCTCCACATGGTCACGAAGGGCGACCTCGCCGAGCAAAACGACAAGCTGGATCGCTCCGGACTGCGAGACTGCTTTACCCAGGTGGAAGTGCTCGCGGAAAAGAGCGAAGCAGCCTATCGAGCGCTCGCGGAACAACACCGCTTCAACCCCGATACGACTTGGATGATCGGCAATAGTCCGCGCTCCGACATCAACCCGTCGCTCGCAGCGGGGCTCAACGCAATCTTCATCCCGCATGACTTTACGTGGGTTCTGGAGCACGAAATCGTCGACGCACCACCAGCCGGTCGGACGCTTCTGGAACTCGGTAGATTCTCCGACCTGTTGCTGCATTTCTAAGAGCCGCGGCGATGCTATACTGAATCTCGGATTGCGCGTCACACTGAGACCCCGTGAATGCCCGGCAGATTGCCAGGTTCGCTACGGTTCTAAGCGGAGGTGGCGAAATTGGCAGACGCACTAGCTTGAGGTGCTAGCGCCGCAAGGCATAGGGGTTCAAGTCCCCTCCTCCGCACCAATCCTTAAAATCAATGGGATACGAGAAGGCCAGCCCGAAACGGCTGGCCTTACTTTTCGCGACTATAACCCTCTTAGCCATTGCGGGCGAACTAAGTCCTGGCTGCGGGAATCTGCATCCCGTGCAACCGGACGAATCGGCACCACGAAGGCGCTGTAACGAGTGGAAGATGGCGGCGCGTTTCGGCCATTTCGATGCGGAAACGACGTAGGATGCCGTCGGAAAGGGGTCCACCCGCGGAGATCCACGGTGTACACCCTTCGCATCATCACCATTTCGTCGTAAATTATTGAGTTCTTTTGGTTGCCCCCCAGGGATTCCGAAGTATTGCACATAAGTAAGTTAGGCACGTTTTCCACAGCGATACCCTCATGCGTACCCCAGTGCAAAACGGGGATTCACACCCCGATCATCCCTGCACTACCTCACAGTTTCCCGTACCACTGCAGACGCACTTGTGAAGCGAAGATCGCTAGTCTCGAAAGTTGCAAAAGGAGTGGACAGCCACGACTTCCGGCCTTGGCACTTCGACGAAATCCAACGCATTATGCGGGCGCAGGCGGAAGCTATCACCTTTACGGCAGCACTTCCCTGCGTAACCCTTGTTCCAGTGACGCCCCGGATCCATCGCGAACGAGAGCCAAGACACCCAAGCTAAATCCCATCAGGCTGGGTCTGCGCATTGTGGAACTTGGCGTGTGGCGGCCACTTGGGATTCTTGATATGTGGTGCTCCCGAACACGGTATGAAGTAGTCGCCCACACGACCTCCTATGGCGGTCAAGAACGCTACAAACGCCACCCGTTATCGCGCTATTTCCATCACTTTCTTGGATCTTTCCTCTCTATCAAGAATCTCTATATCAAGGTATATGAAAAGACCAAGCCAAATCGAAACAGATGGCAGCGGCGTCCATCTCTGGATGCTGCTGTGGAAGGCCAGCAAGGCGGTCGAGACGCATGCGCGGCGGAGCGTGGACGGCACGGAGCTAGGTCTGAGTGATTTCGGGGTTTTAGAAGCACTTCTTCATAAGGGGCCTGTGCCGATCAGCGCCCTTGGCAAGAAAGTCCTGTTGAGCAGCGGGTCGATGACCGCAGCCGTTGATCGGCTTGAAAGGGGTGGCTACGTGGAACGGGCAGCGACGTCCACGGACCGCCGCGCCCGCATCGTGCACCTGACGGAAGAGGGATCGAAACTGATCCGCAGGGTATTCGCCGAACACGAGCGCGACATGGAACATGTCTTCTCGCTCCTGGATAAATCGGAACGCAAGGCCCTTGCGATCCTTCTGCGAAAGGTCGGTCACGAAGCCGAGAGTACCGCCGCTGAAGAGAAGAAACCTGTTGAGAAAAAGTAAACAAAGGAGAAAACAATGTCAGAACAGAAACAAGTATTAGGTGTCCATGGAGCAACATCGTCTCATTGGATCGGAGATGGTTTTCCAGTGCGGACACTCTTTCCTTCCCACGGTGTCACAGAATTGAGCCCATTTCTGTTGCTCGATTATGCCGGTCCCGCCAGGTTTGAGCCCTCAAACCGGCCTCGCGGTGTCGAACAGCATCCGCATCGCGGCTTTGAGACGGTCACGATCTCTTATCAGGGCAGTATCGATCACCGCGACTCCGGTGGAAACTCGGGCACGGTTAACCCCGGCGATGTGCAATGGATGACGGCCGCGTCGGGTGTTGTTCACGAGGAGAAGCACGGGAAAGACTTTACCGCCAAGGGTGGAGACTTCGAGATGGTGCAGATCTGGGTCAATCTGCCTGCGGCGCACAAGATGTCCAAACCTCGGTATCAAGGCATGCTGAGCACCGATATTCCCCACGTCGAACTAGGGCCTGGTGCGTACGCCCGCGTTATCGCCGGTGAGTTGAAGAGAGTCAAGGGTCCGGCTAAGACCTTCACGCCGGTCAATGTCTACGATCTTCGTCTTGAGGCGGGCGGCACGGGCAAACTAAGCCTGCCTGTCGGACACAATTCCGCGATTGTGCTGCTACGCGGAGAGGTCGTGGTGAACGGATCTTCAACGTTGAAGGGTATAGCGCAAGTGGCTCCGCTCAGCACTTCCGGTGAAATAGTTCTCCTCGAGGCCAAGGCGCAATCGCTGGTTTTGGTCCTGAGCGGCGAGCCGATCAATGAACCGGTTGCCAGTTACGGACTGTAAGCGCCGGAGCAAAAATAGACCGTATGACGGCGCGCGAGCGGCGTTCTACGGCGGAGTAAAAGTAGACCACCGCCGGATTCAGGTTTCATGAGCTATTGCGGAACAGCGGAGTTCATGGGACACCGGAGGGATGTTCAAGGTGGAACTCTACGGTCGTGTGCGGCGAGCGGTGCGGGTTGAAGGCAGGAGCGAGCGTGCGGTGGCCCTGGAGTTTGGGATATCGCGAGAGACGGTGCGGAAGATGCTTCGCTACGCGGTGCCGCCCGGGTACCAGCGGCAACAGCCGGTGAAGCGTCCGAAGCTGGGGCCGTGGCTGGGTGCGATCGACGCGATTCTGGAAGAGGACAGGCGGCGGCCAGCGAAGCAGCGGCACACGGCGAAGCGTATCTTTGAGCGACTGCGGGCCGAGTACGCGTTTTCCGGCGGCTACACCATCGTCAAGGACTACGTGCACACGCAGAAGCTGCGGTCGCGGGAGATGTTCGTGCCGCTGATGCATGCTCCGGGCGAAGCGCAGGCGGACTTCGGCGAGGCGCTGGTGGTCGTCGCCGGAGTGGAGCGGAAGGTACATTATCTGGCGATGGATCTGCCGCACTCCGATGACGGGTTCGTGGCGGCGTTTCCGGCCGAGACCACGGAGGCTTTTCTCGAAGGTCATGTGCGAGCCCTTGCCTATTTCGGCGGAGTGCCGCGCCAGATTCTCTACGACAACACGAAGATTGCCGTGGCCAGGATCCTGGGTGACGGCCAGCGGCAGAAGACGCGGGCCTTCTCCGAGTTGCAGAGTTACTACCTGTTTGCGGAGAAGTTCGGGCGGCCAGCCAAGGGCAACGACAAGGGCAAGGTCGAGGGGCTGGTGGGTTATGTGCGGCGCAACTTCCTGGTGCCGATCCCTCGGGTGAACAGTTGGGACGAGTTGAACGCGCACCTGGAAGAGCAGTGCCGCAAGCGGCGCGAGCGGCGGCTGCGTGGGCACACCGAGACCATCGGCGAGCGGTTCGAACGGGACCGGCTGGCTCTGTTGCCGCTGCCCGCTGCTCCCTATGAAGCGTGCGAGAAGCAGATGGCGCGGGTCAACTCGTTGTCGCTGGTGCGCTACCGCGCCAACGACTACTCGGTGCCGACCGCGTACGGACACCGCGAAGTGCTGGTGAAGGGCTATGTGCATGACGTCGCGATCTGCTGCGGCAGTGAAGTTATCGCCCGGCACTCGCGCAGTTATGAGCGCGAGGAGCTGATCTTCGATCCGCTGCACTATCTGGCGTTGTTGGAGCAAAAGACACGCGCTCTCGACCAGGCGTCTCCACTGGAAGGCTGGCAGTTGCCGGAGTGCTTCGCTCAACTGCGCCGCCTGCTGGAGGCGCGGCTCAACAAGCATGGCAGCCGCGAGTATGTGCAGGTGCTGCGTCTGATGGAGACCTTCTCCATCGAAGAAGTAACTCGCGCTGTCGAAGACGCCCTGCATCTGGGCACGGTCAGCTTCGATGCAGTGAAGCATCTGCTGCTTTGCAGGATCGAACGAAGACCGCCGCGCCTGGACATGGAGAACTATCCCCACCTGCCGATGGCTCAGGTCCGCACCACACAAGCCGCCGACTACATGACACTGCTTCAGGAGGCAACCGCATGAGCGAGATAGTACAGGCCCCCACCGACACACCGCAGGTGCTGCTCGAACACCATCTGAAGGCGCTGCGCCTGCCCACCTTCCTGCGCGAGTACGACAAGGTGGCTCGGCAGTGCGCCGCCGAAGATGTGGACTATCCACGCTACCTGCTGCGCATGAGCGAACTGGAACTGCTGGACCGCGAGCGCCGGGCCACCGAGCGACGCGTCCGCCAGGCGAAGTTCCCGGTGGTCAAGAGCCTCGACAGCTTCGACTTCCTCGCCATCCCCTCGCTGAACAAGGCCATGGTGCTGGAACTGGTCCGCTCGGAGTTCCTGCTGCGCCGCGAGAACGTCCTGCTGCTCGGGAACAGCGGCACCGGTAAGACCCACGTCGCCCTGGCCCTCGGTCTGGCTGCCTGCCAGCGCGGCCACCGCGTCCGCTTCACCACCGCCGCCGCCCTGGTCCACGAACTGATGGAGGCTCGCGACGAGAAGAAGCTGCTTCGATACCAGAAGCAGATCGCCGCCTATGAACTGCTGATCGTCGACGAACTCGGCTTCGTGCCACTCTCGAAGACCGGCGCGGAACTGCTCTTCGAGGTCTTCAGCCAACGCTATGAGCGGAGTTCTACGCTGGTCACCAGCAACCTGCCCTTCCAGGAGTGGACCGAGATCCTCGGCTCCGAGCGCCTCACCGGAGCCCTACTCGACCGCCTCACCCACCACGTCCACATCCTGGAGATGAACGGCGACAGCTATCGCCTGAAACAGAGCACGCATAAACGCCATCCCGCCAACCACTGACCGCACCATCAACCCAACCACCCCGGCGCATCTCGCCCCGGGGAGTATGGCGTCTTCCGCTACGCTCCAGACGACACACTCCCCGAATATCCAACAACTTCCCAGCCACCTACTGGTCTACTTTTACTCCGCCGCACTGGTCTGGTTTTGCTCCGCCCTTGACAGGGTGCGTGTTTTTGTAAGGGACATGTCGTAAAAGGCTGTTTTGGGTCCATTACTGGGCACTTAGGCGACACTTTTTATGAATCTATGCCTCTAAAGGCCGAGCTAGAATAGAGACTTTTCGAAACAGCGATAATCGGTCGAACAGTACTGTTACAGATTCCAAGCGGAGGTTTTATGACTGATCCTATGAATTGGTTATGAACCATAATGAAATTCCTTGACCCGGCGAACCGCCATAGGGGCTAACGTGATCGCCTGACGGCGACGGTTCACGGCGGCGTCATCATAGCCAAGCGGTCACTTGCGTTCCGCCTAGACGGCTAGACCCCTATCCCGCACGATACTCTCCCGCTTCTGAGAGTGTTCGGCGTGACAAACAAGGCCCGCGGGCCTTGGCGCTGTAGACCTTATTGGCACTCCGTGTAATGGGCGTGGAGCAACCGCCGATTCTCCTCCCGTACAACCAGGGTGGCATCGCGCTCGGGATGCGGTCGTCGACCCGGCTATCCTTTCAACCATCGCATAGCCACAGGGACGAGCCGTAACGGGTCAGCTTGCGATTACATAGGTGGGGCTGGCTGCCGGGGATCTCCGGCAGCCTTGATAGGCAGCAGGTCGACCTAGATGAGTGGCATGTCGTTAGGTTTCGGGCTCACCAGCTGCTGGATTATCAAGTGTCTTGACACAGATTGACGCGGCCAGAGGACATTGCTAAATCCGTGGCAATTGCGACGCGGTCCAGCGAGGCCCTGGAGTCGCCGGACAAAAACCACGGCCTGTGCCCGGATAGGATTCCAGTTCGGGATTTTCGAGGCTAACCATGAGTCTGATGCTCTTTCGCCATCTGGCTCGGCCGTTCAAGATCGGACGTGATTTGGCAGCGGCAAGTGAACAGCAAGAATAGAGAAGGGAGAAAGCAAGTCAACAGATCCACGACATTCGCAAGCGGTTTCAAAATGCGGTCGCCGGATAAGTGCCTGCGCGTCCGGATATTCCGTTCTGAGCTGGCGACCGAAATATGCCCTATTGAGACGGTTTCCGCCCGGCCCAAGACGAAGGCACCCGTCGAACTCCGAGTCCCGGCTGGTAACGCGGAGGGGTCGAATCCCGGATGCGATCGCCTTGTCGGATGACGGTGTAACAGCCACCAGTCGGGACCGGTCTCGCTCGCGGGTGCCAAATCACGGTACAAGCTCTTGATCGAGCAATGCCTGCGTTGTTAATTGCAACTGCGGAGCAGCATGCTTTGGCGCAATCCGCAACACTAGTAGCTTCAATTTTGGAGGCAATACCATGCAGCAAGAGTCAGTAGTCCCAGAGACGCAACACGCCTTCGAACCGCTCCTTACGGCCGAAGAAACCGCAGTTCACCTGAGGTGCCACCTCAAAACTGTTCAGAAAATGGCACGGGAGTGCCGCATGCCGAGCATCCGGTGCGGCAAGCGCCATCTGTTTCGTCTCAGTGACGTCGATCAATGGCTCAAAGGCCTGCATCGCATGGCGACCACAACTATCCAGTAGGAAGGCCGCCGATGCTTGATTCGAGACAGCAATTCGATGGACACGACGGGAATCCCGACGGCGATGCAACCAACTCCGCTGACAAGGCGCTGGTCACTCCAGCGCCGGTACAGTACGTTTGCAGGCTAGAATTAGTGCAACCAGTCACGGCGCGTGCAGTGAAAGGACAAACACCTTGAATTTCACGCGAGAACGGTATCAGCAAGGAAGTCTCAGGAAGGTCATGCGAAAATCTGGTGCTGAGGTTTGGGAGTTCCGGTTCCGCTCCAAGGCGGAACCCGGCAATCCCATGCGCCAGTTCACGCTATCCGTGTCCCAGTATCCAACCGAAAAGAAAGCCCGTGTCGCGCTTCAGGAGCAGATCCTCAGAATCAATGGGGCAGATGCCTTCCGTGCGCACATCGAACCAACGTTCGGGGTCGTCATCGATCGTTTCGTCAAGGACGAGCGTCTTGCTGAGATATTGGCGCAACCCCCAGGGGAAATCACGATCGAGGACGGCCTTGCCTACAGTACTGCTGCCGGATACACCAGCTACATCAATCGGCGCATCCGCCCGCGGTGGAATGCAACACCCATCGGCAAGATGCGCGCAATCGATGTCATGCAGTGGCTCGGCACTTTACCGCTTGCCCCTAAGACCAGAGCCCATATAAAGAGGGTCTTACACCTTCTGTTCGAACGGGCGATGCTATGGGGCTTGATTGACGTTCAACGCAATCCTCTGGAACTTGTGCGGGTAAAGGGCGGAAGCAGAAGACAGAAGCCGCTTGTGACGCTCACAAAGGAAGAGTTCCAGCTCTGGATTGCGGAGCTTCGAGAACCAGTCCGTACGATGGTGATCGTTGCCATGTGCACCGGTTTGCGAGTCTCGGAAGTTCTCGCATTACGCTGGGAAAGTCTTGACTTCCACGCGGGCACCATGCTGGTGGAGCGGGGCGTCGTCAACGGTCGAATCGGCAAAACAAAAACAGAAGTGTCCAGAGATGAGGTACCGCTCGACGGGGACCTAGCGGCCATCCTACTCGAGTGGCAATTGGAGCAGGGTCAATCAACCGGCCTGCTGTTCCCTTCTCCCCTGACGGGCGGATGCTACCACGCCGGGATGCTTCAGAAGTTGCACCTCAAACCTGCTGGCGAGCGCATCGGGATCAAGGGGCTTGGCTGGCATGCCTGCCGGCATTCTTATCGTGGCCTCCTGGACGAGACGGGAGCGAACGCAGGGATGCAGAAGGGCCTTAGGCGACATGCCAATATATCTACAACCATGAATACATATGGGCGCGCGGCGATCAAGGCAAAGCAGGAAGCAAACAGCAAAGTGGTGCAGATGATCCTGCCCAGAAAGGACCTTTGCGCTTAGTGTGGGGTTGTGTGGGGTTGTGTTTTTGAAGGGAACTTGTAAACCCTTTAGAATATGGCTCCTGAGGTAGGACTCGAACCTACAACCCTTCGGTTAACAGCCGAATGCTCTGCCATTGAGCTACTCAGGAGTGTTCATGGAATCGCCGTCACCAGCACACGCCACCAACGTAGTTATAACAAATCATGAGCCTTGGGTCAAAGGTTCGGACCACGCCGATGTGCATAACGGGTTGCGTCGATCTATGATTTGAAGGTCAGCATCTATCATTTGAAGATTAGCCCGATGCAACAGAGGACTACATCATGCCGCGCATCTCCAGACTCAACCGTGATCAGGTCTCCGGCGAATCCCTCGCAATCTACGACCGCGTACTCCGCGACCGCGGCAACGTTCCCAACATGTTCCGCACCATGGCCCACCGGCCGCAAGTGTTTGAGACCATCATCGCGCACATGGACGCCGTGTTGAAGACGGGCACGCTCTCAACTGCGCTCAAAGAACTCTGCATCGTTCGAACCTCGCAGCTCAACTGCACCGAGTACTGCCTGGCCTCGCACACCATGCTCGCCAAGCGACTCGGCTGGACCGACGAGCAGATCGCCGCGCTGCCCAACGCCGCCACCAGCGACCTCTTCACCGAATCCGAGAAGGTCGCCGTCCACCTCGCAGAGGTCATGACCAAGGACGCGCACGGCTACTCCGACGAGGACTTCGCACGCCTTCGCAGCTTCTACTCCGAAGGCGAGGTCGTCGAGTTGATGGCTGCAATCGGCCTCTTCAACTACTTCAACCGCTTCAACGATCTGCTCCAGATGGAGCCCACCAAGCCCGCCAGCGCCGAGGAACTTGCCGCCGTAGCCGAAGCCCACGCCGTCACCGCCTGATCCCTACTCACCGTAGTATCATCGCCCCGAGGAACCCAATTGAGCATGTCGCCCTCCAGGTCATTAAATCTTTCACCGCTTATGTCGGCCGCTCGCTTCAAGCCGATGCGGGCCTTCGGAGTGGCCACAATTCTGCT
>Ga0302314_10016711_pt1 | contig 12367 bp, 9 predicted proteins | sample III_Palsa_N2_3_FD_200533 | JGI IMG/M metagenome (GOLD analysis project Ga0302314, IMG submission 200533) | Peat permafrost microbial communities from Stordalen Mire near Abisko, Sweden - III_Palsa_N2_3 | ecosystem: Environmental > Terrestrial > Soil > Palsa > Peat permafrost | place: Sweden...
ACCCGGTGGGTGCTCTCTCCCAGGCCCTGCGGTCGTACCGGTACCTGTGCCTGCTCAGCAGCCCCGCCGGTCCTCAGCCCCGCCGGTCGTCGCGGCGGCCGTAGTCATAGGGCTCGGCGTGATGGGGTCCGGTGCGCTCGGCCGGGTGGTCGTCCACCACCTCGCCCACGATGACCTCGCCGGGGACCACCTTGCCGTCCGGCCGGTGGATCCGCAGCTGCTCCTGTAGCCGGTAGGCCTCCGCGATCGGCCCGCTGCCGCGCCGCAGCAGCCGCGCCGGAACCCGCCGCAGCAGCGCGGCCGTCGGCGGGAACATGCAGGCGAGCCCGAGCAGGTCGGACAGCAGTCCGGGCAGGATCAGCAGCAGGCCGCCGACGATGCTCACCGCCGTCCCGGCCTCGGCCGCTCCGGCGGCGGTGGCCCGCAGCGCCCGCAGCCCGGCCCGCTTGACCACCCAGCCGCCGAGCGCCGCCGAGACCAGCAGCAGCAGGAGCACCGGGAACCAGCCGATGACGTGGGCCACCTCGATCAGCAGCCAGATCTCCAGGATCACCCAGACCACCAGCGCCAGCGGCAGGAACCGCAGCGGTCCCCGGGGCCGGCTCGGGCGGGACTGATCCGCCGCACTGTCCGCATGTGTCCGGCTCACGGTGCTGCCTGCTTCCCTGGTCTCGCGCCACGCTCCCGTGCGGGCCGCTCGCGCTGGTCCGCGCTTGGATCAACGCCTAGCGGCGCAATGGTGTTCCGAGTACGCCGGCGTGCGCCGTCTCGCGCACGCCGCGCGCCCGCACCAACCAAGCCTGCCAGGTACGGCCACCGGGGGCGCGTTCAGACCTCGCGGTCCGGCCGCGGGGCCGGGATCATGCCGAGGCGGCTCTGGATGCCCCAGGTGGTGACCAGCCGCAGCGCCTCGCCGACGATGTTGCCGCTCATCTTGCTCGCGCCGAACTCACGCTCGACGAAGGTGATCGGCACCTCCTTGACCCGGAAGCCGGCCCGGACCGCGCGCCAGGCCAGGTCCACCTGGAAGCAGTAGCCCTGCGAGGCGACCTCGCTCATTCCCAGGCCCAGCAGGGTCTGCTTGCGGAACGCCCGGTAGCCACCGGTGACGTCGCGGATCGGCACCCGCAGCATCAGCCGCGAGTAGGTGCTGCCGCCGCGGGAGAGGAACTCCCGGCTCTTGGGCCAGTTGACCACCGAGCCCCCGGTCACCCAGCGCGAGCCGAGCACCAGATCCGCCTCGCGCAGGGCGGTCAGCAGCCGCGGCAGCTGCTCGGGCTGGTGCGAGCCGTCCGCGTCCATCTCGACCAGTACCTCGTAGCCGTTGTCGATGCCCCAACGGAACCCGGCGAGGTAGGCCGCACCCAGCCCCTCCTTGCCCTTGCGGTGCAGGACCTGAAGATTCGGATCCTGCGCGGCGAGGTCGTCGGCGGCCTGTCCGGTGCCGTCGGGGCTGTTGTCGTCGGCCACCAGGATGTGCGCCTCGGGGACAGCCGCCCGCACCCGGCCGGTGATCCGGGCGATGTTCTCGATCTCGTTGTACGTCGGGATGATCACCAGGATCTTGCCCAGGTCACCGTAGGTGTCGGTGCCCTCAGTGGTGCTGTCGGTCACGGACCGGCCTCATTCTTCCGCTTTGTCGTCGTTCGTCGTGGCTGCACTACGATTGCGCCGCCTCGCGAACATGGCAAACGCACAGGCTAGTAGCCCGACCGCGGCCAATATCCACTCCGGAGCCGCGCCGACCCGGTCGGCGAGGGTGAGCCCGTCCCGGAGCGGGACCTTCGCCTCCAGCTCCGCGGCCGTGGCCAGCTGGGTGCGCTCCTCGACCTGACCGTTGGGTGCGATGATCGCACTGATTCCGCTGGTCGCGGCGATGGCGACGGCACGGCCGGTCTCGACCGCGCGCAACCGCGACATGGCGAACTGCTGGTCCGGCTGATCGGTGTGCTCGTACGTGGCGTTGTTGGTCTGCACGACCAGCAACCGGCCGCCCTTGGCCACCGCGTCATGCACGATGCCGTCGTAGGCGACCTCGAAGCAGATCACGTCCCCGATCCTGGCCGGACCCATCTGGAGGATACCGGTGGTGTCACCCGGGTAGAAATTGACGGGGATGCGCTGGAGTTCGCTGAAGTACTTGGTCAGCAGCGTCCGGTAGGGCACGTACTCACCGAAGGGCACCAGGTGCTGCTTGGTGTAGTGGGCGCCGGGGCCGGTGGTCGGCGACCAGACGATGCCCTCGTTCCGCACGTGGTCCGGTCCTGGCCCGTCGACCAGCGCGCCGACCAGGATCGGCACCCCCATCTCGTCCACGGTCTGCTGGATCAGGGCCCCGGCGGCCGGAGTCGCATAGGGGTCGACGTCGGAGGAGTCCTCCGGCCAGATCACCAGGTCAGGCTGCGGAGCCCGGCCTGCCTTGATCTCGGCGGCCAGCTTCTCGGTCTCCGCGACGTGGTATTCGAGCACCTGCATCGGGCGGCCGAGGAAGTTCATCCCGGCGTGCGGCACATTGCCCTGGATCACCGCGATCTCGGTCGAGGCCGGGCCGTCCTTGGTGTCCCCGGCGGTGGGCAGCGGCACGGTGTAGCCGATCACGGCGCATATCAGCGCGAGGGCGGCGCAGGCAGCCGGGCGCACGCCCCAGCGGGCGGGGCGCGCGGCCCCGCCCCTGCGCGCGCCGACGACCGCGAGCGCTGCCGCCGCCAGCAGCGCGCCGCTGAGTGCGACCGCGAAGGTCACCAGCGGAGCACCCCCGAGCGCCGCCAGCGGAGTGAACGGCGAGGAGGTGTTGGCGAAGGCCAGCCGCCCCCAGGGGAAGCCCCCGAGCGGGACCCGGTCCCTGGCCCACTCCTGGGTCACCCACAGGCAGGCGGTCCAGAGCGGCCAGGCCCGCAGCCGGGAGGTCAGCGCCAGCCCGGCGGCCATGAGCGCCACGAACAGCGCCTCGAACAGCGCCAGCAGCAGCCAGGCGTCCAGGCCGATGACATTCAGCCAGTACAGCAGCCAGAGCATGAACGGGGCGCCGAAGGCGAAGCCGGACCAGGCCGCCTGCCGGGCGGTGCGCCGGTGGCTGAGCAGGCTCAGCCCGGCCACCGCCAGCACGGACAGCGGCCACAGCCCGTACGGCGGGAACGCGAGGGCCAGCAGCAGGCCGCAGAGCACCGCCAGCGCGGTGCGCGGCAGTCCGGCGCGCATCCGGGTCCAACGTCGTCGCGCCCGCTGCCGCAGGCCGCGCGGCGCGGCGGTCGGCTGCTCCGGGTCGAGCTCCGGCAGGGGCTCCACCACGGGGCGGACGGGGTCGGTAGGCAGGGCCACGTTCGCCACTTTCGCTCGCACACTGATCTGAATCGCCGTCGCGCGGCCACGTCGTCGCGCGACGCGGACAGACACGACGTGCGACGACGGTACAGCGTACGGGGGCTGGAGCAGCAGTGGGCGGAGCTCGGGAGGGCCGATCCTCACCGGAAAATGAACCTTTCGCGAACCCTTCGCGCCAAAGCGCGCCGGCGCCGAAACGCACCGGCATCGAAACGCACCGCCGCCGAAACGCACCGCGTCGGGTCTGCGGACCGCGCCGCCGGTCAGGCGTTCGCCTGGCCCAGCCAGCTGACGTGGCGGGCGTGGTCCGCGTGCGTCACCCGGTTGTCGAAGTCCAGCCCGAGGGCCGCGCGCAGCTCGCCGTTGAGGTAGAGCGGCCCGCGCAGGCCGAGCGCGCGCCAGCTCGGCTGGCGCAGCCGCTCCAGGTCCAGGCTCTCGGCCAGGGTCAGCCTGGTGCAGAAGAACCTGATGTGCCGTCCGCCGCCCTGGAAGTCGAAGACGGTGCCGGACAGGTGCGGGCCGCTGGCCGGGATCCGCGGTTCCGCCTCGTCGAGGTAGTGGTATCCGTTGGCCTCGAAGACGTTCACCTGATGTGCTGCCTGTAGTGCCATAGGACCGGTTGTCCCACAGCGGGCGCGCTGAACAAAGGAACCGCAGGGCGCGACCGTGCTGCGTTCGCCCTTCCGGCGGCATCGGGGCCGTCGGGCCGCAAGCGCAGCGAGCACGGCCCGAACGTTCTTCGGTCCGACCTGGGGTCCGCTGGCTGCGGATCAACCGAGAGCCGTTGTCTACTGAACGTCGGGGCCGTGCCCGGGTTCCACCTGCCGACCGGACCCGGTTGGCCTGCCGGCGCCCGCGCTCCCCGGGCCTGGAGGACTGGACCTGGCTGCCTGTCGGTGTCCGGGGACACCGCTCGTTGGCCCAGTTGTGGTCACGGGTTTTGCGTGGAGGTGTTCCGGTCGGTCGGTCCTGCGGAGGATTCCGGAAGGTGGACGCGGCCGAACCTACCCGTCCGCGGCCAGGGCCTGTCAACTGCCCTCCGACCTGCCACGATGGCCAGTCGTAGCAGGTCAGGGCAGTGATGGCGGGCCCACCGCGGCGGGTCGGACGCCCGTCGTTCGGCGGTATCCGGACGCCAATCACCACCCATACGGAGCAGAATCGTATCTTTTACGCCAAAACGCTAGGAAACGGACGGATCCCCCGATCGGCCTACGCTCCCCCTTACTCAGCCAGCCCTTACTCAGCCAGGTAGGCCGTGCGCCCCCGGACGACGGTGGCCAGGCACCGCGGCAGGGGCCGGCCGGGCGTCAGATCGGGCAGCCCGGGCACCCCGGCCCGCGGGTCGGTGGACCAGTTCGCCACCCGCTGGTCAGGGGCCTGCACCAGCAGTTCGGTGGGCGCCCAGACGGCGTAGCTGGCGGGCGCGCCCGGCGTCAGCGTGCCCGTGTCGTCCCGGCCCAGCGCCCGCCAGCCGCCCCGGGTGTGCGCGGTGAAGGCGGCACGGACCGAGACGCGGTGCCCGGGGGTGCGGTGGAAGGCTGCGGCCCGGACCGTGCCCCACGGGTCCAGCGCGGTCACCGGCGCGTCGGAGCCGAAGGCCAGCGGCACCCCGGCCCGCAGCAGGGCCGCGAACGGGTTCATCGCCAGCGCCCGCTCCGCCCCCAGCCGGGTGCGGTACATCCCCTCGGCGCCACCCCAGGCGGCGTCGAAGGCGGGCTGCACCGACGCGGTCAGGCCCAGTTCGGCGAACGCGGCGATGCCGTCCGCGTCCAGCAGCTCGGCGTGCTCGACCCGGTGCCGCAGCGCCCTGACCCGGGCCAGGCCGAACCGCTCGGCGGCGGCGCGGACCCCCCGCACCACGGCGGTCAGCGCGGCGTCGCCGATGGCGTGGAACCCGGCCTGCATCCCGGCCCCGGTGCAGGCGCCGACATGGTCGGCGATCTGGTCGGCCGTCAGGTACTCGGCCCCGTCCCCGCCGGAGTCGGTATAGGGGGCGTGCAGGCAGGCGGTATGGGAGCCGATCGCGCCGTCGACGAACAGGTCGCCGCCGGCGCCCACCGCCCCGAGCCTGCGGGCGGTGTCCACCGCGCCCAGCTCCCCCCAGTAGCCGAAGACCTCTGGACCCGGGCCCTGTCCGGCCAGCTCCAGCAGCGCGGTCAGGTCCTCGGCCGAGGAGATGCCGGGACCGGCGCACTCGTGCACCGCGGCGATGCCCAGCTCGGCCGCCCGGCGCAGCGCGGCCCGCTGCGCCAGGTCCCGCTGGGCGGGGGTCTGGTGCGCCAGCGCGGCCGCCCGCACCGCGTGGTGCGCGTCCCGGGTCAGCGGCTGCTCCGGGTGGTGGCCGGGCAGCGCGGCCAGGTCGTGCGTGCGCGCGGCCAGGGCCCGCAGCGGACTGGACGCCAGTGCGGAGTGGACGTCGGTGCGCGAGAGGTAGACGGCGGCACCGGCGCAGGCGGCGTCCAGCTCGGCCAGTGAGGGCGCACGGCGCTCGGGCCAGCCGGTCTCGTCCCAGCCGTGGCCGAGCACCACGCCGCCCGATCCCCCGGCCGCCGCCGATCGCGCGCGGACGAAGCCGGCGATCCGGGCCAGCGCCTCGGCCAGGCTCGGGCAGCCGGTCAGGTCCAGGCCGGTCAGCGCCAGCCCGGCGGCGGTGGCGTGCACATGGGCGTCCACGAAGGCGGGGGTGACCAGCGCCCCGGCGAGATCGACGACCTGGTCCGCGTCCCTGGCGTAGCTCTCGGCCGCACTCTGCGAGCCGACCCAGGCCACCTGCCCGTCCTGGACCAGGAGCGCGGTGGCGAGGGGGTCGGCCGGGCTGTAGACGTGGCCGCCGCGCAGCAGCAGGGTGCGCGGGGCGGTCTCGTCCGGGGACGGCAGGGCGGGGGTGGGGCTGGTGGTCATGACCGACAGTCTGCCTCGTCCGGTGACCGGCCCGGCGACGGTCCGGACCCCGGTCCGGTCGAGCACGGTCCGGGCCGGTTCCGCCGGTTGCCGGGCAGCCGCCGGGCGGCCGCGTTCAGAGCACGCGCGGCGGGCGGGCCTCGTAGGGGGTGCTGAGCACCACCGTGGTGCGGGTGGAGACCCCGGCGGCGCTGCGGATCCGGGCCAGCAGGTGCTCCAGGTCGTTCGGGCCGCCCACCCGCACCTTGAGGATGTAGCTCTCCTCGCCGGCGACGCTGTGGCAGGCCTCGATCTCGGCCAGGTCGGCCAGCCGCTCCGGGGCGTCGTCGGGCGAACTGGGGTCGAACGGCTTGACCGAGATGAAGGCGGTCAGCGGCAGCGAGACCGCCTGGGGGTCGACGATCGCCGCGTAGCCGCGGATCACCCCCCGCTGCTCCAGCCTGCGGACGCGCTGGTGCACCGCCGAGGTGGACAGGCCGGTGGCCTTGCCGAGGTCGGTGTAGCTCATCCGCCCGTCACCGACGAGCAGCTGCACAATCTGACGGTCCAGTTCCTCCACGACAGCCGAGGCTATCCGACTATGCCGGGTGCGCGCCGGGGAGTGCGCCCTGTGCGCGCCTTCCGGAGCCGCCAGGATGCCGTGCGACCTGTGACGAAGGCCACATCGGTCATATGCCGAGATAGCGGGTCTCAGGATTATTCGCCTGCGGGGACGGGAAGTCCTGCCAGTGACTCCTCCGCCTTCTGGGGGCTCTTCCGCGCGGAGGGGGTCAACCAACCCACCGCCGAGGGGGACATATGTCCATCACCCATGAGTTGCCTCCTGTCGCTACCGCCCTCCCCGGGATCGACCCGGGCCTGGACCCGGGCGACGGCGAGACCTGGGACATCGTCCGGCTCCGCTGCCCCGAGTGCGACCGTCCGATCGCCCTGCTGGGCGACGAGGAGCGGTTCCCCAAGCACGCGCTGCTGCCGATGGCCTGGGCTCCCTTCTCCCCCGCGGTCTGCCTGGGTTCCGGCCGCCCGGTGGACGAGGCCGACGAGCCGAAGGACGAGCCGGACTTCGACCCGGAACCCTCGCTGGAGGCGCTGCTGACCCTGCCGGCCGAGCTGGACTGGCGCCGCCAGCCCTTCTCCCACGTCGGCGGCCCGGGCTCGCGACCCCTGCGGATCCCCGAGCAGCGCAGCTGACCCAGCATCAGTTCCGGTTCCCACAAGGCCTGCTGTGCTCATGCCTGGGGCCGTCCGGGCGAACCGCCAGGCCCTTCGGCGCAGACCCTCGGCGCTGACCCGCGCCCCCGGACGACTGGACCCCGGACGACTGGACCCCCGGGCTCTTCGGCGACCGGGCTCCGCGGCGACCGCGGCTTCGGGCGGCTAGGCTGAAACGGCCATGAACCGCTCCAGCCCCTCCAGCCCCGGCTTCTCCGACCTGGCCGCCCTGGCGGCGCGACTGCGCGCGCTGCCGCCCTCCTGCGGCCCGGTGCGGCTGGTCGCCGTCGACGGACACGCGGGCTCCGGCAAGACCACCTTCGCGGCGGCGCTGGCGCACAGCCTGGGCGACGCACCGGTGCTGCACCTGGACGACCTGGCGACGCACGACCAGCTCTTCGACTGGACGGCGCGGCTGGACGCCGAGGTGCTCGACCCGCTGTCGCGCGGCGCCACCGCCCGGCACCGCGTCTACGACTGGACCACCCGGCGCTTCGCCGGCACCCGCGAGATCCCGCCCGCTCCGGTGGTCCTGATCGAGGGCGTCGGCTCCGGCCGCCGCGCGCTGCGCCCGCGGCTGGCGCAGCTGATCTGGATGGACCTGCCCGCCGCCGTCGCCCGGGCCCGGGGCGAGGCCCGCGACGGGCCGGAACTGGCCGCGTTCTGGCGCACCTGGGCCGAGGCCGAGGCGGCCCACTTCGCGGCCGATCCCAGCCGCCCCAGCGCGGATATCCTGGTACCCGGCGCAAGGGGGAAAATTCACGACTTTGCGGATCATCCATTCGGTCACGTTCGGTAATCAGAACAGTCCGGACATCCTTTGCTGTCCGGGAGCCAACGAAAAGCGGCCCCGGCCCCGCCTGCCGACGCCGGCTACCGCCAGCCGACCTGCGGCGATCCCCTTGACCGCCATCGCGGCCAGCAACTACGTTCTCCTCAGCGGGGATCGGTGGCAACACCACACGTCCGAGCTCCGGCCGTCGGCCGTTCCCCGACGGCAAGCGTCGCGCCGGCCCTGCTGGACTGCTCGAATGTCGTTCCCCCGTGACATTCGAGCAGTTCAGCAGGGTCGGCGATTTCTGTGCCCAGCCATCCGCCGAACATCACCGAGAGCCACCATCCGATCCCTGAGTGCCAGGGCGGACGCGTTCCGTGGTCGGCGCACGGGAGCGCGGACGCGCCGGAAAAGTGCGTGATGTCCTCTTGCCCTGGACCGGGCGGGTACCGGAGACTGCGGACAACGGGCCCGGTCGGGCCGGTCGCCGTCGGCAGCAGGTCAGCCACGAGCAGGTTCTCGCAGGTGGAGACCGGTATGGCCGGGGCCGTCCGAAGGTCCGCCGGGGCAAGTCGGACAGGACGGACACAGGCAGTCGGCGGGCACTGGCGGCACTCAGGCCACGAGTTGGCATATCCGTCCGGCTCATCCAGCTGCGGATCCAAGGCCGCAGCCCCCTCCGCATCCTCAACTACCAGCCACACTGCGGTTATCCCAGCGCGGCACCCTTACGGATCAGCAGCGCGCCGGTACGATGCCCTCAAGGCGCACGGGCGACGTGCGTGCGCTGGTGGGCCGTCATGGTGTTTTGCCAGCGGGGTCCCGGTACTCACCATCCCGGTGCGTGGGGCCCTGGTGCTTGGGTCGGGGGCGACCGATACGGCAACGCGCGGCAGGGGGAAGACCGGTGGGGACTGACGACAGCGACAGCAGGGGTTCCCGCAGCCTGGCCGACCGCGCCTGGCTACGGGGCATGGATGCCTATGCCGCGGGTGCGTACACCAGGGCCGAGGAGGAGTTCCGCGCCGCCGTCCGGATCGACCCGGGGATGGCCGACGCCTGGCTCGGCCTGCACGCGCTGCGTTCCGAGACCTCGGCCGCGCTGCTGGCCATGCAGCGCAACCGGGACCGCTTCGGCGAGCAGCGCCGGCGCCACCGCCGTCCGCTCAGTTCCTGGTACTGGCTGGGCTGGTGGGTGCAGCCGATCCTGGAGGACGCCAGGGACCTGGCCCTCGCCCATGCCTCGCACTGGCTGGACGGACGCCATCTGCCGGAGCTGGAGCGGGCGCTGGCCGACTGCCCGGCGGTCGAGCACGACCGCTCGGTGCGCTTCCTGCACGCCTGCCGCTCGTACCTGCTGAAGGACTGGGAGCAGCTGATCCGGGACACCGACGGCCTGCTGGACGACCCGCTGCTGGGCATCGAGGCGGGGCTGTTCGGCGGGATGGCCCGGGTCAGGCTGGACATGTGCGGGCAGGCGGAGCTGCCGCTGGCGACCTCCCTGGCGCGCTGCCGCTCGGAGCAGCCGCAGCGCAAGGAGCTGCGGTACTGGCTGGCGCGGGCGTACGAGGGCGGCGGGCGCAGCGCGGCGGCGGTGTCGCTGTACCGGGCGGTGCAGCGGGTGGACCCGGGCTTCATGGACACCTCGGCCCGGCTGGCGGCGATCACCGCGGAGGACGGGGTGGATCCGGCGCTGCTGGAGGCCCCGGCGCCGCCGTTGCAGCGTCCGCGCCACGCCGGGGCCCCGGGCGCGGCAGGACCGCGACCGGGACCGGGGGTGGAGCCGGGGCCTGGCCTGGGCACGGACCCGGGCGGGATGAGCGACCAGGCCTTCGAGGTCGAGGCGGGATACTTCGACGCGCTGTCGGAGACCGCGCTCACCGAGACCGCGCTGGAGAGTTCGCTGACCGAGAGTTCGCTGGCGGAAACCTCGTTGGCCGAAAACCCGCTGGCCGAGGGCGCGCTGCCGGAGAGCGCGCTGTCGGAGGCCGGTCCGGTGGACCCGGGACCGGCGGACGCCGGTGGCGACGGCGGCCCGCTGTTCCCGGGGCTGGTGGAGTCAGGGCCGGGCGCACCGCCCGAGCAACGCGCCGGTTCGCCGACCGGCGGTGGCCGCCAGTCGCCGCCGCCGGTGCCGGGCGTCCCTGCCGCGCCGAACCACGGCCTGCGGCCGGACCGCCCGGGTTTGGAGGCCGCGCTGGCGGAGTTGGAGCGGATGGTCGGCATGGAGCCGGTCAAGCGGCAGGTGCTGGCGCTGTCGGCGCAGCTGCGGATGGCGCAACTGCGCTCGGACCAGGGCCTGCCGGTGCAGCCGCCGAAGCGGCACTTCGTCTTCTCCGGCCCCTCGGGAACCGGCAAGACCACGGTGGCCCGGATCCTCGGCCGGGTCTTCTACGCCCTCGGCCTGCTCTCCGGGGACCATCTGGTGGAGGCCCAACGGGCGGACCTGGTGGGCGAGTTCCTCGGACAGACGGCGGTCAAGGCGAACGAGCTGATCGACTCGGCGCTGGACGGGGTGCTCTTCGTGGACGAGGCCTACAGCCTCGCCAACTCCGGTTACAGCAAGGGCGACGCCTATGGCGACGAGGCCCTCCAGGTGCTGCTGAAGCGGGCCGAGGACAACCGGGACCGGCTGGTGGTGATCCTGGCCGGCTACCCCGAGGGGATGAACCGGCTGCTGGGCGCCAACCCGGGGCTGAACTCGCGGTTCACCAGCCGGGTGGACTTCCCCAGCTACCGCCCGGCGGAGCTGACCTCGATCGGCCGGGCGCTGGCGGCCGGGGACGGCGACTCCTGGGACGAGGAGGCCACCGAGGAGCTGCGCAGCATCTGCGCGCACGTGGTCCGCGAGGGCTGGATCGACGAGTTGGGCAACGGCCGCTTCATCCGCACGCTGTACGAGAAGTCCTGCGCCTACCGCGATCTGCGGCTGTCGGTGCTGACCGAGCCGCCGACCCGGCAGGACCTGGCGACCCTGCGGCTGCCCGATGTGCTCCAGGCGTACGGGGAGTTGATCGACGGGCGGGGGTGACTCCGGCGAACCACCCCCGCGCACGCCATGGCTGACCGATCGTCAGGCTGCCTTCAGCGCCTCCCGCAGCGGCACCCGGGAGCCGCTGCGCAGCACCGAGTTGCGGTAGATCCGCGCCGCGAAGCGCAGCAGCAGATAGGCGAAGACCACCGCGAGCGCCAGCGACAGCAGGATCTGCCACATCGGGGCGACCCCCATGGCGACCCGCATCGGCATCAGCACCGGGGCGAACGGCGGCAGCATCGACAGCCAGGTCACCAGCGAGTTGCCGGGGTCGCTGGGCACCACCGAGATGCCGATCACCCAGGCCGCGATCAGCGGGGCGACGGCCGGGAAGGTCAGCCCCTGGACGTCCTCCTGCCGGGAGACGGTGGCGCCGAGGGCGGCGAACACCATGGCGTAGATGGCGAAGCCGACGACGTACCAGAGCAGGGCCCAGGCCACCGCGCCGATCGAGTCGCCCAGGGCGATGTTCAGCGTTCCGGTGGCGATGCCGACGCCGACCCCGAGGATGGACGGGATCGCCATCTGCACCAGTCCCAGCAGGCCGGTGCCGAGGACCTTGCCGAACAGCAGCTGCCAGGGGCGGATGGTGGCCAGCAGCAGCTCCACCACCCGGCTGGACTTCTCCTCCACCACGCCCTGGGCGACTATCTGGCCGACCAGCATCAGCGACATGTACATCAGCAGGCCGGCCGCGATGGCGATGATGATGTGCTGTCCCTGCCGCGGGTCGCTCGCCTTCAGCTGGGTGACCTGGACCTGGGAGCCGTCGACCGTGCCGAGCGCCTGCTGGGCCTGGGCCGGGGTGGCGCCCAGCTTGACGAACTGGTCGCCCAGCGCCTGCTGCTGGTCGACCACCTGGAACAGCTGCCGGGTGGCGGAGCTGATGCCGGTGTCCACGATGGCCTGGACCTGGCCGGCGGCACCGGTCTGGGCGAGCACCGCGACCTTGCCGGCGCCGACCTGGGCCACTCCGGTCTGCTGGTCGGGCACAGTGACGATGGTGATCTTCTGGCCGAGCCCCTGGGCGGTGGTCCGCAGCGCGGAGGACAGCGAGCTGTCCGAGCCGACCACAGCGATCCTGGTGGCTCCCGGGGTGAGGTTGACCAGGTGCAGGATCA
>Ga0302314_10016712_pt1 | contig 12367 bp, 12 predicted proteins | sample III_Palsa_N2_3_FD_200533 | JGI IMG/M metagenome (GOLD analysis project Ga0302314, IMG submission 200533) | Peat permafrost microbial communities from Stordalen Mire near Abisko, Sweden - III_Palsa_N2_3 | ecosystem: Environmental > Terrestrial > Soil > Palsa > Peat permafrost | place: Sweden...
GGCGGGCAGGCCATAGCCCATGGTGCCGAGCCCGCCGGAGGTCATCCAGCGGTTCGGCTCCTGGAACGGCAGGAACTGGGCCGCCCACATCTGGTGCTGGCCGACTTCGGTGGTGACGTAGAGGTCACGCCCGGCGGTCAGCGCCGCCAGCCGCTGCAGGGCGTGCTGCGGCTTGATCTGGTCGGCCGAGGGCGCATAGGCGAAACCCTTCCGCGCCCGCCAGCCGTCGATCCCGGCCCACCAGCGGGCGAGGGTGGAGGCGGGGCGGCGGCTCTTCGCCCGCCAGGCCTCGGCCATGGCGGCCAGTACATGGCCGGCGTCGCCGACGATGCCGATGTCGGCGCGGACGATCTTGCCGATCGACGAGGGGTCGATGTCGATGTGGATCTTCTTCGAGCCGGGCGAGAACGCGTCGAGCCGGCCGGTCACCCGGTCGTCGAACCGCGCGCCGACACAGACCATCACGTCGCAGTCGTGCATGGCGTGGTTGGCCTCGTAGGCCCCATGCATGCCGACCATGCCCAGCCACTGCGGATCGGCGGCCGGGAAGGCCCCCAGCCCCATCAGGGTCGAGGTCACCGGCGCACCGGTCAGCTTGGCGAACTCCCGCAGCGCTCGCGACGCCTCCGGCCCAGCGTTGATCACGCCGCCGCCGGTGTAGAGCAGCGGGCGTTCGGCGCGGGCGATCAGCTCCACCGCCTCGCGGATCCGCGCCGGATCGCCGCCCAGCCGCGGCGCATAGGCGTGGGTGAAGGCGACCGCGTCGGGGCCCTGGTAGGCGGCCTTAGCGAACTGCACGTCCTTGGGGATGTCGACCAGCACCGGCCCCGGCCGGCCCGAGGCGGCGATGCGGAAGGCCTCGTGCATCACCCGCGGCAGGTCTTCGGCCCGGCGCACCAGCACATTGTGCTTGGTCGCCGAGCGGGTGATCCCCACCGTGTCGCACTCCTGGAAGGCGTCCGAGCCGATCAGGCCGGTCGGCACCTGGCCGGTGATCACCACCAGCGGGATGGAGTCCATCAGGGCGTCGACGATGCCGGTCACCGCATTGGTGGCCCCGGGGCCGGAGGTGACCAGCACCACGCCGACCTTGCCGGTGGAGCGGGCGTAGCCCTCGGCCGCATGGGTCGCGCCCTGCTCGTGGCGGACCAGCACGTGCTGCAGCCTGGGCTCATGGAACAGGGCGTCGTAGATCGGCAGCACGGCCCCGCCCGGATAGCCGAACAGCACCTCTACCCCGTTGTCGACCAGGGCGCGCACGACGATCTCGGCGCCGGTCAGGGCGGGGAGCTCGACATCCGTGGAGGCGATGGTCTGGTGGAGGGTCATTGGGACGGACCGGTCTGGGTGGGCGAGGGGAAATGGGTCAGGGCTGGGATTTGGGCATTAAAAAAGGCCCCCGAAGGAGCCTGGCATGAGCGACCGCTGCGGCGTGACGACTGTCACCCGCTTGTGGCCGCTCGACGAATTACTAGGGCGAAACGCAAGATCGTTGCTCCGAACTGGAACTCAGGCTTTGCCACGGGCAGGATTTTGCGTCAAGCGGCGCGCTTTGGGATTGTTCCAAGACCTCCGCGCAAAAAATGTCGTCATCCCGGCCGCAGCGCGCAGCGCGGAGAGCCGGGACCCAGCAGCTCCAAGCTCTCGGCCGCACCCGCGGCCGCCGTCTGACGCGGGGCAGGATGGGTCCCGGACAAGCCCTGCGGGCTTTCCGGGATGACGACACGAATTACGAGGCCAGTCCCCTGTCTACGGCCCACTCGGCGATAAGCCGGTTGGCCGCCGGCGAAGCGTCCTCCTGCACCCAGTGCGACACGCCGGGCAGGCGGGCGAGGGTGAAGTCCTCCACATAGGCCTCGTTCCCGTCGGTGAGGGCAAGATCGAGATAGGGATCGTTCTCGCCCCAGATCAGCAGGGTCGGCGTCCTGATCTTGGCGGTCGGCAATGGCCCGAAGCCGAGTTCCAGCGCGTTGGCGCGGTAGTAGTTGACCATCGCCGTCGCCGCGCCCGGCTTGCCGACATTGGCGCGGTAGACCGCCAGCCGCTCGGGCGGGAAGTTCGGGCTGGTCGCCGTCAGCGCGCGTTCGACCGCGCGGCCCTTGCCGGCGCTGAAGCCCAGCTCCGGCAGCACCGGCAGCTGGAAGAACAACACGTACCAGGAGCGGAGCTTCTGGGTCAGGCCGCGGTCGTATTCGCGCCGATAGGCCGCCGGGTGCGGGGCGTTGAGGACGACCAGGCCGTCCAGCAGGTCCGGCCGCCGGATCGCCACCTGCCAGGCGATGATGCCGCCCCAGTCGTGGCCGATCAGGATCCGGCGCCGGGCGCCCAGCGCGTCGAACAGGGCCTCGACGTCGGCGACCAGCTTGTCGAGGGCGTAGGCGCTGCGTCCCTTCGGTCGGTCGCTGTCGCCATAGCCGCGCAGGTCCGGCGCCGCCGCGCGCCAGCCGAGCGCCGCGAACGCCGGCAGCTGCTCGCTCCACGCCTGCCGCGCCTCGGGAAACCCGTGCAGGCACAGCGCCACCGTGTCGGTATCGCCGTCTTGGGCGCCCGCCTCATCGACCGTGAAGCTGAGGCCGTTGGCGGAGACGCGCCGGGTGGTGATCATGCGGCCTCCGGATAGCGGTCCAGCGCCTCGGTCATTCCAGGCGCGGCGAGGACCCGGCGGGGGTCGTAGAAGGGGGCGAAGGCGGGAAGGACGCGCGGGACCATGTCCGCGACCATCTCGCGGGCGAAGCCGCGCTCGCGCCGGCGCTCGAACGGAGTGGCCGTGGCCATCAGCACCGCCGTGGCGCGGCGGCGGAAGCCGGCCATATGGCGATGGACGTAGAGCGTGACGCAGACCCTCAGCGGATAGTCGCCGACCAGGGCGGTGTAGGCGTCGTGGCAGACCGTACGATGCTCGTACTCCTCCGCCAGGTGCCAGAGCCACAGATCGACGCCGCGCGAATCCGCGCCCTGGAAATAGCGCGCGCCGGGGCCGAACAGGAACTGGCCGAAGTAGAGGGTATAGGTCTCGAAGCCCACGCAATAGGCCAGGTTGAAGGCGAAGCTGCGGTTGCGGAACTGGTCGTTCAGCGCAGCCTTCAGGTCCGTCCCCACCAACGCCAGCGCGTCGTGGCCCTGGGCGTAGAGCGCCTGGTTGAAGGCGTCGTGCACCCGGTAGTGCTCGGTCTCCTGGCGGACGAGCATGCGGATCTCGTCCCTGAGCTCCGGCCTGGGCGCCGGCCTGAGCGCCGGCTTGTCGTCGCTGAGCCGCCGCGCCGCCTCGCTCATCACCCGGTTCAGATAGGGCTCGATCGCCGGGGCCAGGGCGCCGCCCGCGTTCAGCATGGTGGCGAAGCCGGGGTCGGGCGCCCAGTCGGCCAAGAGGCCGGTGAAATCCAGGGGCGGGCGACGTGCCTTCATGCGGTGATCAGGGGGCCGCCGTCTTGGCTTCGCTGACGGCCTTCAGGCTGGCCAGGCCGGTGGCGAAGTCCTTGCCGACGGTCTTGTCCATGTTGAAGACCAGGCCCATCAGCTTCATCATGAAGTTCTGCGTCCCGGTCATCGACCAGGTCACCGCCGTGCCGCCGGCGTCCGGCGCCAGGGTGAAGTGAGCGACGTTCTGCGCCTTGAACGGCTTCAGGAACTGCAGGTCGATCAGGATTTCGGAGTTCGGGCTGGAGCGGGTGATCTCCATCCGGCCGGCGCCGGTCTTCTTGCCGGTCCATTCGTAGACCGCGCCTTTGCCCTGGTCCGGGCCGCTGTAGGTCTTGGCGAGGTCGGCGTCGATCTTCTCCCATGGCGACCACAGGGCCCACTGGTGGAAGTCGTCGATGAACGGGAACACCGTTTCGGGCGTCGCGGCGATGACGGTGCTTCGTTCGACGCGGAAAGTGTCCGGATTGGCCATCGAAATCCCCCTTTGGCCCGAGGACGATAGCACCGTTGTCGATCCGACACGACGATCGCACGCGCCGGTGTTTCAGGTTGCCGCGGGCGTCTTGGGGCCGGGCGCCGCCGTGGATGTGAGCCGGTCCAGCACGACGTTCAACGCCACGACGATGGCGGCGCCCACCAGGGTCGCCACCAGCCGGTCGGCGAGCAGCGCCGTATGCACCGGCTTGCCGAAGTCGAGCACCAGCAGGATCACCGGCGTCGAGATCGCAGAATAGGCCAGATAGCTTCGCGCCCGCGCCACGGCCGCGGCGGTGGCCAGCCCGCAGATCAGGACGCCGAGCACGATCGGCGACGTGATCCAGGCCAGGATCGCCCAGGTCAGCGCCACGCCGAGGAGTACGCCCAGGGTACGCTGGATGGTCTTCACCGGCAGATGCTCCAGCGGGCGCTGGGTCAAGAGGGCGACGGTCAGCACGATCCAGCCGTAGTGGTGGGCGGGCCAGAGGGCGCGCAGGACGCTGGCCACGCCGAGGCCGACCACGAGCCGGATCGTGAACTGCCAGCCGGCGAGGTTTTGCAAGGTGCGCCGCCAGTAGGCGCGGCGCTGGGCGGCGGTGGGTGTCCGCGCCGGCGCCTCCTCCGGAGCCTCGGCCGCCGCCTTCGAGCGCCCGCGCAGCATCAGCCGCACCAGGACATTCCACAGGGCGCCCAGGCCGAAGATCAGCGCCGCGCCGCCGCGGTGGTCGCCGGCGCTTTGCAGGATGGTGACGCTGAGCACCAGGTAGACGATGAAGCGGATCGCGGCGATCGCCACCGGCCGGCTGTAGCCGCTGATCGTGGCGGCGGCGCCGGCCAGGATCACCATGACGGGGTCGGTCCACCAGCCGCCGGCGATCAAGGTGGCGACGCCCACCGCCAGCGCGGCCGGCAGGACGGCCGAGCCCGGCGACGGCCGCTCCTGCGCCGCCGCGCCCGTCCCTGGCGCCTCGCCGGCCAGCAGCATGGCCCCGAGGCCGACGGTGAAGCCGATCTCGGGCTGCCGAAACGCCAGCCCCACCAGCACCGGTACGGTCATCCCCAGCGCGGCGACGGCGATCGTGCGCGCCTCGATCCTCTCGCCGGCGGACCAGTGCAGCGCCTCGCGCAGACGGCCGATCGGGTTCGACTGAAGCGTCATGCAGGTCCCCGCGTCTCCCGATCGGACGATAGGGCGAGCCGCCCTCGCCACCAAGGTCGCGCGCCGGGTTTCAGTCCTGGAATGCGGCGATGATCGGACAGGGGCCCGCGGCGGCGGTGTCGCAGGCGGTCGCCAGGCGTTGCAGCGAGGCGCGCGCGGCCTGCAGGTCGGCGATCCGGGCGTCGAGGGCGGCGAGGCGCGCCTGGGCCAGAGCCCGCGCGCGCTGCCGATCTTCGCCGGCGTCCAGCGTCAGCAGTTCGCCGATCTGCTCCAGCGTGAAGCCGGCGGTCTGTGCAGACCGGATGAAGCGCAGCCGGCGGACATCCTCCTCGCCATAGCGGCGTACACCGCCGCCGAAGCTGTCGCCGCTGGTGCGTTCGGGCGTCTCCAGCAGCCCGCGCCGCTGATAGTAGCGCACGGTCTCCACGCCGACGCCGCCGTCCCGCGCCAGCCCTGCGATCGTTCTCGGCTTCATCCTTGACTCCGTACCACAGTACGGAACCCAAATAGGGCGGGCGAGATTGGAGACAACCCTGATGCCCGACGCCCCTGCCGAAACGGCGACCCTCTATCGGATGGTGATGGACGGGCACGTCTGCCCCTTTGGCCTGAAGGCCAGGGCCTTGCTGCGCAGCAAAGGCTTCGCGGTCGACGACCATTGGCTGCGGACGCGAGAGGACACTGACGCTTTCAAGGCGGAGCAGGGGGTGGCGACCACGCCGCAGGTCTTCATCGGCGGCACGCGCATCGGCGGCTACGATGACCTGCGCCGGCACTTCGGCCTGAAGGTCCGCGACCCCAAGGCGACCACCTACGCGCCGGTGCTCGCGGTCTTCGCCGTCACGGCGTTGATGGCGCTGGCGCTCAGCTACGCCAGTTTCGGCTCCATCCTCACCATCCACGCCGGCGCGTGGTTCGTGGGTCTGTCGATGATGACGCTGGCCATGCTGAAGCTGCAGGATCTCGACCGCTTCTCGACCATGTTCCTGAACTACGACCTTCTGGCCCGGCGCTGGGTCCCTTACGCGAAAATCTACCCGTTCGCAGAGCTTGGCGCCGGCGCGTTGATGACGGCGGGCGTCCTGACCTGGCTTGCGGCGCCGGTCGCGCTCGTCATCGGCGGCGTCGGGGCCGCCTCGGTGTTCAAGGCCGTCTACCTCGACAGGCGCGACCTCAGATGCGCCTGCGTCGGCGGGGGCAGCCAGGTTCCGCTCGGATTCCTCTCGCTCACCGAAAACCTGATGATGATCGCCATGGCGGCCTGGATGCTGGCGACGACCGCTGTGTAGTCAGCGATGCGCCGGCGTCGTGCCCAGGAAGGCGAAGGTCTTGGCCAGGGTGTCGTCGAACGGCGAGGGGCCGAGGCCCGGAAGCGGGCTTTTCCGATCGTAGAAGCTGTGGTCTTCGCCGGGGTATTCCACCAGCCGGCAGGTCCGTCCGAAGGCGCGGGCGCGGTCGCAGAAGTCGCGCGAGGTCGCGATCGGCACGAGGTGGTCCGCGGTCCCATGGAAGACGATGGTCGGCGGGAGTCGCTCGGCCGGAAGCAGGCTCGGCGAGAAATCCAGCAGCTGGGCGGGCGTCATCTGCGAGGCCCAGGGGCCGACCCGGAGATCGGTCACAGGATTGAACAGCACCAGCGCCGCCGGCCGCGCTTCCGGCGGCGCGCGCAGGGCCGTGGCGGCGGCCAGGGCCCCGCCGGAGGATTCGCCCACCAGCACCAGGCGGCCGGGGTCGATCCCGAGCTTGGCGGCGTTGGCGCGCATCCACTCGCGGGCGTCTGCTGCGTCCTCGAAGGCGTCGGCGGGCCTGGTCGCATCGCGGCAGAACACCCGGTAGTCGGCGATGGCGGCGACATAGCCGTGGTCGGCGAAGCTCTTCGCCTGCCTCGCCAGGGAGCCCACGTCCCCGTTCTGGAAGCCGCCGCCGAAGAACATCAGCGCCGCCGGCCGATGGGCGCCGCCGCCCGCGGGCGAGAACACATGGATGTAGAGGTCGCGGCCGCCGACCGGCCGATAGTCGAAGCTCACGGCTCCCCGCAGGGTCTGGGCCGCTGGCGGCACGCTGTCACAATAGGGGGGCAGGCCGGCGACGGTGTGCTTAGGCCGCGGCGGCGTTTGCGCGTGGCAGCCGGCGAGCGGCAGGGCGAAGAAGGCGAGAAGAGGGGTGATAGTCCTCCTCAGCAGGTGGGAGATGTTCCCAATATTCCGCTCATCCCCGCGGAAGCGGGGACCCGGCGAGAACGGCCGCTGCATCGGCTTGAAGGCAGTCGGCATTCCTCGGACTCCGTCATCGCGGCCAAAACCTGGGTCCCCGCTTCCGCGGGGATGAGCGGTAGTTGGGGCTGTGCGCCCCCTTACTCCACCTGCCCCACATCCCGCACGGCGCCCTTGGCGGCGGAGGTGGTGAGGGCGGCGTAGGCGCGGAGGGCGGGGGAGATCTTGCGGGGGCGGGGCTTGGCGGGACGATAGCCGTGCGCGGCCTGGGCGGCGCGGCGGTTCTCGAGCTCGCCCACGGCCACGGCCAGGCGGAGGACGCGGGCGGGGATGTCGATCTCGATCCGGTCGCCGTCCTTGACCAGGGCGATCAGCCCGCCCTCGGCCGCTTCGGGGCTCACGTGGCCGATGGAGAGGCCCGACGTGCCGCCGGAGAACCGCCCGTCGGTGATCAGGGCGCAGGCCTTCCCGAGGCCCTTCGATTTCAGATAGCTGGTCGGATACAGCATCTCCTGCATGCCGGGGCCGCCCTTGGGCCCTTCGTAGCGGATCACCACCACGTCGCCCTGGGCCACCTTGCCGGTGAGGATGGCCGAGACCGCGTCGTCCTGGCTCTCATAGACCTTGGCCGGGCCGGCGAAGACCAGGTTGGCGTCGTCGACGCCGGCGGTCTTCACGATGCAGCCGTCCTCGGCCAGGTTGCCGGTCAGGACGGCCAGGCCGCCGTCGCGGCTGAAGGCGTGGTCGAGGCTGCGGATCACCCCGCCCTCGCGGTCGAGGTCGAGCTCGTCCCAGCGCTTCGCCTGGCTGAACGCGACCTGGGTCGGCACGCCGCCGGGCGCGGCGCGGAAGAAGGTCTGCACCGCCTCGGAGTTGGTGCGCTTGATGTCCCAGCGCGCCAGGGCCTCGCCCAGGCTGGCGCTGTGCACCGTGGGCTGGTCCCGGTGCAGCAGCTCGGCGCGGTCGAGTTCGCCGAGGATGGCCATCACCCCGCCGGCGCGGTGGACGTCCTCCATGTGCACGTCGGCCTTGGACGGGGCCACCTTGCACAGGCACGGCGTGGTGCGCGACAGCCGGTCGATGTCGGCCATCGTGAAGTCGACCCCGGCCTCGTGCGCGGCGGCCAACAGGTGCAGCACGGTATTGGTCGAGCCGCCCATGGCGATGTCGAGCGTCATGGCGTTCTCGAACGCCGGCTTGGCGGCGATGGTGCGGGGCAGGGCGGTGGCGTCGTCCTGCTCGTACCAGCGGCGGGCCAGGTCGACGATCAGGGCCCCGGCTTCCACGAACAGCCGCTCGCGGTCGGCGTGGGTGGCCAGGGTGCTGCCGTTGCCGGGCAAGGAGAGGCCCAGCGCCTCGGTCAGGCAGTTCATCGAGTTGGCGGTGAACATGCCCGAGCAGGAGCCGCAGGTGGGGCAGGCGGCGCGCTCCATCGCGTTGACCTCGGCGTCGCTGACCGCATCGTCGGCGGCGACCACCATGGCGTCCACCAGGTCCACGGCGCGGGTCTCGCCCTTCCACACCACCTTGCCGGCCTCCATCGGCCCGCCGGAGACGAACACGGCGGGGATGTTGAGCCGCAGGGCCGCCATCAGCATGCCGGGGGTGATCTTGTCGCAGTTGGAGATGCAGACCAGGGCGTCGGCGCAGTGCGCGTTGGCCATGTACTCGACGCTGTCGGCGATCAGCTCGCGCGAGGGCAGGCTGTAGAGCATGCCGTCGTGGCCCATGGCGATGCCGTCGTCGACGGCGATAGTGTTGAACTCCTTGGCCACCCCGCCGGCGCGCTCGATCTCGCGCGCCACCAGCTGGCCGAGGTCCTTCAGGTGCACGTGGCCCGGCACGAACTGGGTGAAGGAGTTGCAGACGGCGATGATCGGCTTGCCGAAATCGGAGTCCTTCATGCCTGTGGCGCGCCACAGGCCGCGCGCGCCCGCCATGTTGCGGCCGTGGGTGGTGGTGCGGGAACGATAAGCGGGCATGGGAAGCGTCCGGGGCGAAAATCTTGCGCCGCTGAAGCATATAGGGCGTTTCTGCGCAATTCCCGACCTTGCGTGCGCCGCCGTGGGCCGCTAGCTCCGCGGTCCTGTCAGGGGACGGCATGGCCGAGACGCCGAAATCGCTGGAAGAGGTTCGCGCCCGCATCGATGCGGTCGACGACGAACTGCTGCGCCTGATCGACGAGCGGGCCGGGCTGGCCCAGGCCGTGGCCGCGGCCAAGCGCGCGGCGGCGGGCGGCCAGGAGCCCGGCTTCGGTCTGCGTCCGGCGCGCGAGACCCAGGTGCTGCGCGCCCTCCTGGCCCGGCCGCGCGCCAGCGCCGCGCCGGGGCTGGTGGTGCGGCTGTGGCGCGAGCTGATGGCCGACAGCCTGAAATCCCAGGGCCCGTTCGCCCTCGCCGTGTTTGGCGGACGCGATCCGGCCCGCATGGCCGAGCTGGCCCGCCTGCGCTTCGGGGCCGCGCCGCCGATGGCCATGGTGGACAGCGCTGAGGCGGCGATCGCCGCGGCCAGGCGGCTCGGCGGGGTCGGCGTGCTGCCGCTCGACGGGATCGCGCCGTGGGCGCGCCTGCTGGCCGAGCCGACCCTGCGCGCCTTCGCCGTCCTGCCCTGCCTCAGCGCCTGGGGACCGCCGGCGGCCCTCGCCGTCGCGGCGGTCGAGGTCGAGCCCTCGGGCGCCGACCAGACCCTATGGATCACCGACGCCGCCCTCACGGCCGACCGCATCGTCGAGGCCCTGGGCGCTCGCGGGCTGGCGGCGGCCGTGTTGGCCGAAGGCCGGGGCCTGCGCCTGTTCGCCCTGCCAGGCTATGTGCAGCCGAACGATCCGCGTCTGCTCGGCGCGCCCGGCCAGCTCACTGGCGTGATCGGGGCGGCGCCGACCCCGTTCGATCTGTGAGAGTTACATGACCGCTCCCGTCTACCAGCGCATGGCGGTGATCGGCTGCGGACTGATCGGCTCGTCGTTGGCGCGCGCGGCCCGGGCCTCGGGCGCGGTGGGCGAGATCGTGGTCTATGACGCCGATCCCGCCGTGCGTGCGCGGGCGCTGGAGCTGGGCTTCGCTGACCGGGCCGAGGATACGCCGGCCGGCGCTGTGGCGGGCGCCGATCTGGTCATGCTGGCGACACCCGTGGGGGTGATCGGCGCGGTGGCCGCTGAGCTGGCGCCGTCGCTCGAGCCCGGCGCCACCCTGACCGACGTCGGCTCATGCAAGGCGGTGGTGGCCGAGGCCTTCGCCCGGATGGAGCGCAGCGACGTGCACGCCATCCCGGGCCATCCGGTGGCGGGAACGGAGAAGTCGGGTCCCGACGCCGGCTTCGCCGAGTTGTTCGAAAACCGCTGGGTGATCCTCTGTCCGACACCGGTCAGCGCGCCCGAAGCCGTCGAGCGCCTGACCGCGTTCTGGACCCGGCTCGGGGCCAAGGTCGAGAGCATGGACGCTACGCACCATGACCTGGTGCTGGCCGTCACCAGCCATCTGCCGCACCTGATCGCCTACAACATCGTCGGCACCGCCGCCGACATGGAGACGGTGACCCAGGCCGAAGTGATGAAGTTCTCCGCCGGCGGCTTTCGCGACTTCACCCGCATCGCCGCGTCCGACCCGACCATGTGGCGCGACGTCTTCCTCAACAACAAGGGGGCGGTGCTGGAGATCCTGGCCCGTTTCACCGAGGACCTGCACATGCTGTCGCGCGCCATCCGCTGGGGCGAAGGCGACAAGCTGCACGAGTTGTTCACCCGCACCCGCGAAATCCGCCGCGGCGTCATCGACGCCGGCCAGGAGACCCCGGAGCCGAACTTCGGGCGCGACCGGAAGTAGGCTCTCGTCGGGGGGACCTAATGTCCCTGCATGGCGGCGGCCAGATCGGCCCTGGCCTGGTTGATCATCTGATCGCGGCGGTGCGGGTCGGGCTGGGCCTTGGCCTGCTCGGTGACCTGATCCAGATTGCGGCGCGCCTGGTCGATACGCCCCTGGTCGACGTGGGCCTGGACCTGCCGCCCGGCGTTGAACGCATTGCCCTGTTGTCCGGCGTCGGCGGCGGCCTGCTCCTGCCGCCCTTCGGACCGGGCGCGGGCGACCTGCTCTTCATAGGCGGCCTTCAGCGCCATGTACCGCTGCCAACGCTCCACGTCCTGCGGCGCGCGGCTGGATTGAGGAACAGGCGGAGGTATCGGCGCCGCCGGCAAGGCGGCGATCGGCGCGGCGGCGGTCGTCTGGGCCGGCTGGTTACAGGCGGCCAGCGACAAGGCGGCGAATGCGGCGGCGACAAGCACCGGGCCGCGTGTGCGGGCGAATCCAGAGGTGTTCATCGTTGAAGTCTCCAGGCGTCAGGTTCGGCGGACCGCCAGAGGGGGGTGTAGATCGTTGTTGCTGGTCGAGCCCTGAGCGGACAACGTACGTGAAGGTGTTTAGCTCCACAGTGGCGCTGAGCCCCGATCTCCGAGGAGCGCTGATGAGACTGCAACCTGTCCTGGCCCTGACCGCCCTCGGCGCGGTGATGCTTTCGGCGCCGCTGGCGAGGGCCGAGCCGGCCGGCCACGTCACCGGCGTCGGCGGCGTGTTCGTCAAGAGCAAGAACCCCAAGGCCCTGTCGGCCTGGTACCGGGATGTTCTCGGCCTGGACGTCAAACCGTGGGGCGGAGCGACGCTGGCCTATGACGCGCCGAGCCACCCGAAGGTGGTCGCCTGGGCGCCCTTCAAGGAAACCAGCGACCAGATGGCGCCGTCGACCCGCGAGTTCATGCTCAACTTCGCCGTCGACGACATGGACGCGTTCATCGCCCGCCTGACCGCGAAGGGCGTGCCCATCCTCAAGCGCGACGACACCGATCCTAACGGCCGGTTCGCCTGGATTCTCGATCCCGACGGCACGAAGATCGAGCTGTGGCAACCGAAGTAGGAGCCTCTGGCCGCTCCCAGCGGGCGGGCGAGACTCTAACTGACCTTCGTCAGGGCCGTGTGCGTGGTGGCCAGGGGCAGGCCCAGAAACACCACCCGGCCGACCATCATCACCTGGGTCGGGCTGATCTCGACGAAGCGGACGATCTGGCGCGGCTCCATCCGGCCGCCGGGCTGGACCGGCCGGTCGAAGATTA
>Ga0302314_10016715_pt1 | contig 12367 bp, 10 predicted proteins | sample III_Palsa_N2_3_FD_200533 | JGI IMG/M metagenome (GOLD analysis project Ga0302314, IMG submission 200533) | Peat permafrost microbial communities from Stordalen Mire near Abisko, Sweden - III_Palsa_N2_3 | ecosystem: Environmental > Terrestrial > Soil > Palsa > Peat permafrost | place: Sweden...
CGTGGATCCTCGCCCTGTCCATCCTCGTGTTCTTCTGGAACATGTACGTGACCTGGCGGTACGGGGAGACCGTGACCGAAGAGGACCCGTGGGGTTTCTGCAGCTCGCTGGAGTGGGCGACGTCCTGCCCGCCACCCCGACATAACTTCTACCGGATCCCGCGGATCAGGTCCGAGCGGCCCGCGTTCGAGGCGCACTACCCCGACATCAAGTGGGGCCGTGAATCACAAGGGCTCGAGCAGGAGATCCCGACCCTCGAGAGCGCGGTCGGAAACAGGGGGTTGGAGGCATGAAGGTCGAAGGCTGGCTGTTCCTCGGCTGCGGGATCTTCTTCGGCGGCGCGGACATCGTGTACTGGTACGTCTCGCACGACCCGACCGGGACCACCGCGCTCGCGCTCGCCGTGGGCTTGGCCGTGCTCACCGGCTTCTACGTGCTGTTCACGGGGCGCCGCCTGCCCTTGCGGCCCGAAGACGACAACGAGGGCGAGATCGACCAGGGCACCGGCGAGATCGGGTTCTTCAGCCCGCACAGCTGGTGGCCGCTGTTCCTGGGGCTTAGCGCGGCCACGGCGGCGCTCGGCTTCGCGGTCGGCTGGTGGCTGTTCCTGCTCGGGATGCTGTTCACCGTGTTCGCCTCGATCGGCTTCGTCTTCGAGTACTACCGCGGCCACTTCGCCCACTAGTCGGACCATCGAGGGGTTTCAGGGGGTCGTCCCCCCCTGGGATCAAAGAGCCCACTAGTAGTAGTACGGGAACCCGGTCCAGTCCGGGCGGCGCTTCTCCAGGAACGCGTCCCGGCCCTCGACCGCCTCGTCGGTCATGTAGGCCAGCCGGGTGGCCTCGGCCGCGAACACCTGCTGGCCGACCAGCCCGTCGTCGATCAGGTTGAACGCGTACTTCAGCATGCGCTGCGAGGTCGGGCTCTTGGCGTTGATCTTGGCGGCCCACTCCAGCGCGACCCCCTCTAGGTCGGCGTGCGGCACCACCGCGTTGACCATGCCCATCCGATGCGCGTCCGCGGCGTCATAGGTATCGCCCAGGAAGAAGATCTCCCGGGCGAACTTCTGGCCGACCTGGCGCGCCAGGTAGGCCGAGCCGAAGCCGCCGTCGAAGCTGCCCACGTCCGCGTCGGTCTGCTTGAACCGGGCGTGCTCGCGGCTGGCCAGGGTGAGGTCGCAGACCACGTGCAGGCTGTGCCCGCCTCCCGCGGCCCAGCCGGGCACCACCGCGATGACCACCTTGGGCATGAACCGGATCAGCCGGTGCACCTCCATGATGTGCAGCCGCCCGGCCCGGGCCGGGTCGATGGTCTCGGCCGTCTCGCCGTCGGCGTAGCGGTACCCGTCACGCCCGCGGATGCGCTGGTCGCCTCCGGAGCAGAACGCCCATCCGCCGTCCTTCGGCGACGGGCCGTTGCCGGTGAGCAGCACGCAGCCCACGTCGCCGGACATCCGCGCGTGATCCAGCGCGCGGTACAGCTCGTCCACCGTATGCGGCCGGAACGCGTTCCTGACCTCGGGCCGATCGAAGGCGATCCGCACCGTACCCGAATCCACGGCCCGGTGGTACGTGATGTCGGTAAAGGAGAACCCTTCCACGCGGCGCCACCGCTCAGGGTCGAAGATCTCAGAAACCATCCCCCCATTGTGGCCGAGCCGCCGGCCCGCCCGAGCCCCCGTCCCGCCCGAGCCGCCGACCCGCCCGAGCCCCCGTCCCGGCCCGAGCCGCCGATCCGCCCGACCCGCGCCTACTGGAGCGTGGTGACCAGGCCGGACTGGTAGGCGATGATGACCAGCTGGATGCGGTCCCGGGCGTCGAGCTTGGTCAGCAGGTGGGCCACGTGGGTCTTGGCCGTGGCCGGACTGATCGTCAGTTCCTCGGCGATCTCCCCGTTGGACAGGCCCCGGGCCACCATGGCCAGGACCTCCATCTCGCGCTCGGTCAGCACCCGGGCGAGCTGATCGGCGGTGCAGCGGCCGCCGGAGGTGATCCGCCTGGCGGGATCCGCCGGTGGCGCTGGCACGGTGCGGGCGAACTCGCCGATCAGGAGCCGGGTCACGCTCGGCGCCAGCAGCGCGTCACCCGCCGCGACGACCCGGATGGCGGTCAGCAGGTCAGCCGGAAGGGTGTCCTTGAGCAGGAACCCGCTGGCCCCCGCGCGCAGCGCGGCAAAGACGTACTCGTCCAGGTCGAAGGTGGTCAAGATGAGCGCGCGGACGTCGGTGCTCTGGGTGATCCGCTGGGTCGCCTCGATCCCGTTCATGACCGGCATCCGCACGTCCATCAAGATGACGTCGGGCCGGGCCCGCCGGGCCGCCGCGACGGCCTCCTCCCCGTTGCCCGCCTCGCCGACCACGACGAACCCCGGCGTGGCCGCGATGATGCCGCAAAAGCCCACCCGGACCAGGGCCTGGTCGTCGGCGACCACCACCCGGATGGGCTCGGCGCCGGTCATGGCAGGGGGATACGCGCGCTGACCCGGAACCCGTAGCCGGGCAGCGGCCCGGCGCTGAACTCGCCGCCCAGCAACGTGACGCGCTCGCGCATGCCGATGATCCCGTGCCCGGCGCCAGGCAGGCTGGCCACGGGGGCCGGGCCCACGCCGCGCGGGTCCAGCGCGCCGTCCAGCACGGCCACGCCGTCCAGCACGGCCACGCCGGGCCGCGACATCAGGGCGGTGCCGTTCTGCGCCACGATCCCGTGCCCGCCCAGCCCGCCGCCTGACCGCCCGCCGCCGGCCAGCCCGCCGCCTGACAGCCCGCCGCCGACCAGGTCCGGAGCCGGCATCCCGGTGCCGTTGTCGGTGACCTCGATGGTCAGCTCGTCGTCACGGTAGCCGAGCAGGACCCGGCACGAGCTCGTATGCGCGTGCTTGACCACGTTGGTCAGCGCCTCCTGCACGATCCGGTAGGCCGACAGGTCGATGCTCGCGGGCAGCTCGCGATGCTCGCCAAAGCGGCTCACGTCGACCCGCACGCCCGCGCCCGCGGTCCGCGCGACCAGCCGGTCCAGCTCGGCCAGCCCTGGCGCGGGAAACAGCGGCGCGCTAGAGGGCGCCGCGGGCAACTCATGACCGGTCATCGTCGCCCCGCGCGCATCGGCGTCGTCGGCCTGCCGGAGCGCACCCAGCATCCGGCGCATCTCGTCCAGCGCCTCGCGGCTGGTGGCCTGGATGGCGCCGAGCGCGTCCCGGGCGTCACCGGGCTGGCTGTCGATCACGTACTGACCGTAGCCCGCCTGGACCGCGATCACGCTCATGCTGTGCGCGACCACGTCGTGCAGTTCCCGCGCGATGCGCAGCCGCTCCTGCGTCACCGCCTTGCTGGCCGCCTCGTCCTGCAGCCGGACCGCGTACCTGCGGCGCTGGCGCACGCTATACCCGCTCGTCCAGGCGATGATCACGCAGAACACGACCGGGATCATGGCGCCGCGGTTGGCTGGGCCGCGATCGCCGAGTATCTGCACCGCGGCGACGGCCATCAGGGTCACGTACACCGCCACCGCCACCCGCACCGCGTCCCGCTTCGCCTCGTAGGTCGCCGCGACCAGATACAGCACGTAGGCGACGGGCAGGAAGTAGGTCAGCGCGCTGGCGTCGGGGACGGTCAGCGTGCTGATCAGGAAGACGCCGACCAGCAGGACGCCGAGCATGAACACCGGATGGCGGCGGCGCAGCGCCACCGCGACGCCCGCCGCCAGCACCAGCAGCGTGGCGGCCGGCCCGGCCAGTCCCGTCGGCCAGTAGCGTATGACGCCGGGGCCCAGCGGCAGCGCAACTGGTGCCAGACTACGCCTGACCTGCACGAACAGGACCAGCGCGGTGAGCGCGCCGGCCAGGTAGTCTAGCGCGGCCCAGTGCTTGGGTCCCAGCCGCTTGCTCAGCGGAGGACGCTGCCGGGCGGCCGGATCATCTGAGGCTGTAGCCACATACCTACCGTAACCGTCGCGGCCCCTCGTGGCGTCATCCTGCAGGCGTAGTCCAAGGCGATGAGCCCACGCGCGCGGGGCACGGCGCAACTTCACTCTTGCGGCTGATGACGGGCCGGCTCCCTCACTGGCACGGTAGCACCATGCCATCCACCACCCCAAGCCCCGACGGGCCACCCGAGGCCGTCATCGAGACCCGGGCGCTGACCAAGGTGTATCCGGGGAACGTGACCGCGCTGGACGGGCTGACGGTCAGCTTCGCGTCCGGTGTCACCGGGCTGGTCGGCGCGAACGGCGCGGGCAAGTCGACCTTGATCAAGATCCTGCTCGGGCTCCTCCCGCCGACCAAGGGCCAGGCCAAGGTGCTCGGCCACGACTGCGAGACCAGCGGCGAGACGATCAGGACCCTGCTCGGCTACATGCCCGAGCACGATTGCCTGCCGCCCGATGTGACCGCCACCGAGTTCGTCACCCACCTGGGCCGGATGTCCGGGCTGCCGCCCACCGTGGCCAAGGAGCGGGCGGCCGAGTCGCTGCGCCACGTCGGGCTGCACGAGGAGCGGTACCGCCTGATCGGCACGTACTCCACCGGCATGAAGCAGCGGGTCAAGCTGGCCCAGGCGCTGGTCGGCGACCCGCGGCTGCTGCTGCTCGACGAGCCGACCAACGGACTGGACCCGGCCGGGCGGACCGCGATGCTCGAGCTCATCGAGCGGATCGGGGCGGAGTTCGGCATCTCCATCGTGGTCGCCTCCCACCTGCTCGGCGAGATCGAGCGGATCTGCGATCACCTGGTCGCGATCGAGGCCGGGCGGCTGCTGCGGGCCGACACGATCACCAGCTTCACCCAGGTCAGTCAGGTCCTCGCGGTCGAGGTCGAGGAGGGCCTGGCCCAGCTCGAGGCGGAGCTGAACGCCCGCGGGCTGGGCGTCACCGTCGCCCACCGAACCCTCCTGGTCCCCCTGGCCGGCGACGACACGTACGACGTGGTGCGGGACGCGGTGGCCGACCTCGCGCTGCCGCTGTGCCGACTGGAGCAGCGGCGGCACCAGGTCGAAGAGCTCTTCCGCGACGAGCAAGACGAGCAAGACGAGCCAAGCGAGGAAGGGATGACCCGTGTCTGAGCCGCAAACCCAGGCCGTCGGCGTCATCCACGACCTCGGCTACCGCCGCTACGACGGTCCCCGGCTGGGCCGCGCACAGATAACGAGAGCCCTGATCTGGCACAGCTTCCGCTCCTCGTTCGGCATCGGCCGAGGCGTGAAGGCCAAGATCATCCCGATCCTGGCCTGCATCGCGATGCTGCTGCCCGCGTTCGTCAACGCGTTCGCGGTGTCCCGGGGCAACTCGCGGCTGTTCGGCTACGACGTCTACACCCCGCAGCTGCGGGTCATCGTAGTGACGATCTTCATCGCCGCGCAGGCGCCCGAACTCGTCTCGAGGGACCTGCGCAGCCACGTGCTGCCGCTGTACTTCTCCCGGCCCATACGCCGCGGCGATTACCCGCTGGCCAAGTACATCGCGCTTACCGCGGCGCTCCTGCTGCTGATCGAGATACCGCTGCTCGTCCTGTACGTGGGCACGATCGCGTCGGCCAAAAACGACCACGCCGTCTGGAACGAGACCAAGGCCCTCATCCCCGGCCTCGGCGTGGGCCTGATGTGGGCCGTGCTCATGGCGGCGGTAGGCCTGGTCCTGGCCTCCCTCACCGGCCGTCGCGCGTACGCGACCGGGATCGTGGCCATCTCCTGCTTCTTGACCTGGACCGTGTCCGAGGTGCTGATCCAGGCCGAGGGCGGCATCACCTCCACCTCGACCGGCGCGCGGATCGCCGGGCTGTTCAGCCCGTTCAACCTGCTGGACGGGATACGGATCTGGCTCGGTGGCACGTCGCCGGGTGAAGACGCTAATCCAGGCCACTTCGGCCCCCTCTACGGGGTCGTCGGGGTCCTCCTGCTCGCGGCCTGCCTCGGGGGCCTGGCCGCGAGGTACCGGAAGGTGAGCCGGGCATGAGCATCGAACTGAAGAACGTCTCCCGCTGGTACGGCAACGTGGTGGCGGTCAACGACGTGACGATGTCGATCGGGCCCGGCGTGACCGGGCTGCTCGGCCCGAACGGCGCGGGTAAGTCGACGATCATGCACATGATCGCCGGCTTCCTGCCGCCGTCCCGCGGCGAGCTCACCATCAACGGCGGGCACAGCTGGCGTAACCCGGACATCTACCGAACCGTCGGCCTGGTCCCCGAGCGGGACTCGGTGTACGCGTTCCTGACCGGCGAGCAGTTCGTCGTCGCGAGCGCGAAGCTCCACGAGCTCGCGGACCCGGCGGCCGCCGCCGCCCGCGCCATCGACATGCTCGACATGGCCGACGCGGCCGACCGCAAGGTCGCCACCTACTCCAAGGGCATGCGGCAGCGCATCAAGGTGGCCGCCGCGCTCGTGCACGACCCGGAGATCCTGGTGCTGGACGAGCCGTTCAACGGGATGGACCCGCGCCAGCGGCTGCACATGATGGACCTGCTCGACAAGCTCGGCAGCGAGGGCCGGACGATCCTGTTCAGCTCGCACATCCTGGAAGAGGTGGAGCGGCTGTCCGGCACGATCCAGGTGGTGGTGGCCGGCCGCCTGGCCGCCTCCGGCGACTTCCGCGCCATCCGGCGGCTGATGACGAGCCGGCCGCACGTGTTCACCGTGCGGTCCTCCGACGACCGCCTGCTGGGCGGCACGCTGATCGGCCGGCCTGCGGTGACCGCCGTCGAACTGACCGGCACCGGCCTGCAGGTCCGGACCTCGGACTACGGCGCGTTCTGCCGGGACATCGCCGTGCTGGCCCGTGATAACGGCATCCGGCTGCGCGAGGTGCAGCCCACCGACGAATCCCTGGAAAGCGTCTTCGCCTACCTGGTCGCGGACTAAGGAGCCCCATGCGAAACCTGTTCAACCCGACGGTCGCGTGGATCACCACGCGCGCCACCCTGGGCCGCAGACGAGCGTTGCTGTTCGCGATCCCGGCCGTGATCCTCATCGCGGTCACGCTCGCGCTCAAGTTGTCCCGCCCGCCGTCACGGCCCTGGCCGTCGCACGTGCTGGGCACGTTCGGCTTCTCGGTATTGCTGCCGCTGACCGCACTGATCATCGGCTCCAGCGTGCTCGGCGCGGAGATCGACGACGGCAGCATCATCCACCTGCTGGCCACCCCGGTCCGCCGCTCCTCGGTGATCATCACCAAGTTCCTCGTGGCCACCGGGCTGACCATCATCTTCGCCGCCGTGCCCGAGCTCATCGCGGCCCTGATCTCCGGCGGCGGCCAGAGCGCTGCGGTCGTCAAGGTCGGCCCGAACGGCCCGGTCACCATCACCCCGGGCGCCGTCATCAACAACACCGATTTCGCGGTCGGCCTGTTCGTCGGGGCCCTGGTCTGCGCGGTGATCTACAACGCGATCTTCGTCATGGTCTCGGTCGCGACCACCCGCGCCATCGCGGTCGGCCTGCTCTACGTGCTGATCTGGGAGGCGCTGCTGTCCAACTTCGTCAGCGGCGCCCGCCTGCTGTCGGTCAGCCACTACGGGCTCGGCATCGCTAACGGGATCGCCCACGACAGTTCCCTGAACGCGGGTCTGTCCGTGGCCACCTCCGTGGTCATGGGCATCATCGTCACCGTGGCGGCCCTAGTCCTGGCCGTCAACCTGCTCTCCTCCTTCACCCTCAAGGGCGAGCCCGCCTAGCGCCAGGCCCGGACCGTAGCGCCACGGTCCGTTCGGATCATTTGAAATTTGCCGAACGGCCGTGGTTTCACGAGACAAGCCTGCCGATAGAGCTGCCCTCGCGTGGACCTACTCCCTGGATTATGTGAAGCAGGATCCATTCCGGCGGCCGGACCGCCTGCCGGACTGGGGACGTCTGAACACCCCTCATCTCCTATGCGTGTTAGTAGTTGATGGGACGCCACCGGCCCCCGGGAAGCAGCTACAGCAGAAGGAGGACCGTGGAGATGACCGACCGACGCCAGGTTCAGCAGCGGCCACTGCCAGCACTAGTGGAGAGCCGGGAGCGGCCGGTTCTGCCGGCCGGTGCGCTCCGGCGTACCAGCCGGCTGGCCATGCTGCCGCTGCGGCATGCTGCTCGCACCGCCGCCGTCGCCAGCCGGCTGTCCCGGGCCGCTACCGACCAGGTGGCCGCCCGCACCGCCGAGCAGGTGTTCACCACCCTGGGCGAGCTCAAGGGCGGGGTAGCGAAGCTGGGTCAGGCGATGTCGGTGTTCGAGGCGGCGATGCCAGAGGAGGTCGCGGCGCCCTACCGGTCAGCGCTGCGGCGGCTCACCGACGCGGCGCCGGCCATGCCCGCCGAGGTGGCCCGCCGGGTGGTTGCCGCGGACCTGGCCGCCGTCTACGGGCCGGGCTGGCAGGACCGGCTGGTGGCCTTCGACGACACCCCGGCGGCGGCGGCCTCGATCGGCCAGGTGCACCGCGGGCAATGGCGGATGGACGGCGGCCAAGTCGTGCAGGTGGCGGTGAAGGTGCAGTACCCGGGGGTGGGTCAGGCGCTGCGCTCAGACCTGCGCCAGGCCCGGCTGCTGGCCCGGGTGATGGCCCGGCTCACCAAACTCAACGTGTCCGGCCTGGCGGACGAACTCGCCGGGCGCCTCGTCGAGGAGCTGGATTACGTGCGCGAGGGGCAGGTCCAGGCCGAAGTCGCGGCCGCCTTCACGGACCGCCTGCCGAAGGAACTCGCCGCCGCCCGCGCCGCCGGGGCACCCGAACCACCGGGCCGGACCAGCGTCACGGTCCCGGCCGTCTACGCCGCGACCCCCCGGGTGCTGATCACCCGCTGGCTGGACGGGGCGCCCCTGTCCGCGCTGCTCGACGGGCGCGCCGACCTGCTCCCGGAGGGCTGGCGCGAACTCGGCCCAGGCGAGGCAGCGGACCGGGCCGCCCGGCTGCTCGGGCACGCCATCTACGCGCCCGCGGCGTGCACCGGCTGGATGCACGCCGACCTGCACGCCGGCAACTTCCTGCTGCTGGCGGGCGGCCGCCTCGGCATGCTGGACTTCGGCGCGGTCGCCGCGACGCCCGGCGGCATCCCCGCGCCGTTCGGGCAGCTCGCCGCGGCCGTGCTCGCCGCGGCCGTGCTCGCCGGGGACGGCCCGGCGGCGATCCGGCTGGCCCAGCAGGCCGGGGCGCTCGCCCCTGACGCCGAGGCCGACCCGCGGCTGATCATCGAGCTGCTGCACCCGCTCGCAGCCACCGGGGCCGAGGCCAGCTTCACGTACTCGCGCGCGTGGCTGCGCGGGCTCATGGCCCACCTCACCCAGCCGCGCTTCGGCCCGGCGTTGCGCACCCTGACGCCGCCGCCGCAGTACGCCCTGCTCTGGCGGGCGACGCTCTCAGCCGCCGGGCTCTTCGCGCAGCTCGGCGCCACCGTTCCCACCCGCGGGTTCCACCTCGCCTACTCGCCAGGATTTCGCGGCAGCATCCTCCCGGTCCGGCCCCGGCAGACGGACGAGACGCTCCGCCACGCCAGCTGAACAACAGACACCCCAAGCAGGCGCAGAAGCCACCGCCACAGGCCCCCACCCCCCTTAGCGGCCAGTTACCAGTCCGGTCAGCCACCCGCTGGCCGCGCCCGTCACTGGTGAAACCGCGGCCGCGCCTTCGCCATCGGCCCAGACGGCTCAGTGGTCACGCTCGGCCGGAAGTGGCTGCGGCTTTCACCGGCCGGTAGGAACGCCGTGCCCCAAGTTGATGACGGAGGCGAAGGAGCAGGTCAGGACGACGGTGCTTTGCTTCGGTGCGGCGTTTGGCGTGCCGGGGTCGGCGCATTCCCGCGATGGTGAACTCGGCCAGGGCGGCCGGCGCGGCCTGGATGCTGTCGCGACCTGAGAGCCGGCGGCCGGTGATGCGTCATCCGCAACCGCGGTACGCGTCTGCAGTACCGGCGGCAATGCGGGCCCACGTGTTTATGCGCCGAGCGCCGACGCGCGGGAGCGGCGTCCGGGCCGGCCGCGGTGCCTAGGAGGCGCCGCGGTGCCAGCCGGAGCCAGGTCCGGCGCGCGCCCGCTGACGCGTGTCTGGTGATGGTCATGTTCTGCCTGTCCGGGTCATCGGTCCGCTGGCTTCGCCCGAAGAACGAAGTCAGCGGACCGAGGCGCCTGGCCGTGTCAGTAGCCGTAAGGGTTGCCGGCCGGGGCCGCCGGGGCCGCCGGGGCCGCGGACCCGGTGATCGCCGTGAGACCGGGGGTGGCCACCAAGAAGCCCTGCACTCCCTGGCCGGTCACCTGGCCGGCCTGGTCGTCGGCGAAGGTGTACAGCAGGTGCCCGTTGTAGGCGACCTGGTCGCCGTGGATGTCCATGACCGCGGTGAGCTTGGCGGTCAGCCCGGTGTCGGCTGGTGACGCGGACGTCAGCGGTGGCCACAGCGCCGCCAGCCCGCCGGTGACGGCCGACTTCGCCGCCGTGTCGTTCAGGTAGTAGTACAGCGGCAGCCCCTGGCTGTTGACCAGGATGGTCTCGGTCTTGCCTCCGACGGTCGCCTGCACGGTGCGCACGGTCGCCGCGGCGTGCTGGCTGGCCGCGGGCTGACTGGTGTTATGAGAGGTAGTCGCCGCGGCGGCGGTGATCCCGCCGCCGAGGGCGGCCACTGCGGCCAGGCTGACGCTGGCGATGATGATTCTCGGGTGTCGCATGGTTCTAGCTCCTTAGGTATTGATGATGCACTATCTACTAATACGGTTAGTAGAGATGCGGGGTTCACTTGGCAGGCGGGTTTTTCCGGCGGTAAGGCAGCCGGGGGCGGTGGAGCGCGGTGGTTGTGGCCGCGACTTGCGGCGGGGCCGCCCGGCGACCGGGACGTGCCGGGGCTGGTGGCTGCGGCGCCCTGGGGGCGTGCTCCCGGCTGCGCGGGGGCGGCCTGTGCCGCATCCCGCCGGGCGCGGGTGCGCAGCGGGATCTCCTTGAGGATCAGGGCGAGCAAGAACGCCACGGCCAGCAGCGGGATCAGGTACGCGTACAGGGGCGGGAGGGCGTGGGCGAACGCCAGGGCGATGACGTGCCTGAGCGGGGCAGGCAGCTGGGCGAGGCCCTGCGGCGTGATCGAGCTGACCTGCGCCGCGCTCAGGTGGCCGGCCCCTGACGCCGGGAGGTGAGCGCTGAGCTGGCCGTCCAGCCGGTGGATGAACAGCGCCCCGACCAGGGCCACGCCTATGCTGCTGCCGATCTGCCGCGCGAAGTTGACCGACGCGGTCGCCGCGCCCAGATCGCTCCGTGCCGCGCTGTTCTGCGCGATGAGGACCATGACCTGCAGGAACAGGCCGAGGCCCAGGCCCAGGATCAGCAGGTACACGCTGGAGGTCAAGTGCGAGGTTCGGACGCCCATGGTGGACAGCAGGTACAGGCCGGCGGCGGCCAGCGCTGTCCCGGCGACGGGGTAGGCCTTGTAGTGCCCGGTCCTGGTAATCAGCCGGCCGGAGGAGATGGAAGTGACCAGCAGGCCGCCGATCAGCGGCAGCAGCAGCAGCCCGGAGGTGGTCGCGCTGACCCCGGTGACGATCTGCAGGTAGGCCGGCAGGTAGCTGATCGCCCCGAACATCGCGATCCCGGTGATCAGCGAGATCGCGGCCGCGATGCGGAAGGCTGGGTCGCGGAACAGCCGCAGCGGGATGACCGGGTCGGCGGCGTGCCGGGCCGTGACCAGCCAGGCCGCGCCGAGGGCCACCGCGGCGGCGGCCAGGCCGAGGATCACCGGCGAGGTCCAGGCGTAGGTGGTGCCGCCCCAGCTGGTGAGCAGCACCAGGCTGATCACCGCGCCGCCGAGCAGGACCATGCCCGCATAGTCGATGCGGGGCTTGTGCTCCGGCCGGGGCAAGTGCAGCACGATGGTGGTGACGATCAGCGCGGCGGCGCCGACTGGCAGGTTGATGTAGAAGATCCACCGCCAGGACAGGTTGTCCACCAGGAACCCGCCGAGCAGCGGACCGATTACCGAGGCCAGCCCGAAGACGGCTCCGATCAGCCCCTGGTACCTGCCCCGCTCGCGCGGGCTGACCACGTCGCCGATGATCGCCTGCGCGCCGATGATCAGCCCGCCCGCGCCCGCGCCCTGCACGGCGCGGAACGCGATCAGCTGGTCCATGGAGTGCGCCAGCCCGGATGCGGCCGAGCCGGCCAGGAACAAGACGATCGCGAACTGGAAGACCGGCTTGCGGCCGAACAGGTCGCCGATCTTCCCGTAGACGGGCATTACGACCGCCACCGCCAGCAGGTACGCGGTGACCACCCAGCCGATGTGGTTCAGCCCGTGCAGGTCGCCGGTGATAGTCGGCAGCGCCGTGGCGACGATCGTCTGGTCCAGGGCGGCGAGCAGCATGCCCAGCATCAGGGCCGAGAAGATCAGCCGCACCTGACGGCGGCCCGGGGCGGCCGCCCCGCCATCGGCGCCCCA
>Ga0302314_10016719_pt1 | contig 12365 bp, 11 predicted proteins | sample III_Palsa_N2_3_FD_200533 | JGI IMG/M metagenome (GOLD analysis project Ga0302314, IMG submission 200533) | Peat permafrost microbial communities from Stordalen Mire near Abisko, Sweden - III_Palsa_N2_3 | ecosystem: Environmental > Terrestrial > Soil > Palsa > Peat permafrost | place: Sweden...
TCCGCAACGGAGTCCATCGGCCGTCGGAGTCGCTCCAGAGCTGCGCTAAACCCTCGAGACCCAGCCGAGGATCGTCGGCATCCAGCTCCATCCGAGCGTCCGCGTCACTACTCGTCGTCGTCCGCGTTGCCGGACACGGGAACGACCACTACCTCGATATGCGCGATGGCGCGGAATGGCGCTAGCTGCTCATCCGTCGCGCCAGCGTCGGTGACCAACGTCCACGGGAGCTCGAGGGGTGCCCATGCGCTAAACGGAGTCTGTCCCAGTTTCGAGCTGTCGGCGAGCACGTAGATGTGGTCACCGCGGGAAGCCATGGCCTCCTTGGTCATGGTCTGAACACTGTTCGCTTCGCAGATTCCGCGATCGGCTGTCAGGCCATCCGCTCCCAGGAATACCCGATGCGCCCAGATGCGCCGCGCGTTCATCTCCGTCACCGCGCCCACCAGTCCGTGGCTGATATGCCGGAACTCTCCGCCAAGAACAATCAGCGAGATGTCGTCTGCATCGGCGAGCTCGATGATGGAGGTGAGGCCGTTGGTGATGACGGTCAGCTGGTTGCGGCCGCGCAAATGATGCGCGACCCGGCCCACGGTGGTACCAGCATCCAACAGCACCGTCTCGCCGTCCTGGATCTGGCTGGCGGCCCAGTGTCCGATGGCATCCTTCCGCTCGCGAAATAGTCGGCTGCGGGCGTGAAGGGGAGATTCCTCTGCCGCGGACACCCCGACCACCGCGCCTCCGAGCGTACGGGTCACCGTTCCTTCGGCCGTCATTCGGGCGAGGTCACGGCGGATCGTCGACGCTGTCACGTCGAGGCGCTCGGCCAGGTCGTCGACTCCGACTTCGCCGTCGCTGGCGAGGAGTCGGAGAATGCTGGTGCGCCGGTCAAGACCGCGTGGATGTGCGCGGGAGCGAGTCGTGGTGGTCATCGATGCCCTTCCCGATCGGGCGCTGCGTGTGGTCGCAGTGCGAGGCGGTCCGCCTGACGGAGTGCCTCCACCATGCTCGCATCGTCGGCCTTTCCGGTGCCAGCGATATCGAACGCGGTTCCGTGATCCACCGAGGTACGAATGACCGGCAGCCCGACTGTGATATTGACCCCCGCCTCGATGCCGAGCACTTTCACGGGTCCGTGACCCTGGTCATGGTACATCGCAACAACGAGGTCGAAGTCGCCCCGGGCCGCAAGGAAGAAGGCGGTGTCAGCGGGCAGCGGTCCCACCGCGTCGATGCCCTCGGAGCGGGCTGCGGTGATCGCGGGCTCGATCTTCTCCGCCTCTTCCCCCTGGCCGAAGAGACCGTGCTCTCCGGCGTGTGGGTTGATCGCACAGACCGCGATTCGCGGATGCGATACGCCGGCGTCGACCAGAGTGCGATTGCCGCGTTCGATGGTGCGCTGCACGAGCCCCGGCTCGATGCGGTCGATGGCGTCGCGAAGGCCGATGTGGGTTGTGACGTGGATGACCTTGAGCCGTTCCGTCGACAGCATCATCGAGACCTCGGGCACGTTGGTGAGAGCGGCGAGAAGCTCGGTGTGCCCGGGGTACCTGCGGCCCGCAAGGTGCAGGGCCTCCTTGTTGAGGGGGGCCGTGCAGATCGCCTGGATGCGGTGGTCCATTGCCAGCTCGGCAGCGCGCACAATGTACTCGTAGGCGGCCTCGCCCGCGATCGCCGAGAGCTCCCCGAACGGCAGGTCGGCAGGAAGCTCGCCCACTTGGATGACGGGAATTCCTGGACGTTCGAAGTCGGCCTCTTCGGGCGAAGAGACGAGGTTCAGCTCGATGTCGAGCCCGCACAGGTCGGCGGCCCGCCGCAGCCGCTCTGCATCGCCGATCACGACGCAGTTCATTTCGCGTCGCACGTCGGCGCGCGCGAGTGATTTCACGATGATCTCTGGGCCGATGCCCGCCGGGTCACCCATGGTGACGCCGATGATCGGAAGGGTGGTGCGTTCTGTCAAGGTCATCCTCGCTTCTTGGCGAGCGCGCCGAGGAGGCGCACAAGTGTGAGTCCGTCGCCGAAGCTGCCGGATTTGGTAACGACCGTGAGGTCGCGGTCACCCACGCGGGCGGTTGAGAGCACCACGCCTGGTTCGATCTCATCGACGAGGTCGAGGTGCGGTACCCCCGCGTGCTCGAGAATCGACCGGGCGGTTGCGCCGCCGCTGACGACGAGAGCGTCCGCAGAGGGCAGCGCGTCGGCGACGACGCGGGCAAGCGAGGCAGCGACCCGGCCGCGGCTGGCATGGTCCACGGGACCATCGATGGTGACGAGGAGACTGCTTCTCGCCAGGCTCGTCGCAACCCGCGTCGCCATTCGATCGAGCTCTTCGCGAAGTCCGAGCGCGAGCGCGGCGGCCGGAAGCGCGATCGTCAGGACGCCGGATTCGGACAGGACCCGGCCCTGGGCGCGCCCCACCTCGGTGTCGGAGCCGACGACAACGAGCGCGCGCTCGACGTCAGGAACATCGCGTCGACGAGGCCGGTCGGGCGCGGTGACGGAGCGCGCGACGGCACCGGCGAGGCCGGCCGCTCCGGCCCAGGCAATGGAGTCGAACGCGCTACCCGCGGCAACGATGCCGTCGAGTTCCTCATCGGTGCGCGCGTCGACGACGAGGCAGCGGGTGCCCGTGCTTCGAGCGCTAGCGAGCGCGAGTGGCAGTTCGAGGGATGCGTCACCCGTGACATGGCGAGTTCTCAGGCCGGTGATCAGATCTTCGAGAGGTCCGATGGTGAGGCTCGCGCCATCCGCCAGCTCGGCCTGGATGTGCCCGTCGACGACCAAGCGTTTTTGTCGTGGCACGGCCGGACACAGCACGAGCACGCGGTCTGGCAGCGCGTCAGCGAGCGCGCACAGCTCGACGGCGACCTGTCCACGCATCAGCGAATCCACTTTCTTGAATACGACATCGCAGGGGGAAATGCCAGCAACCGCGACATCGATCCGCCGCCGTGCGTCGGCAGAATCTGCTTCGCGGCTGTCGGTGTCGAGGACGATCATTGACAGGCTCTCGCGGCTGTCGGCAACCTCGGCGCGAAGGTGAAGACGCACGGAGCCTACGGCCCCAACGAATGCGACGCCGGAATCGGCTGCTCCGGTCAGGTCGTCCGCGATCACCCATGTGCGTGGTTTCGACACCATCGTCTCCTTTCACCCGCGGCAAGCATAAGTTCGTCTGCGTGTTTTACGCAAATAGGTCGTTCATAGTTGCGTGTTACGCGCAGATGATGCATTGTGGTCAAGTTGAACCGCGCTCGCCGCGCGGATTCACCATGCGAGTCACCGCGGACCGCACAGTTCGCGCCAACGAGAGGTCCCCTCTATGCAGGCAGGAATGGCAGCCACCCAGGTTGCCGGCGCATCGTCGAACGGCCAGGCACGATCCGTTGCCGAGCCAGCAATTGTCGCGGAACGAGTCACAAAGGTCTACCCGGCCCGCGACGGCTCCGACATGCTCGCGCTTGATGAGTTCACTCTGCAGGTCGCGCCGGGCGAATTCGTCGGCATCATCGGACCATCGGGCTGCGGCAAAAGCACCTTCCTCAAAATGGTCGCTGGCCTCGAATCGATATCGAGCGGCACCATCACCCGCGGCGGCAGGCCGGTTTCCCGAAGCGAATCGGATCTCGGGTTCGTCTTCCAGGCCGCGACGCTCCTGCCCTGGCTCAATGTCCTAGACAACGTCCTGGTTCCCGCCCGCGTGCAGGGACTGCCGATGGGTCCGGCACGCGACCGTGCCGGCGAGTTGCTCGCCTCGGTGGGACTGGCCGGTTTCGAAAACCATTACCCGTCGGAGCTGTCGGGGGGTATGCAGCAGCGCGTCGCAATCACGCGGGCGCTGCTCCACGACCCGCAGGTACTGCTCATGGACGAGCCATTCGCGGCCCTTGACGCTCTTACCCGCGACCGCCTCTCGGTCGAGCTCCAGGGCATTCTCATGGAGCAGCGCAAACCCGTCCTGTTCGTCACCCACAGCATCCCCGAGGCACTGTTCCTTTCGGATCGCGTGATCGTCATGTCGGGGCGGCCGGGACGAATCATCGCCGAGTTCGAGATGACCTCCAAGCGTCCTCGATCAATCGACGACGCCTATTCCGATAAAGACAACATCGGCGCCAAGATCCGCGCACTGCTCAATGAGGAGAATCACTGATGACTGCGGCCGTTACCGCCCGACCCGTCACGCCGGGAGAGAACCGTCCACGAAAGCGTTCGGATGCGTCCCTTCGACTTCGCGCCGCCGGAAACGCTGTGCTCTACCCGCTGATAGCGGTCGCCATCGTTGTTGCCGTCTGGCTGGGGATCACCGCGATCTTCAACCCGCCGAGCTACGTGCTTCCGACCCTCCCCGGGGTCCTGCAATCGCTTGGCGCGCTGGTCTGGTCGAACCCGTTCAGCCCGACGAGCATGTGGCCCCAGCTGGGAAGTACCCTGCTCGGCACGCTGCTGGCTTTCGGACTCGGCAGCGTGATCGGCATCATCATCGGCGTGCTGATGGGCGAGTTCGCTGTGGTGCGGAAGATCATCATGCCCTACCTCGTGGCGTTGCAGAGCCTTCCGAAAGCGGCGTTGGTGCCCGTTATCGTGGCGTGGATCGGCTACGGAATCTGGTCCAAGGTCGCGATCGGATTCATCCTCGCGATCTTCGCAGTCATCGTGAACACGCTCCAGGGCGTGACGGCGGTCGATCAAAACCAAGTGCAGCTGGTGCGCTCGCTCGGTGCAAGCCGATGGAAAGAGCTTCGCTACATCCGCTGGCCTGCCGCACTGCCGAGCATCTTCGTCGGCCTCGAACTCGCAATCGTCTACTCCCTGTTGGGAATCGTCGTGGCGGAGGTACTCGGCGCGCAGTCCGGACTAGGCGTGGAGATCACGCAGCTCGAGGGCGAGAGCGATACGACCGAGATCTTCGCGCTGCTCATCATTCTTTCGATCGTCGGATACATCCTCCATTGGGCCGTTTCGTTCGCACATCGCAGGCTCGCCTGGTGGGACAGGCCGGCTGATGGTCGACGCGTCAAACGATCGAAGATCACAGAAAAAACAACAGCAGTTTGAATTGAAAGGAGTGTCTTACATGTTTTCAACGAAGAAGAAGCGGGCAATGTTGCTCGTTAGTTCAGGCATCGCGATTGCTTTCGCCCTGAGCGCTTGCTCGTCGTCCACCCCGAGCGCAGGTTCGAGTGCGAGTTCGAGCAGCACCGCGAAGCCAGCGGTGAAGCTCACCCACGTTGTGGTTGCTACCCCGAACACCGCGACCTCGCCGCAGAGTGCGAACTTCGAGTTGCCGGTGGAGCTCGGTTACTACAAGGCGCTCGGCCTGGATGTCGAATTCCAGAACCTCGGTACGCCGCAGGCTGTCTTGGGAGCGCTCGCCACCGGTAAGGCCGACTTCGGTATCGAGAACGACCAGTCGATGGTTGCCACGGAGGCGCAGGGGCAGTCGATCGGCGGAACGGCCTTCTACGAATTCACCTACCCGTTCAAGTACGGCGTTGCGGTGAGTCCGACCAGCAAAGTCACGAAGCTCTCGCAACTGAAGAACACCACGGTCGGAACCGATGCGTTCGGACAGAGCGAGTACACACTCGGCCAGAAGATGCTCGCGCTCGAGGGCGTGACAGCGGATGACGTGCACTGGCTCGCCACCGGCGTCGGTGTCGCATCCGGCCAGGCGCTGCAGAAGGGCCAGATCTCGGCTCTCTTCTACTCCGACTCGGGCTTCGGACAGATCATCTCCGCGGGAATACCGCTGCGATTCTTGTCCATCCCAAAGGGTGTTCCCCAGGTCGGCGGACAGATGGTCGTTGCCAGCAACAACATCTGGAGCAAGCACCGCAGCCTCGCCACTAACCTCGCCACCGCGATCAACGAGACGAACGTGTTCATCAAGGCAAACCCCACGGCGGCGTCCTACGCCTACCTGCAGCAGTTCCCGACGGCCGCCCCGGCCGGCGAGACGCTGAAACAGCAGATCGCGTCGGTGTCCCTTCCGCTGCAGCTCCGTCTGAAGCTGTACACGCCCCCGGCCGGATCGAACCTGCAGCCGGGCGGCATCTACGCCTCGAGCCTCAAGGAGTCGGTCACCTTCGGCAACCTGCCGGCGTCGACGGACGTCAGCAAGCTGTACAGCACGGCCATCACGAAAGACGCCAATAAGTTCAGCGTTGCCGCCGTGCAAAAGCAGGCTGCCGCCTACAAGGTGCCCGGCATCAAGGGACAGGTAGCAATTCCGAAGGTCCCGAAGAACACACCGTGACCGATCCAAGCACCACCGCTCTTGCTGAGCAGACCTCGAGCCTCGCCGGCGGGGACCTCCCCGCCGGCGTCGCCGAGGCGACAATTGCTCGACTCGTCGATGTACTCGGTTGCGCTATCGGTGGGCTCGACAGCCCGCCCGCCCGAGTCGCCGCCGCGCTTGCCGCACAACAGACCGGAAACCCCTGCGCACGCCTGCTCGGCAGCGGACGGGCGACCACACCCGAGCTGGCGGCGTTCGCCAACGGAGTGGCGGCGCGATACCTCGATTTCAACGACACCTACACCGGAAAATCGGCCGGGCATCCAAGCGACATGATCCCGGCACTCCTCGCGGTTGCCGAATCGGTATCGGCGGATGGCGATGCGCTGGTTCGCTCGATTGTGGCCGGATACGAGGTATTCGGTGCGATCGGGAGAACCGTTCCGATTCGGTCCAGAGGATGGGACCAGGGCACGCTCGTCGTTCTGGGCACAGCCGCCGGCGCGAGTCTTCTGCTCGGGCTCGGGCCTGACGAGACGGCCCATGCGATCTCCCTGGCCGCGACAATGGCGGTTCCCACCCGATCCACCAGGGCTGGCGCTCTGTCCATGTGGAAGGGCGCGGCAACGGCGGCGTCCGCTCGCTTCGGAGTGTTCGCGGCACAACTGGCCGCCGGTGGCATGACAGGTCCGGACCAGGCAATAGAGGGCAAGGACGGCCTGTGGCAGCAGGTCACGGGCCGCTTCGACGTTCCCGAATTCGGTGACGGTGGATGGGCCGTGGCTCGCTCGGCCATCAAACAGTTTCCCCTCGAGTACAACGCGCAGATCGGAGTCGAGATCATGCGATCGCTTCACGGGACGGTGTCTCCGGACGCCGTCGAGTCGATCGCCGTCGAGACCTACTGGACCGCGTTCGACGAGATCGGTAACGAGCCGGAGAAGTGGGATCCGCACACCCGGGAGACCGCCGACCACAGCCTGCCCTACCTGCTCGCGGTTGCTCTCATCGATGGACGCGTCGACCAGGACTCGTTCGACGAGCCGCACCTGACCGATCCCGCGGTGCGAGCGCTGATGGCGCGGGTCACCGCTGCCGAGGATCCGGCGATGACCGCACAGTGGCCTGCAACGGTGCCCTGCCGCATCACCGTCACTGCCAACAACAAGCGAATCGTACGCGCAGAGGCGTTTCCACTCGGACATCCGGAACGACCGCTGCCCGCCGCAGAGTTGAGAGAGAAATTCACCGGCCTCGTCGCTCCCCGCTTCGGCGAGGAGGCGGCGCAGCTCGCCTTCGAGCGACTGGGTGAGGTCCGCGAGCTTGCCGATGCTGGACGGATCATCGATTTATTCACCGACGAAAAAATCGTCAGCCAGGAAAAGGGAGCATCGCTATGAGCGATTTCACCATAACCAGCATCGAGGGCATCGCCTGCTCGGTGCCGCTCGCGGCGCCCGTGATGATGGGACTCGGCCTCGCGATGAAGCGCGAAGCCATCGTGGTCAAGGTCACGACCGAGGGCGGCCTGGTCGGCTGGGGCGAGGCACATCATGGTCGCGCGCCACGGGCCGTGGAAGCGCTCGTCAACACGACCATCCGGGATCTCGTCATCGGCCAGGATGCCGCGGAGACATCCGCGGTGTGGGAGCGCGTCTTTCGCAACCAGCTCGCAACGCACGGTACCGGCGCGGCGGCAGCGTGCGCTTTGAGCGGTCTCGACACCGCTCTCTGGGACATCCGAGCGCAGGCGGCCGGCTGGCCCCTCTACCGATTGCTCGGTGGCCAGAAGAAGGACATTCCCGCTTATGCCGGTGGAGTCGCCCTCGGCTACAAGGAACCGTCGGCACTGGTCGGGGATGTTCTCGAGGTGATTTCGCGCGGATACACCGCCGTAAAGCTTCGGATCGGCCAGGATGTGGCGAGTGACCTCGCCCGGGTGCGCGCCGTCCGGGAAGCGGTGGGGCCCGACTTCGTACTGCTCACCGATGCGAACGCGCAGTACACGCTGGCCGATGTCATGGCGGTGACGCCGGCCTTTGAGGAACTCAGAATCGGCTGGCTCGAAGAGCCATTCGCGCCGCAGGACAGGCGGCTGTACAGCGAGGCAGCACGCGCCACCCGCATCCCACTCGCAGCGGGGGAAAACCATTACACCCGCTACGACTTCGCCCAGCTGATCGACGATGGCGCCGTGGGAATCTTGCAGCCGGACGCATCCAAGGTGGGCGGTGTTACCGAGATCATGCGCGTCGCAGCGCTTGCGTCCGTGGCGGGATTGCCGATCTGCCCGCACACCGCCATTACGGGCATCAACATGGCGGCCACGGTCCATCTGATCGCCAGCATGCCGAATGCCAAGTACTTCGAGGCCGATATTGCCAAGGGCAACGATCTTCGTGACAAGCTCTGCTCGTCGCCTTTTGAAGTGGATGCCGCGGGCAACGTCACGCCGCTCGAAGCACCCGGGATCGGCGTCGAGGTCGACGAAGACTTTCTGCGCGGGCATCCCCTCACGGATGGTCCCGCATTTGTTCCGCTGGATTCGGCGGTGCACGCGTGACCGCGGCTCGCCGGACTGTTGCCGTCGCGGTGCTGGAAAGCCTGAAGGCTGCCGGCGTGAAGTCCGTTTTCGGCCTGCCCGGCGTTCACAATCTTGCATTCTGGGAGTCTGACGGCTTCGACGTTCCGACGATCGTGTTGGCGCGCCACGAGCAGACGACCGTGTATGCCGCTGATGGCCTCGCGCGGGCGACCGGCGGACTGGGTGTCGCCCTGACCACCACCGGCCCCGGTGTCGCAAACGCTGCTGGCGCTTTCGGGGAGGCCGCTTCGGTGGGTTCTCCGGTGCTGCTGATCTCGAGCGAGGTGTCGACGCGAACCGCGCGTGCCGGCACGATGCGCGGAGGGCTGCACGAATCGCGTGACCAGGCCGCGATCTTCGCCCCGCTCGCCAAAGGTGTGTTTCGCCCCCGCACCGCGATTGCGGCGGTCCAGGCCGTCGCCGACGCTGCGGCACTCGCCATGCAGTGGCCCCGCGGCCCCGTCTATGTCGATATTCCGATCGACATCCTCGAGTCCCTGGGCGAGCTTGTCCCGATTGAGTCGCCGATCAGGCGAGGCGTAACGGATGACGCAATAGAACGCGCGCTCGAACTGGTCACCCGGAGCGAAAGCGTGGTGATCTGGGCCGGCGGCGGGGTCGTGCAGTCCGGAGCGGAGTCCGCCCTCGTCGAGCTGGCCGAGCGACTCGACGCCCCGGTGGTGACCACATGGGCCGGGCGCGGCGTGATGCCGTCTGGCCACAAACTCGCAGTCGATCTGCCCCCACACGAGCGCTTGGTCGCCGACCTGATCGCCGCCGCTGATCTCCTGATCGGGATTGGAACCGAATTCGACGGCCCCAATACCAAGGCGTGGACGCTGCAGATGCCGGCGTCCATCCTCACGATCAACGCCGACGCTGTCGACGCGAGCAAGAACTATCCCGCCGACGTCGCGCTGGTCGGCGACGCGTCGGCCGTTCTGGCACAGCTCGTCAAACGCCTCGAGCCGCGCAATCGACCGTCCGGATATAACCTGGCCGCACTGCGGGATGCGGTGATCGCGCGCGATTCGAGCGATGAGCGCACCGCGTCGGCCTCGACGTTCGTGTCTGCGGTCGAGGCGGCAGCACGGCGAAGCGAGGCGATCGTCATCAACGACATGTCGGTCGGCGGATACTGGGTGGGCGGTTACGCCCGGTTCGCCCACTCGCGCCGGATGCAGTACCCGATCGGATGGGGCACGCTGGGTTACGCCCTGCCCGCCTCGCTGGGTGCCGGGGTCGCCGATGCAGGTCCTGTCATCGCGATCTGCGGGGATGGCGGCATCATGTTCGCACTCGGCGAGCTCGCCGCGCTCGTCGAGACGGGCGCGCCGGTGACCGTACTTCTCGTCGACGACGGGGGCTACGGGATGCTGCGTTTCGACCAGGTCGTCAATGGTCATGCCGAGCGCGGTGTCGACCTCGTGCGTCCCGACTTCGCCGCGGTGGCCGCCGCGTTCGGCATTCCCTGCGCGATCGTGAAAGTCGACGAGCTCGAGCACGCTCTCAACGAAGCGATCGACGCGAAGGCGCCGCGGATGGTGCTCGTGAATCACCGGCTCTATCCGCCGCTCACGGTGTCCGCCCGGTGGTCGGAATGACAGTTCTCACTCCATCGCGCCTGGTTCTCGGGACGATGACGTTCGGCTCGCAGGTTGACCTGGACACCGCCGGACGGATGCTCGACATCGCGCGGTCGAACGGCATCACGATGATCGACACCGCGAACGTCTATAACGGGGGCGCGTCCGAGACCATGCTGGGCGAGCTCCTCGGCGGCGAAGCGAGGGACCAGTTTCTGCTCGCGTCGAAGGTCGGCATGCCCAGTCCGGATGCGGGCGAGCACTCTCCTCTCTCGCGCGACGCCATCCTTGCGAGCATCGAGGCCTCTCTGCGCAGACTGAGAACAGACCGCCTCGATGTCTACTACCTTCACCAGCCCGACCGGCAAACCCCGATCGAAGAGACACTTGCTACCGTGAACGAACTCGTCACTCAGGGTGTGGTGGGCGAAATCGGGGTGTCGAACTACGCGGCATGGCAGATCGCGGAACTACTCGAGGTTTCGCGGCGCAAAGGATTCGTCGCGCCAACGGTCTCGCAGCCCCTGTACAGCCTGGTAGCCCGACGCATCGAGGCCGAATACATCGAGTTCAGTGCCACAGCCGGACTCTCCAATATCGTGTACAACCCACTCGGCGGCGGGCTGCTCACGGGAAAGCACGTTTTCGAGCATCCGGAAGAGGGCGGCCGATTCGGAGAATCCGGACTCGGACCCATGTACCGGGAGCGTTACTGGAATCGGCAGCTATTCGAGGCGGTCGGCGAATTGACTCGCGTCGCCGAGGAAGCCGGCCTCACGCTCATTCAGCTCGCGTACCGCTGGCTGATGTCTCGCTCTTCTGTTGCGGCAGTGCTCGTGGGCGCCTCGGACGTCGCCCATCTCGAATCGAATATCGAGGCGTCACGCGGCCCGGGCCCCGACGACACACAGTCCGATCGAATCGACGAGATCTGGCGCGGCCTCGACGGCCCTGCCCCCGCTTACAGCCGCTAACGAAAAGGAACAACAATGACCGAGCATTTCGCCGCGCGACTCCGCGCTAAGGAGCGCATCGTCGGGTATTGGGTCACCTCCGACAACGCGGCGGCAACCGAGAGGATCGCCAGCAACGGCTACGACTACATCTGTCTCGACCTGCAGCACGGCCTGCTCGACTACAGCGGCGTGGTTCCCAACATGCTCGCCATCGAGGCTGGCGGGTCGACCGGCATCATCCGTGTGCCCGTCGGGGACGCGTGGTGGATCGGAAAGGCGCTAGACGCCGGGGCACGCGCGGTTATCGTGCCCATGGTTGAGAGCCAGGAGCACGCGCTCTCGGCGGTCGCGGCCTGCCGGTATCCGCCAGCGGGCGTGCGGAGTTTCGGACCCATGCGCTCCTCGCTCCGTATCGGTCCGTCGCCTCGCGAGGCCGATGATCAGGTCGCCTGCATCGCGATGATCGAGACAGTCCAGGGGCTCGCTCGCGCCGAGGAGATCTGCGCAACCCCAGGCCTCGACGCAATCTATGTCGGACCATCCGACCTCTCGCTTGCCGTCGGCGGGGAAACGCCGGCTCACGGCTGGACGTTGCCCGCCTACCAGGAAGCGATCGACACGATCCTCTCGGCCGCTGGCAAATCGGGGATCGCGGTCGGCTTGCACGTGAACGACGGGGCTGCCGGTGCCGCTGCATTTGAGCGCGGTTTCGATTTCGTCTCGATCAGCAACGATCTCAACCACATCCTCGCCTTCACCAAAGCGGAACTGGCCGCGGCCCGTGGGGCGGCGACTTCGTAGTGCCCGATGCTGCGCCCCTCCATGGGCTACTGGTCGCCGACTTCAGCCGGGTTCTCGCCGGTCCGTACGCGACGATGATGCTGGCCGACCTTGGCGCCACCGTCATCAAAGTCGAGCGACCAGGGGTTGGTGATGAGACACGGGGGTGGGGCCCGCCCTGGGCCGGTGAACTCAGCTCCTACTTCGTGTCAGTG
>Ga0302314_10016722_pt1 | contig 12365 bp, 18 predicted proteins | sample III_Palsa_N2_3_FD_200533 | JGI IMG/M metagenome (GOLD analysis project Ga0302314, IMG submission 200533) | Peat permafrost microbial communities from Stordalen Mire near Abisko, Sweden - III_Palsa_N2_3 | ecosystem: Environmental > Terrestrial > Soil > Palsa > Peat permafrost | place: Sweden...
GGCGAGGACTACGCCAACGCCGGCGTGCCGATGATGCCGGTGGCCAAGGGCGCCAAGAGCACGCGGCTGCAGATCCTGATCTACAGCCTGATCCTGGTCCCGCTGGCGACGGCGCCGGTGTTCACCCGGCTCGGCCATGTCCTCTATGCGGCGGTGGCCTTCGGCGGCGGCGCGGCCTTCCTGATCCTGGCGGTCCGCCTGTGGCGCAGCCGGGCGGGCGAGCGGGCCGAGCCCGGCCCCGACGGGCTCTATTCGGCCAAGCCCGGCGCACGCGAGGCGCGCGACCTGTTCGCCTACTCCATCCTCTATCTTACCCTGCTGTTCGCCGCTCTCCTGGCCGAGCATGCCGGCGGCCTGATCCGATGAGCCAAGCCCGATGAGCCCGGCCGAACCCGATCAAAACGACCCGTTCGCCGAGGGGGCCGCGGCTGCCCGGGCCCGCCGCATGCGCTCGGTGATGATCGCGGTCGCCCTCGTGGCCTTCGTCCTCATCGTCTTCGCCGTGACCATGCTGAAGCTCGCCGCCAACGCCACGCATGTCGTCCCTCAAACCTAGGTCTGGCCCCAAATCTGGCGGCGCGCGCCGTCACGGCCTGGTCGCCGCAATCTGCGCCGTGGTCGCCGTCGCCATGGTCGGCGCGGCCTTCGCGGCGGTGCCGTTCTATCGCGCTTTCTGCCAGGCCACCGGCTTCGACGGCACGCCCAAACGCGCTTCCTCCGGGCCTACGGGCGCGGCCAGCGACCGGACCATCGGCGTCCGCTTCGACACCAATGTGCGCGACCTGCCGTGGACGCTGACGCCGCAGGAGAACAGCCAGACCGTCCGCGTGGGCCGCACCCAGCTCGCCTACTTCACCATCACCAACAACGGCGACCGGGCCATGACCGGCCGGGCGACCTACAACGTCTCGCCGGAATCGGCGGCGCAGTACTTCACCAAGCTGCAGTGCTTCTGCTTCTCGGATCAGACCATCCCGGCCCACACGGCCAAGACCTTCCCGGTGGTCTATTATGTCGATGCGAAGTTCGCGGCCGACCCCGACACCCGGCCGCTGTCGGTGCTGACCCTCAGCTACACCATGTTCCCGGCCCCGGACGCCAAGACCCCCGAGACCAAGGCTGGGGGCTGAGCAGCCTCCGCGGGCCGCCCTGCGCAGCTCAGGCGGCGAACGCGGCGATCAGGTGGTCGGCGAGGAAGCTGTGCACCTGAGCGGTGTAGTCGGGGTGATAGCGGCTGCGCGGGTCGGTGGCGTCTGGATCGTCGAACGAATGGGTGGCGCCCTCCAGGGTCAGGATCTCGACCTCGAGGCCGTCGCGCGACAGCCGGTCCAGGGCGCGGCGCGGCAGCAGCTGGCCGGCGACCGCGTCGCGCGTACCCAGCACCGCGGCCACCTTGGGACGATGATCGCCCCAGCCGCGCCGGGCCGTCAGGCTGGGCGGCCCGGCGTAGGGGTAGATCAGCAAGGCGGCGCGCAGGGTCTCCAGCCGCTCCGGCCGCCCATCGATCAGGCCGCAGGCCGGATAGGCGCCGGCGAGGGCGTCCATGATGGTCCAGGCCCCATGGCTCCAGCCGGCGGCGGCTATCCGGTCCTGGTCGACCCAGTCCTGGCGCTCCAGCCAGTGCAGGGCGGCGAACAGGTCCGCCGACCGCTCGGCCCCGCGCAGCATGAGCCCGGTGCAGACGGTCATCTGCGCCAGATGGCGCGGGATGTTTCGCGGCGCGAAGCTGTCGACGATCAGCGAGGCGAAGCCCAGGGCCAGCGCCGCCTCGGCGTAGGTGTCATGCAGGGGCTGCCGGCCGCCGCAGCCGTGCAGCTGGATGACCACCGGGTGCGGTCCCGGGCCGTCCGGCCGGTGAAGGGTAAAGTGCGGCTCGAGGCGCGCCAGATGCTCGTCGATGGGGACCGGCCGGGGCATGGCGCGACTTTCCACGGCGGACCGCGGTCGAGCAAGGCCGGAGTCATCGTGACCGGCGGATCGCGGACAGCAAAAAGGGGACGGCGAACCGTCCCCCGTCAGCCGGCTTCGGCAGGTCCGAAGCCCAGGGAAATCCTACTTGCGCACCTTGGGCTTCGGCGGCGGCAGCAGGCCTTCGCGCTGCATGCGCTTGCGGGCCAGCTTGCGGGCGCGGCGCACAGCCTCCGCCTTTTGGCGGGCGCGCTTCTCGGAAGGCTTTTCGTAGTGCACGTGCCGCTTCATTTCGCGGAAGGTGCCCTCGCGCTGCATCTTCTTCTTCAGCGCTTTGAGGGCCTGATCGACGTTGTTGTCGCGAACGAAAATCTGAACGATGGCTAGGCCCTCCTCTGGACCTTCGCGATGACCGGGCGTCCTGACCCGGTGGTTGGCGAAAAACGGGGACGCGCCCGGAAGGGGGTCCTGCCGTGCTGAGCGCGGGCAGATAGCAGAGCAGGCAGGCCATGTCCATGCTCGCCGTAGCGAGATCAGGCCGCCTTCACCACCCCGGGCAAGGTGGCCAGCTGAACCAGCGACAGCAGCTCCTCCGCCGAGGCCGAACCGATATCAAGGCCGTCCGGAACGTAGGGCCGGCCCTGCTTCATCGCCCAGCGCCCGAACAGCCGTTTGTCGATCGGTTCGATCGCGCAAAGTTCGACCGCGGTGTGCCTCGGATCGGTGGCGATGCTGTCGAACGCCGCCTTCAGCATGTCCGAAGGTCCTTCGAGCGCCTGCACGAACCATCCGTCGATCGCCAGCAGGGCGCCGGTGATGGTCATCGCCCGGTTTTCCGAGGCCGCTTCGGCGACCAGGGCGTCGAGTTCCGCCTGGCTTGGCCCGTCGCCCGGCAGGAGGGAGCGGCTGCGATAGATCAGGCGATGGAGACCATAGCCGTGGTTGGGAACATACTGCACAGGGCTACTCACTCAGGTGGGAGTTCCGCTTTACACGTCGAAATTTAACCAGCCGTGAAATCGCACGCCCCGGTAGTCACGTCGCCGCGTGGATGGCGCCGTGGCCGCCGTTGGCGCATAATGGACGGATGCCGAACGCCGCTTACCAGGACTGGGCCTCCGAGGCCGAAGAGCGGCTGCTCGACGCGGCCGTCCGGCTCGCGCCGGAGCTTGGATGGCATGGCCACCTGATCCAGCGCATCGGCAAGGACACCGGCCTGTCGGACGCCGATGTGGAGCTGCTGCTGCCCAGAGGGGCGTCGGACCTGTCGGCGCTTCTGTCGCGCCGCCACGACCGCAAGGCGCTGGAGGCGCTGGAGGGCATCGACGCGGCCCAACTCAAGGTGCGCGAACGGATCCATGCCGCCGTCGAGGCCCGGATCGACGCGGCCATGGCCGACGAGGCGGCGACCAAGGCCTCCGGCGCCTATCTCGCCGTGCCGGTCCACCTGCCGCTCGCCCTGCGGCTCGGCTGGGAGACCTCGGACAAGCTGTGGCGCTGGGCCGGCGACGAGGCGACGGACGAGAACCACTATTCCAAGCGGGTGATCCTGGCGACGGTCCTGGCCACCACCCTGGCGGCGCGGATGATCGGCGGCCACGAACACGCGCGCAAACACCTCTCCGGCCGGATCGACCAGGTGATGGCGTTCGAGAAGTGGAAGGCGACCCGTGCGCCCAAGCCTTCCGAGTGGGGCAAGGCGGCTGCGGAATTGTTCGGCCGGATGCGCTATGGGCCCCGCCATCCCGATCACGCGCCGCCAACGCCTTGACCGGGGGCGCCTTGACCACACCCGAGGATCCGCGCCGCCCGACGCCATGCGCCGGGGTGGTCTGCCTGCGCGGCGACAGCGTGCTTCTGATCCGGCGCGGCAAGCCGCCGCGTGAGGGCCAATGGTCGATCCCGGGCGGCCGTATCGAGCCGGGCGAGACGGCCGCCGCCGCGGCGCTGCGCGAACTCCAGGAGGAGACCGGGGTCGAGGCCGAACTGCTCGGCCTGGTCGACGTGGTCGACTACATCGCACCCGAGCAGCACTATGTGCTGGTCGACTACGCCGCCCGCTGGCTGTCGGGCGATCCCGTCGCGGGCGACGATGCGGCGGACGCCCGCTTTTTCCCTATCGACGACGTGCGGGACCTCGGCCTGTGGGACGAGACGGTTCGCGTGATCCTGCAGGCGTACCTCGCGTACGGGACTTGACGCCCCGCTCCGCGCCGCCATGGTTCGCGCCACAATCAAGAACGGAGCGAGACGCGCCATGGCCTACAAACCCTTCGACCTGACCGGCAAGACCGTCCTCGTCACCGGTGGCAACGGCGGCATCGGCTATGGCATGGCCGAGGCCCTGGCCCAGTCCGGCGCGGACGTGGCGATCTGGGGCTCCAACGCCGACAAGACCAAGGCGGCCGAAGAGAAACTGGCGGCGATCGGCGGCAAGGTGTTCTCCAAGGTGGTCGACGTGGCGGACGAGCAGGCGGTGGTCGAGGGCATGGCCGCCACGGCCGCCTGGACCGGGCGGCTCGACTGCGTGATCGCCAACGCCGGCATCGGCCGCGGCTCGCCCTCGTTCATCGAGATGACCACCGAGACCTATCGCAAGGTGCTGTCGGTCAACCTCGACGGCGTGTTCTTCACCTTCCGCGAAGCCTGCCGGCACATGGTCGAGCGGGCTAAGACCACCGGCGAGAAGGGCGGCTCCATCGTCGGCGTCGCCTCCCTCGCCGCTACCGAGGGCGCGGCCCGCAACGAGGCCTACGCCGCCACCAAGGGCGGGGTGATCTCGATGGTCAAGTCGGTGGCCGTCGAGCACGCGCGCTGGGGAATCCGCGCCAACGCCATCCAGCCGGGCTGGATCGCCACCGACATGACCGCCGGGGCCCAGTCCTCGCCCGCCTTCGCCGAGAAGGTGATCCCGCGCGTGCCGGCCCGCCGCTGGGGCGAACCGGCCGACTTCGGCGGCGTCGCCGTCTATCTGGCGTCGGACGCGTCCTCGTATCACTCTGGCGACAGCTTCATCATCGACGGCGGCTACACCATCTTTTGATGCATGGGCTTCTGATGTGCAGGCTTCCGATGCGCGGAGCGCTGGCGGTTCTGGTGCTGATCGCCGTCGGCGGCACGGCCGGCGCGGCCCCGGCTGTGCGCACGCCCGAACAGCGTCAGACCCTGATCGACCTCGCCTTCGTGCTGGGCGAGGCGCACGCCCTGCACCGGGTCTGCGCCGGGCCGTCGGACGACACCTGGCGCGGGCGCATGCAGAAGCTGCTCGAGGTGGAGGCGGCGCCCGATACGCTGAAGGCCAGGCTGACCGAAAGCTTCAACGCCGGCTTTTCGGCCAAGGACGCCCAGGCTAAGGACTGCAAGACCGCGTCGGCGCTGGAGGCCGGCGTGGCCAGGCGCGGCGCCGAACTCGCGCGTCGGCTGTCAGGGGGCTCGCCCTGACAGAACGTCGCACGCACCTGATAGACGAATTTGCTATGGCGCGGCCGTGGCGTCGTTAAAGTAAGTTTAAGTTTGAATGGTTGGGGCCCATGCAGACGCTTCACGCGCTTTACATACAAAATCCGTTCTGGGTCTGGCTGGCGGTCGGCGCCGTTTTCGTCGGCCTCGACATCACCATCGGCTCGGGCAAGCTGATCTGGGGCGGTGTGGCTGCGGCCGTGCTCGCCTTCATCAATCTCGCCGGGGTTCGGCTCGGCTCGGCGGTCGAGCTCGGTGTTTTCGCCGCGGTCGCGGTGGGCGGAGTGGTGATCGCCTCCATGCCGTGGAAGCCGCGCCCGTCGTCGGCTACGTCGCATGACGATGACCTGCCGCCGCCAGCGCGCCGCGCGCCGCCCAAACGGGCCGCGCGGGCCGAGGCGCCGGAGATCCCCGCCGCGGACGAGCGCCGTACCGCGCGCCTGATCGGCCGGATCGGCCGTACGACCTCCGATTTCGCCAACGGCGTCGGCCGGGTCTGGATCGACGGCGCCGAGTGGGGCGCGGAGCTCGACGGCGAAGAGAGCCTGCCTTCCGATACGCCCGTCCGGATCATGGGCGTCACGGGCGGCGTGCGGCTGCACGTCCGCAACCTGATGACCGGCTGAGTCGGGCGCTCCCGCTCGTTTCCAGGCAAGATGAACGGCGGACAACGACGGGCTCAACACCCGTTCAGGCCCGATTGTTAACCATCGTCAAGCTGACGAACGGGAGGCGGAGGGCTGACCGGCCAGCGTGGGGCATCCACCATGCGTATCGGTACAGCCTTATTGACCGCTGCCTGCATCATCTCGGGCATCGTCGTGATCGAAGCGCATTCGGCCTACGCCGCCGAGGCCCCGAACCCTCAAGTGAGCGAAGACCCGGTTGTGGGGACAGACGAAGTCCCGCTGCTCACCGCGCAATAGACACTCAGAGGTCCGGCCGGATCACGGCCTTGCCGATGACCTGACGGCCGGCGAGGAGGTCGAAGGCTTCGCGCCAGCGCGCCAGCGGTAGCTCGGCGTGCACGCGCGGCCGGATCCGGCCTGAGGCGGCAAGTTCCGCGACCGCGCGGGCGTTCTCCCGGCCCCTGTCCGGGAACTGGCGTCCATACTCGCCGGCGCGTACGCCCATGACCGAAAAGCCCTTGATCAGCGGCATGTTCACCGAAACCGTGGGGATCCGGCCCGAGGTGAAGCCGACGACCAGGAGCCGGCCGTCGAAGGCGATGCAGCGCACGCTCTCGTCGAACACATCGCCGCCGACCGGATCGTAGATCACGTCCGCCCCGCGTCCACCGGTCATCGCCTTCACCTGTTCGCGGAAACCGCCGCCGACGTTCAGGACCGCGTCCGGCGCGTATTCGCGCGCGATCACCGCCAGTTTCTCGTCGGAGGCCGAAGCGGCGATCACCCGTCCGCCCAGCACCTTGGCCAGGTCGACCGCGGCGAGGCCCACGCCGCCCGCGGCGCCATGCACCAGCACCCATTCGCCGGGCTGCAGATTGGCTCGCCGGACCAGCGAGACATAGGCGGTGAGGTAGGCGGCCGGATAGGCCGCCGCCTCGGCGAAGGTCAGCCGGTCGGGCTTGGGACTGAGGCTGGCGGTCTCCAGCACCGCGTATTCAGCGAACCCGCCCAGGCGAGCTCCCCCCACCACCGCGTCGCCGACCGCAAAGCCGCCCGGCCCTTCGCCAAGGGCGACCACCTCGCCGGCGAGGTCGAGCCCGGGTGTGAACGGCAGCGGCGGCTTGAGCTGGTACTCGCCGCGGGTCATGAGCAGGTCGGGGAAGTTGACCGAGGCGGCGCGCACCCGGACCAGCGCCTGGCCGGGTCCCGGACTCGGCGTGGCGACCTCGCCGACCTCGACCCCGGCGAAGTCCGGCAGCAGCTCACGGACGATCAGGGCCCGCATCAGGTCTCTATCAGCGGCAGGGCTTTCACGCCGCCCTGGATCATCTGCAGGGCGAATTGGACCGCGCCGTCGAGGTCCAGCGGTCGCCGGACGATCATCCGTTCGCACACCTCGCGCGCCACGCCGATGCAGGCGGCGGCCAGATAGTCGGCGTCGACCCGCGGCGCGAGCCCGCGCTCGATGCCGTCGGCGATCACCGCCTTGACCTCGTCATAGACGGCGCGCGACTCCGGGCCGTCGACGCGTACATGCGGGTGCATCCGCTCTTCGGGCGGACGCTCCAGCTGCCAGGCCTCGTGCTCCTCGACGGAGAAACGGAAATAGGCGGTGAGGGCGGCGCGCAGGAAGCTGTCGAAGTCGGTGGCCCGTTCATACTCGGTGCGCAGGATCGGCTTGAACCGGCGCGCGCCATCGGCGGCCAGCGCCTCGTACACTTCCTCCTTGGAGCGGTAGTAGTTGTAGAAGGCGCCGACGGAGAGCGGGGTGCGGCGGATGATGTCGCGCACGCTCGCCGCCTCGTAGCCCATTTCGGCGAACACCGAGCGGGCGGCGTCGAGGATGGCCGAGCGGTTGGCCCGCTTGGTTTCCTCGCGTTTTCCTCCGGAGGCCGGATCGGTGGGCGCAAGATCGGCGGCCGCCGAATTCGCGGGAGCAAGGGTGGATATGGCGTCAGCCATGGCGGCAGCTCCCTTCCGCCAGGCGAACTTGAACAGGCGTCAACATCACGCCCGATCAAGCCCTATTCGGCCGAGGTCTGCAAGGCGCGTCTGTCGGTCGCGCCCGGCGTCAGCTACGGCTTCGGCTTCGTCGCCGGCTTGGTAGCGACCACCGGCGTCGTCTTCGCGGGCGCTGTGGCCGCGGCGGTGCAGGCCTTCTTGCACTGGCCCCACTGGGGCAGGCAGTTCTGCGCGCCGCCCGCGTCGCACTTGGTGTAGTTCTGGTCGCAGGCAATGGTGCACTGCGACGCTTGTGCGGGATGAGCCCCCGCGAGCACCATGACCGCAAAGCCTGCGGCCACGGCGATGATACGCCTATCCATGGGGTTCGCCTCCCTGGCGACATATTGTTTTTACTTTGAAATGATACGCCTGTTCGCCCCAGTAGCAACCGATATCAACGGTTGCACCGGGCGATGCATATCGCCCACCGCGGCGCGCAATCGGGCGTTGCGTCCTGGGCGTCGCAGGTGATCCGCCGGTTGGAGCAGGCCGCACGGCATTGACCGCCTTGATCGCCCAGCGCCGGAAGGCTCGAGCGGAGGCCGCCGGCGGCGAGCCCGCCCGAAGCCATATCGCGCGACATGAAGCCGCCGCCGGGCTGGGCGGGCGGGGGCAGGGCGGCGATCACCGCCGGGGGCAGGGCGCCCAGAACCGGGCGCAGACCCACGTCCTCCGCCGGCTTCGCGGCAGGGGGTTTGCGGCGCGGCTTGGGCTTGTCCCCGTCGGCAGGCGCGCCGAAGGCCGGTCCGGCCAGGGCGAGCAGCAGGATCAGCATGACCGGGCGAAGCGTCGGCGGGCGCATGGCGCCAGTCAGCCCCGCGCCGGTCAAGGAAGCCTTAAGCCCGCCCCGACTCGATCGCCTTCAACATGGCCTCGACGGTCTCCAGCGTGTCGGCCTCGGCCGCCGGCTTGTCCCAGCGGATGCGGCTGATGCGGGGAAAACGCATGGCCACGCCCGACTTGTGCCGGGTCGAACGCTGCAGGCCCTCGAAGGCCACTTCCAGAACCAGGCCGAAGCTCCGGTCGGCGCGCACGCTGCGCACCGGCCCGAACCGCTCCACGGTGTGGTCGCGGACGAATTTGTCGAGCTGTTTCAGCTCCTCGTCGGTGAAGCCGAAATAGGCCTTGCCGACCGGGGTCAGCGCCCAGCCGGTGGGCTCGGCCACCCAGACCCCGAAGGTGTAGTCGGAATAGAAGCTCGACCGCTTGCCGTGCCCGCGCTGGGCGTACATCAGCACCGCGTCGATCAGGCGCGGGTCGCGCTTCCATTTGAACCAGGGTCCCTTGGGCCGTCCGGCCTCGTAGACGCTGTCCCAACGCTTCAGCATCAGGCCCTCGGCGGCCATGGGATCGCCCTCTGCCGGCGCGGCGCGAATAGCGGCGAGTTCGTCCCAGCCGCCGAAGCCCACCATCGGCGAAAGATCGAGCCTTGGTCCGCCGTGGCGCGCGATGAAGGCTTCCAGCCGGGCGCGCCGCTCGGCGAACGGCAGGGCGCGGAGATCCTGACCCCGGTCGGCCAGCAGGTCGTAGGCCCGCACGCCCGCGGGGTGCTGCGCCATCACGGGGGCGCCGACGGTCTTGCGGTTCAGCCGCTGCTGCAGGTCGCCGAACGGCGCCACACGCCCCTCGCGCAGCACCAGCAGTTCGCCGTCGATCACGCCCTCGAAGTCCATCGCCGCCATCAGGTCGGGAAAGGCGCCCGAGATCTCGTCGCCGGTTCGCGAATAGAGCCGGGCGGAGATCAGCCCGTCCGCCCCGCGCTCGCGCACCAGCTGGACGCGGATACCGTCCCACTTCCACTCCGCGGTGTAGTCGGCGGGATCGAGCTTGGCGAAGTCGGCCGCCTCGTCGACCGCCTGGGCCAGCATCACCGGCCGGAAGCGGCCGGGCGCATCCGGATTGGGCCGTGGCCTGCGGCCTTCCAGCCAGGCGAACAGCTCGGCATAGGGCGGGCTCTGGGCGTGCCAGACCTCCTCGATGTCGTGAAGGGCGATGGGCTGGTGGTTGTGGGCGGCGAGGTCGGCCGCGGCCTGTTTGGCCAGCCGCGCCGAAAGACCGACGCGCAGGCTGCCGGTGAGCAGCTTCAGCAGGGCCCAGCGGCCGGTGGCGTCCAGGGCGTCGAGCCAGCCCTCGATCAGCGCCTGGCTCGAATGCCGGTGCGCGGCCCGAAGCTCGTCGACCACCTCCTCCAGCGCCGGTTCGCGGTTGGCGCCGGGCCGCGCCGGCCAGATCAGCGCTACGGTCTCGGCCAGGTCGCCGACATAGTCGTAGGACCAGCCGAACAGCACCGGATCGACCCTGGCCTCCACCGAGCGGCGGATCATCGCCGGCTTGGCCGCGTCGAACACCAGTTCACCGGTCAGCGCCGCCAGGGCGTAGCCGCGCTCGGGGTCGGGCGCTCCGGCCAGGTAGTCGCGCACCAGCACGAGCTTGGCGTTCCGCGAGGGCGTGAACGAAAGCCGGTCTAGCAGCTCGGCGAAGGCGCGCATGGGGATGACATAGGGGCTCCGGTTGAATAGCTGAACGGTTTGCAAGCTCAGGAGTGCGTCATGTCCGACAACAAGCCCCTCGCCGGCCGCAAGGCCCTCGTCACCGGCGCTTCATCGGGCTTCGGCGAGGCCACCGCGCGCACCCTGGCGCGGGCGGGCGCCGAGGTGGCGATCACGGCCCGGCGCGCCGACCGGCTCGAGGCCCTGGCCAAGACCATCGCCGGCGAAGGCGGCAAGGCCCACGTGGTCGTCGCCGACTTCCTGCGCCAAGAGGATGTGGTCCGCGCGGTCGCCGAGGCCGAGGCGGCGATGGGCGGCCTCGACATCCTGATCAACAACGCCGGGGTGATGTATCTCGAGCCGATCGCGGACGCCGACCTTGGCCGTTGGCGCGACATGATCGAACTTAATCTCACCGCCCTGATCACCGCCAGCCAGGCGGCGGCGCGGAGCATGGCCAAACGCGGCGCCGGCGACATCGTCAACATCTCGTCCACCGCCGGCCGCACGGCCAACCCCAACGGCGCTGGCTATTCCGCCACCAAATGGGCCGTGGTCGGTTTCACGGAGTCCCTGCGCAAGGAGCTGGTTCCGGCCAAGGTGCGGGTGACGGTGATCGAGCCGGGCGTGGCCGAGACCGAACTGCGCGACCACGTCGCCCATCCGGGCGCGCAGACGGCGGTGAACACCTGGGCCGGATCGATGCGTCAGCTCCAGGCCGAAGACATCGCCAACGCCGTCCTCTACGTGGTCAGCCAGCCGCCGCACGTCTGCATCAACGAAATCCTGATGCGGCCGACCGACCAGGAGCGATAGGCTCGGCGATCAGGCGGCGGCGCACGCCGCCTTGGCCCGCACCGTGCGGGCGCGGCTCTTGACGGCCGTCGGCGCCGTCGGTGCGTAGCGGGTGTCGAACTCGCCGACCACCGAGCAGGCTTCGTCGCGCCGGCCGAGCTGGGCCAGCGACTGCGACAGCTTCACCGTGGCGTCCGGCGCCCAGGCGGCTTTGGGCCAGCCCTTCAGCGCCTCGGCATAGGCGCGGGCGGCCTCGCCATAATCGGACTGGATGTACAGGGTCTCGCCGAGGCGATAGCGCGCCTCCTTGCCCTTCGGGCCCGCGCCATAGTGGGCGATGTAGTCCTGCCAGGCCTGGCCGGCGCCGGCGTAGTCGCCCTGTTCCTGCAGGGCGAGGGCGTTGCGGTAGGAGGCGCCCTCCGTACCCGCCGCCGCGGTCGGCGGGCCGCCGAGCACGGTCTGGTCCTGTTCCTGGGCGCGCGCGGTGGCGTCCGAGGCCCCGCGCGGCGCGGGCCGGCCACGCCGGTCGTCAAACACGGGCGGCTGGGGCTGCGGTTGGGCGGCGGCTGCCGCGGCCTGCTGCTGGGCGGTCAGCTGGGTCTCCAGCTTGGCCACCCGGTCGGTCAGCGCCTGCAGCTGGGCCCGCAGCTCGATCACCGAGTCGTGGGCTTGCTGGGCGTTGCGGCGCGCCTCATCGAGATCGTGCGCCGCCACCTCCACCTGGCCCGAAAGCCGGCGGACGGTCTGGTCCATGTCATCGACCCGCGCCTGCAGGGCGGTGACGGCCGGATCGGGGCCGTCCGGCTTCACCACCACCGGCTGGCCGGTGTCGCGCCCCTGGAACACGATGGCGCGGGTCTCGTGCAACTGCTTCTCGATCCGGTCCAGGCGCCGATCGGTGTCGGTCTGCTGGGCGCCCGCCGGCAGGGCGAGGGCCAGGCCCGACAGCGCCAGGGCGGCGGCGATCAGCCCCGCCCCGACAGGCTTGCCCCCGAAAGGCCTGCTCCCAAAAGGCTGGGGCATGGATCAGTTCCCCGCGCCGGAGGTGAGGGCCGTGTGGCCGTTACGGTTCTTGGCCATG
>Ga0302314_10016724_pt1 | contig 12364 bp, 15 predicted proteins | sample III_Palsa_N2_3_FD_200533 | JGI IMG/M metagenome (GOLD analysis project Ga0302314, IMG submission 200533) | Peat permafrost microbial communities from Stordalen Mire near Abisko, Sweden - III_Palsa_N2_3 | ecosystem: Environmental > Terrestrial > Soil > Palsa > Peat permafrost | place: Sweden...
GATGTGCCCGCCAAGGGCGCGGAGTTCGACATCATGATCGAGACCCGCGACCAGAAACACACTCAGGAACTCATCCAAGCCCTGCAGGAGCGGGGCTATCCCCCTCGCCCGCTGTAGCGGCGACATTTCCAAGGAGACGTCATGAAACGCCTGCTTTTCGCCGTCGGTCTGTCGCTTTGCGTCGCCGCCTGCGCGCCCGCCGGGTCGAAGGCCCAGCCCGCGCCGGAATCGGCCGCCAACACCGGCTTCCTGGCCGACAACGCCAAGGCGCCGGGGGTCATCACCCTGCCCTCGGGGCTGCAATACAAGATTGTCCACTCCGGCCCCGCCACCGGTCTTCACCCCAACCCCTCCGACGAGGTGAAGGTCAATTACGAGGGCAAGCTGGTCAACGGGACGGTGTTCGACTCCTCGTTCAAACGCGGCGAGCCGGCCGACCTGCCGCTGCAGGGCCTGATCCCGGGGTGGGTCGAGGCCTTGCAACTGATGCGCCCGGGCGATGAGTGGATGCTCTATGTCCCGCCGAACCTCGGCTACGGCGCCGACTCTCCCGACCCGATCCCGCCCAACAGCGTGCTGATCTTCCGCATCCAGCTATTGGGGGTGCTGCAGCAACCGAGCGGACCCGCGCAGGGGTAGGCCCAGCAAAGTTGGTCCAACTTGTTGGACCAACTTTCGGCGCCGTGCTAGGGTTGGCTCATGACCATCCAGGTGAATATCGCTGAAGCCAAGGCCAAGCTCTCCGAACTCGTCGCCCGCGCCGAGAGGGGCGAGGAGGTGGTGATCGCTCGCCACGGCAAGCCGATCGTGACCTTGACGGTCAAGCGGGCGCCGTTGCCGTTAGTGAATGGAAAGCGTCAGTTGGGGATCTGGGACCACTTGAATCTGAAGATCGATCCTGAGCTGTTTCTCCGCCCCGACCCGGAATTGGAAGCCGCAGCTGACGGTCCGGTCTTTCCTGAGAAATGAGGCTCCTTATCGACACCCATGTCCTCATCTGGGTGACGACAAATACGAACCTCATGTCAACCAGGGCGGCAGGGTTGCTCGCGGACGTTGCCAATGAAATCTATGTGAGCGCTGTTTCGGCTTACGAGATCGAATTCAAACGACCTCGAGACACCGAGCTGCAGCGGATGCCGCCCGACCTAAGTGAAACCGTGGCTCTGATGGGATTTCAGTGGCTACCCGTGACTTGGGAACACGCAAGCCAAGCTGCTCGGTTGCCCCTGCATCATCGCGACCCGTGGGACCGCATCTTGATTGCCCAGTCGATTGTTGAAGGCGCGCGGCTCGTTAGCATCGACCGACAGTTCTCCGCCTACGAGGCGCCAGTCGAGTGGTGAGTTGCTACCGCGTCGGCACCGGGGTCTCGCCGCGATAGTCGTAGAAGCCGCGGCCCACCTTGCGGCCCAGCCAGCCGGCTTCGACGTATTTCACCAGCAGCGGACAGGGGCGGTATTTGGAATCCGCCAGGCCCTCGTACAGCACGTTCATGATCGACAGCACCGTGTCCAGCCCGATGAAGTCGCCCAGCTCCAGCGGGCCCATCGGATGGTTGGCGCCCAGCCGCATGGCGGTGTCGATGGCGTCCACCGTGCCCACCCCCTCATAGAGAGTATAGATCGCCTCGTTGATCATCGGCACCAGCACGCGGTTGACGATGAAGGCCGGGAAGTCCTCGGCGTTGGCGGTGACCTTGCCCAGCGACTTGGCGAAATTGACCGCCGTCTCATAGGTGGCGACGTCGGTGGCGATGCCCCGGATGATCTCCACCAGCTTCATCAGCGGCACGGGATTCATGAAGTGCAGGCCGATGAACCGCTCCGGCCGGTCGGTGTTCGACGCCAGCCGGGTAATCGAGATCGACGAGGTGTTGGACGCCAGCAGGGTCGAAGGCCCCAGGTGCGGCTCGATGGATTTGAAAATCTGCTTCTTCAGCGCTTCGTTTTCGGTGGCCGCCTCGATGACGAGGTCGGTCTGGGCCACCTCGGGCAGGGATTCGGCGACGGTGATATGGGCAAGGGCGGATTTCATCGCCGCGTCGTCGATGATGCCGCGGCTGACCTGACGGGCCAGATTGCGCTCGATCATCACCACCCCGGCGTCGATCCGCTCGCGCGACAGGTCGTTCAGCATCACCTGGTAGCCGGCCAGCGCGCACACATGCGCGATACCGGTGCCCATCTGGCCGGCGCCCACGATGCCGACCGTCTTGATATCCACCATTCGTTCCCGCCTTGGCAGCCCTTTGGCGCTGTTTCGCGCCCCCCGTTAGGGCATTACTATCACGCCGCAACGCACTTGCGAGAAAACTTTGCTGCGTTGCAACGGGTCGGACCGCAGCCGCCGCTCTTGCACGGGGGCGCTAATCGTCGATAGCCGAATCCCCAACTCACGCGTTGTAGCTCTGCAATGGGGACGCATCCTTTTTGACAATACTGGACCAAGGCGCGCTTCGGGACCTGTTTCCCGGCGACAGTGAGATGAGCGAGTTGATGCGCGCCCGTGACTGGGCGTCGACGCCGCTTGGGCCGCCGCGCGACTGGCCGGCGGGGTTGAAAGTCCCGCTGCGGATGATGCTCACCTCGCGGTTCGAGATGTGGCTGGGGTGGGGCGAGGACCTGGCTTTCTTCTATAATGACGCCTACCTGCCCACCCTCGGCGTGAAACACCCGAATGCGCTCGGACAGCCCATGCGCGAGGTTTGGCGCGAGGTTTTCGACGATGTGAAGGATCGTCTGGACACCGTCATGCGGGAGGGTCGCGCGACCTGGGACAAGGCGCTGCTGCTGCTGCTGGAGCGCAGCGGCTATCCCGAGGAGACCTACCACACCTTCTCCTACAGCCCCCTCCTGGGCGATGACGGCGCGGTCGGCGGGCTTGTGTGCGTGGTCACCGAAGAGACCGAGCGCGTCATCAGTGAGCGCCGGCTGGACACCCTGCGCGCCTTGGCGACCGCCCTGGTCGCGGCGCGGAGCCGGACCGACGTGCTGGAGGGAACGCGGGCGGCGCTCGCGACCAATCGACGGGACTTTCCCTTCAGTGTCCTGCTCCTGTTCGGCTCCATGGATTCAAAGGGCGAAGTATCAGCGGAGTCGGCCGACGGCGCCCTGGCGCAAATCAACTGGCCATTCGCCCCGATCCTGGCAGGCGAAAGCCTGGTCCGGACCTCGCTCACGGATTTGATCGCGTCGCCCCCGACAGGCGATTGGTCCGTGCCACCTACCGAGGCGACCATCGTGCCGGTCACCAAGCCCGGACACGCGGCGCCCAGCGGCGCCCTCGTGCTGGCCCGCAATCCGTTGCGGCCTCACGACCCGGAACTGGCCGGGTTCGCCCAGCTGCTGGCCGGCCAGATCGGCAGCGCCCTGGCGACCGTGGATATCCGAGGCTCGGAAAGCGCCGAGATCGAACGCCTGCGCCAACTGTTCGAACAGTCTCCCAGCTTCATCGCCGTGCTGCGCGGACCGCAGCACCGGTTCGACCTGACCAACGCCGCCTATCTCCAGCTGATCGCCCACCGCGACGTGCTCGGCATACCGGTGCGCGAGGCGCTTCCAGAAGTCGAAGGCCAGGGCTTTTTCGAACTGCTAGACGGCGTCTACGCGACGGGGGAGCCGTTCGTGGGCGCGGGGGCGCCGATCACGATCCAGCGCACGCCTGGCGCCGCGCCCGAGCCACGGGTCCTGGATTTCGTCTATCAGCCGATCCGCAACGCCGACGGCGCGGTCTCCGGCATCTTCGTGGAAGGCATCGATGTCACCGCCAGCTACGAGGCCGTGGCGGCCTTGCGTGAAAGCGCAGCCCAGTTCCGCACCCTGGCCGAGGCCATGCCCAACCAGGTCTGGACCAGCCGGCCCGACGGCTATGTCGATTGGTTCAACCGGCAGGTCTATACCTACTCAGGCGCGCCGCATGGTGAGCTAGAGGGCGCCGGTTGGGGTGCCTTCGTCCACCCGGACGACCAGGCTCTGGCTTTCGAGCGCTGGGCCGGGGCGCTACAGAGCGGGCTGATCTATGAGGCCGAATTCCGACTGCGCCGGGCCGACGGCGCATGGCGCTGGCACATCGCCCGCGCAGTACCGGTACGCGCCGAGGATGGCGACATCGCCCGCTGGATCGGCACCAACACCGATATCCACGACCAGAAGACCACCACCGAGGCCCTCGCCGACCTGAACGCCACCCTGGAACAGCTGGTCGACGAACGCACCGCCGAATTGATGGTCGCCGAGGAGGCGTTGCGCCAAAGCCAGAAGATGGAGGCGGTCGGCCAGCTCACCGGCGGCATCGCGCATGACTTCAACAACCTGCTGGCCGCCATCAGCGGCAGCCTCGAACTGTTGTCCACCCGCTTGGCCGCTGGGCGCCTGGAGTCCCTGCCGCGTTATGTCGACAGCGCCCAGACCGCCGCCAAGCGCGCGGCGGCGCTGACCCAACGGCTGCTGGCCTTCTCTCGCCGCCAGACCCTGGACGCCAGGCCGACCAATCTGAACCGGCTGATCGCCGACATGGAAGAGCTGATCCGGCGCACGGTGGGGCCGTCGGTGGTCATGGAGGTGGTCGGCTCCGGCGGCCTCTGGCCGACCCTGGTTGACCCAAACCAGCTCGAGAACGCTCTCCTGAACCTGTGCATCAACGCGCGGGACGCCATGCCGGACGGCGGGCGGCTGACGATCGAGACCGCCAACAAATGGCTGGACGATCGCGGCGCCAAGGAGCGAGACCTCGTCCCGGGCCAGTATGTCTCGCTCTGCGTCACCGACACCGGCACGGGGATGACACCGGACGTGATCGGCCGGGCGTTCGATCCCTTCTTCACCACCAAGCCGCTTGGCCAGGGCACTGGCCTGGGCCTGTCGATGATCTACGGCTTCGTCCGCCAGTCCGGCGGCCAGGTGCGCATCTATTCGGAGGTCGGCCAGGGCACCACCATGTGCCTCTATCTGCCGCGCCACCTGGGCGAGGCGGAAGCGCCCGTCGCTTCGAGCCTGCGGGCGGCCGATCTAGCCCCCGGCGGCGGGGAATCCGTGCTGGTGATCGACGATGAACCGACGATCCGCATGCTGATCGTCGATGTGCTGGAGGAGGCCGGATATTCGGTCATCGAGGCCAACGACGGACCCGCCGGGCTGAAGGTGCTGCAGTCGGATGCGCGGGTGGACCTGCTGATCACCGATGTCGGCCTGCCCGGCGGCATGAACGGCCGTCAGGTGGCTGACGCCGGCCGCGTGCTGCGCGCAGGCCTGAAGGTGCTGTTCATCACCGGCTATGCCGAGAACGCCGTGGTCGGCAACGGCCACCTCGATCCCGGCATGCAGGTGATCACCAAGCCGTTCGACATCGGCGCCCTTGGCGACAAGGTGCGCGAGATGATTGAAGGATAAGGCCCGCTAAGGTCACGCGCCGCAAGCGTAGGCGGTTAACGGTCTACCGGCGTCCCGTACGCGGCCATGACAAACTTGATCCCATTCACGACGCCATCGCAGAACCTTGGGCCGAGCAGGGCGTCGTGGCGAGCGTCTGGGATGATGTCGATATAGCCGTGGTAGGACTGCTCGGCTGGAGGCGTCTGAATCTCGCGCATCGGGCCGTGGCCGTCGCCGGCGATGATCACGGCGACCGGCAATCCCGCCGCCGGCGCGCCGGCGGCGATGGCCTGCCGGGCGCTGACCGGCCACTGGTCGACCTCCTTGGCCGCCGCCCGATTGTAGCGACCATCAGCGAACATGAACCGTTTTTCCGCCTCGGCCTCGCCGGTGAGCCCGATCTTGTTGCCCAGCGGCGAGCCTCGCAGCAATTGCAGGAAGCCCTGTGACGCCGCCCAGGCCGCCGCGTGCGAGCCCCGGGTGAAGCTGACCACATAGGCGGCGGTGGTTGGATCGTCGATCGCCTCGGCGGCGGTGGAATCCACCAGCACCAGACCCTTGACGTCGCCCGGATGGATCGCCGCGTACAGGCGGACATAGAGCCCGGCCATGGAGTGGCTGACCAGGACGTAGGGGCCTGGTCCTTGCGCCGCCTTGAGCAGCGCGTGCAGATCGCCCGTCACATGGGCGCCGTCGCGAGCATCGGCCCGGGATCGGAAAAACCCATGCCGGCCCGGTCATAGGCGCAGGAGCGCAGCCCCTCGGCGGTCAGGCGCGTCTGCACCACGTCCCAATCGGCGGAGAAGCCGAAGGCGCCGGATTCGAACACCACGGTGGGCTTGGTTGATCGGGCGCCGGCGCAGACGATATGCATGCGCCGGCCGCCGACGTCGATCATGGCGCCCGGCGGATGCAGTTGGTCGAACGGCCGCGCGATGGCGGGACTTGCGGACGTTGCTCCCAGGAGGAGCGCGTAGATGACGACCCATAGTCTCATGCGCCGGCGCCCTTGATTTGGCGTCCCCGCGCCCGAGAGCGCCGGGGTTCGCAAGGCCAAAGTTCGCCTAGCCCAGGGCGGCCATCAGGTCCGGGACGGCGGTCTTGTAGTCGGACACCAGGCCGTAATCGGCGACCTGGAAGATCGGCGCGTCGGGGTCCTTGTTGATCGCCACGATCACCTTGGAGTCCTTCATGCCGGCTAAGTGCTGAATGGCGCCTGATATGCCGATGGCGATGTAGAGCTGCGGCGCGACCACCTTGCCGGTCTGGCCGACCTGATAGTCGTTGGGCGCATAACCCGCGTCCACCGCCGCGCGGCTGGCGCCCACCGCGGCGCCGAGTTTGTCGGCCAGAGGGTCGATCACCCGCTGGAACTCTTCCGCCGAGCCCATGGCGCGGCCGCCGGAGACGACGATCTTGGCGCCGGCCAGTTCGGGCCGGTCGGACTTGACGATCTCGTCGGAGACGAAATGGGTCTTGGGCGCGCCCTCGCCGACGGAGACCTTCTCGATCGTCGCCGAACCGCCTTCGCCAGCCGCCTTAAAGGCGGTGGGGCGCACGGTGATCAGCTTCTTGGCGTCGGAGGACTGCACGGTCTCCAGGGCGTTGCCGGCGTAGATGGGGCGCACGAAGGTGTCGGGGCTGACCACCTCGATGATTTCCGAAATCTGCGCCACGTCCAGCTTGGCGGCGATGCGCGGGGCGTAGTTCTTGCCCGCGGCGGTGGCCGGAATCAGGATGGCGTCATAGGCGTCGGCCAGGCCCAGCACCGTGGCCGTGACCGCCTCGGCGATCTGCTTGCCAAGTTCGGGGCTTTCGGCGACCAACACCTTGCGCACGCCGTCGATCTTGGCGGCATGGGCGGCGACCGCGTCCACGCCCTGGCCGGCGACCAGGATGTCAACATCGCCGGCCAGCGCCTTGGCGGCGGTGACGGTCTTGTTGGTGGTGTCCTTCAGCGACGCATTGTCGTGATCGGCGATGACGAGAACGGCCATCAGAGGACCCCCGCTTCAGTCTTGAGTTTGGAAACCAGTTCGGCGGCGGTCTCGACCTTGACGCCCGCGGTGCGCTTGGGCGGCTCGGTCACTTTCAGCACCTTCAGATGCCCGCCGATGTCGACGCCGTAGTCGGCGACGGCCTTGATATCGAGTTGCTTCTTCTTGGCCTTCATGATGTTCGGCAGCGAGGCGTAGCGCGGCTCGTTGAGGCGCAGGTCGGCGGTGATCACCGCCGGCAGGTCAAGCTCCAGGGTCTGCAGGCCGCCGTCGACCTCGCGGGTCACCTTGGCCTTGGACCCGTCGATCTCGATCTTGGAGGCGAAGGTGGCTTGCGGCCAGTCCAGCAGCGCGGCCAGCATCTGGCCGACCGCATTGTTGTCGCCGTCGATGGCCTGTTTGCCCATCAGGACGAGATCGGGCTTTTCTTCCTCGACCGCCGCCTTCAGCAGCTTGGCGACTTCCAGGGGTTCGACATCGGTGTCGGTCTGGATCAGGATCGCCCGGTCCGCGCCGATGGCCAGGGCGGTGCGCAGGGTCTCACCCGCCTGGGCCGGGCCGATGGAGACGGCCACGACCTCGGTCGCAATGCCTTTTTCCTTCATTCGCACGGCTTCCTCCACCGCGATCTCGCAGAAGGGGTTCATCGCCATCTTCACATTGGCGAGGTCCACACCCGTTTGATCGGGTTTGACGCGGACCTTTACGTTGGAGTCGATCACCCGTTTGACCGGGACCAGCACCTTCATCGGAATGGCGACCTCTGAATTGAAATGAGCGCAACGGGCGCGAGATATGGCGCCCCTATAGCGAAAAGCGCGGCAAACTGACAATGCCGCTCCCGACTGTCAACGCGACAGAGGGCGATTGTCGGACCCGCGCCGGCTTCAACCGTCAAAACACGTCCGCTTGCGGTCGGTGAACGCCTGCCGCATAGAGCCGGCATGTATCAGAGCTTCAGAACCCTGCGGCTGATCTTCCTGGTGATCTTCGCGGTCATATGCGCGGGCCTGTGGGGGTATCAGATCTTCTACGTCTGGCCGCGCCGGGCGTGCGAGGCCAGAGGCGACTGGTGGGACTGGCACGACCGGGCCTGCGCCATCCCCATGCCGATCACCACATTTACGCACCGACCGATACAGGCGCCGCAGCAGCCGACGGCTCATTAGACCAGCGGCGGCGAAGGCCGCCGGCCATTGAACAAGTTTGCGGTAACCGCGTTTGTCCTGCGTGCGGCCGTGGTGGGCGACGCGCGCCCTTGAGCATGTCAATCACAGGACAGACCCACATGAAACGCCTCGTCACCTTCGTGGCTTCCGCAGCCTTGCTGGCCGGAGCCTCGACCCTCGCCGCCGCCGCGCCCCACCCCGAATGGCACAAGGGCGCCAAGATCGCCCAGTCCGACTGGGGTCGCGGCCAGCCCGTGGACTACCGCAGCCACCACCTTCAATCGCCGCCGCGCGGCTATGAGTGGCGTCAGGTCGATGGCAACTATGTGCTGGCCGCCGCGGCGACCGGCCTGATCCTGTCGAGCATCATCGCCAGCCAGTAGCTGGACCAATAGGCTGGATCAGTCCGCCCGGGTCGCGCCCGGCGTCCACAGGACGTCGCTCGCGCCCCGGGCGTTCGCCCAGCGCGAGGCGACGAACAAAAGGTCCGACAGCCGGTTCAGATATTTCAGCGCCGCGGGATTGACCGAAACGCCCTCGCTGGCGCCCAGGCTCACGGCGCGACGCTCGGCGCGCCGACAGACGGTGCGCGCAAGATGCAGCGCCGCGGCCGCCGGCGAGCCGCCGGGCAGGATGAATGACGTCAGCGGACCAAGGTCGGCGTTCAGCAGGTCGATCTCCCGCTCCAGCCGCGTCACCTGCCCTTCCAATATGCGCAGGGACCCCGCCGCGTCGCCCGGCGTCGCCAGGTCGGCGCCCAGGTCGAACAGATCGTTCTGTGCTCGGGCCAATATCGGATCGAGGATCGCGTCGTCGCCAGTGTGCAACCTCGCCAGGCCCAGGCAGGCGTTGGTCTCGTCAACCGCGCCATAGGCTTCGACGCGCGGATCGAACTTGTCGACGCTCTCGCCGCTGGCCAGCCGGGTGCGGCCGGCATCGCCTGTCCGGGTGTAGATTCGCGTCAGCCGGACCATCTAGCGGCGCATGAAGTAGACGGCGGCGCACAGGACGATCACGGCGATGAACTGCAGCAGCACCCGAAGCCGCATCAGCTTGTTGGAATAGGAGCGCCCGAAGTCGCCGCCCCTGAACAGGGCATAGATGCCGAACCCCAGGGTCACCAGGACGGCCCCAAGGGCCAGCGGAACAAGGATGCTGAAGACACCGGTCATGACCCGGCCACCCTATAGCGGGCTCAATCGAAGCGCTACTCGGCACATTTTTCTAAAATTTCAGATCAAATTGGTTGAACGTGTTCACCAAACACTGTAAGGCCGCGCTTCCCGTTTGCAGCGACTTCCACCTCGTCACGGTGCGACGATTCGACGCAATTGGCCAGTATTTAAGAAATCATCTGAGGAATCAGGCGATTTCCCCCTCGCGGCCCCATTCGAGTCAACCAAACCACTGAACGCGTTCAGCCGAAATTGGCGCGGGTAAAGTCACCCGGCGCGCTTCTGGCCACCTTTGGAATGAAAAGACGATGAAACACGGTTCCATTTATCCGGCGGCGCTGGCCCACCAGCCGATGACCCGGCGGGCGCTGGCCAAAAAGCTTACCCGCGCCAAGCTGATCGAGGCGGCGCGGGACATGTTCGCCGACCGTGGCTATGAGGCCGCCACCGTGCGCGATATCGCCGGCGCCGCCAATCTGTCGACGGGCGCGGTGTTCGCCAGCTTCGCCGACAAGGCCGACCTCTTCAACGAAGTGATCGTGGCGGAATATGAATTCATGCACGCCAGCATGGTCGCTGCCACCGACGAGGCGGCGCCGGCGCGTGAGACGCTGCTGAACCTGCTGACCCTGTCCTACGAGTCCTACCTGAACCAGATTCGGTTGGTGCAGTCGGCGCTCAGCTTCTGCTGGACCCGCGACCTGCTGTCCGAGCCACGCCACATGGCGGCGGTGGAACTGGTGCGCGGCCATTTGGCCGAGGTGCTGCAGCGGGGCGTCGATTCCGGCGAACTGTCGGGGTCGCTGAACGTCCATTTGACCAGCGAAATGCTGTGGGAAACCTACCTGTCCAACTATCGCCGGGTGATCTTTGAAGGCTGGGGGCCGGAAGCGTTGCACACGCGCATCGCCAGCCAGCTCGATGTGTTGATCAGCGAACGCAAGCTCGCGGCTTAAGGCCGGGGGCCTTGTTCAGGGCCGCGTTGGTTTGTCAGTGACGTTCCGGGGGGAAGCGATTTGGGGCTGAGGGAAGAGGGTAAGCAGGCGACGCGCCGACGGGTGCTCGCCGCCGCGCGCGACCTGTTCGACGAGGTCGGTTTTGAGGAGGCGACCATTCGCATGATCGCCCAGCGGGCGGGCGTGTCGGTGGGCAGCGTCTTCACCACCTTTGCCGGCAAGATCGAGATTCTCAGTCATGTGATGAATGACCGGCTTGAGGGCATGTACGCCGAGCTGGACCGCGTCGTGCCGCATTTGCGCGGACATACGGCTGATCGGCTGCGCTCGATCATGGCGGTCCACTACAGCATTGAGATGCGCCGCCAGCGGCTGTTCGTGGCCTATATAAGCACCTCCTTCACCTGGGCGGCGGACCAGAGCGTGATCCCGCTTGGCCAGAACGTCCGGTTCAAGGGCATGCTCGCCGACACCCTGGTCGGGGGCATGGCGCGGGGCGAAGTGCGCGACGGCGCCGACATCGACACCTTCGTCGAGGTGCTGCTGGCGTCCTACATCTGGAACTACCGGCTGATATGCCGTGAAGGCGCGGAGGTGACCCAGCTGATCGAGCTGATGGACCGCCAGATCGGCGTCATGTTCGAAGGGGTGGCGGCGAGGTAGGCGACAAAGGACCCTGCCTCAGCGCAGACCTCTCAACAGATCCAGTCGCCGCATAGCCTTGCCGGGCCAGGTCGAATATTTGCCGAGCGGCAAGGCCTCGGCGGCGGCGCGGACGCCATATTCGGCGGAACGGACCAGGGTGGCGGCCGACGGGCGGCCGACGAAGCCATGGCCGATGTTGGGGCGGGCGTTGGAAAGCTGCTGCTTGAACCGATAGTCGCCCGCGCCGAGATCAAGCACCTTGAACGGACTCTCATCCATCCAACGCAGGATCTCGCCGAACAGGATCAGGCCCGGCGAATAGCGTTCGAAGATCTCGTCGTGAGCGATGATCCAGGCGTGCAGAGTCTGCTTGCCCCGCAGATTGAACTGGGCCGCGGCAAGCTGATCGCCCACATGCAGGGTGAACATGGCGCCGCCGAAGTCCGGGTCGTGGCCATCCAGCAAGGCGCGCAGGAGCCGCAGGGTCCAGGGCGTGTCGAAGATGTCGGTCTGGCGGGTGCAGACATATTGCGCCCGCTTCCAGGCGATCAGTTGGTCGAAGGCCGCGGTGGAGCGGGAATGGGCGGTAAAGGTCACCGGCCCGACCTCGCGCTCGATCTTGCGGCGGCGCTTGTCGATATCCTTGAGCACCCCCGAGCCGGCCTCGCGGCGGCTTTCGGCATAGGCTGCGAAACCGTCGGGGGTCTCGACGCGGTAGGTGGCCGCCTCCCCGCGTACAAACGGCGCGAACGCGTTCTGGCCTTCCAGCATATGGGTGAAATCGAGCCGCTGGACGCCCAGGGCGCGGATCAGGGCCTTGGGGTCAAGCGCCAGATCCGGCGCGGCGACCAGGCCCTGGTAGTCGTTCATCGGCGCGCCGGCGGGCATGGCGACCGGCCCCGCGACACGGGTCGAGAAGAAGCCCTGGGCCTGGGCCTGGCCATGGTCGCGGATCACCGCGACCCGAACCCCCCGCGAGGGACCGGCGTCGCAGCAGCCTTCCTGGGCCCGCTCCACCGCCAAGGCCCAGCCGGGGCCCAGGAACGGCGA
>Ga0302314_10016725_pt1 | contig 12364 bp, 13 predicted proteins | sample III_Palsa_N2_3_FD_200533 | JGI IMG/M metagenome (GOLD analysis project Ga0302314, IMG submission 200533) | Peat permafrost microbial communities from Stordalen Mire near Abisko, Sweden - III_Palsa_N2_3 | ecosystem: Environmental > Terrestrial > Soil > Palsa > Peat permafrost | place: Sweden...
CGGGTTATAGCGAGCTTAGAGCGATGAGCGCGTGAGCTTAGAGCTGGAAGCAGCAGATTCCTCCGCTGCAGAATGACAAGTCAAGAGAGGAAATGACAACGTCCAGCAAAATGACAACCCTGAACAGAGTGAGTCCAATACGGTGGGGCGGAGATTCGATACACTTGCATACGATCTCTTGTTGCTAGAAATGGGCTCTCTTGAATTCTTCTCTCTTGAAATTTTCTTTTCTGTTCGGCATGCCTCTGGCTGCCGGGTTGGGTGCTGCGCAGGTGCCGGTGGCGCAGGAACCTGTGGTGATGCAGGCTATGTCGTCTGAGCTGGATAGGGCGATGTCGATGCTGGGGGAGCAGGCTGGAGAGGTGACGACGACAGGTGCTCCGCTGTTGAAGCCTTATTACCTGAGCTACTCGGTGGCGGATGCGGAGAATGTGAGCATCAGTGCGCAGTATGGGGCGATTACGAACTCCACGGCGAGCCATTCGCGGACGGCGGATGTGCAGGTGAGGCTGGGGTCGCCGGCGCTGGACAATACGCATGGCGACCATCGCACGAGCGCATTGACCACGCTGCCACTGCCGTTGAGCGACGACAAAGATGCGATCGAACGGACGCTTTGGTATGCGACCAATCGCGGCTACGGGAAGGCGCTGGATGCTTTGGAGAAGGTGAAGACCGAGCAGCAGGTGCGGGCGAAGGAAGAGGACTCGTCGGCGGATTTTTCAAAGGAGAAGGCACAGGCCGAGGTGTTGCCGGGGTTGCCGAAGCTGGATGTCGACAAGGCTGCGTGGGAGCAGCGGCTGCGCGAGATTACCGATGTGTTTCGCGGGTATCCGCATATTTTTTACGACACGGCGGTGATGCAGACGTCGAACGAGACGGACTATTTTGTGTCCAGCGAAGGGGCGCATGTGGCGGCGCCGAACCAGGTGGCCCGGCTGATTATCGTTGCCCGGACGCGGGCGGCGGATGGGATGGACCTGTTCCGCGTAGAGACGTTTGAAGCGGACAGGACGGGGAATTTGCCGGCGCAGAGCGAGGTTTTGGCGAAGACTATCGCGCTGGCGAAGAACCTTGACGATCTGCGCGAGGCGCCGATTACAGAGCCTTATAACGGGCCGGCGATCCTGAGCGGGCGGGCGGCGGCCGTGTTTTTTCATGAGGTGCTGGGGCATCGGCTGGAAGGGCAGCGGCAACGCGGGGATGAAGAGGGGCAGACGTTTACCAAGCTGCTGAACAAGGAGATCCTGCCAAAGTTTTTGAGCGTGGCGGACGATCCTACGCTGAGCGAGATCAATGGCGAGCCACTGAGCGGGCACTATGTGTTCGACGATGAAGGGCAGCCGGCGCGGCGGGTTCAGTTGGTGGACGATGGGGTGCTTAAGACGTTCTTGATGTCGCGGCTGCCGGTGGCGAGCGTGGCGGAGAGCAATGGGCATGGGCGCGCCGAGACGGGCAAGATGCCCACCGGGCGGCAGGGGAACCTGATTGTGACGTCGACCAAGACGGTTTCAGATACGGAGCTTCGCGAGATGCTGAAGGCCGAGGCGAAGAAGCAGGGGAAGGCTTATGGGTTGTTCTTTGAGGACATCAGCTCGGGGTTTGCGGTGACGACGCGTAGATCGCCGCAGGCGTTCCAGGTAATTCCGCTGGTGGTTTACCGGGTGTATGTGGATGGAAGGCCGGATGAGTTGGTGCGGGGTGTTTCGATTGTAGGGACGCCGCAGGCTGCGTTGAGCAGCATTATGGCGACGGGCGACCACCAGGATGTGTTCAATGGCGAGTGCGGGGCGGAGTCGGGGACGATCCCGGTGAGCGCGGTGGCGCCGGCGATGCTGATCCGGTCGATTGAGACGCAGAAGCAGGCGCAGGGGACGGCGCGGCCGCCGATTGTGCCGCCGCCGCCGGTGGTGGTGGATTATTCGGCGAAGAAGGGTGGGCTGTGATGGGACATTCTTTGAAGGTAGCGGTGGTTTTGGTAGGCCTGACGATTTGTGCAGCGGGACAAACCCCGATCTCCAAAGGCGAGAGATCGGGGGCACCCGTCACCACCAAAGGTTCTGGCAGTATTCATGTCGAAGATTTTGGGCCTGATCCGTTGCTGGCTGCGATGCAGCAGGAGTTGGCGCGGGAGAAGGAGCTGCTGGTGCTGCCGGGGATGCAGCGGCCTTACTTTATGGAGTACCGGTTGGAGGACATTCGCAACTATGAGGCGGTGGCGAACTATGGGGCGTTGACCAGCGAGAGCGAGAGCCGTCAGCGGGTGGTACGGGTGGAGGTGCGGATCGGGGACTATGCGTCGGATTCGAGCTCGGCGCGGGGCAATGGGTCACTGGAACTGGCGCCTGGGGATGACGATCCGGCGGCGTTGAAGTATGCGCTGTGGACCGCGACCGATGAGGCGTATAAGAGTGCGCTGCGGGATTACTCGGCGAAGCAGGCGGCGTTGAAGAGCTTTCAGAGTCCGCCGACGGCGAATGACTTTACGCCGGCCAAGGCGGTGGTGCGGATTGAGCCGCTGGTTGCGATGGATCTGGATAAAGAAGAGTGGAAGCGGCGGATCGTAGAGGCGAGCGGGTTGTTTCTGACGGCGCCGGAGGTGAGTTCGTTTGCGGGGGATGTGCAGTACTCGACGGCGAATATCAATGCGCTGGTGGTGAACCGCTATACCGTGAACACAGATGGGACGATGTTGCGGCGGGGGTATGGAGGGTATAGCGACAGCATCAGCGTGAGCGGGCAGGCGGCGGATGGGATGCAGTTGAGCCGAAACAATGGGACGTCTGCTGCGAGTGCCAGTGGCCTGGAAGATGCGGCGGCGCTGCGGAAGCGGACGATGGAGAATTTGAAGAGCCTGGAGGAGCTGCGTCATGCTCCGGTGGTGGATGCGGAGGACTATCACGGGCCGGTGTTGTTCTCAGGCGATGCGGCGGCGGATGTGATCGACCGGCTGTTTGTGCCGAATGTGGAGGCGGACCGTCCGGATATAGGGACGACGGCGCGGACGCAGGGAGCCTATCAATCGAGCTTGAAGAGCCCGGTGCTGCCGCCGTTTCTTAGCGTAGTGGACGATCCTATGCTGAAGACGTTTGAGGGCGAGTCGCTGGTGGGGGCTTATGCGGTGGATGACGAGGGTGTACCGGTGCAGCCGGTGACGATCGTCGATCATGGGAAGCTGGTGGACTTTTTGATTGGGCGGGAGCCGGTAAAGGATTTTCCGGAGTCGAATGGGCATGGACGAGCTGCGCTGGGGCAGGCGGCGCACTCGCGGGCTGGGGTAGTGATTGTGAAGTCGAGCCAGGTGCTGACCGGGGCGGAGATGCATGCGAAGCTGCTGGCGTTGGCCAAGCAGCAAGGCCGCGATGTGTATGAGGTGGAGACGCTGGGTGGGGAGTTGACGCCGCGGCTGCTGTATCGCGTGACGCCGCAGGGCAAGCGGACGCTGGTGCGGGGGGCGGTCTTCGATGAGCTGGACCAGCGGTCGCTGCGCAGCGGAGTGCTGGCGGCGGGGGGAAAGCCGTGGGTGGCGCAGTCGATCAGCCCGGTGCCGCAGACGACCATCGTTCCGGGAATGCTGTTTGCGGATATTGCGGTGAAGCGGGCGACGGAGCAGCAGGAGAAGCTGCCGTATTATCCGCCGCCAAGTGCAGAGAGTAGATCAGTAGATCAGTAGATGAAGTAGAGCAGGCCGGTTAGGCGCGGCCGGCGAGGCGGGTTTGGGTTGAAGAGCTGGGTTGAGATTTCGAGTGCGCGGCTGGCGGAGAACTTCCGGGCGGTGCAGGCAGTCGCGGGCGCGGGGGTGGAGACGCTTGCGGTGATCAAGGCCAATGCTTATGGGCATGGTGCGTTGGTGTGCGCACCGGTGCTGGTGGATGCGGGGGCGCAGTGGCTGGGGGTGAGCGATGTGGAAGAAGGTGCGGCGGTCCGCGAGGCGTTTCCGCATAGCGGCACGCGGGTGCTGGTGATGTGCGGGATGGAGTTGGGCGACGCTGCCAAAATGGTCGCGCATGGACTGACGCCGGTGGTATGGACGCCGGAGCATGTGGCGGCGATGGAGAAGGCGGGACGGGCTTCAGGACACAGGGTGCATGTGCATCTGGAGATCGAGACGGGAATGGGACGGCAGGGGGTTGTAGCCCTGGTCGATCTGATGCGGGTGCTGGAGCGGCTGGCGGGGTCACGATGGGTACACTGCGAGGGGGTGATGACGCATCTTTGCTGTGCGGAGGTCGCAGGCGCGAGGACGACGGAGTTGGCTCGGGAACGGTTTGAGGTGGCGCTGGAGCAGGTGAAGATGGCGGGGATCAAGCCGGAGTATGTGCATGTGGGGAACACATCTGCGGTGGATGAAGGTGGGACGATGTCATGGGTCCGCAGCAAGGCGAAGGCGATGGGCGCGCGGGCGATGGTGAGGACAGGGTTTGGGATCTATGGGTATTGTCTGGAGATTGAAGGCGATGTAGTGGGAGCGTTGGCGCAGCGAGTGACGCCAGTGCTGGAGTGGAAGACGCGGGTGATTGGCGTGCGGGAGGTTGAAGCGGGCGCGACGGTGGGGTATAGCGCGACGTTTGTGGCTGCGCAGAAGATGCGATTGGCGTTGCTACCGGTGGGGTATGCGGATGGGTTTCGGCGGGCTGGGTCGTCGGGGGTTGGGGATGGCTGGGTGATGATTGCGGGGAAGCGAGCGGCGGTGGTGGGACGGGTGTCGATGAATTTGACGGTGGTGGATGTGAGCGGGATCTCCGGAGTGCACGAGGGAGTGGAAGTGGTGTTGTTGGGGGTGGGGGTTACGGCGGAGGACCATGCGGGGTGGAGCGGGACGATCGCGTATGACGTGCTGTGTGGGGTGCGGGCGCGGTTTGTGCGGATTTGAAAAGGTGGCTCGGCCGTATTGAAGGCATGAAATTGATATTTACAGATCTCCGCGGCAACGGCGGGTCTGAATGAGCTCAGAGCTGTGAGCGTTTGAGCGCAGAGCAAGAACAGGCAACGGCAAGAGGCTATGAATCAGCTTTGAGCTGCCAGCTACGAGTTAGGCAAGAGCAACTGCAACTGCGACGGCTCAACGATAGACTGTAGAGATGCTTTCGAAGCTTTATTCAAAATGGATGTATGCGTGGGAGACCGCGCTGACGACTCGGGATTCGAACCGCGTGGAGCGGCCGCTGGAGTGGGGGTTTGAGTATCTTGCGGAGTTCGGTGGTGATGTGGCGGCGACGGAGAGCGATCCGCTGGCAGCGATGATTGCGCTGAATAAAAAGATTGCGGAGGCGCCGCATACTTTTTTCGACTATGCGACTCCGGTGGACTTTCGGATCGAGATGCGGCATCCGGAGTTGTTTCCTACCAATGTGAGGCCGGAGACTCTGGAGCAGGAGCGTGAGTATAAGCGGCAGGCGGAGGTGGGGGAGTTGCGCCGGGAGCCGTTTTTGCGGTTTACGTCGGCGGTGAGGACGCCTTATCCGGAGAATGATGTGGTGAATGCGCGGTGGTATGAAGCGCCAGGGAGTAGGGAGCAGGAAGCAGGGAGTAGAAAGCCGAAGCAGGCGATGATTGTGATGCCGCAGTGGAATGCGGATGCGTTTTCGCATAATGCGCTTTGTACGATGTTCAATTCGTTTGGGATTTCGTGTTTGCGGCTGTCGAAGCCGTATCACGATGCGCGGCGGCCGGCGGAGCTGGAGCGGTCGGACTATGCGGTGAGCGCGAATATTGGGCGGACGATCTCGGCCTGCAGGCAGGCGGTGGTGGATATTCGGAGCTGCATCGACTGGCTTTACGCGCAGGGGTATGAGCAGGTGGGGGTGTTGGGGACGAGCCTGGGGAGTTGCTATGCGTTTATCGCGGCGGCAATGGATGCGCGATTGAAGGTGTGCGCGTTCAATCATGCGTCGACTTACTTTGGGGATGTGGTGTGGACAGGGCAGAGCACGCGGCATGTGCGCGCGGCGTTTGAGCGGGCAGGGTTGTCGCAGGATGACGTGCGAGGGATATTGCTGGCGCTGAGTCCGGCGGTGTATATGGAGCAGTATGCGGCAAGCGGGAAGGCGGGAGCGGGATTAGCGCGACGCTCGCTGGTGGTGTATGCGCCTTATGATCTGACGTTTATTAAGGAGTTGTCGCTGGATGTGTTGAAGCGATTCGATGAGCATGGGATCGAGTACGTGGCGAAGGTATTGCCTTGTGGGCATTACACGACGGGCGAGGCGCCTTATAAGTACATCGATGGGTGGTATCTGGGGTCGTTTGTGTGGAGTTCGTTCCGGCGGTTGGCTGCTGGCCAGGGCTAGAGCCCGACTTCTTGCGCGCGCTACAGTGGGCTAAAGCCCACTTCTCCGCCGATATCCGAGATGCGAAATCAGGGATGCGAAGAGCGCGATGCTGGAAGTCTAGGCTTCGGACTCTTCTTCGTTTTGGCGGAAGAGAGTGACGACGCAGGGGGCGGCGACCATGGCGATAAAGGTGGCGGCTACGAAAAGCTCATGCATGGTGTTTCTCCTATGCGGGATTGGATAGTGCCTTCCCGACAGATATAGAGTCGCAGGGCCGGATGGAATTATGAATTCCACGAACGGTAGATGGGGCAGAACTTGCGTGTAGAGGGGTAATGCCGCGAAGGTGTTAGAAGTGCAGGGATTAGGGAAAGGCTTAGGCGGGGCGTGCGAAGGAGAGCAGGGCGTAGAAGAGGCGGCGGGCTACCTTGGCGGGGGTGTTGATGGAATCGATTTGAGTGACGGCCGGTAGAGGGCTGGTTGGATAGACAGGAGTTGCAGGGTGGCCGCGGAACTGGGTTTCACGCTGGCGCGAGGCCTGGCGGGCGATCTCCTGCTCGACCTGGGCGACGATGCGGCAAGCCTGAAGTTGGGTGTCGTCGCGGCCGGCTTCGTGATGGATGTAGCTGGCGGTAGAGACAGCCGAGGAGAGTACAAGGTGCAGACCGCGGTAGTGCGTGGTTTGATTTTTTGCGAAGGAGGAGGCAGCCTTGGGCGCCGTTGTGGGCCCAGGCAGCGCTGTCGCAGCGGGTTGATTGGTGCCGCGTTGCGGAAACGGAATGATTTGTGTCGCCACGAGCGCTCCTCCTTGCTTTTTCAGGCTTCGCTTATGATCGCGAGTGCCTGTACCGGTGTTAGTGCATGTCTCACGCCATGAGCGTGAGGTGAAGCTGAGGGCCTGCTAATCACCACGCTGCTGGAGCGGTGTGACAATACTGAGAATCGCCGTTTGGCGGGAGAAAAACATCACCCAAGCTTGGAGGGTCCTCGTCCGTGCGTGGGAGAAGCGGCTGCCACGTTCGTGTTATTTCTCACTGCGCGGGAGGGTAAAATTGGGAATATGCCTATTGATCTGAACGCGCCCCTTGCCACCGCCGACCCTGACATTGCCGCCCAAATTGAGAACGAAGTGCTGCGCCAGCATGAGGGGCTGGAGATGATCGCCAGCGAAAACTTCGTCTCGCGCGCTGTCCTGGAGGCGGCGGGGACGGTGTTTACCAACAAGTATGCCGAGGGGTATCCGGGCAAGCGGTACTACGGTGGCTGCGAGTATGCGGACATAGTGGAGAATCTTGCGCGTGATCGCGCGAAGAAGCTGTTCGGTGCCGAACATGTGAATGTGCAGCCGCACTCGGGATCGCAGGCCAATGCGGCGGCGTATATGACGCTGATCCAGCCGGGCGACAAGATACTAGGATTGGACCTGGCGAATGGCGGGCACCTGACGCACGGGCATAAGCTGAATTTCTCGGGCAAGCTGTACCAGGTGGCTGGGTATAAGGTGCGGCCGGACACGGAAGTTATCGATTACGACGAGTTGGAGGCGCAGGCGATTGCCGAGCAGCCGAAGATGATTATCGGCGGTGGGTCGGCGTATCCGCGGCAGTTCGATTTTGCGCGGATGCGGCAGATTGCGGACAAGGTGGGGGCTTACTTTGTGGTGGATATGGCGCACTTCGCCGGGCTGGTGGCCGGTGGAGCGCATCCCTCTCCGGTGCCTCATGCGCATATTGTGACGACGACGACGCATAAGACACTGCGGGGGCCACGGGCGGGGCTGATTCTGTGTGGGCAGGAGTTTGCGGCGGGAGTGGACAGGAGCGTATTTCCGGGGCAGCAGGGCGGGCCGCTGGTGCATATTATCGCGGCCAAGGCCGTGGCGTTCGGCGAGGCGTTGCAACCGGAGTTTGCGACGTATGCGCAACAGACGATCGCCAATGCGAAGGTGCTGGGGGAAGCGATGCAGGCGGAGGGTTACCGGATTGTTTCGGGCGGAACGGACACGCACTTGATCCTGGTGGATGTGTTTGCGAAGGGGATCCTCGGGTCTGAGGCCGAAGAGGCGTTGGGCCTGGCGGGGATTACAGTGAACAAGAACGCGATTCCGTTCGATAAGAACCCGCCGATGCGACCGAGCGGTATCCGCATGGGGTCTCCGGCGTTGACGACGCGCGGGATGAAGGAGCCGGAGATGCGGACGATTGCGAAGTGGGTTGCCGAGGCGCTGGAGCATCGCAACGATGGGGCGAAGCTGGCGGAGATTCGCGGGCTGGTAGGTGAACTGGCGGAGGAGTTTCCGCTGTACGGCTGGCTGCGGCAGGCCTGAGGTGAACGCATGATGCTGTGGATGATTCTTCTGGGTGTCGCGACGGGGATGCGCACGATGACGCCGATCGCGGCGATCTGCTGGTTTATGTGGTTTGCGCTGCTGCCGGTGACAGGGTTGACCTACTGGACGGCGAGCTTCGTCGCGGTGCTGGTGTTTACGGTGTTTGCGCTGGGTGAGTACTACGGAGACACGCTGGCGACGGCGCCGAGCCGCAAGAACGCGCTGCCGCTGGTGTCGCGGCTGGTGTTTGGGGTGCTGGTGGGTGTGATTGTGGCGTCGACGTATGGCGAACCGCTGGCGGGGGGGATTCTGCTGACGGTGATGGGCGTGCTGATTGGGGCGTTCGGCGGGTATCGAGCGCGAATGTACTTTGCGGATAAGGTGGGGCGGGATTTTCCGGTGGCAGTGTGTGAGTCGGCGTTGGCGCTGGGGATGAGCGTGGCGGCGCTGGTTAGGATTCGGGTGGATATTTTGCGGCAGGCGCACCAGGCTGTGGTGCAGGTCTTTCAGCGAGTTAGCTAGTTAGCAGGCTAGCGAGTCAGGGGCGGGTGGCGAGGACGACGCGGGGGATTTGGGCGTAGTCGTTGAGGAATGAGATGTTGTGCCAGCCGGTAAGGAGGTAGGCGAGGGCTTCGCTCTGGCCGAAGCCGATCTCGAGGGCGAGAAGGCCGCCGAGGCGGAGAGCTGCGTGGGCAGCGGGGATGAGGCGGCGGTAGATGTCGAGGCCGTCTTGACCGGCGAAGAGGGCGGTGTGGGGTTCGTGGGCGAGGACTTCGGGTTGCAGGGTGGGGGCGTCGGTGAGGGGTATGTAAGGGGGGTTGGAGACGATGGCGTGGTAGTGGGCATCGGTGGGTGGGAGGAGATCGGCGTGGAGGAAGTAGATGTTGGTGAGGTGGTGAGTGGCGGCGTTTTCGCGGGCGAGGTCGAGGGCGGGTTCCGATATGTCGGTGGCGATGATCTGGGTGGTGGGAAGGTGGGTTGCGAGGGCTATGGCGATGGCGCCGGAGCCTGTGCCGATGTCGGCTATGCGTAAAGGCTGGGGTTGGGTGGCAGCCCAGGCGAGGACGGCTTCGACGAGATGCTCGGTTTCGGGGCGGGGGATGAGGACGTCTGGGCTGACGCGGAGGGTGAAGCCGAAGAACTCCTGCTGGCCGGTGAGATGTTGGAGAGGGACGTGGGCGGCGCGTTTTGTTGTGAGGGCCTGGTAGGCGGAGAGTTGGGTTGGGGTGATTTCGGCTTCAGTATGGGTGAGGAGGTAGGTGCGGGGTTGGTGGAGGATGTGGGCGAGGAGGGTCTCGGCGTCGCGGCGGGCGTTCGCCGAGGGCAGGGTGGCGGAGGCTGTGGTGAGGGCTTCGCGGAGGGTCATGGGTGTTACTGCTTCTTTTCGAAGATGAGGAAGTAGTCCTGACCGTCGGCCTTGGTGAAGTCGTAGCGGGCGACTTGTTTGAAGCCGGCGGCTTCGACCTCGGCGCGGAGGATTTTTTCGTCGAGGCCGTGGTCGGCGCCGGTGCCGTTGCGGTCGATGATGCCGAAGCGGGCGTTGGGACGCATGGCGGCGCGGAGGTTGGCGAGCAGAAGCTGGGGGTGGGCGATCTCATGATAGACCTTGAGCATGAGGACGGCGTCGATGCTGTTGGGGGTGAGTTTGGGATCGTCGGGAGTGCCGAGGAGGGGCTCGATGTTGCTGAGGTTTTCGTGCTGGGCGCGCTGGCGGATGGCGTCGATGTAGGCGGGGTTGATGTCTTCGGCGATGACTTTGCCGGAGGGGGCGACGCGACGCGCGGCGCGGACGGAGAACCAGCCGCCGCCGGCGCCGATGTCGGCGACCGTCTTGCCGGACTGTATGTGAAGTAGGTCCATGACGCGGTCGATTTGCAGGTTTTTGGCGCGGTTGGGGTCTTCGAAGATGCTGAGGTCGCCGGCGTAGGGCTTGCTGGTGGGATGTTGCGGCAGCGGCGCGGGGGTCTGGGCGCGGAGGGTTGGGAGAGTGAGCGCGGCGGCGAAGATGAGGTTGAAGAGGCGCATGGTGGTTAGACGTAAGGATAGCCGGGGGCGTAAAAGATAACCAATTGTGACGGGCGCAGGGGAGAGATTCTGCATCCGAACGAAAGAAGCCCAAGGAGACGGTACGCGCATGACGATGGCACGACCCCGGCGCGGCTGGCTGTCTGTGGCGGCGGTTGCCTGCTTGTGCGTGTGCCGTTGTGGGAAGGCCGGTGCAGAGGAGCCGGAGACTTTCCGAAGCTTTCAAACGCCGCAGGAGTTGCTGCGGGCCATGATCGTGGAGGAGAAGGATTCGGCCAACAAGCATGAGCGGTATGAGTATCTCTCGAACGAGCGGTCGGAGCGGACGGGCGGGCATCTTTGGACCGAGCGGGTGGTGGAGACGTCAGTTGGCAAGGTGCGGCTGTTGCTGGCGGAGGATGGCAAGCCGCTCTCCGCAGAACGCGCGCAGCAGGAGCGGTCGCGGCTGGCCGGGATTATCGCGCACCCTGAGGAGTTTGCCATCCGCGAGGCACTGCGGATGAACGATGAGGCTCACCTGCGGCTGATGCTCGATGACCTGCCGCGGGCGTTTTTGCTGGAGAATGTGGTGCTGGCGAACGGGGTGTGGCACATCGACTTCCGGCCGAATCCGGGCTACTCGCCTAGCGGGATTGAGGAACGGGTGTTGCATGGGATGAGCGGGTGGCTGGCGATCGATGCGCGGGACCTGCGACTGGTACATATCGAAGCGCGGCTGCCGGTGGATTTCAGTATCGGGTTTGGGCTGCTGGCGACCATCAAGGCGGGGAGCCATTTTTCGAGCGACCGGCAGTTGATCGAGGGCCACTGGCGGACGGTGCGGGTGGTGGTGGATATTCGAGGGAAGGCGGCACTCTTTAAGTCGGTGGGGCGGAGCAGCGATACAGCGCGGTCGGAGTTCCATTACCTGGATCCGAATATTACAGTGGCGCAGGCAGTGGAGCTGGTGGAGAAACAGTGAGTAGAGGGTAGAGAGTAGAAAGTAAAAAGCGAGAATGTGAAAGATTTTGCATTCTGGCGGCGTTCTGTTTGCGTATAGGTGATTGAGCGAGTGAATGAGCATGGGGCCGGAGGAGTTTCGGAGGCTGATTGAGACGCACCAGCGGATGGTGTTCTCGATCGCCCTGCGCGTAACGGGCGAGTATGGCGTGGCCGAGGAGGTTGCGCAGGATGCGTTTCTGGAGCTGTATCGCTGCGGAGACAAGCTGGAGAGCGAGGACCATGTGCGCTTCTGGCTGCGAAGGGTGACGGTAAATAAGGCGACCGACTCGCTGCGGCGTAAGGCACGAAGGCCGGAGGCTATGGCGGAGGAATGGATGGAGGAGCAGCATCTGCCGGAGGCGTTGCCGAGGCTGGATGCGGGTATGGAGGTGCGGTTGGAAGATTTGCTGCGGACTCTGCCTGAGGGCATGAGGATTGCGGTGGTGTTGCGGCACCAGGAAGAGATGCTTCCGGATGAGATTGCGGCGCTGCTGGGACAGCCGGTGGCGACGGTGAAGAGTAATTTGCAACGCGGTTTACAACTGTTGAGGCGTAAGGCGGCGGTAACGATGAAGGAGTATGTGCGTGAACAGGCCTGAAGACGAGTTCGACGAGGAATTGATGCGGGGTTTGCGGCGCGTGGATGCGCCGGAGGGATTTGCGGCGCGGGTGATGGAGCGTTCGGCCGTAGTCCCCACTCATGACGATAAGACCGTCATGAATGGGCCACCCAGAGTGGCGAAGGTGTTGGCGTTCC
>Ga0302314_10016726_pt1 | contig 12364 bp, 9 predicted proteins | sample III_Palsa_N2_3_FD_200533 | JGI IMG/M metagenome (GOLD analysis project Ga0302314, IMG submission 200533) | Peat permafrost microbial communities from Stordalen Mire near Abisko, Sweden - III_Palsa_N2_3 | ecosystem: Environmental > Terrestrial > Soil > Palsa > Peat permafrost | place: Sweden...
ACCCTGCACAAAGCTGCGGTGCTCTTCGAGCTGCGCCTTGAGAAGCTCGTTCTCTACCTGGAGATCCACTTCGCCGTCCTTCTCGCGCATCTCCTGCACGCGGCACGTCAAATCGTCAATCTTGGCCAGGAACCGCTCGCGCTCGTCTTTGAGAATGGAGTTTTCCACCTTGAGATCTTCGAGCTCTTTGCGCTTCTTATCGCGTTGCCGCTTGGAAATGGCTGCCACGGAGCGCACTGTCCTGGTCGACGACGCTGCGGCCTCATCGATTGGCACGCTCGGCAGCGACGCCGAATCGTAATCGCCCCGCGGCGACACGGCGACGTCGTCGAGCGCGACGTCGTGCACCGGTAACAGCAGCTTTTGGTACAGCAGCGAGTCGTACGGGAGGTGGCTGCCCATGGGGCGACGATGATGTGCTGCGTTTTCCGAGATCTTGGGAGCCGGGACGCCACACTTTTTGTTTTGCTCTTTGTGCCCGCCCGAGCGCGGCCCAACCTTCTCCTTTGCCCGCGGCAGCCATGCTGGTGGTGCGCCTGCGCTGCAATGGCGCGCGGCCACTGCTGCTCCGCACTGCCGCCGCCAACCCGGCGTTGCGGCCGTGGCGCGTGCAGCGGCATTTTTCTTCTCCGCCAACGCCGCCTTCGTCGTCGCCGCCGCCTCCTTCGCAGCAGCAGACTCTACAAGACGCGCAGCGCTTGCTCCTGGAACGCCTCGCGTTGCTCGATAACACGCTCAAATACGGTGCGTGTGGCGTGCGCGCAAGGCTGACGCGCGCGGCGGCAGGCGGCTGGCATATGGCTCGGTGGATTGGCAGTCTTTCCGCCGTGGTGCTGGTGTTGGGTTACGTGAACCGCGAGCGCCTGTTTGGTCACGTGGGCGACGCCGCCAGCGACGTGACGCGCCGCACGCTGGACGATTTGCGCGTGCAGCGCAGCGCGCAAGTCGTGGCTCGAGGAATTGTGTACGAAGTGCTCAACGACAAGCAGGCGCTCGAGCTCACCTTGGGCGTGGTGAAAAACGTGCTGGCCAGCGACGACATGCGCCAAGCCTCGGTGCGCTTGTTGACCGATTTGGCCAACGAGCCCAGCACCGAAGTCATCCTGCGCTCGCTCTCGCAGCGCGTGCTCGCGCACCCGGAGACGGTGGCTCAAGTCAGCGTCCTTGTGCAGCAAGTCGTCAACACCAGGGAGACGCGCGAGGCGCTCGTTACGCTGTTCCAAGCCGTGTTTGCGTCGCCTGCCATGGTGCAGTCCACGTCGGTGTTCTTTAGGAGCTGCTTGGAGAGCCCCGAGTTTATCGACGGCGCCAACCGGCTCTCGGCGGACAATGTGCAATGGCTCTTTAGCAACGAAGCGCTCAAGCGAGCCGCCGTGGACTGGATCAACGACGTGCTCTCGCAGCCCGACCTGCAGAATACAGCGGGCGACGCCGCCTGGGCCGCCGTCAAGGCTGCCATGCCGCGTGTCCTCGGTGGCGGGCGCAAGGACGCGCATCACGCTGCTGCCGTCAAGCCCGCCGCGGTGCTTGACAAGCTTGAAAAGCAGCTGCAATGAACCGTCTTCGCTCGCGGCCGCCACCAAGTCGTGAGCGAGCATGCCAGAGAGTCTTTTTGTGTGTGTAAAGCTAAAAACCAAAACCAACACAATGCACATCAACAACAACAAAAAAAGTTAGTTGAGTCCCAGGCCTGCACGCGACGGGTCAACGCCCGACGTCGCCGTCGACGCATTCGCGGCCGTGGCCGTGGCCGCGGGGTCGTCGGCGACTGCGTCGACGCCGGCGCCGTTGTTAGAGGCCTTGTAGCGCGCAAACGCCGACCCGGCTTGGCCAATGCCCTTGGGTTTCTTGGCGGCCTGGAGCTCCTTCTTCTCAATGTCCGTCTGCAGCTTTTCAATGCGGCCGCGCAACCGCTTGGCCGACCGCGCGTCCCTGTCGTTTGGAAAGACGTAGAGCATGAGCATGGCGAGTACTGAGAAGAAGAGCAAAAGGATGGGGAAGATGTTGTACTCGAAGAACCACACAAAGAACGTCGTGTAGCGCACGGAGCGGTTCATAATCGTGTCAATGTCCGTGAGCGTGACGACTTGCACAAAGGCAACGGCCATGAACTGCAGCAGCGCCGGGACCTGCAGCATGAGCAGCAGCACGTTGACCATGAACGATGACATGTACGTGGCGCCCACCTTCATTGGGTGGATTTCGATAATGAGGAAACGGAGGCCAATCTTAAAGTTGCCGCTGATTGAGCAGAAGAAAAGGTACAATCCAAAGACGCCAATCATGACCACGCCCACGAGCGAGAAGCCGCAGTTCAGCCCCAGCGCGATGAGCGTGTTCAAAAAGTACGTCACCGGAGGGCCGTTGGGGTACGAGTACCCCTCGGGCGGCAGGCGGATGACGATGAAGAGCACAATGTGCGCGAGCCACGCCAGCGACAGCAGGCCGCCTAGAATGCCTCCCACCAGCTTGCAGTATGGAACCAAAGGATTGTACGACTTGAAGGCCTCGTGGCAAATGCGCAAATCGTCAAAGTCCTCCTCGACCATTTCCACCTCGAGCTTGAACTCTTTAAACGCCGTGCGGTGCGCCGAGCCCTTGTTGTATCGCTCGCGGTAGCCCGTGTTGGAGTAATTGTCGGCGAAGCGCTTGCGGTCTTCCTTCATCTTGGTGCCCATGTCGAGGAGCTCGTTGGTGCGGCGCTTCAAGTCGTCGCGCAGCTTGATGTACACGTCCTTGGGAATGTACTTGGGGCGGTTCTTGTACGCCTTGCACAGGTCAATCGGCAGCGTGACGAGACCCACGCCCGTAAAGACGGCAAACAAAAACCACCCGACAAAGCTCATCATGCACGCGAGGTACACCCAAAACGTGTTGGGCACGACGAGCAAGGCGCTCAGGTTAAACGTGCGCACCAACGACGCGCCGCCCGTAGGGAGCGACGTGGACACCACCCACGTGTTGTTCATCGGGTTGATGACAAGCACGTTGGTAATAACGCCCGCCGTGGAGTTGATGGCCACCGTGTAGCACTCGGACAGCGCCCTTGTCGTGTTGCCAGCAGTGCCGTTCAGCGTGGTGGGCGCGGCCGTGGGCGCAGGCGTGGTGAAGGGGCAGACGGCTCCGGAGGAGAACTGCGTCGTGACTATGGGCATCGTGGGCACGGTGAACGAGAACTCGTCAATGAGGCCAAACATGAGGCCGAGAATGATGCCGGAAATGACCAGCGCAATGCCCTGGTACTGCAGCGCCTCGCACAAGCGCGACTTGAGCTTGCGGCCCTGCTCGTTGGCCTCGTAGAAGAAGGTGGCAAACGGAATAATCAGCGCCACAAAGGCAAAGATGATGCCAAACAACGCCTGCCACGCAGTGCTGAGCACGAGGCCGCCGCAAAAGTTATTCCATATGCCGCACCCTGGAATCCCAGCCTTGTTGGCCACGTCGAGCGCCACAAACATGACTGAGATTTCGCACAACGTGAAGCACGTCACGACTATTATCTTTGGCCCATACGACGTGTTGCGGTCATCCGGGTGCGCGTAGTAAATCAAAATGTAAAAGCTCACGCCCAACAGCATGAGGCATACCTGTTTTCACACACGCAAGCGCGCGGTACTAGGTGAGTTTGGGTGCAGCGCTTCGCGGTGAGCGTACAAACACCGACACGACAATGAGCCACACTACGCGCGCGCGCGCGCGCTGCGTCAGCGCGCGGAGCAGCCGACGGGGCACACGCACCTTCGACCATTTCCACGCGTGCGCGCCGAAGCCGAGGGAAGCGCGCGCCGCTGCCACGTTGTGTTTGTGTGCGCCCTCTTTTTTTTTTGGTTTTTTGTTCAACTTTTGGGAGGCGGGGCGGCTCCCGCGAGCTTTTTTCGCAGCTGCAGCATTATTGACCGCAACAAAGGCAAAGGCAAACGAGGCGAGAGAGCGTAGCACACGAGGTGACGAGGCATGGAAAACCTCCACCTGCTGGTGCGCGCGCTGGAAAATCGCGACGCGTCCACACTAGGCTTGGATCAATCCATTGGCTTGGTGCACGCGCGCGTAATGGCGCTGGCCGCCGCGGTGGACGACGAAGCGCGCGCTTCGTCCGCCGTGTCCGCTGGCGTGCGTGACAAGCTGCTGGTGGCGTCGTCGGCATTTGACGTCGCATCGGTGCTCTTGGCCGCGCAGGAAAAAACGACGGCGCTCAAGCTCAAGGACTGCCAGCGGCTGGTCGAGGAGGGTCGGCGAAGTCTGCACGTTTCCCTGCGCGTTGCCGAGTTTGCCGACGCGCTCGCCGGCTGTGGCGCCATTGCGGAAAACGCGCTGCACGTAGCGGTGGTCACGCGCAGCGACCTTTTGAACGCGGACAAGGCACGGCAGGACCCCGCTCACTTGGCGGTCATGGCGCTCGGCGTGCTGAACGCCATCTGCGCCGGCTCGGGCACCGCTGCTGCGCGGCGAGCGGCTGAGCGAATAACGCTTCCGGCCACAACGCTGCGCGCTTGCCTTGGCCTCAGCCTCGCTCTGGGAGGCAGCGCCACGGGCAAGGACGGCGAAGACGTGACGGAGGGCGTAGCGCTGCTCGCGTCGCTCGACTTGAAGGCCGCCATGCCCGCGGCCGCGCGCGTCTTCGCCGACCCGTTCCACGTTCTCAACGCGCTGCTCAGCCGAGGCCAGCCCGCGGCCTGCGCCAAGTTGGCGCGCTCGCTGCAACCCGCCACGCAGGAGCAGGCGCTCGCCGTCGTCCGCGCGTGGCTCGAAAGCGGCGGCGTGCGCGGTGCGGCGGCGGCGATGCGCGGCATGGACGCGCAGTGGACGCCCGCGCTGGTGGCCGCCATCACCGACTTCTCCCTCGCACGCGGCGCGGCGCCGCCGTGGCTAACGCAGCGCGAAGCCGCGCTTATGGAGGAAAGGCTCCTGGAGGTCGGCGGTGAGCCAGGCCGCTTGCACGTGGCCGCCCAGCGCCTGGCAAGCGCGCGTTTCGCGTCGGCGCGGCCGCTCAACCGCCCGTCGCAGCAGGTGTACGACGCGGCCAACCCCGCCGTATTGCGCGACGACGGCGCCGTCGCGGTGCTCGTCAGCGAGTGGTGGGCCGGCGACGCGCCCGCGGCAGCGCTCGCTGCGCGCAAGCTCGAGGTGCTGGAGCGCACCGCTAAGCGCAAGCAGGCGCTGCCGTCGCTGCCCGACCCCCTGGCGACGTTGCCATTGTTGAAAGAGGCCGCCAACGCGCCGCCGCCCGAGCAGCCCCGCGTCGACGTGCCGCCGACGTCGGCGCTGAAAAAGCTGACGATTCACAAGACGGAAACGGAGCGGCTCAAGGAGCGCCTCAGCAAGCGTCTGCACAAGGATAACAAACCCTCGGTCACTTAAAAAAATTAGCTCTTTTTTGCACCTCGGCACCCACCCATTGGAGGGGGCTTGTTACACCTTGGAGCGCGCTCTGCGCTCGTCCAGCCAGCGCCCTGCGACCACGGGCGCGAAGTCGTGTCGCCCGCCGTCCACGAGCGGCCGCACCACCGCGTCGGGACGCGGGCCGGTGAAGAACGGGATGGAGAGCCGGTCGCCGCGCCCCACCACGCGGTGCAGGGGCGACTGCCAGCGGCCGCCGGACCAGTTGGGGACAAAGTCGCCCGCGTTGATGACGACGGCGCCCGGCGGACCGCGCACGTCGCTCCACGCGCCGTCGACGAGGACTTGGAGCGCCGACGCGGCGTCCTCGCTCGGCATGAGCAGCGTGAAGCCAGTGTAGTCCGTGTGCGCGTCGTACAGCACGGGGCCGTCGCCGCGGTACTGCGACAGCTTGACAAAGTCGTCTCGCCCCAATGACGCGAATGCGCCGTGGGTGGCGCCCAGCGCGCGCTCGGCCAGGTGGTACACGCGGTGCGAAAGGGCGTCCACGGCGGCCACGTACGCCACGAGCGCGTCGCGCAGCATCGCCGGACTGCGCGACGCGCGCGAGGCGCCAAAGTAAAGGCTCTCAATGGCATCGGGCTTTGCGGCGCGCACGTTGCCGACGGCCTCGAGCGCAAGCGCGTGGTAGCCGTCGGCGCCGTAACCGCCGCGCGCTGCGAAACGCGCCTTGTCGCCCTCGGGCAGGGCGAAAAAGGCAGCGGCTTGCATTCGCATTCGGGCGACGAGGGCGTCGTCGAGGCCGTGGTTGACGAGGACGGCCGCGCCGTAGCGCCGCATGGCAACGTCGAACCTGAAAGCGAGCGCGTCGAGCGCCCACGCGTCGTCGCCCGCGACGGCGAGCGCGCCAATGTCCAACACCGGAACGCACAAGCCGGGGTCGCGCAGCGGAGCAAAGAGCCGGCTCTGCAGCCAGTTGCGCGGGTGCCACGGCAGGCCGTGCTCGACAAAATGCACCGTGTACGCATGGCGCGACTGCCCCGACGTGTTGGCGTGCGAAAAGTGCACCAGCGAGCCGTGCAGCGCCACGAGCGTGCCGGCTTTGACCTCCAAAGGCACCGCGCCCGCCGTCGGAAGCTCGGGCGCTTGTGCGGGCTCGAACACGGTGCCCGTGTCGTCGGCGTTGCGCAGGAAGAAGCGATTGCACGGGTTTGCGAGGTGCGATCCGGGCACGGCCCACATGCAGCCGTTGTGCACGTCGGCGTCCTCGAGCGCTATCCACAGGCCGATGACGGACGTGGGCGTCGTAATGAGAAAGGTGTTGTCCTGATGCGGAGTGACCTCGCCGCCGTTGCGCGCGCTCCTGAGAATGTACATGGACTGCACGGGCATGGGCGCGCGCATGCCGAGAGCGGCGAGCGTGGCGGCCACCTTGTCATCGAGCAGCGCGTCTCTGAATACCGGGTCGAGCACGTGGAGCGCATGGCCCACCTTGTTCACCGCCGTCTCGGCGCACGCCTCGAAGAAGGGCTGCACGACGTCGCCCGAGGTGAGGAAGTACGTGTCCGACGCGCGGTCCTGCCCCGTGCCTGCGACGAACGGGTTGCCCTTGGCGCGCAGCTTTTCCAAATCCATGCGAGCCAGGACGCGGGACATGCGGTGCTTTAGGCGCGCCGTCTCCGCAGCGGACATGAAGTCTGCAACAACGGCGAACCCATTCGCAGCGTAGAAACGCCCGGCGGCGCGGAGCTCGTCCGCGGTGGGCATGTAACAAGGTGTGTCTCGCGGGCCATACGCAATAGTTTAACTTCGGTCACACGCACGCACGCGCACACACACGCACGCATGCACAGACACCGATGCGCGTGCACGCGCCTAGGGGGGCCACGCTAGGAACAGCAGCTGCAAAAATGGTTTTTGTATTCAATTCTTGGCGCTCCGCGCGTTGGCAGGCGTCGAAGCAGCGCCCGCGGCGGCTGCGACAGCGTACGGCGCAGCCGCGTTCTGCGCATCCCTGGCTGCCTCGCGCGCAGCCGCGTTGGCCTTGCCGCCCTCCTGGTGCGCTGTTCGCCTCCGCCTGGGCTCGGTGAGCTCGTGCATGCCTTTGCTTATGAGCATTTGCCTGCGCGCCCGCCGCAAATGCGAGTCAGCTTGAGCGCGCACACGCCGCGGGGGGGGGCGAGTACACGCACGTGATTTCCTCAATGTTTTTTGGCGCCTTGGGCGAGGCCTTGACCGAGAGCCAGATGCCCTTGGCCTGCAGCATGCGCGCCACCGAGGGGAACGTGACGTCGCGGTAGAAGATGACTCCGGGCCACTCAGCGCGCATGTACAGTGTTCGCTTGCCCTTGGATTCCGCTGGACCGAGCGGGACATAGTCCTCGGGCGGTTTGGGCGCCGCTGCGGGGTCTACGGCCGCTGCCGCCCCGTCCGGCTTGGACGGCTTGGGCCGCTTCGATGGCGGCGGCGGCGGCGGAGGTGTCACGGTTGCCGCGCCAGCAGTGGGCAAGGGCGCGGCGAAAGGTGTGGCGGCAGGCGCGCTGGACACGGCTGCGGCGAGCGGCCCACTGGCGCGCTTCGGGGGCGACGGCGCGCTGGCCTGCTGCATCCGGCGGCGCACGCGCGCGCTAGGCCGTCTACAACAAGAGTGGCATCATCATCAGGATTTTTTTTTTTGCGAGCGGCAGGAGCCGCACCGAGCGATGCGACCGGCGTTTTACCCTGCCCAGCGTTTTTACACGCGGGAAACTCCCGGCGCCGCCACGCACCGCCACCAGGGCGCGTGCACCGGGCGATGACGGACTTCAACAAGGCGCTGGCCGAGCACCACGCGCGCGTCATGGCCCAGGGCGAGGTGGCCGGTGGACCCGAAGTGTTTGATGCCGAAATCGTGCGCGTTGCTGCGGACGACGCGCTGCCGGTGGTGACGCCCGTGTCCGTATTAGTCAGCGCAGCCGGCGGCGACCAGCGGCGTGCCTCGTTGGCTGTCAAGGCTGAGCCACGCAAATCCAATACCGGCCATGCGACGCTGTCGCCAACGATTGCGGCCGTGGCGTTGGCCAGCGCGCAGCGCGAAACGTTGACGCGGGAATCCAGTCAGGAATTTGACCTGATGGAGCGCCAGTCTCACATTGAACAACGCAAAATCGAGCGCCAAGGCAGCGGCAAGAAGATTCCCGGCGACGGCCAGTCGCTGCACTTGGATATTGTGCGCAGAAACCTGGGCGAGCCTCAAGTGCGCACGTTGCGCACCGAGAGCGGCGCCGTGCTGGAGGACTTCCCTTTACCTCCGCCCGAGTCGCCGTCTGCCGTTGAAGCGATGAAGCGCAGTCTGCTGTCGCACCTGCGCAGCGAAAGCCCCGACCCGCCGTCGGCGCCGTCGTCGCCGGCCAACTCGCCTGCGCGGCCGCCGGCCAAGAGCAAGCTGTCGCCGCCTTACTTGAGCATTGAGCCCGAGCGGCCGTCGTCGCTGCGCGGGTCGCCGCGCGCGCGTCCTCGAGGCGGGTTCGCGCCCGTGGCCAAGCTGGACGCCGACGAGAAGGAGTCCAACGTGCTCCAGCGCATCATGGCGCGCAAGGGGTGGCTGACGCCCCCGACGAACAACCCGCATGTGCTGCGAAGCATCGTGCGACACAGCGACCCTTGGAAGGGCATGTCGCTCGCGCTCACCAAGACGGCCGACCTCTCCGACGCGCTCGTCAGCGAGGTGTACTTTTCCTCGCAGAGCGCGCTCGCCGCGTTCGAGGGCTTCAGGCCGCCAATGGGCTCAGTCGTGGTCACCGGCGTGCCGCGCTGCGGGCAGACGCCCGTGCTGCAGGTGCTGGACTGGCTCCGGCGCGGCAAAGTGGACGACGGAGAAAGCCTGGTGGAGCGCACGATGTGGCCGGAAGCCGCGCTGGCGTCGATGCACCGCGCGCTCGACGGCAACCCGGGCCGCGACGTGGTCAAGACGCACCTGCCGCTTCTGAACATTTTGAGCGGGGGCGCCACGCCCCGGGGGCACAAGGCCGAGGTGCGCGCTATAGTGGTGCTGCGCGACCCCGTCGACGTGCGCGCGTCGTGGTTCCGCCACGTGCGGCGCGTGTTTCGCAAGTTCCACCCGCAGGCTGCGTTTGACACCGAGCTGTCGATGGACGATTTCGCTACCGTGCGCGTGGCGGCGTGCGAGATGGTCGCTTCATACGACTACGAGCATTTCATCGCGCTGGCGGGCAAGGCGGCCAAGGACAAGTGGCCCAACGTGCTCGTCGTCTTCTACGAGGAGCTCCTCGCCGACCCCGCCACGTTTGTGTCTCGTCTGGCCGAGTTCACTGGCTGGGGCGCGGACAACGACGCGCTCCTGCGCAACGTCGTCGAGGCCACGGCCTACAGCCCGTTGCACCCGAGCACGCGCAAGCGGTCGGGCTCGTCCGACTCGTTCCACGCGTACGAAACGGCCAGCGTGCGTCACATGGACGCACTCTGGGAGTCGGCCGTGCGCGCGGCGCTGCCGCAGTTCCTCTCGTACCAAGCGCTCTACGAGGCCTTTGCCGGCTCGCCCTACCCTTTCCCTCGCGCCACCATTGCGCCGCGATTCTCTGGGTTTGGCTCGCCGCCCTCGGCCTCTGCGGCGCCTTCGGGCAGGTCGGGGCGCAACCTGATCCCGCGCATCTCTTCCTTGTCCGTCTCGCAGCAGAGCGCCGCGGGCGAGCCCAAGGCCGCGACGTCGGTGCGCTCGTCGATTCGCAGGCTGCTGAACCGGCAACCGTCGTCGTCGTCGTCCAAGGCATTCGAGACGCAGGGCGGCAACGACGCCGGCAGCCGCCGTCTCAGCTCGCAGTCGCTGCTCAGCACTGCAACGAAAAAGTCCGCGGGAAGCAAGGACGACCTCGGCGCGCTCGGGCAGGGCGGCGCGCGGCGCACCGACTTTTCTGCCGTCGACCCCGATGACAGCGAGTAGCTCCGCCGTTGTCCTGCGGCGCGCGTCGAGGGGCGTGTTTAGGATTTTTGTTTGAACCGGCGGCGTTACCTCGGCAACTCAACGACGACGCACTCAACGCCGCGGCGCGCCACACTTGTAGCACTGCGTGCGCGAGCCGAACACGTGCGCACCGCACGCGCAGTCCCAGTCGCCCGGCCGCCGCTCGGGGCCGCCGCGCTTGTTAAAGTCGGGCCGCTGGTTGTCCCATTCGCGCCTGCGCTGCTGCGGGGCGCGCTCGAAGCGGAAATCGCGCTGCCTGTCGTCGAACGACCGACGCGGCGGCGCCTGCTGTGGCGCCTGCCAGCCCGGCTGCGGGGGGCCGACGCAGTACTCGGGATTGGCCGGCATGGGCGTGCTGCACTTGAAGCACGCAGAGGAGCGCGCGAAGACGGCGGCGTGGCAGCTCGGGCAATACCAGTCGCCCTCGCGCAGCGGCGGCAGGCACGCGCAGCGCTGCCCAGGCGTGAGCGAGGATCCGCATCGGCGGCAAGACTGCTCGCCCTGGGCTTGCGCATCCGCGGCAGCTCCCGAGGCCGCTGCGGGCGCGCCCACGCAGTATTCGGGGTTGGCTGGCCTCGGCTCGTGGCACTTGTAGCACGCTGCGGAGCGCGCAAACACGGCAGCGCGGCAATTGGGGCAGACCCAGTCGCCCTCGCGCACCATGCACGAGCAAATGCGCCCCGACGGCACCAGCGCGCCACACCGCCTGCACGGCTGCTGCGCCAGCGGCGGCGGCGGCGGCGGTGCAGCGGGCGCATTGTTGTCAGCAGCCACGGAAGACAAGGACGCGGCCCAGTGCACAAGCGATGAGCGCGCAACGTGGCGCGGCGCCACGAACGACGCACGCACGACTGCGCGCGCGGCGTTCAGGCGGAGCATTTCTTTGTGCCTCCGCTTTTTCGGTGGTGTGCAGGCCTTTTTTCCCCAAGTCCCCAAAAAGAACCCTTGAAAAAAAAATGCGAAAAAAAAACGTTAAAACCCACCTCACGTTCACCTCGTCCAGAGCAGATTGAGCACACCGGTGTCACTGCGCGGCGCACACGGTCAGTCCGAGTCGCGCCAGCGCCGCGCCTGCGCAGGGGAAAAACGCACGACAAGTAAGAGGCCGTGTTGTGGTGCTTGCCGTACTGGCAGCGGTCGTCGTGGTAGTCGCCGCAGTACTTCATGGGCACGAGGCGCCCAAGCAGCTCGCGGTGCAGCTGGCTCATGAACGGGGAGACCTCCTCCTCGGCCGTCAAATGCAGCGGCAAGCGCTGAAAGTTCTCGCACGGCAACAGGTGCAGCGGCTCGGTGGCATGTTTGAGCAGCGCGTCGAGGAACATGCTGTGTGTGCGCGCGCGCGTGCGCGTGCGTGTCAGTTCCGCGGCGAGGCAAAGGAGCCGACGCACGGGCCCGTGGCGTGCAAGACGGGTCGCGTGCTGCGCTCCATGAGCAGCACAAAAGTCTCGTTCCAGAACGGGTCGCCCTTGGGCGAGCTCATCAGCGAGTTCTGTGCCTTTTCATTGTACTGGTACGGGCTCTCCACCAGTCCCACGCGGTCCTGAGGGAGCCGGTCCCAGAAGTTGACGCGGCTCTCGTAGTCGAGGTCCACGTACATGCCGCCGTACTTGTGCAGCACAAAGTAACGCACTGCGTCTGCGCGCTGAATGCCCCATTCGTACGAGTCGTACGTTTTGAGAAAGAACGGGTAGTCGCTCTTGATGAGCTCGCGCGCGTTCTCGTCGGTCCATATCATGTGCGTCCACTCGGGCCTGGGGTAGAGCTCGAGGTGCTTGTTGTGCCACGTCGTGTACGGACCGGGCGGAATGTCCTTGGTTTTCCACTGCTGGTGGATAATCTTGGGCAGCGGGCCGGGGTGCCACGACGCGTCCAGCTTGCTGCCCGTGCGCGGGTGCGTCTTGAGGAAGACGCTCACCGACTCGGCAACCTCGCATCTGCGCGCCGCGTGAGTCGTCGCGCCGCGCGGGTGGTGTGCGGGCGGTTGAAGAGGACTCACGGGTCGCGCGCGAAGAAGCGGCCGAAGGCGAAGGAGAAGGCCAGCACGAGGCAGATGGCAGCCACGGCGGC
>Ga0302314_10016730_pt1 | contig 12363 bp, 15 predicted proteins | sample III_Palsa_N2_3_FD_200533 | JGI IMG/M metagenome (GOLD analysis project Ga0302314, IMG submission 200533) | Peat permafrost microbial communities from Stordalen Mire near Abisko, Sweden - III_Palsa_N2_3 | ecosystem: Environmental > Terrestrial > Soil > Palsa > Peat permafrost | place: Sweden...
TGTGGGGTGCCATCATGCGTTGGCGAGTGCGGCTACGCAGCCGATCGAGAACTGCAAACCCTTGGGAAGCGGTGCGTTGATGGTCATGCGGGCGGGGGGAGCGGTGGGGAAGTATTCGGCGAAGAGTTGATTGACGAGAGGGAAGTTGGCGAGGTCGGAGACGATGGCGGTTGTGTTGACGACAAGGTCGAGCCTGGAGCCACCGGCGCGGAGAACGGTGTCGAGGTTGAGGAAGGCCTGGCGCATTTGTTGCTCCGTATGGGGCGAGGCTTGTCCAGTGGAAGCGTCGAGACCGGGCTGGCCGGAGACGAAGAGCAAGCCGCCAGCTTTGACGGCGTGGGAGTAGGGGCCAATGGCGGGCATTCCAGGGACGTCGATGCAGATTTTGGTGGGCATGGAGGTGTCCTTTGCGTGGCGAGACTGTGTGGTTCGCAAACCGAAGGGAACTTATAGCAGAGCCCAAAGTTTTAGAAGAGCGAGGAATACCAGGCTATGACAGGGGCTCCGAGGATGGCGGCGATGAGGCCTCCTATGGCTAGGAAGGCGCCGAGGGGGAGGCGGGTGGTGGACGTGGCTCGGTGGCGGCCGATGAGGGTGACCGCGTAAATGGCGCAGAGGATGAAGCCGAGGAAGATGGCGAAGGCGGCGAGCCAGAAGCCGAGGAAGGCCGTGATCATCGCGACGAGTTTGATGTCGCCGAGGCCGAGGCCTTCGCGGTGACGGAGCTGCTGGTAGAGGAAGCGGATGAGAAGTAGGAGGCTGGCTGTGACGGCGATGCCGAGGATGCGGCCGAGGACGAGGTGCTCAGAGCCAATGAGGATGACGTTGCCGTTGTCGACGGTGCCGCCGACGCTGGTGAGCGGGTTCTGGCCGTGGAGGATGAGATCGTAGGCGTGGGGAGGGAGGTAGGCGGCGCGGATGCAAAGGAGGAGAAAGCCGATGACGGTGCCGGTGAGGGTGAAGGCGTCGGGAAGGGTATGGGTCTGCCAGTCCATGACGAGGAGGCCTATTAGGAGGAAGCCGAGGATGGCGAGCGCGATGGCGTCGATGGTGGTTGCGGCGAACGCGTTGGTCGAGATGCCGGGTTTGAGAAGGGGGAAGGCAGTGCGGGCGGCGAAGGTTAGCCAGAGGGCGAAGGAGAGTTCGACTGCGGGATAGCGCCAGGAGATTGGCAGCTTACAGTGGCGGCAGCGAGCGCGGAGGAGGATCCAGCTGAGCAGCGGGATGTTGTCATACCAGGCGATGGTGTGTTGGCAGTGAGGGCAGTGCGAGCGCGGCTTGCTGAGGCTCAGGTGCTCTGGCAGGCGCGAGATGCAGACGTTGAGAAAACTTCCGAAGAGCAGGCCGAGGAAGAAGGCGGGCAGCTCGAAGAGGAGGGGCGTGGGCATTAGATCGAGTATAAGTGGGTCCACGAAAAGCGATCCGTCCACAAGATCGCGTATGGATGCGGTACATGATTTGTAGTGCGGGCTAGAAAGGAAGAAGGAGCAGGGGGATGAGGGTGCCAGCGATGAGAAGTGCGGTGACGACGATCCTGTTGCGCATGAATTTATACGACATGTAGATGCCAGTGAGCGTAGAGGTAAAGAGACCGATGGAGACGAGCAGGAAGAAGATCTTCATGGGGAGATGCGACTTCTGCGGCGGCTCGGGTGATGGCTGCGGGGCGTTGGGTGGATTGTCGGGTCTGGGGGCATCCGACTTTGGTGCGGCTTCAAGCGGGCGCTGTTTGCGCACTGGGATGGCGGTGGTTTGTTTCTTGTGGAGCTGGGCGAGGGTGACGATCCAGGTGGGAGGCTTGTAGTCGCTGCCGCGCGTTGTCTCGTGGAGGCTGAAGGTCTGGAGAGCCCCGGTGAGAGCGAAGAAAAGAAGCGCGGGCGAGATGAAGATGCCGATGTAGAGATGGATCTGGCGAACGAGTTTGAGGACCTGGTGGGAAGAGGACATAGCGTTTGATTTTAGCTGCGAATGTCCGGGAGACACATGAACTGTTTGTTAGACGGGCGAGAGGGGCTAGAGTGGGGCGATGAAGTTTTTTCGATGGTTGCGGAGCGAATTTGAACGGGTGGCGCCCGTGCTGGCTGGGATGCTGCCGCTGGCTGGGGTCTTGTTGCTCGTGGTTGCTGCTGGGTTTGGGGTGCGCTCGTGGAACTTTACGCGGACGCGCGTGAGGGCTATTGCAACGATCACGGAGAATGTTTCTGAGTTCGCGAAAGAGGGTGGGGTGGCGTATGTGCCGCGGTTTCGGTTTCGGCTGCCGAGTGGGGAGCTGGTGACGACGCAGGCTGCGGAGGGCTCAGAGGAGATTGTGTTTCCTGCGGGCGAGACCGTGCCGGTGTTGTATCGCGCCGCTGATCCGCAGGGCGCGGTCATTGCTACGACGTGGCGCGCGTATCAGGGGGCGATTGTGTTTGCGGTGTTGGGGGTGGTCCTGTTTGATGTGGGGTGGGCGCTAAGGGTGATGTTGCGAGGCCGGCTGGCGGTCGCGGGTTAGAGGTGCGTGCGTCTAACGCTCGAAATGCAGGCGGAAGCCGAAGATCGCGGGAACAGGGCCGCGATCCTTGTTGTAGGCGGGGTCGTCCACAAATTGGTAGTCGAGGGCGGCGTGAAAGTATTTCGAGAATTTGTGATCGTAGTAGAGCTCAATGTTTTTCTCGGGACCGTAGTTGAGAGCGCCGTCGCCAGTTAGAATGCCGATGCCGCCGGCGGCGTGGTACTCCTGGTTCGCCTTTGAAATGCCACTGGTGATGAAGGCTGCACCGATGACGTCGTCTGGCTGCTTCCAGTTCTCGCCTTTGATGCTTGCGCCGAAGGTCGCCGTCCAGTTTGTGTCGGTGAACTCAAAGCCACTGTTCTGTCCGGAGTTCCAGCCGACGCGGGAAAAGACGCCGATGTTCTTGGTAACTTCCTGGTCCATGTTTAGACCGATGCCCCAGGTGTTGCGCAAGGCGTGCGTATCGTCGATGCCACCGGTTACGCCATTCGCGCTGGCCAGAAACGCTGCGGGCGTGCCCCAGATGGCGAGGGTGGCGGGGTCATTGGCGAGTGCAACCGCAGCTTTATAGCTGCCATTGTTCATACGGTCGTCAAAGACGAGGAGGCGGACCGCGCCTGGATGCGCGGCGAGGGTATGGCGGTGCTCGAGTTCAGTCACCATGCCCCAATCGTAGAAGATCTTTCCGTCGCCCGATAAAGGTTCGGTTGGGAGCACGAGGTACAGGCCTTCGGCGGTGAACTGATTTCTGTATTTCGACATCTGGAACCAACCATAGCGGAGTGTCCAGTTCGGACGATTCCATTCAATCGCGATGCCGGTGGTGAAGCCCAGGGCGTCTGCCGGGTAATCGTAGGCGGCATTGGCCATGAGAGCCCAGTTCATGAACTGCCCGCGCGGGTCGTTGGAATATTGATTGTTGTCGAAGATGTCTTTGACGCTCATTCTTCCGATGGTGAGGGTGATGCGATTCGTATCCTGTTTGCCACGGAGGGTCAGCAGGTCGTCGTCGACAGATTCCTGCTCGCCACCGAAATTGATAGTGGTCCGCGTGAAAAAACGTGCGACGGCAAAGTGCGGATAGCGAATGCCGACTTTGAACGCTTCTCCGTCGGGGAAGTCGCCAATGCCGTAGGTGTTGTTCAGGCCAAAGCCTTGCCACACGAGAGCATCAAAGTGAAATTCCGTATTGGACCACAATCGATACCCGAAGTACCCATCGGCGGATTCTGTTTCGCGTGCCTGACCCTGGGTGGGCAGGGTGCTCCCGGTTCCGAAGACCAGGTAGGCAGGGCTTGAGTACTTAGCGCTGAAGGAGGCATAGACCATGCCGGTCAGGGTGTATTGCGCGTGCAGGTTATAGGTTTGCGGCGGCTTTTCGGAGTTGTCGTCGGACGAAGGAGTGTTGTGCGCGGGGCTGGTTGCAGGCGTCTGGGGTGCGGGAATTGATTGCTGGCCGGACTGCGGGAAAGTCGAAGCATCGACACGAAGATTTGCCGCGAGGTGCGCGGAAGGAGCGTTAGGGAGGGCGTTCTGTGGGACCTGGGTGAAGAGCTGCGGATGCGACTGCGCAAGCGCGTCGGAGGCGGCGAGCGACAGGCAGAGAAACAGCGCGGCGATCAAGGGATTGCGCGGGGAGAACATGAAGGGCTTTTCCATTCTTCATGCAAAGAAAGAATAGAGTGTAAATTTTGGTCTTCGAGGAATAGTATACCCCAGTAGGGTATTGAAGGGAGCAGTATGGAGTTGGATCGAGAGCGGGTGAAGCTGGTAAATCGGGCGAAGCGAATTCACGGACAGATGGAGCGGGTGGAACGCAGCCTGACCGAAGAGCACGATTGCGCAAATGTGTTGATGCTACTGGCGGCGGTGCGTGGTGGAATCGACGGACTGATGGCGGAGGTGCTGGAGGACCACATTCGAATTCACCTGATTGGGCCGAAGGCGAAGGCGCTGACTCCCGAGTTGGGGGAGGAGCTGATTGACTTGGTGCGGGCGTACATGAAGTGAGTTGAACGCAGCTAGCGGCTGCGGGTCCCGGCGACGACGAGGGCAATGCCGCCAACCAGCGCGATGCCACTGAGGATGGGTGGGATGGGGACGGTGCTGGTTTGTTTATGCTCGATGTCGATGGGGCCGACCTTGGCATCCTGATGTTCGTGGGTGAAGCTGAAGCCGCCGACGGCGAAGCCGATGATGCCGATGACGATCAGGATGGCGCCGATGATGGTTGCGGGTTTCATGGAAAGGCATCTCCTAAGCGATTTGAATTCAGCAGGTGAGATGCAGATATGCACAGAGGGTTGGTTGAGGGCGTTGACTTGAGGGTGGGATGAAGTTTAGTTTGAGTTTCAACACGGGAAAGGAGGATGGTCCAAACCTATGAAAATTGATTGTTCCTGTAACACCACAACACGTGAGGTGACTGAGGCTTAGAGCATCCGTGCTCTAGACCTGGAGTGCGGGGAGTGAAGTAGATGCTTCCTGCGTGGGTACAAACTCCGAGGCCCATCCGAGAACGGATGCCTCAAGTCAATCTCAACAGATCACTGCACTGGCGGCTCGCTCCCTTCGGGGGCGGGCCGCTTGTGTTTTGGGCTGGCGTAGGATTAAGCGCATGGATTCTTTGGTGATTGCAGGGCGGACGTTTGAGTCGCGGCTGATTGTTGGGACGGGGAAGTACAAGGATGGCGCGGAGACGAAGACGGCGATCGAGGCCTCGGGCGCGGAGATGGTGACGGTGGCGGTGAGGCGGGTGGAGTTGGACCGGTCGAAGGAAAGCTTGCTTGATTTCATTGATCCGAAGAAATACTTTCTGCTGCCGAATACGGCGGGATGTTTTACCGCGGAGGAGGCGATTCGCGCGGCACGATTGGGGCGCGAGGTGGGGCTTTCGGACTGGGTGAAGATTGAGGTGATTGGCGATACGGCGACGCTGTATCCGGATGTTCAAGCGACGGTTGAAGCGACGCGCGTGCTGGTGAAGGAAGGCTTTACAGTGCTTCCTTATACCACTGACGATATTGTGTTTGCGAAACGGCTGATCGATGTTGGCGCCGCGGCGGTGATGCCGCTGGGAGCGCCGATTGGGACGGGATTGGGCATTGCAAATTCGTATACGCTGCGCATGATGCGGGAGCTGATCACCGACGTTCCGCTGATCGTGGATGCGGGGTTGGGCACGGCCAGTGATGCGGCGCTGGCGATGGAGATGGGGTTTGATGGTGTGCTGCTGAATACGGCGATGGCGGCGTCGAAGAACCCGGTGCTGATGTCGTCGGCCATGAAGAAGGGCGTTGAAGCTGGGCGCGAGGCGTTCCTTGCGGGACGGATGGGAAAGAAGCTGTATGCTACTGCGAGCTCGCCGTTGGAGGGGATTTCGCGGTGAAAGAAACCGATCGCTGGCTAACGTTCTTACAGATGCTCCAATGGATCGGGTTGATTCTGGGAGTGGTGTTCGGCCTGGTCTCGGTTGGATCCTTGCTTCACACTTCTGCGTTCATAGCGCGTTCCTCGACCACTACGGGCACCGTGATTGCATTTGAGCAGCACCAGGATGATGTCAGCGGTCAGACATTTTCTCCTATATTTTCTTATGTCGCGCGCGACGGCTCCGCACATACTGGACATTCAAACTCAAGTTCGAACCCTCCGGGATTTGAGGTCGGAGAAAAGGTGCCCGTTCGCTATGAAACGCGGAATCCGTCAAACGCTCGAATTGCAACCTACTGGCAAACCTGGGCACTGGCGACAGCTTTTGCCATTGCGAGCTCTGTGACGTGGCTGGTTGGTCTGTTCTTCCGATGGAAGGTCATCAAGCGGAGAACGAGGAAACCGAAGCTGCAACGAATTCAGTCACTGGATCAGATTTAGTGCATTCGTCGCTCGTCGATCGCGGCGAAGAACGGGAGACAGCAGTTTCCTCGCGTCGCTCGGAATGACAACCAGAAAAGCAGGGGCTCTAGTCGAGGGTGTACATGGCCAGGCCGCTTAGGAGCTTGGGGTAGAAGTCGGTGGACTTTTGCGGCATGACTTCTAGATTTAGCGAGATGTCGCGCATCTGGTCCAGGGTTACGGGCTTGATGAGGAAGGCTACGTCGGCGTTGCCGGAGCCTACTTGTTGGAGGGCTTCGGAGGCTTCGCGGAGGTAGCGGATGTTGCCGCCGGCGCGGACGGTTTCTTCGTTGAGGCCCAAAAGTTTTTCGAGGGCTACTTTGTGGAGCTGCGTTACGTCCAGCTGCTGCTGGCGCTTGGGAAGGCCGGCCAGGAGAGGGGCGATGGCTTCGGGCTTTGGCGTGAGGAGGTACTCGCCGTCGCGGCTGGCGGCGATGAAGGCTACGCCTTCGGTCTCGTTCAGCAGCTTGAGGAGCGCTTCGGGGCCGGGGTAGTTGCCGGTGGGGGTTATGTGGATCTCGGTGACGTTGAAGTACTCGGCGGCTTTGGCTGCGAACTCGCTGCAGCGGAAGCCGATGAGGTTGAAGGCCACGCGGTGGGTGGGGAGGATGGTGATGCCGGGGGCGTCGATGTTGACGAAGGTCATCATCATGGCCTGCTCGGGGAAGGCTGGTTGGGGGAGCGTTTTGCCTGGGGCTACGGGGACGTCTATCGCGTTGGCATTGGGGTCGATGCCTAGCTCGGTGGCGCGCTCTTGCATGTAGGTGGTGGAGGTTTCGTAGCGGTGGTGGCCGTCGGCGATGAGGAGCCACTTGTCGGCCATGGCGTCGAGGACCTTCTGGATGATGTCTGGATCGGCGAGCTTCCAGAGGCGGTGGATGACGTCGTACTCGTCCGTGATCTCTACTTCGGGGGCGCGCATTGCTGCGGGTTTTTCGGTGCCTTCGGTGTCGAAGAGCAGGTGGTCGACCTTGGATTCGGGGTCGGAGTAGAGCATGTAGATCTGCTCGCAGTAGGCGCGCGTGGCCTTGAAGAGGGCGAGGCGGTCGGACTTGTGCTTGGGGAAGGTCTGCTCGTGGCGGTAGACGACCTTGTCGGCGTAGTCGTGGAGCTGGCCGAGGGCGATGAAGCCGCGGCGTTCGCGAACTTCCTTCGTGCCAGGGACGACGTAGGTCTGGGAGTAGATGTAGAGGGCTGGCTCGGTTTCTTCTTTGAGGATGCCTTCGCTGCGGAACTCGTTGAGGGTGGAAGCAGCGCGGGTGTAGACGTTGTCGTTGTCGGTGTCGGCGGGGAGATGCTTGCCTAGGATGACGCGGATGAGGTTGTAGGGGCTGGCCGCGTAGTAGGCGTCCTGCATGGCCGGGGTGATCTTGTCGTAGGGCTGGGTGACGACGTCGGTGAGGTTGACGCGGGTTGGGTCGTAACGGAGAGCGCGGAAGGGGTACAGGCGGGCCATCCGATTATTGTAGGGTGCCCTGCGCGGACGGCGACATTCTACGCGCACGGCGAGGTGCTACGCGCACGGCGAGAGTAAGAGACGGCGGTGGTGATACCCCCCCACCCCCCTTCGGTGTGAATTCTCCTTGTAAGTCGCTGAGAGGACTGAGGTTAGGGGGCAAGATCCTTCTGTTTATGGGTGTGAAAATGGCCTGTAACTTGTTCTATTCAGGCGTGTTAGGGTGCGAGATCCTTGCCCCTCTTTTCGTACCGGATTGGCTGTGCCCGGCGGGTGAGTGAGGCAGTGGCTTGAGTTTCGTTTGGGGGGCTAGTTTCAAGTTTAGTCTTTTAGGTGGGGTAACTATGCCAAGTTGTGGAAAGAGAAATCGGCAATGGGGACGGGGGTTTTGTGAGATTTGGTGGGTGGTGGGGGCTTGACATGCGGATTATGGGTTGTTTTTGGGGGTGGGTTTGGAGATTTATTTTTGGGGGGTCGGGTTTGTCGGTGTGGGGAAAGGAAGAAGCAGATTCCCAGGGGGAATGACAGAAAGAAAGGCAAGGGCAAATACATGGGTCTCTCCACTCCGCATCACAAAGACAAAGGGCGTGATGCTGCGGTCGAGATGACGGAGTGTGGGGATGCGGGTGAAGCAGATTCCTCCGCTGCGCTGCGGAATGACAGCCAGAAAGGCAAAGGCGAGGGCGAGGGCAAGGGCAACGGCAACGGCAACGGCGAGTGCAAGGGCAAGGGCAAAGGCGGGGCAAGGCGGGGCAAGGGCGAGGAGGGAAGGAGAAGATCCTTCGCATGGGATGAGGGATTTTATCGGAGGGTGGTTGTCGTAGACTGGGGCGCATGTTGCTGGAACGGGTTGTGGAAGCGGATTATGCGGCGGTGGTGGAGTTGGCGAACCTTGCGTATCGGGGGACTGGGAAGCAGGATGGACAGGCCGATGCGAGCTGGAATGTGGAGACGGGATTAGTCGAGGGGCCGCGGTTGACGGAGGCTTCGCTGCGGGAAGAGTTGGAGGAGAAGCCGGAGTTGCTGGTGTGGCGGGAGGAGCCAGCGGAGCCTGGTGGAGCAGGCGGCCCGCTGATGGGGACGGTGTGGATGCAGCGTCGGGAAGAGGGGGTTTGGTATTTGGGGTTGCTGACGGTGCGGCCGGATGTGCAGGATCGGAAGCTTGGGAGGACGCTGCTGGCTGCGGCGGAGTCGTGGGCGCGGGAGAGGGGCGGACGGCGGATTACGATGACCGTGCTCTCGGGGCGGGATGTGCTGATGGCGTGGTATGAGCGGCGGGGGTATCGGAAGACCGGGGAGACGCAGCCTTATCCGTATGGGGATGGGCGGGTTGGGCGGCCGCTAAGGGATGATCTGCATTTCGTCGTGATGGACAAGGATCTATGAGGGTCGTGCGCGGGTTGCAGGCGATGCGATCGGTGGGGTGGAGGAAAACAAGAAGACAACAGTACAATTTCGCGTCAGGAGGTAACTATGTCTGTGCCGGATGAAGTAAGCAAAGCGATTCGGGAAACGAACGAGAGGTTTTGCCGCGAGGTAGTTGGCGAACGGAAGTTTGAGGCGATCGACCAGTTGTACACGACCGCCGCGAGGATCTTGCCGCCGGGAGCGCCGATGATGCAGGGGCGTGAGGCGATCAAGGCGTTCTGGCAGGCGGGGCTTGCGGCGCTGGGCGTGACGGAAGCAAAGCTGACAACGCTCCATGTCGAGATGGCAGGGGAGTCGGCTGTAGAGATTGGCGAGGCGGAGTTGCAGCTAGGGGAGAAGGGAGTGGCGATGGCGAAGTACATCGTTCACTGGAAACAGGAGGACGGGCGCTGGCTCCTGGATAAGGACATCTGGAACATGTGAGGGGCCTGCGGTCCTGCGCGGACGGCGAGTAGCTTCGCGTGGCAGTCCTGCTAAATTAGCCTCCGGCTATGGCTCCGAGGATGATGAGGGGTTCGCGGGCGTTGAGGATGGCTTCGGGGAGAGGTGTGTTGGCGGGAATGTGCGACCAATCTTCTTCGCAGACGAAGAAGCGGAGGAAGGGGCGGCGCTCTTTGGTGATGTGGTCGCGGATGGTGCCGCGAAGCATGGGGTAGGTTGCTTCGAGGGCACCGAGGACGGAGGCGATGGTTGCGGGGGTGGGGACGTCGAGCGTGGTCTCGTGGTGGGGAAGATTGGCGAGGCGGCGGAGGTGGATGGGGAGGTCAATGCGGATGGTTGGCATGGGGGTGCGGTTGAGGAGAGCATACCTCAGGGCTAAAGCCCTTGCTTGAGGGAGCTATGAGACCCGAGGTTGAAACCTCGGGGTACCTGATCGTAGCCGGATTGGAGGTAGGGCAAGAACGGGAGACAGCAGGTTCCTCGCGGAGTTCAGAATGACAAACAGAAGAGCAAGAGCAAGAGCAAGAGCAAGAGCAAGAGCAAGAGCAAGAGCAAGGGCAAGGGCAAAGGCAAAGGCAAATACAGGGATCCTTCGCTTCGCTCTAGGATGACGGCGTAAAACGAACAACGGCAAGAGCAAAAAACTTTGACGGAAGGGGCGCGAAGGAAGCCAAGTTTCGCTACACGGCTTGGGTTAGGGGAGGGTTTGGGCTTCTACGCTGAGGACCGCGGGTAGATCGTGGGTGATGGCGCTCCAGTTGTCGCCGGCGTCGGGGGAACAGTACACTTGGCCGCCTGTCGTGCCGAAGTAGATGCCGCAGTCGTCGAGCGTGTCGACGGCCATGGCGTCGCGGAGGATGTTGACGTAGCAATCTTTTTGGGGGAGGCCGCGGGTTAGGGGTTCCCACTCGTTGCCTCCGGATTTGCTGCGGAAGACTTGGAGCTTGCCGTCGAGGGGGAAGTGCTCGGCGTCGGATTTGATGGGGACGACGTAGACGGTTTCGGGGTGGTGGGTGTGGACGTCGATGGCAAAGCCGAAGTCGGTGGGGAGGTTGCCGGAGATTTTGGTCCAGTGGTCGCCGGCGTCGTCGGAGCGCATGACGTCCCAGTGTTTTTGCATGAAGAGGGTGTTGGGGGTGCGGGGGTTCATGGCGATGTGGTGAACGCAGTGGCCGATTTCGGCGTCGGGGTCGGGGATGTGATTGGAGCGGAGGCCTTTGTTGATGGGCTTCCAGGTTTGGCCGGCGTCGTCGGAACGGAAGGCGCCGGCGGCGGAGATGGCGATGACGATGCGGTCGGGGTTGGTGGGGTCAAGGAGGATGGTGTGGAGGCACATGCCGCCCGCTCCGGGGGTCCAGCCGGCGGCGGTGGCGTTGGTGCGGAGGCCGGAGAGTTCTGCCCAGGTGGCGCCGGCGTCTGTGGACTTGAAGAGCGCGGCGTCTTCGGCGCCGGCGAAGACGGTGTTAGGGTCGGTAAGGGAGGGTTCGAGGTGCCAGACGCGCTTGAATTCCCAGGGGTGGGGAGTGCCATCGTACCACTGGTGGGTGCCGGGGACGCCGTCGTAGGAGAACTGGTTGCTGACGGGGGAGAAGGTTTGGCCGCCGTCGTCGGAGCGCTGGATTTGCTGGCGGAACCAGCCCGAGGTTTGGGAGGCGTAGATGCGGTTGGGGTCGGCGGGGGAGGCTTTGAGGTGGTAGAGCTCCCAGCCGGGGAAGTGGGGCTCGGAGATTTGCCAGGAGCGGCGGGTCGCGTCGGAGGTGAGGATGAAGGCGCCTTTGCGGGTGCCGATGAGGAGGCGGACGCGGGACATGGTGGCTCCTTGAATTTGAATGGGGCCAGTATAGCGGGAAGGTAGCGTGCGGAACTGCTAATCTTTGACGCATTCGGAAGGTGAGGGATGAAGCGACCGGTTGCGGTGTCGGTGGTGGCCGGTTTCCTTGCAGTCGCTACGGTGATTGCGGTGGTGGTGGCGGCGAGCTTGTTGTTTCCGGGTACGCTTCTGGACCGAATGTGGGCGTTGAATCGTCCGGCGCAGGTGGCGTTTGAGGGGCTGGGGCGTTTGGGTGGAGTGCTGATGGTGTTCGTGGGGTTGGCGACTAGCACCGCGGCCTGGGGTTTGCTGCGAGGCAGGCGCTGGGCGTGGGGGATGGCGCTGGTTGTGTTTGCGTTGAATGGGATGGGGGATTTGGTCAGCGTCGCTTTGGGGAAGGACGGGATGCGCGCCGGGTTGGGGGTTTTGATTGCCGGGGTATTTTTTAGTTTGCTGCTGGGGAAGTCGGTGCGTCGGTTCTTTGGCGGAGAGATTTTCGATAAGACAGAAGCAGATTCCCGGAGGGAATGACAGAAAGAAAAGCAAAAGAAGGCCGCCGACTTGATAGTCGGCGGCCTGTTTGCTGTGGGGTTAGAGGAAGAGAGGGGCGAGGACGAGGGTGATGGTGGCTAGCAGTTTGATGAGGACGTGGAGGGAAGGGCCGGCGGTGTCCTTGAAGGGGTCGCCTACGGTGTCGCCTACTACGGCTGCTTTGTGGGCGTCGGATTTTTTGCCGCCGTACTTGCCGGTTTCGATCCACTTCTTGGCGTTGTCCCAGGCTCCGCCGCCGTTGTTCATGAGCATGGCCATGAGCACGCCGGTGATGGTGCCGACCATGAG
>Ga0302314_10016731_pt1 | contig 12362 bp, 11 predicted proteins | sample III_Palsa_N2_3_FD_200533 | JGI IMG/M metagenome (GOLD analysis project Ga0302314, IMG submission 200533) | Peat permafrost microbial communities from Stordalen Mire near Abisko, Sweden - III_Palsa_N2_3 | ecosystem: Environmental > Terrestrial > Soil > Palsa > Peat permafrost | place: Sweden...
AGCGATCGCGCCAATTGGTAAGGTTTTGTTAAGGATTGCCGCGCCGATCGGCAAGGCCGGATCGACGCGGACGGCGCCGCCGCCGCGGCTAGTCGAACACGCGACTTGCGGCGCTCGCGCCGCCGGCGAGGGCGCGGTAGATCGCGGCGGGCGGCGTCATCGTCACTGGCCAGATCAGCGCCTGGCCGATGGCGAAGACCGTGATGTAGGCGAGGTGCGCCGGGCTCAGGACCGCGCCCACCGAACTCAGATTCGTCTGCAGCTCCGAGCCCAGCGCGCCCATTCCGCCGCCGGCCACAGCGACGGCCGCGATGGCGATCGCGAAGGTCAACACGATCACCACCACGCTGAGCGCGAAGGCGATGAGGTAGGTCCCGAGCAGCGGCCAAAAGCGCCCCTGCGTCATCCGCCAGGCGCCCTGGAGGTCGATCCGGTGGGTCTCGAACGTCATCGGGGAGGCCAGCGACAGCCGTACGGCCAGGAAGACAAAGGCGGCGATGAAGGCCGGCAGCAGGATCGCCAGCCCAAGCCCAAGCGCCAGGCCCTCGCCCGCCACAAGGCCGATGATGACGATCAAAACCACGGCGACCAGGATCATGCTGATATACGCGGCGATGCCGAGGCCGACGAAGATGGCGAACAGGCCCAGCTGCCGCAGCTCGTCGGACGCCAGCCTCAAATAACCGAACCGACCCTCGCCGGGCCGCAGAACCGCGCGGTTCATCGCCGAATAAAGCACTGCATTCAGGACAAGGCCGCCGACCAGCAGCACCAGGTAGGTCGGCGCGACCTGGCGGAAAAGGTTCAGCACCACCGCCGGGTCCTGGGCGGGCGGCTGCAGCCCCAGCTGCGCCAACTTGGTGAACGCCGGTCCCGCCGAATAGGCGACGAAGAGCTCGAAGGCGAGCGAGACGACGAGCTGCAGGCCGGCCCAGATGGCCACCGCCCAGGGGCGCTCCGCAACGATCCGGAACCCGGTGAACGCCGCGTCAGACGCCGAAAACTCCGCCACTATCGCTCCTTGCCGTGCCATCGGCCGCCCGCCGAGACCGGCGCGACCTTAGGACCGATTTCGAGGGGCGTGGCAAGCCGAGCACGATGGCGAGGTCTAGGCAAAGAGTTCGAGCTGATCGCCCTTTGCGGTCGGGACCTTGAACTGGGTCAGGTCCAGCGGTTGGCGGACGCCGTCGAGGCCGTAGCGGCGTTTGGCGGCGGCGAAGCGGGCGCCGATCAGTTCGGCGATGGGGCCGTCGCCCTTCATCCGCTCGCCCCATTTCACGTCATAGTCGCGGCCGTGGCGCATCTGGCGCACGAGGCTCATCACCCGCGCCGCCCGGTCGGGTCGGGCGGCCTGCAGCCATTCGCGGAACAGGTCCTTGATCTCCAGCGGCAGGCGCAGCACCACATAGCCGGCGCCCGTCGCGCCGGCCTCGGCCGCGCGCTCCAGCACCGCCTCCAGCTCGTGATCGTTGAGCCCGGGGATCACCGGCGCGAACATCACGCTCACCGGACAGCCCGCCTCGGCGATGCCGCGGATGGCGGCGATGCGCTTGTCCGGCGTCGCGGCGCGCGGCTCCATCGCCCGCGCCAGCGCCCGGTCGAGCGTGGTGACCGAGACGGCGACCCGCGACAGCCGCGCCTGGCCCATCGGCCCGATGATGTCCGCATCGCGCAGGATCAGCGCCGACTTGGTGATGATCGAGAACGGGTGGCCGAACCGCTGCAGCGTCTCCAGCACGCCGCGGGTCACCCGCAGCCGCCGTTCCTGCGGCTGGTAGGGGTCGGTGTTGCCGCCGATGTGGATCGGACCCGCCCGGTAGCTCGGCTTGGACAACTCCTTGGCCAGCAGCTGCCCGGCCTCGGGCTTGAAGAAGATCCGGCTCTCGAAATCCAGCCCGGGCGAGAGGCCGACATAGGCGTGGCTGGGCCGGGCGTAGCAGTAGATGCAGCCGTGCTCACAGCCGCGATAGGGGTTGATCGAGCGATCGAAGCCGACATCCGGGCTATCGTTGCGGGCGATGATGGTCTTGGCCCGCTCCGGCGTGACGACGGTCTTCAGCTGCGCCGGCGCCTCGTCCTCGAGCGTCCAGCCGTCGTCGAACGCCTCGCGCACCAGACTCTCGAACCGACCGCTGGCGTTGGACTGCGCGCCGCGGCCGCGGGGCGGGAAGGGGAGGGTCGACATGGCGGTATGGTAGAACGCCGACCAGAACAAAACAAGAACCATCGACCGCCATTGAGAGGCTGCGCAATTGCTCTACACAGCGCTCAGATTGTTTAGCGGACCGCCAGAGCCGCGTGGAGAGACGGCATGGACGTAATCCTGCTCGGCACCGGCTCGCCCATTCCCAACCCGCAGCGGGCGGGGCCGGCGACGCTGGTGCGGGCGGGCTGCGTGAATTTGCTGGCGGACTGCGGCCGCGGCGTGGTCATGCGGCTGGCGGCGGCGGGGGTCGGTCCGGCGACGATCTCGGCGGTGCTGCTCACCCACATGCACTCCGACCACATCACCGACCTCAACGACATCATCACCACCCACTGGGTGATGAACGTCGCGCCGACGCCGCTGAAGGTGTTCGGGCCCAAGGGCGCCAAGGCGCTGGTCGAGGCGACGCTGGCCATGCTCGCCTTCGACGTCAAATACCGCATCGACCACCATGACGACCTGAACGCCGGCCCCGTCGTCGAGACCACGGAGCTGTCGCCCGGTGACGCGTTCACGGTCGGCGACTTCGCGATCAGCGCGCACCGCACCGATCACTCGCCGGTGTTCCCGACGCTCGGCTATCGCATCGAGCGCGCCGGCGGCGTGGTCGCCCTGGCCGGCGACACCGTGCCGTGCCCGGAACTCGACGAACTATGCCGCAGCGCCGATGTCTATGTGCAGACGGTGATCCGCGACGACATGGTGCGACGGGTGCCCTCGCCGCGACTGCAGGACATTCTCGACTACCACTCGACCGTCGAACAGGCGGCGCAGACGGCGCAGCGGGCCGGCGTGAAGACACTGATGATGACCCACTATGTGCCGAACCTGGCGCCCGGCCAGGAAGAAGAGTGGCGCGCCATCGCGCGGCCGCACTTCGATGGCGAGATCGTGCTCGGCGATGACCTGACGAGCGTCTCGGTCGCCGCGAAGGCGGGGTAAAACTTGATCTCGATCCTGGTCACGGCGTCGGACGACCCGAAAGCGCTAACACGGCTGCTGACGGCGCTGGTGCCGGCGGCCGCCGAGGGGCTGGTGCGAGAGGTGGCGGTGATCGCCGCCGCCGGTCCCGAGCGCGCGATCGCCGACGATGCGGGGGCCGAGCTCTACGACGCCTTCGGCGCGGCGTTCGAACAGGCCAAGGGCCCGTGGATCGCCGGCTTGCCGCTCGGGCCGAACCTTGCGCCGGACTGGATGGAGCTGGTGATCGCCCACCTGGCGAAGGAGCCGCCGGCGCCGGCGCGCTTGGTGACACGCAGCGGGCGACTCAGCCTTGCGGCCCCGCCCGAGGGCTGGCTGGCGCCGAAGCAGCTGGCCGGTTCAGCCGCTGTGGTGGAGCAGGATCTCCAGCGCCTGGCGCGCCGCGGCGGACGTCTGCGCATTCTGGACCGGCGTTGAGCTGGGGGCCGGCGCGAGCTCGTCCAGCCGCGCATCGATGGTGGGTAGGTCCTGGGCGACGGCGTCGAGGGTGCGGGTCGGGGCGCCGAACTGGCGGCGGTAGCACCAGTAGGCGGCCACCACCTTCTTCACATAGGCCCGGCTCTCGGAGAACGGAAAGCTCTCGATCACCATCAGGCTGTCGGCGCCGGGCCCAAGCGCGTTCTCGGTGCGGACCAGGGTGCCCGGGCCGCCATTGTAGGCGGCGATGGTGCGCAGCAGGTCGTAGTGGCCCGAGTTGTTCTCCAGCCAACGGATGTAGGCCTGGCCGAGCTGCAGGTTCTCGCCGGTGTCGAACAGATGGATCGGCTCGGCGAGCAGGGTCGGATCGCCGGCCATGCTGGCGGCCGAGGGCGGCATCAGCTGCATCAGGCCGACCGCGCCGACCGGCGAGACGGCCAGGCTGTTGAAGCGGCTCTCCTGCCAGACGATCGCATAGACCAGCGACTTGTCGATGGTGAAGCCGCCGGCCGGCTGCAGCGCCGGGGTCGGATAGGCGGTGGCCGCCGCCATGGCCGGCGCAGCGGCGTGCAGCACGGTCTCGCCGGTCTGGGGCCGGTTCGGGTTGAGCTCGAACATCAAATTCATCCAGAGCCCGCGGGTCTCATCGTCGGTCGCCTCGGCGAAGCCGGTGCGCAGCTCGGCGCCGGCGTCGACCTGCCGCGCCAGCTGCATCAGCGCGATGGCGCGGTGGGCCCTGGCATCGGTGCGAGCGAGGCGATCGAGCGCCGTTTCCCCGGCGATCGCAGGCGCGGCTGTCGGGGCGCCGCCGTTCGACGCATCGATCAGGCGGCCGAGCGGATCATCCGCCAGCTCCAGCTTCCGCTTGGCGATCATGCCGTAGAAGGTGTCCGGCGCGGCGGCGGCGATCTTCAGCAGCGGCGTCACGTGATCGGGCATGCCGGCCTGGACGGCGGCCCTGGCGGCCCAGACCCCGCCGGCGGCGCGCACGGCGTCGTCTTCGGCCGGATTGGCGGCCAAGCGCTCGAACGAGATCAGGGCGTCGCCGTATTGGCCCAGCCGATAGGCTGCCAGGCCAGCGATCCAGGCGTCACCGCCGCGCCGCGCGATCTCGAGCGCCTGGCGGATGTCGCCGTCGAAGTAGGCTTCCCGCGCGGCGTGCACCTCCCGCGCCGGCGGCAGGCGCAGGTCGCCGTCTGGCTCGGAGGCCGCGGTGGCCGCCGGAGTCGGCAGCTTGGCGTCGGCGGGCTTCAGCTTCAGCGCCAGCTCATAGACCAGGCTCGCGCCCGGCAAGTCGGCGAACGAATTCAGCCAGCGGTTCAACTCGTCGTAGCTCTGGGTGCGGGCTTTGGCGTGGGTGATCTCCAGATACTGCACCTTGCCGGCGAGGCAGGGGTCGCTGACCTGGGCGACGGCCTGGTCGGCCGCGGCCTTGTCGCCCTGCTCCGCAGCCCGGAAGGCGACGGCGTAGAGGGCGACGTCGTGGGCGTCGAGGGCGGCAAGCGGCGCGGCCTGAGACGGCAGCGCGGCGATGCCGAACAGAGCGACAGCGGCCGCGCCGATGGTCAGTCGTCTCGCCCCCATGCGGTTCCCTCTAAGTCTCTTGCGATACTTCGCCCAATGGGCCCGGACGGACGTAGCCGCCTGCGTTCGCTGAATCGGGTCGTAAATCAAGAGTTTCGCGCTATCGGCGATGGCCCGCCAGCGGGCCGACGCGCTTGAGTATGCCGTATGAGGCTTAACAGTACGTAGGCCGAGGTTACGAAGGCCGCTGAGGCCGATCAAGCCTTTCCGTCAACCGCATCAGATCTTCCCAGGCCTTCTTCTTGGCTGCCGGCTGCCGCAGCAGGAAGGCGGGGTGCAATGTCGGCAGAACGGGCAGTTCCAGCGCCCCGTCCTCGCTCTTCCACTCGAACCAGCGGCCGCGCAGCGAGAGGATGCCCTCCGACGTCTTCAGCATGTGCTTGGCCGAAGCGCCGCCGGCCAGCATCAGCAGCTTCGGCCGCACTAGGGCGATCGCGCGTTCGACGAACGGCGCGCAGGCGGCCTGCTCGGCCGGCGAGGGGGTCCGGTTGCCGGGCGGTCGCCAGAACACGGTGTTGGTGATTAACACCCGGCCGGTTAGACCTGCCGCCGCCAGCATCTTGTCCAGTAGCTTGCCGGCGCGGCCGACGAACGGCGCCCCTTGCGCGTCCTCGTCGGCCCCTGGACCTTCGCCGATCACCATCACTGGCGCGTCCGGCTCGCCGCGGGCGAACACCGCGCGGCTGGCGCCCTGGCGCTTGAGCTCGCAGCCATCGAACGCCGCGATGGCCGCTTCGAGCTCGGCGAGCGTGCTGGCCGCCGCCGCCGCGGCCCGCGCCGCCGTCACTGCGCCGGCGTCGGCGGCCGCCACGGCGAACGCCGGGCGGGGCGCATTGATCGGCGTCGGCGGCGCGAGCGCGGCCGGGACCTTGGGCTTCAGCGCCTCCAACCCCCGCGCCATGCGGTCCACCGGCGCGTCGGCGTAGGCGACATCGACCCCGGCGTCGGCCCAGAAGGCGATCAGGCTTTCGACGGCGCGCGGATCGAGCATCGCCGCAGCCTAAGCACTTGGCGGCGTGGCCGGAAGCCGGGAATGGTGATCTCGATCTCGTCGATATCACCTAACCATCCAATTCGGTTTTCGGGGAACACGCCTGGCCGTAGCTTGCGACGCCTCAAGCTCAAAGGAGAGACCTCATGTCCGATTTCGCCAGCGATACCGAACTGCGCCGCCTGGCGGAGCGCCGGGTGGACGCTAAGGCCGACTTCTGGATCCACGCGGCGATCTTCGTGGTGGTCAACGCCGGCATGGCCCTCGCCAACCTGACCGGCGCGACCGCCAATCCCTGGTTCCTGTGGTCGGCCGGCTGCTGGAGCCTGGCGCTGATCACACAGGGCGTCGTGGTCTATTTCCCGACCAGGGACTTGCGCCGGCGTGCGATCGACGCCGAGGTGGCGCGGCTCCGGCGAGCGCGCGGCTAGCCACCGCGCACGGCCGCCAGGTCCGCGGTCACCGCCTGCATCATGAAGCCGGCGTCGGTGCCCAGGGTGACGAAGTCGAAGCCCATCGCCAGACGGCGCCGGCTCCACTCCAGGCCGCCGGTATGGATCCCGGCCGGAACCTTGGCGCGCTTGCAGGCGGCCAGGATCTGCTCGACCGCCGCCAGATGGCGCGGCTCGTCGGTGTCGCCGCGCGGCGGCAGGCCGAGCGACAACGCCAGGTCCGAGGGGCCGACGTAGACGCCGCCAAGACCGGGCGTGGCGACGATGGCGTCCAGGTTATCCAGGCCCTCCTGGGTCTCGATCATGGCGATGCAGGCGATCTGGCCGTTGGCCTCGGCGGCGTAACCCCGGCCGCCGTAGAGCGCCGCGCGGGTCGGGCCGAACGAGCGGGTCCCGTCGGGCGGATAGCGGCAGGCGGAGACCGCCGCGGCGGCTTGCTCGGCGGTGTTCACCAACGGCACGATGACGCCCATCGCCCCGGCGTCGAGCGCCTTGTTGATCTCCGGCAGGTTGTTGCCGCTCACCCGCACCAGCGGCGTCGCCTCGGTGGTCGAGATCGCCGGCAGCATGCGCAGTAGGTCGCCGTATTCGATCAGGCCGTGCTGCAGGTCCAGCACCACCCAGTCGAAGCCGGCGTTAGCGATCAGCTCGGCGGTATGGACATTGCCGAGCGAGAGCCAGGCCCCCACCGACGGCTCGCCCCGCCGCCACTTCGCCAGCGCCAAATTCTGTCTCATCGCATCCGGCCTATCCCAGCGGGAGGGGTTGTCAAGCGAGCCTAATCCCTTGACCACTCCGCCCCGCGCTTCGAATAAGACCGGTGATCAACGGGATGGGCAGCTGATGAGCGAAGACGTCGAACGCGAGGCGATGGACTACGACGTGGTCGTCATCGGCGCGGGTCCGGCCGGGCTTGCGGCGGCGATCCGGCTGAAACAGCTGGCCGCGGCGGCCGGCTCGGAGATCTCGGTCGCGGTGCTGGAGAAGGGCTCCGAAGTCGGGGCCCACATCCTGTCGGGCGCGGTGATCGACCCCAAGGGCCTGAACGAGCTGATCCCGGACTGGAAGGCGAAGGGCGCGCCGCTGGAGACGCCGGTCGCGAAGGACCGGTTCATGCTGCTGGGGCCGCAGGGCGACGTCACTATCCCGATGTTCGGCTTCCCGCCGCTGATGCACAACCACGGCGCCTACGTCGCCTCGCTGGCGAACCTCTGCCGCTGGCTCGGCGGGCAGGCCGAGGAACTCGGCGTCGAGATCTATCCCGGCTTCGCCGCCTCGGATCTGACCTGGCGCGAGGATGGCTCGGTGAAAGGCGTGATCGTCGGCGTCGTCGGGATCGGCAAGGACGGCGAGAAGAAGCCGGACTACCAGCCGGGCATGGAGATCAACGGCAAGTACGTCTTCATCGCCGAAGGCGTGCGCGGCTCGCTCGCGAAGATCATCCAGGCGGAATACGGGCTCGCCGAAGGACGCGAGCCGCAGAAGTTCGGCATCGGGCTGAAGGAGCTATGGCAGGTGCCGGACGATGTGTTCGAGCCTGGCCTGGTGCAGCACACCGTCGGCTGGCCGCTCGACGACGCCACGGGCGGCGGCAGCTTCATGTATCACTTCGGCGACAACTACGTGGCGCTCGGGTTCGTGGTGCACCTCAACTACAAGAACCCTTGGATCTCGCCCTTCGACGAGTTCCAGCGCCTGAAGCACCACCCGGCGATCAGCCGTTACCTCGAGGGCGGCAAGCGGATATCCTACGGGGCACGGGCCATCACCGAGGGCGGCTGGCAGTCGATCCCTAAGCTAGCGTTCCCGGGTGGCGCGCTGATCGGCTGTTCGGCCGGGTTCGTGAACGTGCCGCGTATCAAGGGCAGCCACAATGCGATCAAGAGTGGCATGCTGGCCGCCGAGGCCGCGTTCGAAGCGATCGGCGCCGGACGGGAAGGCGACACGCTGGACGCCTACGAAACCACCTTCGCCAGCTCGTGGGTCGCCAAGGAGCTGCGGACCGTGCGCAACGCCAAGCCGCTCTGGTCGCGCTTCGGCACCCTGATCGGGTCCGGGCTGGTGGTCGCCGATCTCTGGTGTACCAGCTTCCTCGGCGGCTTTTCGCCCTGGGGCACGCTGAAACACGGCAAGACCGACGCGGCCTCGACCGGGCTCGCCAGCGACTACAAGCCGATCGTCTACCCCAAGCCCGACGGCGTGCTCAGCTTCGACAAGTTGTCGTCGGTGTTCCTCTCGGCGACCAACCACGAGGAGGACCAGCCGGCGCACCTGAAGCTGAAGGATCCGGCCGTGCCGATCAACGTCAACCTGCCGCGCTTCGGCGAGCCGGCCCGGCTCTACTGTCCGGCGGGGGTTTACGAGGTGCTCTACGACGACGCCGGCCAGAACCCGCGCTTCCAGATCAACGCCCAGAACTGCGTCCACTGCAAAACCTGCGACATCAAGGACCCGTCGCAGAACATCAACTGGACCTGCCCCGAGGGCGGCGGCGGCCCCAACTATCCGAACATGTAAGCGCGCCATCGGCTTGCGAGGTCGCTTGGAAAGCGCGATGGCTTGAGGCGCATGCCCAGATTGCGATTGTTGACGATTCTGCTGACCGGCGCGGTTCTGGCCGGCTGCGCCAGTGAGCCCGCGCCGCCGCCGGTGGCCGCGGTCGCCGCCCAGCCGACGCCCGATCCGGGCGCCTCGCCCTACGGCCTGTTCCTGGCCGGGCAGGCGGCGCGCGACGCGGGCCAGCTCGGCGCGGCCGCCGCCTACCTTGGCCGCGCCGCAGCTACCGCAGGCGAGCCGACCTATGTGCGGGTTGAAGCCTTCGATGCGGCGCTGCGGGCCGGCGATGTGACCGGCGCGGCGGCGCTCTCGCCGGCCGCCGACGATCCCAACCTCGCCGCCCGCCGGCTGGGGGCCCTGGTGCGCGGCGTCGAGGCGATGGCCGACGGCAAGTACCAGGACGCCGACGCCCTGATGAGCGGTCCCGATGTCGGCTACCCGCACAAGGCGATCGCCCAGCTGCTCGCGCCGTTCGCCGCCGCCGGGGCGGGCGATGCTGTCCACGCCACCGCGCGCCCGAATATGGGCGGCGACGGCGTCGGTCAGTTCGTTGCCGATCTCGACCGAACGCTGCTCGACGAACGCCTGGGCAAGCAGGACGACGCCGACGCGACCTTCAAGACGCTGATGAACGACGGCGACGAGAGTGGGCTGGTCACCGTATCCTACGGCGCTTTCCTCGAGCGCCGCGGCCGTTGGAGGGACGCCCAGACGCTCTACCGGGACCGCCTGGCCCACGACGCCGACAACCAGCCGGTCGCCGACGCCCTGGCGCGGGCGTCGAAGCACGGCCGCCCGCCGCCGCTGGCCAGCATCCGCCAGGGCGCCTCCGAGGCGATGCTGATCCCCGCCGCGGGCCTGATCGCCCAGAAGCAGGACGGCTATGGCCTCGACTATCTGCGCCTGGCGCTGCGGCTCGATCCCGGCGACAGCGAGGCTTGGATCCTTGTCGGCGACCTGCTGATCGGGCCGGATCCCGATGCGGCGCGCTTCGCCTACGCTCAGGTCCAGCCCGGCTCGGATCGCTACGTCGCCGCCCGCGGCAAGCTGGCATGGACCTACCAGAACGGCGGCGACCACGACACGGCGCTGAAGATCGCCCGCGACACCGCCGCCGCCGCGCCGCAGAGCCGCGAGGCCGCCGCCAGCCTGGCCGACCTGCTGCGCGCCAATGCTCAGTATACGGAATCTGCCCAGGTGCTGACCCGGCTGATCGACGCCTCCGGGGCGAAGGCCGACTGGCGGCTCTACTATTTGCGCGCCACCGCCTACGAGGCGACCGGCGACGACGGCCGGACCGAGACTGACCTGCAGACCGCGCTGAAGCTGGATCCGGACGAGCCGGAGTTGCTGAATTTCCAGGCCTATTTCTGGATCGACCGCGGCGAGCGCCTGCAGGAGGCGCTGGCGATGGTCACGCGCGCGGTCGCCGCCAACCCGCAGTCGGGGGAGATGATCGACAGCCTCGGCTGGGCCTATTATCGGCTGGGCGACTTCCCGAACGCCGTCGCCAGGCTGGAGCAGGCGATCGCCCTCGACCCCGCCATTCCCGAGGTGAACGATCACCTGGGCGACGCCTACTGGCGGGTGGGGCGCAAGACCGAGGCGCAATTCCAGTGGCGCAGGGTGCTGTCGCTGAACCCGAGCGACAAGCTGCGCGCCCGCGCCACGGCCAAGCTCGCCTCGCCGCTCGGCCCCGACACGCCGAGCGCGCCGATGCCCGGCCTCATCGCCCAGTAGCGCCGCGATGACCGAGCTCCAGCGCCTCGCCGCGGCGAAGGTGAACCTCTTCCTGCATGTCGGCCCGCTGCGCGCCGACGGTTACCACCCGGTCTGCAGCCTGGCGACCTTCGCCGACGTGGGCGACATCGTGCGGCTGAACCCGGCCGAGGCGATGGCGTTCGCGATCGAGGGACCGTTCGGTGCGGCGCTCGCCGGCGAGGCGGACAACCTGGTGACCCGGGCGAGGGACCTGGCGCTCGCCACGCACCCCGGCGCGCCGCCGTTCCGGCTGACCCTAGAGAAACGCCTGCCGGTCGCGGCCGGGCTGGGCGGCGGCTCATCCGACGCGGCGGCGACATTGCGGCTGGTCGGCGAGGCGCTGGGAGCAGGGTACGGGCCTGCGTTCGAGGCCATCGCGCAACAGCTCGGCGCCGATGCGCTGATGTGCCTGGAGGCCCGGCCGGTGCTGGCCGAGGGCCGCGGCGACGACCTGAGCGCGCCACCGGCCTTCCCGGACCTGCCGGCTGTGCTGGTGAACCCGCTCAAGCCATCGCCGACCGGCGCGGTCTACCGCGGCTACGACGAGGCTGGTGCGCCGGGCGCCGCCGACCTGCCGGCCTGGCCCGCGGACCTGCGGAGCGTCGAAGCCGTTGCCGCCGTCCTGGCCGGTTGCCGCAACGACCTCGAGGCGCCGGCGATCGCGCTGCAGCCGGCGATCGCCGCGGTGCTGGCGGCCCTGCGCGGCCAGCCGCAGAGCCTGCTGGCCCGCATGTCCGGCTCCGGCGCGACCTGCTTCGCGATCTGCGCCGGGCCGGCCGAGCGCAACGCCCTAGCGGCGGCGATCGCGGCCGCGCGTCCCGACTGGTGGGTGCAGCCGTGCGTGTTGGCGGGGTCGGCGCCTCAGGGCTGAGTACGCCAGTCCACCGTCCAGCCGTCGCCGCCGCCGAGCAGGCCGCTCAGCTCCTCGCACAGCGCCGCGATCCGCTCGTCCAGCCGCCATGGCGCGTTGACGATCAAGAGGCCGCCGCCAGCGAGCGAGACGCCGTCGCGCGGATAGGGCGAGAACTCCGCCCGCAGCGTCTTGGGAAACCCGCCCGCGACCGCGGCCCGGGCGAGCGCGGCGCCGATCAGGCCGTCCTTGATCGGATACCAGGCCATGAAGGTCCCGGTTGGCCACCTGCGGAGCCCGGCCGTCAGCGCCCGCGCCAACCGTTCGCCCTCGTCCTTCTCTTCGAACGGCGGATCGATCAGCACCAGGCCGCGCCGCTCTTGCGGGGGCAACAACGCGCCGACGGCCTCGTAGCCGTCGCGGTGGTGCACGGCGACGCGACTGTCGTCCCGATACCGCGCCCGCAGTACTTCGGCGTCGTCCGGATGCAGCTCGGCGGCGATCAGCCGATCCTCGCCCCGCAGGACGCGCCGCACGATCTCCGGCGAGCCGGGATAGGTTGTC
>Ga0302314_10016732_pt1 | contig 12361 bp, 9 predicted proteins | sample III_Palsa_N2_3_FD_200533 | JGI IMG/M metagenome (GOLD analysis project Ga0302314, IMG submission 200533) | Peat permafrost microbial communities from Stordalen Mire near Abisko, Sweden - III_Palsa_N2_3 | ecosystem: Environmental > Terrestrial > Soil > Palsa > Peat permafrost | place: Sweden...
CCGATGTCCTCGCTGGCCGAGATGACCAGCCGGCGGGCGATGAACCGCGGGTCCTCCCCCGCCTCGACCATCCGGGCCAGGTAGTGCAGCGCCGCGTCCACGTCCGAGCCGCGGATCGACTTGATCAGGGCACTGGCCACGTCGTAGTGCTGGTCGCCGTCCCGGTCGTAGCGGATCGCGGCCCGGTCCACCGCCTGTTCGAGCGCCGCCACGGTGATCACGTCCGCGGAGAGCTCGCGCGCCGTTCCCGCGGCGGCTTCCAGGGCGGTCAAGGCCCGGCGTGCGTCTCCGGCGGCCATCCGCAGCAGCTGGACCCGGGCCTCGGGTTCGAGCGTGACGCTGCCAGCGAGCCCGCGCTCATCCGTCAGCGCACGGTCGATCAGCTCGCTCAGGTCCTCGTCGCCCAACTGCTCCAGAGTGAGCAGCAGCGAGCGGGAGAGCAGCGGGGAGATCACCGAAAAGTATGGGTTCTCGGTGGTCGCGGCGATGAGCGTGACGGTGCGGTTCTCCACGGCTGGCAGCAGCGAGTCCTGCTGGGCTTTGGAGAACCGGTGGATCTCGTCGAGGAAGAGCAGGGTCTCGCGGCCGCGCATGCCGAGCTCTCGGCGCGCGTCCTCGATCACCGCGCGGACCTCTTTGACCCCGGCGGTGACCGCGGACAGTTCCCGGAAGATCCGCGAGGTGCTCGCGGCGACGACGTAGGCCAGGGTGGTCTTGCCGGTGCCGGGCGGACCCCAGAGGATCACCGAGGAGGGCGCCGACCGGCCCTCGCTCTGGACCAGGCGGCGCAGCGGCGAGCCGGGGCCGAGCAGCTTGCCCTGGCCGAGCACCTCGTCGAGGGTGCGCGGGCGCATCCGTACCGCCAGCGGCGCGCCCGTGGCGATCCGGTCCCGGCCCACGGCGTCGAACAGGGTCTCTGGCTCCATACTGCATGACTCTACCCACCGGCCCGGACTGCCGGATCCGTTCCTACGCCGCCGTACCAGTGAGACACCAGCAGGCAGGAGCACAATGGGTGCCATGACTAGAGCCTGGAATATCGACCCGACCGGGCCGCTGCGCGGGGATGTGACCGTACGCGGCTCGAAGAACGCGGTGACCAAGCACATGGTCGCGGCCATGCTGGGGCAGGGGGTCAGCCGGATCGGCAACACCCCGCTGGTCGGGGACGTGGAGATCACGGCCTCGATGCTGCGCTCGGTGGGCTGCTCGGTCGAGCGCGAGGGCACGACGCTGCTGGTAGAGCCCTCGTCCATCCTGGAATCCGCGGTGCCGCAGACCTTCACCGGCCGTAACCGGATCCCGGTACTGATGCTCGGCCCGCTGCTCAACCTGACCGGCGAGGCCTTCGTCCCGCTGGTCGGCGGCGACCGGATCGGCGCCCGCCCACTGGACTTCCACATCAATGCACTGACGGCGATGGGCGCCCAGATCACCGTGGACGGCGACGGCGTGCACGCCGTGGCCAGGAGGCTGCACGGCACCCGGATCGCCCTGCCGTACCCGAGCGTGGGCGCGACCGAGTCGGTGATGCTCTCGGCGGTCCTGGCCGAGGGGCGGACCGTGATCACCAACGCAGCGGTCGAGCCCGAGGTGCTGGAACTGGCCCTGTTCCTGCAGCGGATGGGCGCCGGGATCCACTTCGAGCCGGACCGCCGGATCGTGATCGACGGCGTCGACCGGCTGCGCGCGGCGCAGACCACCCTGGCCGGGGACCGGCTGGAGGCGTTCAGCTACCTGGTGGCCGGGCTGCTCACCGGCGGACAGGTCCGAGTGCACGGCTGCGCGCAGGACCGGCTCGTCACCGCGATCGAGACTCTGCGGAAGATGGGCGCGGTCTTCGAGATCGACGACTCCTACATAAGCGCATCCGCACCCGGCGGCCTGCGCTCGGCCGCGGTCCACACGGACACGCACCCCGGGTTCGCAACCGACTGGCAGACCCCGCTGCTGGTCCTGATGAGCCAGGCGCGCGGCTTGTCGGTGCTGCACGAGACCGTGTTCGAGAACCGGCTGGTGTACGTGGACGCGCTGAAGCAGTTCGGCTGCGAGATCGAACTGTTCTCCACCTGCATGGGCGGCAACGCCTGCCGCTTCCACGACACGAATTACCTGCACTCGGCGGTCGTGCACGGCCCGGCGAAGCTGGTCGGCGCGCAGGTCCACGTGCCGGACGTGCGGGCCGGGTACTCGTCGGTGATCGCCGCCGCGATCGCGGACGGACCGTCCGTGCTGCTGGACGTCGAGGCCCTGGAGCGCGGCTACGACGAACCGCTGATCCGGCTTCAATCCATCGGCATGGCGATCACGCCGAGCGAGTCGGTGACAACGGTGGCGGAGGTATAGGGTCCGCGCATCACGTACCGAGGTGTCCCCCGAGGTGCTCCCCAAGCTGCTGCTCTAGCATTTCGACGCGTGACTGCAGGTCAGCGAGTTCCCGGTCGACCGCCGCAGCGGACTTCTGACACCGGGAACAAGGCGTATGAGCCCGACGCAGCTTATCGAGCTGCGCTCGGTACGTCCCGATCCGGTCGAACTCGCCGGAGCCGCCGCTCCATTCCGCGGAGAGCACGGTGAGGCAGATCCGCTTGTCGTCGGCCAGAATCAAGACCGGGCTGAACTTGTCAGACCGCTTTGATTCCTTTTCCACCACGATCTCCCGGACGAGACACCACGGCACAAACGTCCTGCCCCAACCGCCCTGTATGCCAAACGCATCGCCGAGGTAACCACACCCGACGCGATCTGCGCGAACACCGCTGCGCACCGAGAAGACCAGGAGTTTGACGCCCGCGAACAGGATGATCACGGCGCACACCTGACTCGCCCAGGCCGTCCAACCGTGCACAGAACTCCGCTCCAGGAGCTTCCATACCGACGCCGCAGTGAAGGCCAGGCCGAACAGCGCCATGGTGAACTGCCGCCCACGGCGCACCAACCGAACCGAGTCTTCCATCACGTGTCCCCCGCCACTCACACTCACCAGCGACCCGCCCTTGCTCGATCACACGATCGCGCATTTCTCCTGGGCATACAAGGGGGTTGGTGGACAGGCCCACAGTCGAGGGAGTTCGTGACATGCGCTGGCAAGAGCACGAGACGTTCCTGCTGCACGGCTAAAGCCGCACTTCGGCAGAATGACCGTCGTGAACCGCAGAATCGTCCTCGTGTCCGGCGCGCCCGGAGTCGGGAAGAGCACCCTCGCCACACCCCTGGCCGCAGCCCTCGGCCTGCCGCTCCTAGCCACGCGCGCCGCCGAGCCGACTACGGCTGCGGCGCGTGCGTTCTCTGTGCCACATGGCGCTCCGATCCTTACCGATCCCTTACCGCACCGGATCGAAGTGCCCGTTTCACGTTCGGGTTCAGGCTGATCTGATTTCATGTTCCCATGACGCGCCCTGGCCACGGCCGCTGCGCTCGGTGGCGGGTTTATCCTCGCCTTGAGCCTGGCCGCCTGTAGTTCCTCCACTCCGGCCGGACCGGGCGCCCACCGCTGACGATGATGTGCGCGACCACCCCGTAGGAACGGATCGAAAATGGAAGCACCACTGGCGGGGCGGACTGAGAGCCGTACGACGACCTGGCTGTTGGGCGGGCTGATCGGGTTGTTGTCCGCAGCCGCGGCGGTGGCGGTCGGTGAGCTTGGGGCGGCCGTCTCTGACGTCCTGCTGGGTGCCACTGCGCCGAGTGCGCCGGTGGTGGCGGTCGGGGAATGGGCGATCAACTTCACTCCGGCCTGGCTCAAAGAGGCGGCGATCCGGGAGTTCGGTACTCACGACAAGACCGCGCTGCTCACCGGGGTGTACATCACGATTGCGGCGACCTCGGCGGTGGCCGGGGTGATTGCGCGGCGGCATCTGACGTGGGCGACTTGGCTAGCCGGTGCGTTCGGGGTGATCGGGCTGATCGCGGCGATCACGCGGCCTTCGGCCGGGGTGGGCGGCTGGTTTCCGGCGCTGCTGGCCGGCGGGGCCGCCGTGCTGGTGTTGCGGTGGCTCACCATCCGCAGCCAGGAGGAGGGGGTTCTGGGCGATCTGAGTTCGCCTTCGGACCGGCGACGCTTCCTCGTCGCGCTGTTGGGCACCGGTTTGGGTTCGGTGGTGGGTGGCTACGCCAGCAAGGCGTGGCTGGATTCGCAGTACAACGCGGCGCCGGCGCTGGCTGCCGTGCGGTTGCCCAAGCCGGCGGAGCCCCTGCCCGCGGTGCCGGCCTCGGTGCGCCCGAACGTTTCGGGGCTTGAGCCTTTCTACACGCCGAACTCGGCTTTCTACCGGGTGGACACCGCGCTGTCGATTCCCCAAGTTGACCCGAGCACTTGGATGCTGCGGATTCACGGCATGGTGGACCGGCCGATAGAGCTGACGTTCGAGGAGCTGCTCAAGATGCCGCTTGAGGAGCACGATCTCACGTTGACCTGCGTGTCGAACCCGGTCGGCGGGTCGTACTGTGGCAATGCCCGCTGGCTCGGCGCGCCGCTCGCCCCGATTTTGCGGCAGGCCGGGGTCCAGTCCGGGGCCACGCAGATTCTGTCCACGTCCACCGACGGCATGACCATCGGCACGCCGGTGGAGGCGGTGCTCGACGGACGGGAGTCCATGCTCGCGGTGGCGATGAACGGCGCGACTCTGCCGATCGCGCACGGGTTCCCGTGTCGCATGTTGGTGCCGGGTCTGTATGGGTACGTGTCGGCGACCAAGTGGGTAGTTGATCTGGAGCTGACCACGTTCGCCGACACCGCCTACTGGGTGAATGAGGGCTGGTCGCAGCAGGCGCCGGTGAAGACAGCCTCTCGGATCGACGTCCCGCAGTCGGGGGCTACGGTGCCTGCGGGCACGGTCGTGGTCGCCGGTGTCGCGTGGGCCACCCACCGTGGCGTGGACGCGGTCGAGGTGCAGGTCGACAACGGGCCGTGGGTGCCGGCGGTGCTCGCCACCTCGGACACCCCGGACACCTGGCGGATGTGGTCATACGCGTGGCCTGCGACCAGTGGACAGCACACGCTGACCGTCCGCTGTACCGACGGCACCGGGACCCTGCAGACGCCCGTGGTGCAGGACGTGATTCCGAACGGGGCGTCCGGTTACCATTCCATCCAGGTCCAGGTCAGTTGAGCGAAGTCGACCGGCCTGCCGCTCGGCCGCTGACTGAGCCGCACCCGGAGCGGCTGGCGCTGGATCATCCGGACCGGGCACGGATCCTGGCCGCGCACGCCGCCGCGATGGCGGCCGGGCAGGCCGGCTACCTCGATCCGGCGTCCGGGCTGTTCGTCTTCACCGCCGCCACGCTCACGGCGAATCGGCGTTGCTGCCGCAGCGGCTGTCGGCATTGCCCGTATCTGCGGAACAGCGAGTAACGCCGCTCCCGATCTTGGCTAGGCGGTTCCGGCCAGGTGTTCCAGGATGGCCTGGTGGGCCTCCCAGCCGTCGGGGAAGCGCACCGGGACGTTGAGATACACCGGATCGGTGTGCGGATGCGCGTCGAGGAGTTCCGATATTCCGGCGCGGGCCACGACGATGCACGCGTGCCGGTGCCTGGACAGCAGCACGCACAGGCGGCCGGTCTCCAGGTGGAAGGCGGTCGCGTCGCGCCGGCCCGACAGCGGGTGCAGCACGACCGTGACGTCGTATTCGCGGCCTTGCAGGCGGTTGGCGGTGTCGACGGTGATGTCTCGCGTGGCGGGGCCGTGCCGGTCGAGAGCCACACGGATTGCAGAGACTTGGTCCCGGTGGGCGGCGCCGACCGCGATCCGGTCCGCGGTCACCGCATGGCCTTCCGGGTAACTCACCGAGTCGAACGCGACTGCGCCTCGGTCCAGCAGGCGTGCGGCCAGATCCGCGCACGCAGTCAACGCCTCGGCGTCGGTGCGTACGGTGAAGCGGGGCGGCAGTTCGTAGAGCGCCCAGCCGCGGTCGGCGGCGATGCTCAGGGTTCGGTCGATCTGGTCGGGGAGTGCTCCTCTGGCCGTCTTTCCCTCCGCCGTTTTCCCACCGCTGAAGACCAGGCTGCGGTCGGCCGGGCCGGTCCCGGACTCGAACGGAGTGAACGGGTAGAACGCGCGGGCCACCAGGTCGGCGGCCGAGGCGGGCAGTCGCCACGAGTACGGCAGCCGGTGGACCGGCAGGTCCGGGTTGTGTGCCCGGACCACGGCTACCGCGCTGTCGGTGGGGTCCCAGGCGGAGCCGGCCCAGCGTTCGGCGCCGACTGTGGCGAAGGGGTCGAGCTGGCCGGGGTCGCCTACAAACAGGGCGCAGCCGGAGGCGAACCTGGGCGCGATCGCCAGCAAGCCGTCCGAGCGCATCTGGTAGGCCTCGTCCAGGATCGCCCAGGGCCAGGTCATGTCCTCGCCGAAGCGGGTCCACTTGGCGGCGGTGGCGATGGTGACCTGCGGCGTGCCCAGCTCGGCGTACTTGCCTCCTATCGTGACGCCCTGGCCGAGGTAGCGGGATACGCGGTCGGTCGGCGTATAAGTGCTCGCCGACAGTCGGCCGATGGTGAGCGTACCGCCGGCGGTGGGCCCGTGCTTGCTCGCCATCCGGTCTACCAGGTCGTCCACCTGCTCGTTGGTCTGCGCCACGACCATCACCGGCTCGCCGGTCACAGCCAGCCGCCGGGCGATCTCGACCACGAGGGTCGACTTGCCCGCGCCGGGCGGGGAGTCGACGATCACGCCCCGGTGGGTGCGCGCGAGCAGGTCGGCGGCCACCTGTTCGACCACGCTCGCCGCGTCGGCGCTCTTCGTCACCACGTCACCACGCTCACGGCTCCAGGACCAGGTCGGCCGCGTCCGGGACGTAGGCGGGCGGCGGGCCGCCGTGCGTCCACGGCGTGGCCTCGGCCTCGGGGAAGGGCGGCGGGGTGAAGGTCTCGGCGGACAGCAGGGTGGCGTAGGTGCGCAGCTCCCCCACCTCGGGCACCGAGCCGAGTTCCGGTTTTGCGCCGCGGCCCATCCCGTCCTGCAGTTCCAGCTCTATGATCAGGTCCGCGCCCTCGCGGTCCAGGCCGACCACGATCACCTTCTTCTGGTTGATCCGGGCCGGCGAGGCGACCTTGGAGCCGATCCGCAGCAGCGCCGGGTCGGCGGTCCTGAGCCATACCCGGGGCCGCGGCCAGGCCCGCTTGTTCTTCGTGATCTGACGGTCCCGGTCGACCTGGATCACCTCGCCGCGGAAGGCCTCGCCGGTGACCCGGTACTGCGCCATCACCAACGGATCGTCCAGGGCACGGTGCAGTTGGTTCGACTCCTGGGCCGCTTCCAGGTTGGCTAGGCGGGAGGCGGCGTGTACCGCGCTGTCGCGGCGGGCCTGGGGCGGGGCTCCGTCGTCCACTTGCTGGGCGAAGTTGGTGAATCGGCCGCAGTCGGTCTGCCAGCGGATCGGGTTGTAGGCGGCGTCCGGGAGTTCGCGCAGCACGTCGATGGCGTGCCACATCAGATCCCAGGTCGGCCGCAGCTGGCTCAGCAGCGCGGTGCGCAGGGCTTCGAGGATCTCATTCTGGGCCTCGCCGTCCTCGGCTGCGGCCTGTTGGCGTTCGAGCAGCGGGCTCAGGACCTTCGTGTCGAAGACCGGGTCGGTGGCCGGTCCGGCCGGCGGGCAACGCTGGGGGTCCTCGACCAGCAGGGCGGCTTCCGTGCCGGAGAGCGGCGAGTGGGACAGGCCAGGCAGACCGGTGGGGGGCAGCCCGGCGGCGTCCAGGGCCAGATCCGGCCTGATCCAGGCCAGTTGGGCCGCCAGGTGCTGGTCCTCCAAGGCGCTCTGGCCGGTGGCCCAGTGCGAGGAGAGCAAGTCTGTCATCGCCGCGCAGATGGCCGAGCCGGGCATCGGCGCGCGGTCCTCGGCCAGCCAGGTCAGGTATCTGCCGAGGATCGGCACGGACGGGTCGACCGGGTACGGGCCGGCCGCGCTGCGGAACCGGGCCGAGCGGCCGAGCAGGCGCAGCGCCTCGATCCCGCCGCTGTTGGGGACCAGGACCTGCGGGGCGTCGAGGGAGCGTTCCCAGGCCTCGCGGTTCTTGGTGGCCGAGACGGTCTCCGTGTGGGCGCGCTTGCCGTCGATGTACGTGAGCATCAGGGCGGCCAGTTCGGCCATGAAGGCGAAGCGCTGGTCACGGTTGCGGGGTTGCGGCACCAGCAGCAGGGTCGGCTCGGCCCGGCTGGTGCCGACGAGCGCGGCCAGCGGCGCGGCGGCCTCGCCGGCGAGCAGCAGCGGGACGAGCACGAAGGGATCGGCGGCGAGGTGCACGTGCCGGACAGTGGTCACCGGGATCGCGGACCCGGCGGCGAAGGCCTCGGCGCGGGCCAGCGCGGTCAGAACGCTCATCGCGCAATGATCCCAGTAGGAGCAACAACCGTTGACATGGCATCAACCCTTGGCATGGCAACTACTACAGCAGAGACATCCGACATCGCAGGGCGGGTCGCAGAATTCGGGACGCTCATCATGCGGCAGCCGAGGCCGAGGTACTGGCGGCGGCCTCGCCCAATGCCTCGTCGCGCACGCGCCGGGCGGTGCCGAGCAGGTGGGCCAGTTGCGCGGCGTCCTGGTCGACGTTCCCGTTGTCGAGACCCCCGTGGCACCCGGTGGCTGCGAATTCGAGTGCCTGGTGCATGGAATCCACTCCGCCGAGTTCCGCGCGGACGGCCGCGCCAAGCAGTCGGGTGGAGCCTTCGGCGCGGGCCTCGGCACGGCAGTAGAACGCCATGTCGCAGCGGGAGACGCACTCCGGCGAGTAGTTGGCCTCGATCGACGCCACCGCCTTGTCGAGGTCCCCGGCCGGGCGGGTGGGGACGCCGTCCTGGTCGCGGCGAACGTCGAAGGTGAGGTCGGGATCGATCCCTTCGAGCAGGGTGGCGATGCCGGGCAGCCGGTCCAGTTGCCGTCGCACCGCTGCTCGCTGCCGCCGTACGTCCACCAGTGCGGCGCTGGGCGCGTTGCTGAAATCCTTCGGGCACACCAGGATCACGTCGGTGGCCACCAGCGAGCGGTCCGCGCCGAGGCCGACGAGGAGTTGTTCGAGGGCGAGCACGTAGACCGCGGCCTGGGTCGCGGCGGCGGCGACCTTACCCGGGTCGGCCTGGCCATCGAGCACCGGGAAGGACTTGATCTCGGCGATGTGGAACCGGCCGGCCACCTGGAAGGCCACCACGTCGGGTTCCACGTAGGCGGTCCGGCCGCCCACTTCGAGGGTCAGCATCGGGTGGTCGGCCAAGGCAGCCAGGCCGGTGGGGTTGGCCAGGGCCTGGGCGAAGAGGTCGCGGGTGCGCTGGAAGCGCTGCTCGCGGCTGTCGGCCCGCTCCTCGGTGCGGCTCAGGTCCACGTAGCCGAGTTCCGGGATGTCCAGCTTGAGTTCGTCGCGCAGCAGTTTCAGCAGGGCGACGCAGCCGTCCGCCTTCACCAGTTTCTCGAAGGCGTTGCCACGGCTGATCGCGAACGGGGACTGACCGAAGCCGGTCTCGAAGCCCAGATGGGTCGCGATCTGGCGCTTGTCTATCCCGGCGGCGTCCAGCACGGCCCGCCTCGAACAGCCGGGATTGCTGGTCAGCGCGGCAATGGTGCGCGCGTCATGGCTGCGCGGCGCCGCTGGTCCGCGCAGCTGGTCGAGGCGCTTGGTGACGGATGGTGGCTGTGTGGGCATCTTGACAGATCAGCGTAGCCCAAACGGGTCGGTCTGATCAGCAACTTCGGAACTTGCCTCAGTACTCGCCCTGCACGACGTTCTCCAGCGGTTCGCCGCGGACCCAGCGGCCGAGGTTGGCCCGCACCACGGCGAACGCCCGGTCGCGGTTGTCGGGCACCAGCGAGCCGATGTGCGGGGTGATGAAGACGCCGGGCGCGGACCACAGCGGGTGGTTGACCGCGAGCGGCTCCGGGTCGGTGACGTCCAGGAACGCGCGCACCTTGCCCCGGTCGGTGGCGGCCAGCAGCGCCTCGGTGTCCACGATCAGTCCGCGGGCCCCGTTGACCAGCAGTGCGCCGGGCTGCATCAGGGACAGGAAGTTGTCGTCGACCAGGCCGCGGGTCTGCTCGGTCAGCGGGGTGAGGACTACCACGATGTCCGCGCTGGGCAGCAGGGTGGAGAGCTCGGCCAGACCGGCCACCTCGACCCCGGGCAGCCCGTCCGGTCCGGGCAGCGAACTCTTGGGCCGCCGGGCGATCCGCTTGACCTCGACCTTGAAAGGTTCGAGGTAGCGTTCGAGGGTCTGCGCGATGGAGCCGTAGCCGACGAACAGGACCCTGGCGCCGCTGAGCACCCGCACCTGCTTGGGCTCCCAGGACCCCCGGGCCTGCGCCGCCGCGTAGTGCGGGATCTCCTTGTAGCAGGCCAGGATGCCGGCCAGGAGGAGTTCGGCCATCAGGTCGTCGTAGGCGCCGCGGACCGTGCACAGGGTGACCTGGTCCGGCACGTCGCCGATGAGTCCGTCGATCCCGGCGCTCAGCGCCTGCACGTACTCCAGGTTCTTCGCCTGCGCCAGGACCGACTTGAGCTGGTAATTCTCGTCGGCCTGGTTGCGCATCAGGGCCGGGATCAGCACCCGCACCTCGGTCAGCCGGGGGTCGGCCAGGGGGTCGGCCGGGATCTCGGTGATCTCCAACCTCTCCCCGACCGCCCTGGGCAGGTCTCTGAGGTAGCCCGCGGTCCCCGGCGCCGTCCACACCAGGCTGCGCTGCCATGCGGTCCGGCCTACAATCCCGTCAGTCATGGCCCAAGTCTTTCAGACTCGCACCCAAGGCGGAATGTGCGGGGAGGGGGCGGATGCGGGTGTCGCGGCCCGGCCGGCCCCCGGATGAGAACCCGGATCAGAACATCGTGATGTTGACCGGTGCGCGGGTGCCCCGGAACAGGGTGTTGAGCAGGTCGGCGGCACCGGCCGTGTGCTCTTCGATCCGGCCGACCTGGCTGTAGCGGTCTGCGGCGAAGCCGCCGAGGTAGATCGAGCCGAGGACATCGGCCGAAAGGGTCACGTCCGGGCTCTCGCTGCTCGCCGCGCAGGTCGCGCCGCCGTGGCCGGCTTCGAGCGCGAAGGTGCCCTCGGCGTAGCCGTCCTTGTCCGTGATCCGCAGCACGATCCGGCCGGCGGTCGCGTACGTGCGCGCGCTCAGTGCGGCGGCCGGGTCCAGGATTCGCAGCCACATGCCTTCCCAGGCATCGTGCATCGCGGCCATACGCCGGTCGACCAGGAGGTCGCGCCAGAGCGGATCGGCCCACCAGACTCCGTCCGCGGTGTACACCTCGGAGACCCAGTCGTGGTCGGCGAGGTACTTCCACAATCGGGCCTCGTAGACCGGTTCGGTCCCGAACAGGTCGTTGACCTCGATCTTCATGTCCGGGCGCTGATTGGTCCAGTGCTCCGGGCCGAACTTGTACCGCACGAAGCCGACCACCGTCCCGGACTCGTCCCGGCACAGCGCGTAGAGCTCGTCCTTCGGCTCCGGCTCGCCCTCCTTGCGCAGGACGCCGAGCTGCATGTCCCAGGGGACGCCGCCCCGGTTGATGTTGCCGGGGTTGCGCCGACGGAACTCGTCGTAGGCTGCGGGGGCCAGGGCTCGGGCGGTGGCCCGGTCCACCAGGTCCACGGTGCCCGGCAGGTCGCGGACGAACCGCACGGACCGGGCGTCCAGGACGCAGCCGGCCGACTCGCAGGCCGGGCCGAAGCCGAAGCGGCCGTAGATCGGCCATTCGGCGGCGATCAGCACCGCCATCGACTCGCCGCGCGCCTTGGACCCGGCCAGTTCGCCGGCCATCATCCGGCTGAGCAGGCCCTGGCGGCGGTGCGCGGCGCCGACGGTCACGCCGCTGATCCCGGCCACCGGGACGGCCGCGCCTCCGGGGACGGTGAGTTCGAGCGACAGGCCTACGAAGGTGCCGACGGGATCACCGTCGGCGAAAGCCCCCCAGCAACGATCCATTTCCACCCACTGCCGACGCACTGACGCGCCTCCGCGCTCCTGCGGAGAGTGGAACCCCACACTTATCGCGTCGCTCCACGCGTCGAACTCCTCGTCCCGGACCTTGCGTACCTGTGCTGTAGCCATGGATGCAAGGTATGTCGGCGGCGCGGCCCCCCGCCAGTCGATTTACTCGAACTCGACCTCGGTGGCCGGGGCCGGCGGGACGGTCGGCACGGGCTCCAGCGGGATGTCGAGCTTCGCGGCGAGCTTGCGGATCAGGTCGTCCTGGGCGAACAGGTGGGCCTGGAGCTGGTTGGCCTCGTGGATCAGCGCCTCGGCGTCCTTGTAGGTCGCGGCCGAGCGGGCGTCGGCGGCGGCGGCCTGGACGTTCTGGCCGACCATGATGACGGACAGCAGGACCAGCTGCAGGAAGGTCTGGGCGATCCAGGCCACCATCGTCGCCGCGCCGCCCTTGA
>Ga0302314_10016734_pt1 | contig 12360 bp, 15 predicted proteins | sample III_Palsa_N2_3_FD_200533 | JGI IMG/M metagenome (GOLD analysis project Ga0302314, IMG submission 200533) | Peat permafrost microbial communities from Stordalen Mire near Abisko, Sweden - III_Palsa_N2_3 | ecosystem: Environmental > Terrestrial > Soil > Palsa > Peat permafrost | place: Sweden...
AGTAGGATCTTGGCGCTCGGCGCGGCCGACGGCGAGCTGGTCATCCAGATAGACGCCGTGCGGGATCGAGATCTCGGTGCGGTCGCCATGGCCGAGGCGATATCCAGGCGCACCGATCCGGTCACCGGCGCGTCGTCGGTGCCATGACGGACGACACATCTTCGAAGCAGGGCGCGGAGACCGGTCCCGCGGATATCGATGCGATCGACCTGCTGGCGCTTTGGCGGTCGGTACCGATCAACAAAATCGGCCGCCCCGTTCTCGGTCGGCTCTCGGGTGCGCTCATCGAGGTCGCGCGGAACGCGGACGGCGGCGGGGACATGGAACCCTTGCTCTTACGCGCGCAGGCGCGGGTCGTACCGGCCTGGCTTGAACTCGCCGATCGGCTTCGGGCTCCCAGTTGGTGGCATCAAGAGGAGGCGAGGTTCCCGCCGCGAGACGACCAGGACGCCCACGCCAGTTGTCTTTTGGTCGCGGCGCACCACGGCTCCCGATGGGCGGCGGCGGTGCTTGTCCTTCGGTTGGCGCAGCGGGGTCCGGGCGACGACGGCTACGGGGGACGCTTTGCCGTCCTGCATGCGTTGGGGCAGCGGTATGGGCTTTCCGCCGCCGATCCGATGGAGGTGATCGAGAATTTGGGTGCGCTACCGAGCATCCAGGCCGACATCGAGCTGGAGCTGGCGCTCCGATCTCCCCCTCCGCCCGCGAAGCCGGAGGCCAAAACGGAGCCCGTCCCGGAACCTGCGCGGGAAATCGGTGCGAACGAGGTCTCCGTTCTTCTTCAGTCACCGGATGCGTCGGGCGACAAGGACTTCAAGGCCCTGGTCGAGCGATTTGGCGCTCTCCGCCTGCCGGTTCCGCTGAGCCAAATGCCTGACCCCGATGAACTCGCGACCGCATTGCTCGCGGAGTTCCCCTGGGCCTCGGACGTCGTCGATGCGATCCGTGCGGAGCTGCACCTCGTTCGGCGTTTGTCCGGTCACGTATTCCGATTGCCGCCGCTGCTCCTGCTGGGCGATCCCGGCGTCGGCAAATCGACCTTCGCCAAGCGTCTTTGCGCGCTGGCCAATGTCTGGTCGGCGACCATCTTCGCCGGTGGATCGATCGACAACCGATCGTTGGCCGGGACCGCGCGCGGGTGGTCCTCCGCATGTCCATCGTTCCCGCTTGTGGTCATGCGCCGGTTCATGACGGCGAATCCGGTCATCCTGGTCGAAGAAATTGACAAGGCCGGGGGCAGTGACCGGAATGGCAGGCTCACCGACACCCTGACCACGATGCTCGATCCGACGCTGAACGGCGCCTGGGTCGACGAGTGTCTTCAGGTCGCCGCGGATCTCTCCCGTGTGACCTGGGTGGTGACCGCCAACAGGCTCGACCTCGTACCGCCGTCGATCCGGGCCAGGTGCCGAATCTTGAATTTCCCCAAGCCCCGGCCGGAGGATTTCGGCGTCCTGCTGGGCGGCATCCTGCGGGACATCGCCGACGAGCATGCCGTCGAGCGATCTCTTCTGCCCGATCTCCCGCCGGAAGCGATCGACGAGATGCGCCGCGGCTTTGAAACGGGCCGCCTCCAAGCGCGTCAGTTGGCGAACCTGGTGCGGCGCCTCATGTCGAGCCAGGTGATGGCGGAGCGATCGTGTCTCCGCCACTGATCCCATTGATGGCTGGAGAGCGGAGGGGCATGCCGCAGGCCGTAGGAGCGTTTGACTCGCAACTGAACCAGCGGTGACACTCCCCGCATGGCTAGCATCATCACCATCGGGCTGATCTCCGACACTCACGGTCTTCTGCGACCGGAAGCGTTGGATGCCCTCCGGGGCAGCGACGCCATCATCCATGCGGGCGACGTCGGTGATCCGGCGATCCTGATCGAACTGGCCCGCATCGCGCCGGTGACGGCGATCCGGGGTAACATCGACAAGGCGAGTTGGGCCGCATCCATCCCGGACACCGAGGTGCTGGAGGTCGGCGGGATCCTCATCTACGTCATCCACAGCGTCGATGACCTCGATCTCGATCCGGCCGCGGCCGAGTTCGGGGTCGTCGTCCACGGACACTCCCACCAGCCGGGCGCGCGTGAGAAGGACGGCGTGCTGTACGTGAATCCTGGAAGCGCTGGGCCGCGACGATTTTCGCTGCCGATCTCTGTCGGCCGCCTGGTGGTCCGGGACGGCCAGGTCTCGGCCGAGCTGATCGAGTTGCATCCGCGTGACGCGGCCGAGCAGAGTGCACCTCGCGGATAGCAGGCCGATACGAAGCCACGCAGCGGGCGGGATCGGATGTGCCGCCCATCGGTTTGCTGATTGGTTTTTCCGACTGAGGGAAGTTCGATGACGATCGATTCGATAGTTGCGCCTGGCCGGGTGGCCGTCATCACGGGTGCCGCCAACGGCATCGGCCTGGCTGCGGCCGAACGCTTCGCGGGTTCCGGCATGAAGGTCTGTCTGGCCGATGTGAATGACGACGCTCTGGAGGCAGCCGGTGCGGCGGTGGCGAGGAAGTCATCCGTGGCCGATGTCTTGACGGTCCAGACGGACGTCAGCCGTCGGGAAGACGTCGAGCGCCTGAAGACAATGGCCTACGAGAAATTCGGCGAGGTCGGATTCTTGATGAGCAACGCGGGTATCGAGGGCGGCGGTGGGTTGTTCGCCGATCCCGTTCGATGGAAGCAGACGCTCGACGTGAACCTATGGGGTGCGATCAACGTCGTGCAGGTGTTCGGCCCGGCGATGATCGCCCAGGGGACGCCAGGCGCCATCGTCACCACGGGATCGAAGCAAGGCATCACCACGCCACCGGGAGACACCGCTTACAACGTCAGCAAGGCGGGACTGAAGGTGCTAACCGAGGCGCTCGCCCATGAACTTCGTAACACGCCGGATTGCCGGTTGACCGCTCATCTCCTGATCCCCGGCTTCACCTACACCGGCCTCACCCGGGCGAAAGGCGTCACGGAGAAGCCGTCAGGTGCCTGGACCGGGGCCCAGGTCGTCGATTTCATGCTCTCAAGCATGCGACGCGGCGACTTCTACATCCTCTGCCCCGACAATGACGTTTCCCGGTCGATGGACGAAAAGCGGATGCGATGGGCGGCCGAGGACATTGTGGAGAACCGCCCGGCGCTTTCGCGCTGGCACCCGGATTTCAAGGATGCGTTCGAGCGTTTCATGAAAGCGGAGTGAACCTGCTTGCGCGTCGTGAGGTTGCGGTCCGGGTCAAATAGTCAAGATCCACTGCACCAGCTCGGTCGGTGCCGCACTCTCGACCACGCAATCAAACACGAGCTGCCGCGATGGTTTTTGCATGGCACCCAAGGCGGCAACCTTAAACTCGTTCGCCATGTGTGCCGCTCGGCTGCCGCCTACCGCTCGATCCGGATTGGGCCAGCCATGCCGGGCCAATCCGAGTAGCCGACCGAACCGCCGCCATACCAGTATTGTTTCGGTGCCTCGGCAAGCGGAGCGCCGGTCCGCAGGCGGTCGACCAAGTCGGGATTGGCAAGGAAGGGGCGGCCCATGCTGAACAGATCGGCGTTACCCTCGGCCAGGGTCTTCTCGGCCAGCTCGAGCGTGTACTGGTTGTTTGCAATGTAGCTGCCCGAGAAGCGCGCGCGAAGTTCGGGAAAGCTGACGCCATCGGGGACTTCGCGCGTCTGCTGGGTAACGCCCTCGATGTCGTGGATGTAGAGCAACCCGGCCTTGGACAAGCCGTCGATATAGGTCCCGAAGGTTTCCATCGTGGTGCTGTCGAGCGGCGTCTCGCCGGGCATGGTCGTGGCGGGCGAGATGCGGATGCCGACCCGCTTCGCGCCCCAAACGCCAACCACGGCCTCGACGACGGCAAGCGGAAAACGCAGCCTGTTCTCGATCGAGCCGCCGTATTGGTCGGTGCGATGATTGGTGCTGTCGCGCACGAATTGCTCGAGCAGGTAGTTGTTGGCGGAATGGATTTCGACGCCGTCGAAGCCAGCTGCCTTCGCGTTCTCGGCGGCGCGACGGTAGTCGTCGACGATCGGCGCAATTTCGTCGGTTTCGAGCGCTCGTGGCGTCACGTGATCCTTCATGCCGTCCTTGGTGAAGGCCTGGCCGGTCGGCTTGATCGCGGAGGCCGAAACCGGGAGTTTGCCACCTTGCAGGTCGGGATGCGAAATCCGTCCGGTATGCCAGAGCTGAAGGAAGAACACGCCGCCGCGACGGTGGACGGCGTCGACGACAGGACGCCATGCCCGAACTTGGGCGTCCGACCAGATGCCGGGCGTCAGCGCGTAGCCGACGGCCTGGGGAGATATGTTGGTGGCCTCGGTGATGATCAGGCCCGCACTAGCGCGCTGAGCGTAATAATCGGCGGCGAAGTCGGGCGGGATGCCGTCGTCGTTCGAACGGCTACGGGTGAGCGGCGCCATGACGATTCGGTTCTTCAGATGCAGGTCGCCGATCGTGACCGGCTGCAAAACCGGGCTGAGAGCGCGTTCGGTCATATTGAGGGGTCTCCGGATGATGAGATCGAGACGCGGTGGCGGCAGGGTTTTTAGTTGGGAAGGCGTGAGCATGGGCGACTAGCGTCGATACCGTAGTGCCTGACGGCCGCATCAATGCCGCGCCGCTCGTCGATGCTTACGCATCTGTTCCTTTTGGCGAATGGTCAATCGGTCGGCGATCATGGATCAGTGCGACGGGACTTTGAGGCGCCGGGCGGCAGCATCGAGGCTGGCTCGATCCTGACCGAAGCGGGCGAGCAGGTTCTTGGCCTGGACGGGCGTGACCCCGTGCTCCGTTTCCAAGCGCGTTATCTCGGAGGGCATGTCGGTAGCGGCTCGCTTCCGAGCGGCTTTCCCTTTTGCACTGGCGCCGACGCTATCCATCGCATTGTCCCTTCGACTGGCTTCGCGCAGAGGCGAACGCGAATAGAACACCTCGGTGTCCTGGGCGTTGCGTCCAAGCCCTTCTGCGGACACTTGACGAGAATGGCGCTGACACGAGTTTGGCTCGGACGGAACATTGAGCCAGCAGGGCTTTATGGCCGGTCCGTCAACCCATACCGACGCAACACCTTTTTCGACAGCCGCCGCTTTTCGGTCGGGTACATCCGTCCCGGATGGGCCTTGTCGAATTCCTTCCACGCCTCCGGCTCGTCGATGGCGGGCCCAACCGGCACGGCCTCGCCGGTGATGATGTCCTTGACCGCAGGTCCGGCTAGGCGGCGCACCATCACGTCGATCCCCACCCGTGGGCCGTTCGGATGGCTAAGTTTCAGCGGGACTTTCCGGGTCTCATTGACCTCTCTGTAGATGGGCTCCGGCATCTTCGCAAAACGGATCGCGTACCAGAGCCCTTCGATCCGGCGGAGTTCCAGCTCGGGCTTCAGTCGAACGCGATCGACCGGAGGCTTCTCGACGACACGCTCCTCGCGGCGCCGCGCCTTCTCCTCCGGCAACCGATCGGTCCGCTTCAGGATGCCGTCCGCTGGATCGACGTACAGAGCCTGGTGCCACAGGCCGCCGCGCGCGCTCGCTAAAAAGCCGCGCCGGATTCCGCGACGAGGCTTCACGGCGACGAAGTCATCGAGATGGTCGCGGACGTGCTGTTGAACCGTGTTGTCCGCCCGCAGGTTGGCGGCGATCTCGGAGTACACGAGATCCCATGGCCTGCCGACCTGCTTCTCCAGAAATCTCAGGAGCGGGGCGAGATTTTCGTTCAAAGCCTTCCATCTGCCCGAGACGACATGGGGCCGACGCATCCCGTCGTGGGCGGGCAGGTCGTCCGTCGCCAGGTCGCGTCCCCGCCGATCCCATCCCGCGCCGCGACGGGGGCGTTCGACGATCACGTGGGACATGTCGGCTCGCACTTCTGGGCTCCTAGTCATTCGTCCGGCGTCGCGGCGCTGAGCGGTCGGGAATAGGGGGTGGAGGGCAGACGATCGGTTGCAATCGGCAACGGGCAAACCGCGATCGGCAATCGGCAAATACCATCGTGTCCCGCGGCAATCGGCAAAGTAGCTGATGGGACACGGCGGCGACCGGTTATGAGCCGGGGTGGCTTTTGCAAAGCCTATGGCTCCAGTCGCCGCCCTCCCGCCGCCGGGTACACCCGGCGACGACCGGGGAGTGAACGGCCCGCGTGCCGCCCACTCCCCGGGTTCAGATCACGTCGATCGACGTGAGGTACTTGATGTCCGCGTCGTCGATCTCGACGCTTCCCTCGTTCGCCGTCCGAAGCCGCGCGGACAGCAGTTCGATCTCCCGGCGGCGTTCGCCGATCCGCTTCTTGAGCGCATTGATAGCGGCCTCGTCCAGCAGCTTGGTCTCCAGCGAAGCGCCGACGTCCGCGTCCGACGCTTCGAACCGCTTGCGCAATGCCGCGGCCGTCGCGGACAGCTGCGTCGCCTCGGTCGGCTCGGCGGCAGCCCCAGCCCGGCGGCTGTAGACCTCAAGCGCCGAGGGTCGTCCCGATGGCTTGGTGACCAGGGGCGAGACCAGCTTGATCCACTCCTCGGCCGCAGCCTTCTTGGCCAGCAAATCGGCGATGCCCCGTTCGACGTTGGAGCGCCCAACCACGCCGCGGATCCGGGCCTGCACTTCGAGCAGCCGGTCGAGCTTGGCGAACTCGCCTTCGAGCGCGGCCGTCTTGCGTGCCAGTTCGGATGCCGGGTCGCCGAAGATCGAGATCTTGGCGGTCGCGGTCAGATCGATGGCGCCGACGGCGGCCCGGATGGCCTCCAGGACGCGGCCTGCGCGGTGCAGGGTGACTTCGGTCATGACGGCCTCCTTTGTTCTTGTATCGGAACATATCCGGCATCGGATGTAAATTGTCAAACGGAGATATTCGTCCGTTCGGGGAGCCGATTGCGCCCGCCGTCCTGGCTTCATGTCAGCCAACCCGCCCTAATCCGAGATTGGCCTTGGGGTCCGAGGTCGTGTTCTGGGGACGAGTTGCTCAATTGGTGAACTCTGGTATCCAAGAGGGAAGCCATCCCGGCGGCAGACGCTTTTTGGGGGGCGTCGGTAATTTCGTTAGCAGTGAGAATTTCCATGTTTGCCAAGAACAATCGATTGGCCGTTCGCATATTTGGGTTGCTCAACGCGGTCGCTGAGGGGCCATTGGCCATCGGAAGCTTAGTCGTGATCGTGATGATCGTTGCGGCGACGGCAATGCTGCGGTAGGGGGCAGGCCTAGCTACGGCGCCTCATACTCCGGGAACGGCGACCATTCCAAATCGTCTTCATCGATCTTCCGCTTCTGCGTGGCGGATAGGCCAGATTGTTCGAGATGGGCTGCGTATGCAAAAGCTCGCAGAAAATCGAGGCGCGGGTAGAATTTTATCTTAGGAACGTGCTCCGCGAGAAAATCGACAAACGGTACGTTGTACTGCTCTAGCAGCTTCCTAGAAGCTGCTGTGTCCAGATTAGTTTCTCCGTCTCGATAGCCATTCCCCCGGTTCTGCTCGCATGGAGCGAGATTACGTGAGAACCAAATCTTGCAAGCTACAGGGCGATTTTCGTAGATACCACATTCACCGCGTTGCCCAAGATAAGGGCATGAAACAGTACCACCAGCGCGAGCTTGCTCAACGCTGTCTGCGGCTTTTTCGACCACGCGATCGACTGCGGCGCTGATGATGGCCTGGGATTCCAGCAGCGTTATGTAATCTAAGAATGACAGTTGGAACGAGACGCCGCCGCCGACGTCGGACGGCATAGCCTTTTCGGTTCAGCAGTGGCTGCCGATCGACAAACGACATCCTGTTGCTCTCTTCTGCGACGAAGCTCACCTCTATATCCCCGAGCAGGTGACCTCCAGCGCGGCCGAGAATTCCATCGCTATTTTCGAGCGGATCGCCAAGGAAGGACGCAAGTATGGCGTCGGCTTGGTAGTGATCAGCCAACGCCCGGCGGAGGTGAACCGTACTGTTGTCAGTCAGTGCAACAATCTGATCGCCATGCGACTGACCAATGGAGATGACCAGGCCGTGGTGCGGCGCCTGCTGCCTGATAGCCTCGGTGGTTTCGGCGATCTGCTGCCGGTTCTGGATACCGGAGAAGCACTCGTGGTCGGCGACGCCATTCTCTTGCCGACCCGAGTTCGGGTCGCGCCGCCCGTTAATGAGCCCCGCAGCGGCACGATCAATTTCTGGGACAAATGGGCCGACGCGACGAGCACCAGTCCGCTGGCTGCGGCGGTCAACAGTTGGCGACGTCAGTCGGTGGCTAAATGAGGTACGAACGGACGCCCACATGACCGGACGAAGTCCGAAGGGCGGTGACGCCCTTGGTGTTGCGATCAGCTGCGAGACCTTCGTGCTGTGCTGGCTCGACATCGGCATCCTCGGTCAACTGGCGAAGGGCATCCTTCAGCGCTTCCTCGCCGAAGTTACGGCCATCTCTGCTCGGCGTGTCCGCTTGCCATGAGAAGAAAATCGTTGTCGGTATGTGCCTGCTTCCCCTAACCCCGCCGCAACATTTGCTCAACCCTGACCCGGTGATACCCGATCGTGCTTATTGCACGGTAGTCATGCAAGCCAGCCGATGTAATGGATAAGCGGTCCGACGAACGGCAACGCCGCCTTGATGTCGAAAGCGAAGCGGCCGCCTTCACCGCGTTCCAGGCAGCCCACCTTTGGGACGGCCCATCTCGGCGCTCGGATGCCGACGCACGTTACGTCCACCAGAAGCCACGACAGGCCCGTACGACTGGCCTGGAGCCGGAATTCGAGACTGAAGGGCCCGAACCGCTCGCCGAGCAAATTTTCGTCACCACGGCGCACCGCGCTGAACGAGCTGGCGTAACGGCGCTCAGCGCCGTCGTGCCCACGCGTCGCGCTCGCTCGTCCAGTGCGCGGAAGCCGGAGACGAATTCACGGGAGTCGGCTAGGTCGACGTAGTCCAGACCCGCTTCGATCGCCTGTTCGGCGAGGTGGTAGCCCTGACCCTGGAAGGGCCCGGCCGCATCGACCACGATGGCGGCGCCGGTTTCGCGAAGTTGGGCGGCGGTCGCCGTTCCGGTGTCGAGCGCCATGGCAGTCGCGCGGCCGAGTTGATCTCCCTCGCGGGCTTCGTCCGCCGCTGCTTGCGCTCGCGCGAGATCCCGACCGCCGACGACGACTTCGAGGTCGGTCGTGGCGAGCAGGCCATGAACCAAGCGGCGCCCGAACGCTCCGGCGCCGCCGATGACGAGGACCTTCTGCGCCATGCGTTAGACGGGGCGGTCGTGAAGGAAACGGCGGGCGATATCCGGTGTCGGCACCAGGCACGTCTCCGTACGCCCGAACAACCGGTACCGGTTTCTGGCCACGCGATCGTACAGCCAATTCCGATGTGGTCGCGGGACAAGTCGGAGGACGCTCGACCACGACCATCCTGGCAGCTCCGTCAGGACGGCGATGGCGGCGTCCGCTTTGAAGTGCGCGATGCCGTCCGCGACGATGACGTTGGTTTCCGGGGCGTCGGCGTTGATCCCGAACTGGCTTGCGAGCATCCCACCGTAGGGGCTCTGGATGGGAACGAACCGAAATCGCGCCGCCGGGTCGCGCTCGATCAGGAAGCGGACCCACCAGGAGCAGAGCACGCAGACGCCGTCGAACAGGATCGTTCTATCGTCGATGTCTTTGGCGGGCAGCGGATTCCACTTCCGAGACAAGGCGCACTCCGGCAGACGATGAACACCGGTCTCAACCTACGGGGCGGCGGATGCGCAGTCACTGGGCATGGGAGGCACGTCTTTGGAACCCTGCTTCTCCTCTGAGCGCAAGACGCCGCGGATCGGCGGCTGTCATCATCGCTTAGCCAGCGGGTACGGCAACTCGGTCGCGCGGCGTCACTTCGACCTGAGCGTCGCGGAGTACGTCAAGCTTCCTCAGCAACCTCCAGCTCAGAGAGCCAGCCGCGACGGCGACAACGAGCGACCCGACCGCCTGCATGTAGATTATATTCTCGGCGGTGCCTGTCCGAGCGCCGATCCAGGCGAAGAGAACAACCCCGGCAAGGGACCGCAGCCAACTCAGAAGGATTGTCCACGGCGCGTAGCCGAGTGGGTTCATGGCCGCGATCGTGGTGTAATAGACGCTCGCGATTGCCCACCCGAATGTGCCGAAACGACAGAAGGCAATGACGATCGATCTCGCTTCGCCCTGGCAATCGAACAAATCCGCGATGGGGCCCGCCAGTGCGAAAAGCAATAGTGCGATTGAAGCTGCAACAGCAAACAAAACGAGGTGGGCGACGAAAAGCGCCAACTTCGTCCTTTCAAAATTTTTGGCGCCAAAGTTTTGCCCGATGATCGGCCCAATCGCTGCGGGTGCAATAAAGAGCATGGAAAATGCCACCTGCATGATGCGATCACTGATCGTTGCCCCGGCCATTGCGTTGGATCCAAACTGCGCGAAGGCTGAAGACGTGTAGATCATCGATGCCGGAGTCGAGAGATTCGCGACGATTATGGGGACGGTGATGCGCAAGAGCCGCCCCATCGGCTCGAGTGGTGAGTTCCGCCTCAGGTCTGCGATTCTCAGGAGCCCCTCAGAACTAAGCAGCCACCCTCCGACCATCGTGGTTATGGCACGCGAGAGAAGGAAGGTTAGCGCGGCGCCATGAAGGCCAAGATCCAGGTACCAAATTAGCAAGGGGTCGAGCGCGGCAGCTGCCATGGGGCCACTTATTTGCGCATACATTGCGAAGCCGGGGCGGGCATGCGCGCGCAGGAGGCTTGAAAAGAGCAGACCCAATCCGCTGAAGACGTTCGCTGGTGCGGTCACCCACAGGTATTGCTGAGCTTGCTCGGCGACGCCGTCATCAATTCGAAGAAGGGCGAATATCCATCGCACGCTCATCAAGAAGACGGAAATACAGAGGGCCGACGACGCGCAGGTCAGAACAATACCTGCGGCGGCGATGCTGTGGGCCGAGCGGTCGTCATTAGCGCCGACGCTCCTAGAGACAAGCGTGCTGCACCCGATATGGATACCCATACTGATTGATGTCAGAAGAAATTGGGACGACGCTGCGATGCCAAGGGCGGCCAAAGAGCCAGTACCAGACGATTTGGATAGATAGAACGACGCTAGGAAATCTACGAAATAGAAAAAAATCATGCTGACAGAACTCGTCACCAACATTGACGACACGTGCTTCAGCAATGAACCGGATATGAAATTTTTCTTATGCACAGTTCGCATTATTAACTCTTGATATAGAAGAAATCAGCCTAAAATATCGGCAGAAAGTGCCGATCGTCCTTGAGCGTTAGTGAGCGTACGAGAGAGGAAATTCTCGTCACAAGAAGAACAACCTTGGGTGAGTGTTCGCGCCATCTGAGGGAGGCGCTGGATGGGTAAGGTTTGCTCGATCGCCTCGGTAACAGCTCCGCCTGACGATAGCCTAACTGGAATTCTGTATCCTATCGACTCAACTCTAATGGTGTCAATATCGCTGTCAAGATTCTGATATATATAGAATTTACGATTCAATATGGTGATTTCTCAATCGGATTAATTGTAAATTCAACTAACTTGAAAGTTGTTAAAGTTTTTGAAACTCTCCTTTCTTGGTTGACGGAAGGGCGGCTTGCTGTAAGTATCGCGCCGTCCCTGGGTTGCACCCGATTGGGATGGTACCTGCCTCAAACAGGAGCTCTGCGCCTGTGTGAAACCCGTCCGATGCCGTGGTTCCGGCCCATTGCGGCTTGCGACGCGGCTCTCCTTCGGTAGGAAGTAATCCACAGTCCTCAGCATTGCTTTTCAAATCTAACTGACAGGTTGAAATGAACGGTCAATCCAACGGCCAGTCATGGGCTGGTGCGCGCGCCGATGAAGTGTTTCCAAGCAGCCTGGCGGGCGGCGTAGCGCTCGGTAATCAAGCCGTTGCCGAGCCGCTAAGTGCTGAGCAGACCACGGAACTCGTGTCTCTGGTCTCAAAGAATTTCGAACAGCTGTTCGACATTTTGGGAATCGACCACTGCAACGACCACAACACGCGAGATACGCCACGCCGCGTCGCCAAAATGCTCGTCCTCGAGACATTGCGTGGGCGGTATCAGAGGCCTCCGGCAATCACCGAATTCGAAAACGTAAGCAAATACGATCAGCTCATCGTCACTGGTCCGATCGAAGTTCGCTCGACGTGCGCGCACCATTTGATGCCAATTTACGGCCGTGTTTACATCGGAATTCTGCCGTCGCCGTCCGGTCACATAATCGGTCTCTCAAAATACGACCGAGTTGTTGATCACTTTTCCTCTAGATTGCAAATACAAGAAGAACTTGTCAGGCAAATCGGCGATTTGTGTACAAGGCGACGTGGTGAAGATAGTCGTGGATCGCCCCGTCCCACGCACGATTGTACATATGGGCGAGGTGAGCGAAGCCGGT
>Ga0302314_10016735_pt1 | contig 12360 bp, 12 predicted proteins | sample III_Palsa_N2_3_FD_200533 | JGI IMG/M metagenome (GOLD analysis project Ga0302314, IMG submission 200533) | Peat permafrost microbial communities from Stordalen Mire near Abisko, Sweden - III_Palsa_N2_3 | ecosystem: Environmental > Terrestrial > Soil > Palsa > Peat permafrost | place: Sweden...
GGCGCTCCGAGGCCACCGGTACCGACACAGAGAACCTTCGCGGCTTTGAGTTTTTGCTGGCCCTCCATCCCGACTTCGGGGAGTATCAGGTGGCGGGAGTAACGGGCAATCTCGTCGTTGGAGAGCTTTGGTAGTTCTACGGTCTCTTCTATGGCTGTTGGCATTGTCTTTTCCTTCGCCTCACGTAGAGGCTTCAAAATCTTCGCTTGATATAAACCGCCCTATGGCGGTTACAAATAGGAAAATTTTAGGGTCGACAGCTCGCTCCGCCTGCGATGGACGGGATGATCGTGAGTTCGTCTGTTTCGTTGGCGGCAGTTTCTTCCTTGTTTGGGAGGTAACGGATATCGTCGTCGTTCAGGTAGACGTTTACAAAGGAACGCAGCTTGCCTTCCGGGGTGAACAGGTGTGGCTTCAACTCCGGGTACTGGACGGTGAGCTGCTGAAACACGTCGCCAACGGTGCTTCCCGCGACGCTGACAGTTTCGAGTCCGCCCGTGTAGGCGCGCAGCGGGGTGGGAATGTGGATGTTCATGCGTGGCCTTTCTGGTTGTGCGCCGCTGCTTCGGCGATGTCGATTTGAATTGCTTCGTCTTCGAAGTTCTTGTTGTCTTCTCCCGTTCCGCTAAGCAGAAAGGAGTTTGTCAGGACTGCTTTGCCCTGTTCCACGCTGGTGATGATGTAGGAGCAGCTCAGCCAGTGGGCTTCGGCGAAGTCGGTCTTCGACCATTGGGCAGGATGGTCGGGGTGGGAGTGGTAGAAGCCTACGATGTCGAGGCCGAGGCCACGCGCCTGACGCTGGATCTTTACCAGCTCCTGCGGGGCGATGTGGTAGCGGTTGTGGGCGGAGTCGGTACGGGTGTTGCCGGCACGAACGATCTGTTGAACGTGATTTACCGCCGCGGCGCCATTGCCTTCGCCGGCGATGTTCTTGCCCAACAGAACGCCGCAGCACTCGTTGGGGTAAGTCTCTTCGCCGTGGGCGCGGAGGGCTTCGTAGTCAGCGTAGTGGATGCGCAGCATCTGGTTAGCTCTCCTGCCAGAAGCGTTCGCTCATGTATTTTTCCGCGGAATCGCAGAGGATGGTGACGATGACTGCTTCGCGGCCAGCGCTGGCCTCCTGCTCGCCGATCTGGAGCGAGGCTGCGACGGCGGCTGCGGCGGAGATTCCGACGAGGAGGCCCTGATTGCGGGCCAGATTTTTAACCATGTCGTAGGCCGTTTCGGTGGGCATGTCGATGTTCGCGTCGGCGAGTGAGGGGTCGTAGATTTGCGGGACGATTGCGGTCGCCATGTGCTTGAGGCCTTCGAGTCCATTGAACGGCGAGTCGGGCTGCATGGAGATACAACGGATGGCGGGGTTCAACTCTTTGAGGCGGCGCGTCGTGCCCATGAAGGTACCACTGGTGCCGAGGCCGGCGAGGAAGTGAGTTACCTGACCCTCGGTTTGGTGCCAGATCTCGTTTGCGGTGGTGCGGTAGTGCGCCTTCCAGTTCTCGTCGTTGGAGTATTGATCGGCGTAGTAGTACTTGTCGGGTTCTGCGGCGGAGATCTCTCGCGCTTTGCGGATTGCGCCGTCGGATCCGTTGGCGGGATCGGTCCAGAGGACCTCCGCTCCGTAGGCAGCGAGATAGCGCTTGCGTTCGGGCGAGACGTTTGACGGCATGCAAAGGGTCACGCGGAAGCCCAATGCTGCCCCCAACATGGCGTAGGCGATGCCGGTGTTGCCGCTGGTTGCGTCGAGCAGGCCGCGGGTGTCGGTGAGGAGACCACGGCGCTGCGCGTCAGCGACGATGGCCGAGGCGGCACGGTCTTTTACGGAGCCACCGGGGTTCGCCCATTCAGCCTTGCCCAAGATCTGGATTCCGGGCAGATGGGCGCTGAGGCGCTCGAGCCGCACCAGAGGGGTGTGGCCGACGCGCTCGAGGATGTTTGTTCCAAACGGTTTGACGGTCGTAATCATGCAGCTTCCATCTTTACGTCTTCATTTGATTCATTTGGACTGTTCTTCTGTACTCTTTGCGCCGCAGCGATTGAAGGAGTTGAGCGGATGTGCGACAGTTAATCGAGTCTAACGTATTGCACCTATGGCGAAAAAGATCCCACAACGAAGCTTCAATGACGTTCTTGGCCTCCTTGGCGGCCAGAGATTCGATGTTGCCCCCGCTCAGGAGGGTGCAAAGCGAACGCCAAATGCTGTCCAGGTAAGGAAATACGGCTGTGCGGCCGAGATTGCCGCTGCGCCGGATGGCACCGTCGAAATTCTTTCCCGTCCCGGCTGGCTGCTGAATGGGGAGATCGCGCGTGTGCTGGACCGGGGATACCAGAAGTTCATCAAGACGAGCAAGCTGGAGATTCCTGCGAGTGCGGATCACCTGCGGTCGATTCACGAGTTCACCGAAGAGCTGAACGAGGCGATCGGTGCGACGATTCTCTACAACCAGGCGTTGGGAACTACGAGTAATGTCTACCACTACGATCGGGTCAAAGGTCGGGACTAAGGCTGCATGGGTAAGCTGCGGAACGGAAGTGGCTTAGCGTAGGCGGTTTTGTTCGCGCTGCAACTCGCGGTAAGCTTCGCTTTTGCCGATGCCGCGTTCGCGAGCGACACGTTTCAGGGCATCCATTTCGCTGATCCCTTCGGATTTGATTAAAGCTGCAACTTCGGCCGCGAGAGATGTCTTCTTGCTTTCGGAAGCGCTCTCGATTTTGGGAGCAAGCGAGAACATTAGTACGATCTCTCCGCGGACGCTGGAGCGAGCGGAGAGTTGAGATCGCAGATCTTTGACCGCTCCCCGCAAAAACTCTTCATGCATCTTTGTGATCTCGCGCGCGATGACGATGTGCTGCTCAGGGCCGAATACGGCATCGATGTCCGCGATGGTATCGACGATACGGTGGGGGGCTTCGTAGAAGACGTGGGTTAGTTCGCCTCGTACGAGGTTCTCAAGGGCGGTCTTGCGCTGGCCAGCCTTGGCGGGAAGGAAGCCATGGAAGGTGAACTCTTCGGTGTTGAGGCCGCTGGCGATCAGTCCACTGATGGCGGCGTTGGCGCCTGGGATCGGGAAGACGTCGACTCCGGCGGTGAGTGCAGCAGCGACGATCTGTCCGCCGGGGTCGGCGATGCCGGGAGTTCCTGCGTCGCTGACGACGGCGATACGGGCACCGGTCTTTAGCTCTGCGATGAGTTCTTCTGTGCGGGAGCCCTCGTTATGCATGTGATAGCTCACGGTTGGCGTGCGAATCTCGAAGTGATTGAGGAGCTTCTGTGTTTGACGCGTGTCCTCGCAGGCGATGCGGTCTGCCTTGCGGAGCACCCGAAGCGCACGGAGGGTGATGTCTTCGAGGTTGCCGATGGGTGTGGCTACGAGATAGAGCCCGGGCGCAAGTGGCCGATCGTCAGTGTCGTGATTTGCGATCATTCTTCCGGTTGCCGCAGCTTGCGGCGTTGGTTCAGCATTCCCATGGAGAGAGCGAGATTTTGCGGTGTGATGATGCCGACGATTCGGTCGCCTTCGAGGACGGGGACCATCTGCGCGCCTTGTCCAGCCATGATGCGGCGAAGCGTCTTGACCAGAGAATCGTCAGGCTGGGCGGTTTGGAAGGAGCGCGTCATCACGCCCTGCACGTAGCCGTTGCCGTCGCTTTGCAGCGCATCGACGATGCTCTGCCGCGAGACTGCGCCGACCAGGTTCGCTCCTCGCACGACGGGAAAGACATCCTGCAGGGTGTGGACTGAGCGCTGTAGCGCGTCTTCGAGGGTGTCTGAGGCCGAGAGCAGGCTGAACTGCGTGAGCATTACGTCGCGCATTCGTACGGCGTCTACATCGGTTTGAAGCAGTAGGCCTTGATCTTCCATATGCGCGCCGATCATGAGAAAGGCTCCGATCATCACCAGCCACATATTCGGCACCAGGAGGCCGCCGATGATGAGCGCGATTGCGATGAACTGGCCTAGGCCGGCAGCGGCGCGTGAGGTCTTCATGACACCTTTTGTCTTGGCGAACTCGCCGCGAAAGACGCGGCCACCATCAAGGGGAGAGGCCGGCAGCAGATTCACGACGCCGAGGAGAATGTTCATCCAGACGGCTGCGCGCAGCAGATGCATGGGTGACATCCATGGGCGTTCGAGGATGCTCACTTCAGGAGCGATTGTCAGTGTGATTGCGCCCAGCAGGAGCCCGAAGCCAATGTTTACAGAGGGTCCGATGACGGCCATGCGCTTCTGCATCTCCGGCGTCGACGCTTTTTCGGTTGCCTCGGTGCTGGCGTAGCCCATCAGGCCGCCGACGGGCAGAAGAAGGATGCTGCGGACGTCGAGACCGAACCACGCGGCGCCGATGGCGCGAGCCACTTCACGAACGATGACTGCGAGCAGTAGCAACAGCCAGAGGGCAAATCCTCTGCCTCCTGTTGCACCCGTCATCGAGGCGTAGCTGATCGACAACCCAAGAATGAGGAGGAAGAAGGTGTGAATGCGAACATCCACGCCGAGAAAACTGCCGATCGGAAAAGACCACCCACGCATATCCACCATTGTATGCGCTGCGGTTTTCCGTTTTGGGTTCTTGCGGCTTACCATAGGGAAGATGCGCGTTATTGCAGGTACTTACCGCTCCCGCCAGCTCTCTGCCCCTTCGGGTTTGAAGACGCGCCCCACCAGTGACAGGTTGCGGGAGACGCTCTTCAATATCCTCGCGCCACGCATGGACGGGTGCCGCTTCGTCGATCTTTACGCCGGGACGGGCGCAGTTGGGATTGAAGCGATAAGCCGGGGTGCTGAACATGTGTGGTTTGCTGAAAATGCTGAGCCGGCGCTGGCTTCGCTGCGACAGAATTTAGCGGCGCTGAAGATTAGTCGCGGCTTTACGTTGGAGGACCGTGGCGTGGGAGCGATGTTGCAACGTCTTGGCAAGCTTCCGCTGCCGGTGGACATCGTCTATCTCGATCCACCATATGAGGCTGAGGAGGAGTACTCCGGTACGCTTAATTTTTTTGGGAGTGCGCGAGGGCGCGCGATTCTTGGTGAGAATGCTCTGGTTGTTGCAGAACACGGCCGTAAAGCGAAGCTGGCTTCGCGCTATGGCATCCTCGAACACACTCGTTTATTGAAGCAGGGTGATGCTGCACTCAGCTTTTTTGTTGCTGCTGCGACGGAGTGAAGCCTCCACCCTGATGGCGGCCAGTAAGCAGATCGATTTCGAAGGCTGCTTCGCGATCAGTCAGCAGATTCCAACCCATGCCATGAAGCGTATTTTCTTCGATGCCGATGAGACGTACGCCCTCCCAGCTAAGGCGCTCTGTCTCCCAGGCTATGCCGTTTGCGCCCCAGGCGAGTATTGAGTGAAAGCCGACGAATAGCAGAACTTTTTGCGGTACAACTGCGTGCACTTCGACTACGGGCTTCATTGCGATATGAGTGCAGTGCTCCGGGTGGGTGGTATCGACGATGTAGGCGTAGCCGCCGGTGAGCGCGCACATCTCTTGAGGGTTGGGACAGGCGAAGACTCCGGTAGGCATAGTGGGGTCTGTAAATCCCAGGGCACAGGTCGCGAGGAACGTGCCTCCGTTCGCTGGATGAACCATCAACTGAAATGCACCTCGGGCCAATGCGTCTTCTTCGCCTGCAATTTGCTGGGGATAGATAAACTGCCGTGCGGGTGAGATCAACGGAGGAGTCTTCAGGATCTCGAAGGTCCAGGTGCGAGCAAACGCTGCGGCATCATTTGTCGATTGATCGAGCATCAGCGGATTGCGTCCAGGGCCTGCGCTATGTCTTCGAGAAGGTCTTCTATGGCTTCGCAGCCGGCGCTCATGCGGATGAAGCCGGCGGGGACTGCGTCTCCGCCCCACTTGGCCCGGCGTTCTGCTGTTGTTGTGACACCGCCGAAGCTGGTTGCATCGGTGAGCAAGGCTGATTTGGAAAGAAAAGTGTCTGCTGCGGCTTTGTCTCGCAATATGAAGCTCAGGACTGGTCCGAAGAAGCGCATCTGCTTCTTTGCGGTTTCATGGCCGGGGTGCGACGGAAGGCCGGGATAGTAGACGCTTGTTACTTCTTTTCTTGATGCGAGAAATTCGGCGATGTGCTGTGCGTTCTCGCAGGAGCGCTCGAGGCGCAGGGGGAGCGTTGCAATCGAGCGTAGCGCAAGCCACGCCTCCATGGGACCAAGAGCGGCTCCGGTGAGGGTGCGCCATTGATCGATCTTTGCGTGGAGTTCGGGATTGCGGACTGCGACGTGGCCGAGCAGAAGATCGCTGTGCCCGGTCATCGATTTCGTGTCTGAAGCAACGGAGAAGTCCGCGCCGAGTGCAAGCGGAAGCTGGCCGAGCGGCGTTGGTGTGGTGTTGTCTACGGCGACCAGAGCACCCGCACGATGCGCCGCTTCGCTCAACAGAGCGATGTCGCAGATCTCCATGCCGGGATTGCTCGGAGACTCCAGCCAGAGGAGCCTCGCGCCTTCGAGCAGCGCTGCCTGGGCGTTTCCGGCTGTGGGAGACATGCGCAGAGTTATCCCTAAGGGAGCGAAGTATTCCTGCAGCAGAACGCGGGCGGTGTAGTAGGAGTTCGAGGGAAGGACGACTACATCGCCGGGTCGCAGCACAGCTCCGAAGACCGCTGCAATCGCGGCCATGCCGGAGGCGAAGACCAGTGTGGTGGCCTGATAGCTTTCGCCGTTAGCAAGCTGTCCGGACTCCATATGCGCGATTGCCTTTTCGAGTGCTGTCCAGGTGGGGTTGTGCGAGCGGGCGTAGGTGTAGGGAGTCTGTGAGGGATCGCCTGGTGTGTGGTAGGGAGCGGCGAATACGGGCCCCTCATGGAGCGGCTCGCCGGGGACGGTGTTGCTCAGCGTGGAACGAATGATTTTGGTAGCGTCGCGCATATTTTTTGCTCAGATCCCGGGTCGAAACGATTGATGGTAGCAGGATTAGCGAGAGGTCTTTTTTGAGGCTTTCGCGGCTTTGGAGAAATGCTCCCACCCACCCGGTTTCAACTCCGTACGGCTGCCGTTTGGGGAAAGCAATGTCATCAACGGTTGTCCAGCACGGCGAGGCTTGAGAGTTCCGATGCGCGTGATGGGTACCCCTGCGAGTGAGGAAGGCATACGGGTCGTGGATGACGCGGTGAATAGAAGTTCGTAGTCCTCGCCGCCATGTAACGCTTCGTGCAGTGCAGACTGCTCCCCCAATCTCGCGGCAAGGGGGTGGATCGGTAACTCTTCTTGCTCGATCTCTGCATTCACGCCCGAAGCGCGGCAGAGGTGAGCTAAGTCAGTCGAAAGGCCGTCGCTGATGTCCAGACATGCCGTGGCAAGTCCACGTCGCAGGAGAGCTTCGCCGACGTCCAGACGCGGCTCGGGAAACATGTGTGGATGATTGGTGGTGGTTTTCAGGTTGGGAGTCGGCTTTTTTCGGCCGAGCATGGCGGCAAGCTCCGCCGCAGCGCCGCCAAGTTGGCCGGTGACGTAGAGCGCGTCTCCCGGCTCCGCTCCAGACCGACGCAGTGATTTTCCCTTTGGCGCAGAGCCGATCAGAACGATGTCGGCGAGGATCAGGGCATTTTTGCCGCCGGGGGATTCCGAGGTGTCGCCGCCCGCAAGGGGGACGCTATGGAGCTCGACTAGCGCGCGCAGGCCATTGAAGAAGCCTGCTGTCCAGGCTCGGCCTGCTGCCTCCGAGAGCATGGTGGAGGGGAGGGCCAGTGAGAGGAAGGCCGCGAGCGGAGTTGCACCCATGGCGGCGAGGTCGCTTAGTCCGCGAGCAAGGCAGCGATGGCCTACCGACTCAGGAGGATGGGTGTCGCGGCGGAAGTGGCGATTTTCGAGCGTAAAGTCTGTCGTAACCAGCACTTCAGACCCGGAGGGAGGGCGCAGAATGGCGCAATCGTCGCCGATGCCGAGCTTTACCGCGCCGCTACTCGTCGCGAAGTCGCGGCGGATCTGCTCGATCAGGCCTAGTTCTCCGAACGGTAGCGAGGTTTTTTTCATGCTATTGGCAGCATAAACGGTCAGCACAATGTGACTCTTTTGTGGTAGTTACGTGGTGAAAAACTGGTCTATGCTCGTTTGCACAGCGGGTAACTGCTTTGGTACCCTCTTAGAGGAAGCTCAAGAGAGATGTGCAATCAGGAATGGCGATTGATGAAGTCGATTCACCTCGCACGATTTTCCTGAATGTAATCTCTCCGAGCCGCGATCTCGCTTCGCGGACAAATCTGGGCCAGGGATTCTGATTGAAGCCGAAAAAACGCTATTACATCATGCTCGTCAGCCGTGACGAAGATGGCATTCTGAACAAGGTGCCGGTCCCTTTGCACTACGCCTATATGTTTGTGGCCGCCGCGGTTATCGGGATGTTTACCATTACTGGGCTCGCTGGGTCGTACTCCCGGATGCTGATCAAAACGGCCCGGTTCAACCAGCTGCGACAGGACCACAATTCGCTTCAGAAGGACTATGCGCACCTTGAGAAGGCGTCGCATGAGAAGGACATTCAGGCAGCTTCGCTGGGTTCTCTGGCCAGCGAGGTTTCGGTTCTGTACGGTCTGACGGCGAGCAAGCTCACTTCGCCGATGAAGATCACGGACAAGCACCACGGAAAATCTTCGGGAGTGGCAGAAGCAATCGCTACGACTACTCTGACTGGCGGCTCTGATTCCGCGGATACGTCTGAGGCGGGATATTACAAGTCCATCGACGCCTTCTATTCGCTACGCAGTTCGGCGATGAGCGGCACGGCGACTCGGGCCATCTCGAGTCTCAATGGTCCAGGCTATGTCTCCACCGATCTGCTGGGCGCTGGCAGCCTGGAGGTTGCGTCGTATGTTCCGACGTTGTGGCCGATCATGGGACCGATCACGAGCAGTTTTGGCCAGCGCGAAGATCCGGTTCTGGGTAACGGTGAGGGCGAGTTTCACACTGGCATCGATATCGGCGCTCCGAACGGTGTTCCGATCCGTGCGACTGGTGACGGTATCGTCAAGCAGGCTGAGATGTCCAATGGCTATGGGCGTGAGGTTGTGATCGACCACGGGCATGGAGTTGAGACTGTCTACGGGCATATGTCCGGCTTCGCCTGCATCGCTGGGCAGACGGTGGTTCGCGGCCAGGTGATCGGCTACGTGGGTCACAGTGGGCGTACGACCGGCTCTCACCTGCACTACGAGGTTCGCATCAGGAATACGCCAGTGAATCCGCACAAATATCTGCGGGCGACGTTGGCGGACCTGGGTACGGAGTTGGCAAAAGGCCAGTAGTTCGAAGAGAAATCCAGACGGCAGCGCTGAGACAGGATCTCAACGCTGCCGTTTTTTTGCTTCGGAGTCTTTGGAAAGCCAGGAAGGCAGTCGGAGGTCCATTCCCGTAATGGGAGTTCCGTTTTGACTAATCCCGTTGTGCACCATTTGGGTAATACCCCCCCTCCATCGCCGCCGATATATTCACCATGAACACTGAAGTCCTGCAACAAATCGCGTCTGTCAGCCCTGGAAGGCAACACCTTATTCCAATCTGGCTTCACGAGAGAACGAGAAACACATGACGCAAACCTCAGCTGCTTTTCGGCGCAACTCACAGGGCCTCGACGGATCGATATCGTTGTCGGAGATTATTTCGGCGCTCTCTTATGCGCTGGACCTAACGGAAGGCGCGGTACACGGGCACGCACTCCGCAGTTGCCTGTTGGGTATGCGCATCGCCGAAGAGGTGAATCTACCCTCTGACCAGACCAGCAGCCTCTATTTTGCACTTCTGCTCAAAGACATCGGCGGCAGCCTTAGCGCCAGTCGCATGAGCCAGATCGTCGGTGGCAACAACGGAGCCGCCAAGGCAGTCGTGAACCTTGAAGGTTGGACGAAGCCTCACAGGCCGAGTCTTTCTACCCTGAAGCTGCTTTGGAGCAACGTCCTTCCTGACGCGGGTCGCGTGGTGAGGGTTGCGAGATCTTTCAAAAACGGAATTGCACAACATCTGAACAACTATGAGTTGATCGGCTCTCGTTACGATCGGGGAGCCAGCATCCTCAACGAACTCGGGATGGGGCCGATCGCAGCCGAGGCCGTCCGGAGCCTGGACGAACGGTGGGATGGAAGTGGTTATCCTGACAGCTTGAAGGGTGAACAGATCCCCCTGCTGTCACGCATCTGTGCTGTTGCGCAGCACCTTGATTTTGCCTCCGCCGAAGGTGGAATGCAGAGTGCGATTGAAACGCTTGAGGGACGCAGCGGGACCTGGTTCGATCCTCAACTCGTGCGCATTGCGCGTTCTTTGCATCGCCGCGGAACACTATGGAACAACTGCTCGCCCGCGGATGCTGAGCAGGAGACACGGCAAGCCGTTCTCGACCTGGACTCCGGCAAGCGCCATCAACTGGAATCGAGCCAGATCGATCGGATCTGCGAGGCCTTCGCAGATGTGGTCGATGCCAAATCGCATTTCACCTTTCGCCACTCTCAGGGAGTTGCAGATGCCGCTTTTGGTATCGCGCAGGCGATGGGACTCTCTGCGGACCGCGCGCAACTTGTTCGCCGAGCTGCGCTGTTGCATGACATCGGCAAGCTGGGCGTCCCGAATGCCATCCTGGACAAGAAAAGCCAGTTGAGTCCAACTGAGTGGAAGGCAGTCTACGAACATCCACGCATTACACGAAGCATCCTGGAACGGATTGCACCCTTCCGCGAGATGGCTGTGATTGCAGGAGAGCACCACGAAAAGCTGGATGGCTCGGGGTATCCAGACCATCTGAAGGCTAAAGATCTTTCCGTCGAGTCGCGCATCGTTGCTGTTGCGGATGTGTACGCAGCACTTTCAGAAGATCGGCCCTATCGTGCGGGCATCGAGCTTGATGAGACTCTGTCGATCATGTCGAAGCTGATTCCTGTGCAGCTTGATGGAGATTGCTACGAGGCGCTTGTCTCAGTGGTTTCGAGCAGGCGGGACGTTGCGTCAGCGACTTTACCGCAGGTTGCTAGTCCACAGCTTGGCTATGCGATTAAGAATTCGGGGTTCAAGAACGTTGCCTTTGAAAGTGCTCTCTGACACAACAGCTCAGATGGTCCTACAAAAAGAAAGAACGGCCGAATCTCTCGGCCGTTCTTTCTTTTTGCGGGAGCTATTTATTTTCCGGTGTAGCTGACGTGCCAGATTGTCTTTGAACCGTCGTCGGTGACAAAGAGGGAGCCGTCTTTGGCGACGGTGACACCGACGGGGCGGCCCCAGACTTTTCCGTCAGAGGTGACGAATCCTGTCAGGAAGTCCTCATACTCGCCGGTTGCGTGTCCAGCGTGCATGGGGATGCGGATGACCTCGTAGCCAGCACGGTGGGCGCGATTCCATGAGCCGTGCTCGGCTGCGAAACCGTCACCGTCATAGGTGGAAGGGAACTGGTTGCCAGTGTAGAAGGCCAGCTCGAGTGACGCGAAGTGCGGTTGCAGGATGACGTCCGGGGTGATGACCTTTCCCTTCAGTTCTGGGTGCGTACCTACGAGGCGCGGGTCCTGATGATTGCCCATGTAGTACCAGGGCCAGCCGTAGAAGCCATCTTCTTTCACACTGGTGATGTAGTCGGGGACGAGGTTGTCTCCGAGGCGGTCACGCTCGTTGGTGGAGCACCAGAGCTGGCCGGTTGTCGGGTTGATCGCCTCGCCGACGCAGTTGCGCAGGCCGCTAGCGAAGATCTTGACGAACTTGCCCTCGGGGGAAAACTCCAGCACGTCAGCGCGATGGAACTCGCCGGGGTGGGTGTCGGGATCGTCCACGTTCGAGGCTGAGCCCACGGAGATGAACATTCGCTTACCATCTTGAGAGAAGGCGACGTCGCGCGTCCAGTGACCGCCTCCGCGAAGCTGTGCATAGCCCGGCAGCACAGGCACGATCACTTCAGGCGCTGCGCTTGCCTTGAGGTCGCCCTCTTTATAGGCAAAGCGGACGACGCTGGTGGTGTTGGCTACATAGACCCACTTTGGGTGCTCTCCTAGCGGATAGAAGGCGATGCCGAAGGGATGATCGAGCCCGGACGCAAAGACCTCGGTAGCGGTTGCTTTGCCGTCAGCTCCGACACCGCGAAGTACTTTTACCTGACCGGCCTTGCTGTCGGCCAGAAAGAGATCGCCGTTCGGTGCGGTGCGAATCAGACGCGGCTCCGTGAAGCCCTGGGCGTACATCTGCACTTTGAATCCAGTAGGCGCGACGGGCCATGCTCCTTCGGGCCGTGGAACGACGCTGGGACCGTTGTCGACGGACTCATCAGGCTTCGGCTCGGGCAGGTCGGCAAGGGTTATCTTGCGGATGACGCCGGGGTGCTCCTGCGTGTAGTCGGTGAAGGCGGCTGGCCCGGTGATGACGGAGCCGGATTGTGCGAAGGCAG
>Ga0302314_10016737_pt1 | contig 12359 bp, 8 predicted proteins | sample III_Palsa_N2_3_FD_200533 | JGI IMG/M metagenome (GOLD analysis project Ga0302314, IMG submission 200533) | Peat permafrost microbial communities from Stordalen Mire near Abisko, Sweden - III_Palsa_N2_3 | ecosystem: Environmental > Terrestrial > Soil > Palsa > Peat permafrost | place: Sweden...
CGCCGAAAAGCGCGCCGACTGCGGGCCTGGCATAAATGGGGTGATGGCAGTGAGGAGACCTCGCATGACGTCGAACTTAAGCAGAGCACTTTGCGTCGTCGGACTGAGCGCGGCGTTGACCGCCGCCGCTGGGGGGCGCGCTTTCGCCCAAGGCGCCGAACGCCAGATCCTGTTGGGCGCCGTCGTCCCCAGCAGCGGGCCATTCGCGGAATGGGGCCGCGCCAATACCGTAACGCTTCAAATGCTGGAGCAGCAGATCAACGACGCCGGCGGGATCAATGGCGCGAAACTGCACATCTCGATCCTCGACGACGCCACCAAGCCCGCGCAAGCAACCAACGACCTGCGCAAGCTCGGCGGCGATGACAAAGTTCTCGCGGTTGCGGGACCCCTTACCAGCAGTGCGGCCGAGGTCGCGTTTCCCGTCGCCAACGAGATGAAGCTCGTCTCGACATCACAGGCTTCCTCAAAACCGGGAGTTGCCAAGCTCAACCGGCCCTGGGCCTTCCGCAATACGATCGATGAGGGCGTGCTCGGCCGCACGACCGTCCCCTACTACAAGAAAACCTTCAACATCAAATCGGTCGCGATCATCTTTGACGCCAAGGATGCGACCGCAGCAACCGTCGGCGGCAAGATCATGCCGGCGCTGATGAAGGAGAACGACATTGAGGTGTTGAACGCCGACAGTCCGCTATCGTTCAACACGGGCGACCTCGACGTCAGCGCACAGGTCACCAAGATGAAGGCGCTAAACCCGGACGGAGTGGTGGTCAGTGCGGACTACAGCCAGGCGGTCACCGTGATCCGCGAAATGAAACGGCAGGGCATGATGAAGCCAGTGGTCGGATCGACCCAGCTCATCTCGTCGGCGATCCTCAAAGCCGCTCCGGAAATCCCGGTCGTCGCGCCCGCCACGTTCTATGCGACGATGACAGGCGAGAAGCCGGAAAAATTCGTGAAAGACCTTCAGCCTCTGTTGCGCAAGACCAGCGGTCTGCCGCCGGAAATCGAGCCCAGCATGTATGATGCCAATATCTATGAGATCGTCAGCATCTATATCGACGCGATCAAAGCAACCGGCGTCACTGGCAAGCCGGAAGACCTGGAAGCCGATCGCACCAAGATTCGGGATCACATGGCCAAACTCGCGGGCTTCCCCGGGCTCGGTGGACCGATCGGATTCAACGACGACGGCGATGCCATCAAGGCGTTCTACATTCTGCAAGGCGAGAACGGCGCTTGGCAGTCGAAGGTTCGCGGCTGCAGCGCCGCACCCGGCCATCCCGGCTGTTGATGCCGTAACTTAAGGCGCGTCACGCTTCTTCATCAGCCAGAAGGCAAACCAGACCTTTGCTTCTCCAGCAGCTTGTCAACGGCATTACGCTCGGAGCGATCTATACGCTGATTGCTTTGTCGTTTTCGCTCGTGATGGGGATTCTGGGGGTTCTCAACCTGGCGATCGCCGAGCTTTTCATGCTCGGCGGCTATTTCGGTTTTGTCGCCATCACGGCGGGGTGGCCGCTGCCGATTGCGCTGCTGTTCGGGATGGCTGGCGCCGCTATCCTCGCCGGCGTGATCGAGAAGATCGGCTACCAGCCGTTCCGCAATACGACGGTGGTGACGCCGATGCTGAGCACGCTTGGTTTCTCGATCATTCTGCAGAACGTTGCCACCAATGTATGGGGCTCCGATCCGTTGCAACTGTCTGACGAGGTCCTCGGCGGGCGATTTATGATCGGCCCTATCGGCGTCAGCGCGATGCAGCTCACCTTGCTTGGTGCCACTGTCATTCTGGTCGCGCTGCTGGCTTTTGTCGTGCAGCGCACCCCCATCGGGCGCGCTTTGCGCGCCGTGGCCGAAAATCGTGACGTCGCTCGGCTTCTCGGTGTCTCGGCGGATCGCGTTACGCTATTGGCGTTCATGCTGTCGGGCGCACTGGCCGGCGCTGCCGGCGTATTGATCAGCCTGCATTACGGCGCGATCACCCCTTACATCGGCGTAGAGATCGGCCTCAAGGCCATTGCTGTCATGGTGGTGGGAGGCACCACCCGCATCTGGGGTGCATTGATCGCCGGGCCGCTGATCGGCGTGGTCGAGGTGATAACGATCGCCTATGGCGGATCGCAGATCCGCGACTTCGTCGTCTACGGTTTTATGATCCTCGTCCTGCTCTTGAGGCCACAGGGCATATTGGGCGGCGCCGCCGCCGACCGGGGGCAGCGGATATGATGTCGACCTATTATGCCGGCCTGCTGGCCGATGTCGGCATTCTGCTGCTTGGCGCGTTGAGCGTTTATATCATTCTGGCCACCGGCCAATTGTCGCTCGGCAATGCCGGCTTCATGGGGATCGGCGCCTATCTGAGCTCGTATCTGACGGTAGCCGTCGGCCTTCCCCTGACCTTGGCGCTGGTGATTGCCGCCGTCACCGCCGGCGCGATCGGCGTGATCGTCGGATTCCCGGCGTTGCGACTAAACGGAATATATCTGGCGATGGCGACGCTCGGTTTCGGCGAAATGGTGCGCAGCTTCTTCCTGAACCTCGGCGCGATGGGAGGCTCCGAAGGCTTTCACGGCATGCAGCACATCTCGAACGGCTACATCTGGTCATGGGCAAGCGCCATTCTCCTGCTCGTCATGGTTCTGGAACATTCGCAGGTCTGGCTTGAAATGCGTGCGGTCCGTGACGATGAAACCGCGGCAGGATTGGTCGGCCTCAACACCACCATTATCAAGGTCGGAGCGTTCGGCTTCGCCGCCGCGGTGGCCGCGGTGTCCGGCGGCCTGTTTGCGCATCATCATCTCTATATCGAACCCGGCAATTTCAGCTTCGAACGCTCGATCGACTTCGTGCTCGCCGTCATCCTCGGCGGCTCGACCGTCAGCTTGGGCGCCTTGGTTGGCGCGCTGCTCCTGGTCATGCTGCCCGAATATCTCCGCTTCCTCGCCGAATGGAGATTTGCAGCGTTCGGCGCATTGCTGATCGCGATGTTGCTGCTGCGCCGACAGGGTGTCCTCGATCGCTCCCTGTTCCGGGCGTTCGCCTTGCGGAGGCCCGCATGACTGAAGGGGAACGGCCGCTGCTGGCGTTGTCGGCGGTCACCAAGGTGTTCGGCGGCGTTCACGCACTCGACAACGTGTCGCTCAGTGTCCTGCCGAAACAGATTGCCGGCATCATCGGCCCCAACGGCGCCGGAAAGACCACGACCTTCAATATCATAACGGGCGCGTACCGCCCAAGCCGGGGCACCGTGATGCTTGGCGGTACCGACATCGGCAGCGAGCCATCGCACCGGATCGCGCGCGCGGGAATATCGCGGACATTCCAGAATATCCGCCTGTTCGCGGATTTGACCGTATGGGAGCATCTGCTGGTAGCCCAGCCGCATGGTGAATTTGCGCTGCGTCGCCTGTTGCCCGCGCGCTGGGCCAATCCGCAGGCGCTGCGGCGGGCCCAGGAAACACTGGAGTTCTTCGAACTTGAAGATGTGAGGGAACGGATTGCGGGCTCGCTGCCGTATGGCGTCCAGCGCCGGGTGGAGATGGCCCGCGCGATCACCGCCCGACCCAAATTGCTGCTGCTGGACGAGCCCGTCGCCGGAATGAACCATGACGAAGCCGACCATATCCGACGGCTGATGCTGAAACTGCGCGACGGCGGAGTTAGCATTCTGCTGATCGAACACGATATGGCGTTCGTGATGAACCTCTGCGACTATCTGTATGTGCTGGATTTCGGAGTAATGATCGCGCAGGGACCGCCGGATGAGATTCGCACCAATCCGGTGGTTCTGGACGCCTATCTCGGACACGCCGCCTGATGCTTCAGGTCCGCAATCTCCATGTCAGCTACGGCAGCATCGCGGCCGTTCGCGGCATCGACCTCGACATCGCCGCTGGTGAAATCGTTGCGCTGATCGGCGCTAACGGCGCCGGCAAGACAACGATCGCCTGCGCCATCGCCGGACTGCTGCCCTATCGAGGCGAAATCACCTACGCCGACCGGCTGCTAAAACCGAACAGCGCCGAACGCAATTTACGGCTAGGCATCGCACTGGTGCCGGAAGGCCGCGGTATTCTCGGCAGCATGACCGTCCAAGAAAACCTGCTGATGGGTATTTACACCCGCTCCGACCGGGCGCAAGCGGCCGACGATCTGGCCGAAGTCCAGCGCCGCTTTCCTATCCTGGCGACCAGAAAAAACACGATGGCAAACCTGCTCAGCGGCGGCGAGCAGCAGATGCTCGCCATCGCACGCGCATTATTGTCCAGACCGAAACTGCTGTTGCTCGACGAACCATCACTCGGCCTTGCGCCAAAAATGACGGATAGGGTCTTTGAAATGATTGCGCGGCTGCGCGATGAAGGGCTGACGGTTCTACTGGTAGAACAGAAGGCCAGGCAGGCTCTGAAGATCGCCGGCCGGGCCTATCTGATGGAGACGGGGCGAATTTTGACCTCAGGCCTCGCCAGCGATCTGGTCGGGGACCAGCTTCTGTCAAAAGCCTTTCTGGGCGGAGGGCCGCTGCCCGTCTGATACGGCGATCTGACATTTCAGCGCGGCTCAACCCGTCCGCCGGCCCTGTTGTTCGAGCCAGTCGCAGAACACGGTGATGAGCGGATCGGCGCCATGCGCTTCGGGAACATAGGCGAAGTAGCTGCGCGCCGGCAGACTAACCTCGGGAAACGGAGCGACGAGACGCCCGGCAGCCAGGTCATCTGCCACCAGAGCCGTCGGACCCATCGCCACGCCGAGACCGTCGATGGCGGCCTGAATGGTCAGATAGAAATGATCAAATGTCAGCGATGCCGCCGGCTCTGGCCCCACATAGCCCGCGGCCGCCAACCAGTCGTGCCACAACCTCGGCATCGTCGTGACATGCAGCAGCGTGTGCTGCGACAGTTCCGCAACATCCCGCAACCGCAGTTCCTCGACGAGCGACGGCTTGCAGACCGGCAGCCGCCGCTCCGACAGCAACAGGCGCGATGCAAAGCCGTGGAAGATGTCCGGCCCACCGCGGATCACGACGTCGAACGGTTCAGGCAAGGCGTCTATTGGATCGTTGGAGGTGGTCAACCGGACCTCGATATCGGGACGTTCCGCGCGAAACAATGTCAACCGCGGCAGCAGCCAGCGCAGGCTGAACGTCGCGAGCGCGTTGACGCGCAACACCGCGACAGGTGGCACACCCCCTCGCCCGCGGTGCAACTGCACGGCGGTCGCGATGCGATCGAGCGCCGGGCCGAACTCCGCCAGAAGGGCAACGCCGCTCGGCGTCAATACGACACGGCGGCTCAGTCGACGGAACAGCGCGGGCAAGCCCAGCCATTCCTCCAGCAAGCGAATCTGTTGACTGACCGCGCCGTGGGTGACGCCAAGTTCGACAGCCGCATCCTTGAAGCTGCCGTGACGGGCAGCCGCCTCGAAGGCGCGAACGGCATTCAACGGCGGCAGGTCGCGGCGGCGAAGGGGCATGATTGCAAGGTCTAATGAAATAGTTTTTCTAGCTTATTGATACAGCATTACTCGTTTGTGACAGATATGTGAAGCATGCATAATGCTAGAAGATCCCGAAAAATCGAGGATATACAACCGAGACCATATGGAGACCCGCCATTGTCTCAGCAACCTATTATAGAATTTCTGTCAGAAACGACCTCTGACCCAGATCGTCGCGGCGATGTCCAATGCGCGGCCATTGAAGCCGGATATCGCGCGTCATCGCCGATCGGCCTGCTGCTGCGGCTGGTGACCGTGATCATCCTGACGCTAGCTCTAATGCAGACATTTCTGGTGAAGACATTTCTGGTGAAGACATGGGCGAATTGACCGCCGAACGCGCCGGCACGGTCGTACCCGGTCGCGCTGATGCCACGCGCACACTTGTCGTCACCGGCGTCAACCACGCCCTCCACGACGGCTACACCGACCTGATCTATGTGCTGTTACCGATCTGGCAGGCCGAGTTCGCCCTGAGTTACGGCGTGCTGGCGTGTATGCGTGCGCTCTATGCCGGCGCCATGGCCGGGTTGCAGATCCCGGTCGGCAGGCTCGCGCTATCGATCAATGGACGTACGATCCTGGCACTCGGCACCGCGCTATCGGCCCTCGGTTATTTTTTCGCTGGATTCTCCGGCGGCGTGTTCGGGCTCGGCATTGCGCTCACTTTGTCCGGCGCCGGTTCGAGCACGCAACACCCGATCGCGTCCGCCGCCGTGGCACGGGCGTATGGCAGCGCTTCCCGAGCGCCGCTCGGCATCTACAATTTCAGCGGCGATCTGGGCAAGGCGGCTATTCCCGGCGCGATCTCGCTGCTGCTGCTCGTGATGTCCTGGCGGCATGCGTTGCAACTCGTGGCCGTCGCCGGCTTGCTGGTCGCGGCCGGCGTCATCCTGCTGATGCCGCCGGTCGGCGCGGCCGTCGCGCCAAAGCGTGCGGCTACCGAACCCGGTGCTGCCGGTCGCGGCGGTTTTTTCTGGCTGTTCTCGATCGGAGTGCTCGACACCGCGGTGCGAATGGGTTTGCTGACCTTTCTGCCGTTTCTGCTGCATGCGAAGGGAGCATCGGTTCCGATGAGCGGGCTCGCGCTGACGCTGGTCTTCATCGGGGGCGCCGCGGGCAAGTTCGTGTGCGGCTGGCTCGGCGAGCGGGTGGGCACGCTGCGAACCGTGCTGCTCACCGAAGGCGGCACGGCAGCCTGCATTCTCGCCGTGCTGGTTCTGCCGCTCGCACCCGCCATCGCACTGCTACCGTTGCTCGGCGTGATGTTGAACGGCACATCCTCGGTACTGTACGGAACGGTGCCCGAGCTCGCGGCGCCACATCGCACGGAACGCGCTTTCGCCTTGTTCTATACCGGCACGATCGGATCGGGCGCGATTTCACCGGTGCTCTACGGTATTCTCGGCGACGCGCTTGGTCCGACCATCGCCACCGCAGCAACCGCCCTCACCGCGCTTGCGATCATTCCGCTGGCGTTCGCGCTTGCACGACATCTCACATCAGATCCTGCCGAGCATGCAACGCGATGATGCCGCGACTGCGCGCGCGGCTAGCGCGCGCAGTCGCTAACCTCACTTCGGGCGCACGGCGTCCGCGGTACCCTGAATGAAGGCCTGGATTTTCACCACGTCCTCATCGGTCAGCTTACCGGTAAAGTCAGGCATGCCCATGTCCCTGAACGGCCCCTTGAACACGATGTCCTTGAGGTTGGTGATGTTCTCGGTCGTGGTGTAGCCGAGGTTCTTGACGTTACCGCCCTTGTCGACGCCGGGCACGCCATGGCAGGTCGCGCACGCCTCGACATAGATCGCGGTTCCATCCGGAACGTCCTTGGGATCGTATTTCACGCCGGAAAGCAGGCTGCCGATCTGGTATTTCGTGAATTCCGGCAACGGCTCCTTGCCGCCGATCGCGAAGGTATAGACCCTGCCCGATCCTTCCTTGTCGGATTCGCGGGCCGCAATACCGAACACGCCACCCCAGCCAACCGCGACGGAAACATATTGCGTGCCATCGATGATGTAGGTCGAGGCCGCGGCGACCACGCCGGTACCGGTCGGCGTCTCCCAGAGCTTCTCGCCTGTGGTGGCGTTGTAGGCGATGAAACGCGCATCGGCGGTTCCCTGGAACACCAGGTTGCCGGCCGTAGTCAACGTACCGCCATTCCACGGCCCGACATATTCGGTGTGCCAGGCTTCCTTCTGCTTCACCGGGTCCCAAGCGATCAGCCGCCCGAACGGCAGGTTCTTCGGCGGCGTCGCGTTCAGTGTAAAGCCGACATTCCAGCCCGTCGTGCTGCCGTATTTGAACGGCGCGTTGGCATTCTGGGACAGCGTCTTCTCGCCGGTCATGTTCAGCGGCACGCCTTGCGCCGGCAAATACACCAGGCCGGTCTGCGGATTGTAGGACATCGGCTGCCAGTTATGAGCACCGAATGGTCCTGGAATTGCGTCGAACGATTTGTCCGGCGAGCGCGATTCCGCAACTTCGATCGGCCGACCGTTCGCGTCGTAACCGGTAGCCCAGTTCACATCGACGAAATTCTTCGCCGAGATAAACTTGCCGTCGGTGCGGTCGATGACGAAGAAGAACCCGTTCTTCGGCGCGTGCAGGATGACCTTCCGCGGCTTCCCGTCGATTGTGATGTCGGCGAGGATCATCGGCTGGGTCGAGGTGTAGTCCCAATTGTCACCGGGCGTCTCCTGATAATGCCATGCGTATTTTCCGGTGTCGGCATTCAGCGCCACCAGCGACGCGAGATAGAGATTGTCACCACCGGCAGGGCTGCGCAGATTGCGATTCCAGGGCGCGCCATTGCCGGTGCCGATGTAGATCAAATTGAGGTCGGGATCGTAGGTGATGGAATCCCACGGCGTGCCACCGCCGCCATTGATCCACCATTTGCCGGCGGGATCCCAGGTCTTGGCCGCCGCGGCCATCGATTCGTCTTCAAACGGCTTGCTCGGATCGCCGGGCACCACGAACCAGCGCCACGCTTGGGCCCCGGTTTCGGCATCATACGCCGTAAGGTAGCCGCGGGCGCCATATTCGGCACCGCCATTGCCGATCAGAACCTTGCCTTTGACCACCCGTGGCGCGCCGGTGATGGTGTAGGAATGCGAATGATCGATGACGGTGTCTTTTTCCCAGACCTTCTTGCCGGTCACCGCGTCGATCGCGATCAGCCGTCCGTCATAGGCGCCGACAAAGACCTTGCCTTTGTAAAGCGCGACGCCACGGTTGACGACGTCGCAACAGCCCTTGTAGCCGAGCGAACGATCGACGCCGGGGTCGTAGGTCCATATCCGCTTTCCCGTCCGCGCATCGATCGCGTGCACCACGCTCCAGGACGCCGATTCGTACATGATGCCGTCGACCACCAGCGGCGTCGCCTCGACCCCGCGGACGGATTCGAGATTGTAGGTCCACTTCAATCCGAGATTCTTGACGTTATCCGTGTTGATCTGATTGAGCTTCGAAAAGCGCGTCTCGGCGTAGTCGAGACCGATGGTCGGCCAATTCGCGGTCTTCGCCGCATTGGCCTCGATCGCCTTGCTGTCGATAGCCGACGTCACCGCCTTGATATGCTGTGGCGATCCTTTGGCATCCTCCGCCCGCACCCCGGTGCTGAGCGCGAACGAACACAGCCCGATCGCGACGGATGCCCGCGCCAAAGCGCGTAGATGGCCAAAACCACGGGCGCCGATGAAATATCGGCAAGCAGAATCTATCTGTCCAGAACAGTCTCTCATGCGTCCCTCCAAACGGCCTCTAACGGGCCTGCAGGTGACGAGATCGGTCTGCGCACAAAGCAGAGAGCGCACGCTAACTGACGAGCGCAATTATGTTTTCGAACACGCCGAACTATCACCCGACGCAAAGTGTATCGGCTATCGCCTCCTCTTCAACTTCCGAAAGACTGCCAACGTTCGGGAAAAAATTCATCAGAACACTTCCAATTTTTCCCGATGCACGCAAGGATCCAACACCCCGGTCTCCCACGCCTAACCTACGCGGGAAGCCTGGCTTGCATGAACCGCCACCACCGGCTCGCTGTTCTTGCGCCGGAACTTGCGCACCACCGTGTAAAAGGCCGGCGTGAACAGCAGACCGAAACCGGTCACGCCGAGCATGCCGGAAAACACCGCGGTACCGAGTGATTGCCGCATCTCGGAGCCGGCGCCTGTTGCCACGACCAGCGGGGCAACGCCGAGAATAAACGCCAGCGAGGTCATCAGAATGGGCCGCAGCCGCGTGCGTGCCGCGCTGACCGCCGCTTCGCCGGGGCTGAGGCCGCCTTCTTCCGCCTGTCGCGCGAACTCCACGATCAAGATCGCGTTCTTGGCCGCCAGACCCACCAGCACCACAAAGCCGATTTGCGCCAGCACATCGATCGACATGCTTCTCGCCAGCAGGCCGGTCACCGATGCCAACAGGCACATCGGCACGATCATCACCACCGCGAGCGGCAGTTTCCAGCTCTCATATTGTGCGGCAAGCACCAGGAAGACGAACAGGGCTGCCGCGCCGAACACCAGCAATGAAGACGTTCCCGGCTGTTGCTGCTGGTAGGCCAGTTCGGTCCACTCGAAACCAATACCGGGCGGCAGAACCTCGTGGGCGAGTTCCTCCATCCGGTGCAGCGCGGTGCCTGTCGCAACGCCAGGCGCGGCGACGCCCATGATCTCCGCGGCAGGAAACAGATCATATCGCGGCACCCGATACGGCGCATTTTCGTTCTTGAGGCGCGCGACCGTGCCGATCGGCACCATCTCTCCGGAGGTGTTGCGTGCCTTGAGCCGGGCGATGTCCTGCGGATCGCGCCGATAGCTGCCGTCAGCCTGTGCAATCACCTGGTACGTTCGACCAAGATAATTGAAGTCGTTGACGTATTGAGAGCCGAGATAAACCTGCAGCGTCGAGAACACGTCGGTTGGCGTCAGCCCGACCTTCTCGGCCTTTTCCCGATCGATATCCGCGTACACCGACGGCGCGCGGGTACCGAACAGCGTGAAGACGCCCGCGAAACTCGGATCCTTGTTGGCGGCGGCAACCATCTTCTGGGCGGCCTTTGCCAGCGCGTCGGAGCCGAGCCCGGCACGGTCCTGCAGCATCATCTTGAATCCGCCGGCACTGCCCAGCCCCTGTACCGGCGGCGGCGGGATGGTCAGCACATAGGCGTCCTGGATCACCGACAGGCGTTTGCGCAGGTCCGCGAGCACGGTCGCCGCCGTCACGCCGTCGATGTGATGGCTGTACAGCGACGGCAATCCGGAAAAGATCGTGCCCGAGTTGGACGCGACGGTGAAAGTCGTGGCATCGAGCCCCGCGAAGGGAGCGACGTGCTCGACCCCTTGCGTCGTCATGATGATCTCGACCGCTTTCTTCACCACCGCTTCAGTCCGGTCCAATGTCGCACCCGGCGGCAACTGCACCACGGAAATCAGATAGCCCTGATCCTGTTCTGGAATGAAGCCGGTAGGCGCGCGGGCAAACTGAACGCCAGCGACGCCGATCAACAGCGCGTAGGCCAGCAGGACCAGACCGGTAAACTGCACAAACCGCCGCGTCACGCGGCCGTAGCTGTCCGATAGCCATTCGAAGCCGAGATTGAAGCGGCTGAACGCCGCTTGTACCAAACGAACGATGATCGAAGATTGCACCTTGTGACCGGGCTCATGCGCCCTGAACAGGACCGCGCAGAGGGCGGGACTGAGCGTCAGCGAGACGAAGCACGAGATCAATGTCGACGCGGCGATCGTGACCGCGAACTGGCGGAAGAACAGCCCGGTGATGCCGGAGAGGAACGCAGACGGCACGAACACCGCGCACAGCGTCAGTGCAATCGAGATCAGCGCGCCGCCGACCTCGTCCATGGTGGTATGCGCGGCCTTTGCCGGCGTCATGCCGCGCTCCAGATTGCGCTCGACGTTTTCCACAACGACGATGGCGTCATCGACCACGATGCCCACCGCCAGCACCAGTCCGAACAAAGACAAATTGTTCAGCGAGATGCCGACCGCCCAGAGCACCGTGAAGGTGCCGACCAGCGATACCGGTATCGCGATCACGGGGATGATCGCGGCCCGCCAGCTCTGCAGAAACAGGAACACGACTCCGACCACCAGCAGGATCGCGATGAAGATGGTCTTGATGACTTCATCAACGGATTTGCCGACGAAGATCGTCGGATCGTAGATCACCTTGTAGGCGACGCCGGGCGGAAACTGCTTGGCGAGCGGCTCCATGCTGGACAGCACCTCCTTCTCCACCTCGAGCGAGTTGGCGCCGGGCTGGGCGAAGATCAGCAACGGAATGCCCGGCCCGCGGTCCATGTATGCGGTAGAGCCATAATCGGCCGCGCCGACTTCGACGCGTCCGACATCGCGCAGGCGCGTGACGCGGCCTTGCGGATCAGATTTGAGCACGATCTCGGCGAACTGTTCGGGTGTCGCCAGCCGTCCGAGCGCTTCGACGTTGATCTGATAGGCTTGAGCCGAAGCGACAGGCGGTTGGTTCAGGATTCCCGCGGAAACCTGCAGGTTCTGCGCGCGAAGCGCTGCCAATACTTCGGCGGCGTTCAGATCGTGGGCCGCGACCTTGTCCGGATCGAGCCAGATACGCATGGCGTATTCGCGCGCACCCTGGAACTGGACGTCCCCGACGCCAGGCAATCGCGCAAGGACATCCTTGACGTGCAACGTCGCATAGTTCGACAGATACAGCGTGTCCCGCGAGCTATCCGGCGAATAGAGGTGAACCGCCAACAGAATATTGGGTGTCGACTTCCTGACCTGGACGCCGAGGCGCTGGACGTCGTCCGGCAGTCGCGGCAGCGCATCCTGCACCCGGTT
>Ga0302314_10016738_pt1 | contig 12359 bp, 9 predicted proteins | sample III_Palsa_N2_3_FD_200533 | JGI IMG/M metagenome (GOLD analysis project Ga0302314, IMG submission 200533) | Peat permafrost microbial communities from Stordalen Mire near Abisko, Sweden - III_Palsa_N2_3 | ecosystem: Environmental > Terrestrial > Soil > Palsa > Peat permafrost | place: Sweden...
AGCTTCGCGACATCGTCGAAGTGAAGTCCAGTGGTCGGCTCGTCGAACAAGAACAGCGAGCCGCGCGTGGAGACTTTCTTCCTGGACGCCCCTTGTACGGCATTGTCCGCCAAATGACCTGCGAGCTTCAGCCGCTGCGCTTCTCCGCCGGAGAGAGTGGGAACCGGCTGGCCGAGGCGCAAATAGTCGAGTCCGACTTCCGCGAGGGGCGCCAAACGCAGGCAAACTTCAGTGTCGGCGTGAAATACCCGGAGCGCCTCGGAGACCGTTAAATCGAGAACATCGGCGATGCTCAACGGAGCGAAGCCTCCGCGGCTCAGCTTGCATTCGAGAATCTCCGGTCGGTAGCGCCTTCCGTTGCAATCCGGACAGCGCAGATACACGTCCGATAGAAATTGCATCTCGACGTGCTCGAATCCGTTGCCGCCGCATCCGGGGCAGCGTCCGTTGCCCGAATTGAAGCTGAAGGTGCCCGCCGTGTATTTGCGCTCGCGCGCCTGCGGCAGCCGGGCGAAGAGCTTCCGAATCGCATCGAACGCGCCGACGTAGCTCGCGGGATTCGAGCGCGTCGTGCGGCCGATGCTGGTCTGATCCACCATGACGACGCCGTCGATCTCGCGCGCTCCGCGGACCGTGCGGTGACGGCCGGGGTTGTCGGTCGGCTTGCCGTGCGCCCGCCTGAGGGCCGGATAGAGCACATCGTGCACCAGGGTGGATTTGCCCGAGCCGCTGACGCCGGTCACGCAGACCAGGCGGTTGAGCGGGATCTCGACATCGATGCCCTTGAGGTTGTGTTCGGCGGCGCCCTCGATGCGCACGCGGCCACGGCTCGGCGCCTGATCGCCGGCCGGTGGAATCTGCACCCGCCGGCGCCCGAGCAGATAGTCGGCGGTGAGCGAGCCGCGCGCCTGCGCGAGCGCTGCGAAGCGGCCTTCGAACACGATCTCTCCACCGTGCTCGCCGGGACCCGGCCCGATATCGATCAGGCGGTCGGCAGCCTGCATGACCTTCGGGTCGTGCTCGACCACGATGAGCGTATTGCCGGCATCGCGCAACCGCTCCATCACCCCGATGATGCGCCCCACGTCCCGCGCGTGCAGTCCGATGGACGGCTCGTCCAGAACGAACAAGGTGTTGACCAGCGAAGTGCCGAGTGCCGTGGTGAGATTTATCCGCTGCACCTCGCCGCCCGACAAGGTGCGCGATTGCCGGTCGAGGTTGAGATAGCCGAGGCCCACGTCGGCCAAATACTTGAGGCGCGTGCGCACTTCGGTGAGCAAGAGGTCCGCGGCCTCATCGAGCGGCGCGGGCAGTGCGAGCCGGGCGAAGAAATTGCGGGTCTCGTCGATGGGCTTGAGCATGAGCTCGCGGATGTTGAGGCCGGGCTCGCCGAGACGCCATAGCAAGGCATCGGGCTTCAATCGGGCGCCCGCGCACGCCCCGCATTCGGTGTAGGAGCGGTAGCGCGAGAGCAGCACGCGGATGTGCATCTTGTACGCCCTGGTCTCGAGCCAGGCGAAGAAGCGCTTGACGCCATACCAGATGTTCTTCTTCCATTCGCCTTCGCCCTCGATCACCCAGCGGCGCTGCGCGTCGCTGAGGTCGGCCCACGGCACGTCCACAGGAACGCCGCGCTTGCGCGCGAACTTGATCAGATCCGTCTGACATTCCTCGTACGAGGCGGTCTGCCAGGGCTTGATCACGCCGTCGCGCAGCGAAAGCGTCGCGTCGGGGATCACGAGGCCGTAATCGACGCCGATGGTGCGGCCGAAGCCGCGGCAGGTGTCGCACGCCCCGATGGGGGAGTTGAAGCTGAAGGTGCTCGGGGAAACTTCCTTGTAATGGACATCGCAATCCGGGCAATGCAGCGCCGTGGAGAACCGCCACGGCGGCCGCGTCGAACCGTCGTCCTCTTGCGGATAGACGTCGAGCCGTCCCTGTCCCACCTTGAGCGCCGATTCGATTGCATCGCCGGCGCGGGCCGGCTCCACGGCCGACCAGCGGAAGCGGTCCTGGATGACCTGCATCGCGTCCGCGCGCTCCTCGTGAATGCGCGTGTATCCCTGGCCCGCGAGCAGCGCCTTGATTTCCTTCGCGCCGAAGCTCTTCGGGATTGGAACCGGAAAGGTGAGGAGCAGGCGCGGATCGCCTGCGGCGGCTGCGCGTTCCTCGAGCATGGCGCGGATGCCGTCGACGCTATCGCGCCGCACCGGCTGCCCGCATCCTCGACAGTGCAGCACCGCCGCGCGCGCGAACAAGAGCTTCAGGTGGTCGTTGAGCTCGGTCATCGTGCCCACCGTCGAGCGGGACGTGCGTACCGGATTCGTCTGATCGATGGCGATCGCAGGCGGAATCCCCTCGATGGCATCGACCGCCGGCCGGTCCATCCGGTCCAGGAATTGCCGGGCGTAGGGCGAGAAGGTTTCCACGTAGCGGCGCTGCCCTTCCGCGTACAGGGTGTCGAACACGAGCGAGGACTTGCCCGACCCGCTCACGCCCGTGACCACGATCAGCTCGTTGACGGGAATATCGAGGTCGAGATTCTTGAGGTTGTTCTGACGCGCGCCGCGAATGCGAATCGCATCCGCGCGTGACGGATCTAGAGGCGGCATGGACCTTTCAGTGTACGGGAAGCCACCCGGCCCGATGAGAGGGCCGAAACGGCTCGGAGGTGGAACTGGCCACATTATATACCGGCCTTTTGCGAGGGGACACCCACCGCGCGGCCGCCTGGCGGCACCCACCGCGGGCCCGGCGGCCGGCGCCGGTTGCCAGGCGGCAGCCGGTCGCTGAACATACGGGCCTCCTATGCATACCGAGTTCCAAATTCCTGCCGGCGTCATCGAGGGATTCTTCGGAAGGCCCTGGGGCTGGCCTGCGCGGTTCGGTGCCGTCGAGTTTCTGCGCGAGTATGACTTTGGCTTCTATATCTACGCGCCGAAGGGCGATCCGTATCTGCGGCGCAAATGGCGCGAGCCCATGCCTGCGGACACGCTCGAGCATCTCGCTGTGCTCGGCTCGCGCTGCCGGGAGTGCGGCATCGACTTCGGCATTGGGCTTACCCCCTTCGAAATTTACCTGCGCTACGATGCTGCCGCTCGCGAGCGCTTGCGCGCCAAGGTGCTCGAGCTCAACGAGACGGGCGCCGACACACTCGCCATCCTGTTCGACGACATGCGCGGCGACGTTCCGGGAATTGCCGAGCTGCAGGCGCAGGTGATTGCCGAGATCTGCGGCTGGAGCAGCGCCCGGCGCTTCATGGTTTGCCCGACCTATTACTCCTACGATGCCCGCCTCACGCGCGAGTTCGGCGCTCCTCCCAAGGCCTATCTCGAGGATCTCGGCCGGCTGCTCGATCCACGCATCGATTGCTTCTGGACGGGGGAGAAAATAATTTCGGACGGATACTCGGCGCAGCATTTGATTGACGTCGCCGCGGATCTCAAGCGCAAGCCGTTCATCTGGGACAACCACATCGCCAACGATGCGAAGACGCGCACCAACCATGTCTATCTCGATCCAAGCCCGTGGAGCTTGGCGGTCGATGCGGCGGTGGGCCTTGCGATCAATCCCATGAACCAGCCGCATCTGTCGCGTATCGCGCTCCTTGGATACCGGCACCTGCTGACGGTGGGTCCGGAGCTTCGGAGCGCGCTGCCCGGCATCTATCGGGAGCTGGCCGGTCCGCGGCTCGCAGAGCTGTTGAGCGAGGATCTCGAACTCTTGCAGAACGAGGGCTTGAGCCGGCTCGACGAGGCCACGCGGCGGCGCCTGCTCGAGCGATACGAGAGCGAGACCGGGAACGCCTATGCGGAGGAGGTCGCGGCATTTTTGCGCGGCGAGTATGTGTTTGACCCGCAGTGTTTGACGAGCTGATGCAGTGGCGGTGCCTCGAGCGCTCGGCGCTCGAGGTCTTGCTCACTTTCCTGAAGCTCGGCGTAACCTCCTTCGGAGGTCCCATCGCGCATATCGGGTATTTCCGCGAGGAACTCGTGGTCCGCCGCCGCTGGATCGATGACCCGACGTTTACTGATCTGGTGGCACTGTGCCAGTTCCTCCCAGGCCCTGCCAGCAGCCAGGTCGGGTTCTCGCTGGGATTGATGCGCGCGGGGTACTGGGGCGGTTTGGCAGCTTGGGCGGGATTTACGCTCCCCTCGGCCGTCTTGATGACGGGATTTGCCTACGGAGCCGGGGAGTTCGGGGGCGCGATGGGCCAAGGAGTGATCCACGGGCTGAAGCTCGTGGCCCTCGCCGTCGTCGCGCAGGCGGTCTGCGGAATGGCGCGCACCTTGCGCCCCTACTGGCGGTGCGTTTCCATCGCTTGTGTTGCGGCACTCGTGATTCTCTCGATCCCATTGCCCACCATTCAAATCGGCACGATTGTGATGGGCGGCCTCGCAGGATTCTGGCTCTGCCGTGCCCCGATACCCGCTGCGACGGGAACCTTGGGAACCGCCGTTTCGCGCCGAGTCGCCACCGCGGCGCTCGCGATATTCTGTCTCCTGCTCATCGCACTGCCCGCGATCGCTCGAGTGTCTCACGGGGTTGCGCTCTTCGATGCGTTCTATCGCTCGGGCGCATTGGTCTTTGGAGGAGGCCACGTCGTGTTGCCGTTGTTGAGCAAGGCTTTCGTGACGCCCGGGTGCGTGAGTGAAGATGCCTTTCTCGCCGGCTACGGTGCAGCGCAAGCGGTGCCTGGACCGCTCTTCACATTTGCAGCTTATCTCGGCGCCGTGGTCAGCCCGGGGCCGCATGGCATGGTGGGCGCAGCCCTGGGGCTCATCGGGATCTTTCTGCCCGGGATACTGATTCTGCTGGGCGCACTGCCATTTTGGGATGCGTCGCGGCAGCGCGCCGGCCCGCAGGCCATCATGCGGGGAATCAATGCAGCCGTCGTCGGCTTGCTCGGGGCAGCACTCTACGATCCCCTGTGGATGAGCTCGGTGAAGTCGGTGGGAGATTTCGCCGTCGCGCTGGTCGGATTCGTTTTGTTGACGGCGTGGAGAATACCGCCCCTGATCGTCGTCATCCTGGGTGCGTGCGCCGGGGTCCTCGTGAGTTGACTGACTCCGCTATTCGAGGGGTCGGCCGCAGGGGCGCGCAAACAGACCAACTTTGCATCACAGAGTATAGTGGATATACTCGGCTTGCGACGTGATACCAGTCGGGCTTTGGGACGTCCAATAACGAATGAATTCCATGCTAGAGGCCGCGCGGTGCCTCGCGCGCTACCTTCGGTACGGCGCGACGTTCAAGGGCACGAGGATGAAGTGGGCGCTGTTGGGATGGGTTGTCGTCGGGATCTTCCCGAGCATCGGCCGTACCGCGGACTCTCTCCTCGGTACGACGCCGCCCAGAGCCGCGGAACGGTGCAGTTCCAGCCGGTGAAGGGCGGTTGGATGGTGTCCTATTCGGTTCGCACACACTGAGCGTTGCTTAAAAAGCACGAGTCCGCGCATCCGCCCCACCAGATGAATAGCGTCGCGAGAGCGCAACGACCGCGCTTCCGCTTGACATCCAACCACTTTGCATTGCAAAGTACATGCAGCTCTGCATTGCAAAGTAATTGGACGGCAGGCATGCGACGCAAGCTTTTGCATCTAGGATTCTGTCTCTGCCTGCTGTGGGCGTTCCTGGTCCAGGCGGGCGCTGCGCTCGATCCGAATGAGTTCCAAGGCCGGGTGATTTATCTGGACTTCTGGGCCTCCTGGTGCGGGCCCTGCAGGCAGTCCTTTCCCTGGATGGAGATACTGAAAGACAGTTACGGCCCACAGGGTCTCGAGATCGTAGCCGTCAATTTGGACAGGGACCGCGCCGATGCGGACAAATTCCTGCATCAATTTCACCCGACGTTCGATCTGCGCTTTGATCCTAAAGGAGAGCTCGCCGAGCGCTACAAAGTGCAAGGCATGCCCTCGAGCGTGCTGATCGACCGCCACGGCGTGACACGCTTTACGCACGTCGGCTTTCGACCGATCGATGCTCGCGTCTATGAAGCGCAAGTACGACAGCTGTTGGCGGAAAAGTAACAGTTGTGCGGAAGGGGGAAACCATGATGGGTCGCTTCAGCCTTGCATTGGCAATGCTCGCCCTGGCAGCCGTCGCCGGGTGTAGCTCTCTGGGGGTGAAGCCTTGGCAGCGCGACGTGCTCGCGCGCGAGGACATGCAACTCGACTCGGATCCCCTCGATGCGGCTATTGACGATCATCTGTATTTCAGCAAAGAAGCCTCCTCGGGCGGCCGCTCGTTTGCGGGCGGGGGCTGCGGATGCAACTGAAGCCGAGGGTACCGCTCACCCAGCAAGCGCCGGCGCGCCGACGCCTGATGGCGGCGAGCTGCGCGCTCTTAAGCGCCGGCGCAGCGCGTAGCGAACAAACCGCACCTGTCGACAGTGGATTGCTCGAGGACTGGTCGGTCGACTCGGCGCTTGCCTATTACCACGAGGAAGGCCGAATACAAGCAATCGAGCCCGTGGTCGATGTGGCCAAGGTATTTGCGGACGGACAGGCGCTCAATTTCAACGTGACCTTCGACGCACTCTCAGGTGCAAGTCCCAATGGCGCGCTACCAAGTCGCAACCCGCAGACTTTTTCGTCGCCCTCTGGAAAGCTGAAACACCAATACACGACGGCTCCCGGACAACTCCCCGTGGATCCCGATTACGAGGATGACCGGATCGCCGTCAGCGGCAACTGGACGGTGCCATTCACCCGTCTGGATCAAGTGACGGTCGGGGCCAAGTTGTCCGCGGAGGATGATTTCTTCTCCGTCACGGTGAACGCTTCGATCGCCCACGATTTCAATGAAAAGAACACCACGCTTTCGTTCGGAATAGACAACGAGTATGACTCGATTCACCCGATCGGCGGCGCGCCGGTGCCCGGCAGCGATTACGCGCCCGCCGAGAAGCAAACGGGCGGCAAGACCAAGGACGGGACCGGATTGCTGCTCGGCGTGACGCAGGTGATGACCCGAAACTGGCTTTCCGAATTCAATGTCTCGGTCGATCGATTCACAGGATACTTGAACGATCCGTATAAATTCATCTCGATCATCAACGGCGCGGGCGGCACCACCGGATATGAGTACGAGAGCCGGCCCGATCAGCGCACACGCAAAAGCGCCTATTGGGAGAATCGCGTCGCCTGGAGTTCCCGGATTTCCACGGCCTCGTCGCTGCGCTATATGACCGATGACTGGGGAGTGCGATCGGATACCGCGCAGCTTCATCTGCGCTGGTCGCTGTCGAATCGCGATCGATACATCGAGCCTACCGTTCGCTGGTATCGTCAGGCGGCGGCGGATTTTTTCACCCCCTTCGTCCTGACCACTCAGAAGCCGACTGACGAGTCGTCTGATTCGCGCCTGGCCGCGTTTCACGCCATGACTTACGGCGTGAAATACGCCCAAAAGCTTCCCGGCCTGGGCAGCCGCCCAGAATCAGAAGTCAGCATCCGCGCGGAGTACTATCAGCAGACATTGGATGTACGCACGGCCGTACCGCAGGCTCTGCAAGGGCTCGATCTGTATCCGGGTGTAAAGGCGGTCCTCGTTCAGATCGGGTGGCGGTTCTAGAAGCGACTACGGCAGCGCTGATCATTGCGACGGAAGGGGTCCTCGAGTGCCAGGTGAGAGTTTGATCGTCGAGGCACGCGGCTCTGATCTCCTGGCGGTCAAGTTCACTGCGATGGCAGGTCCTTGCGAGGTGCTGATGCCTTCGATGAGCCCCCCCGCGGCGCTTGCGTTCGGTGCAGTTGCGGCGCAGGAGGCGTGGCGCATCGAGAAAAAGTTCAGTCGCTACCGGGATGACAGCGTCACGGCATGGATTCATCGTAATCGAGGCACTCCCATCCAAGTGGACGAGGAAACCGCCGCGCTGATGGATTTTGCGAGCCAATGCTTCGAATTAAGTGAAGGGCTTTTCGACATCACTTCCGGTGTGCTCGGCCGTGTCTGGAGATTCGATGGCTCGGATCGAATCCCCGAGGCCGCGGCGGTCGATGAGCTGTTGCCTCTGATCGGCTTCGGGAAGCTCGAGTGGAACTCGCCTCGGCTGTTGCTGCCCGAGGCGATGGAATTGGATTTCGGCGGCATCGGCAAAGAGTATGCGGTGGACCGTGCCTACGAGCTCCTCGCGGCGCGCAGCTCAATTTCGTTTCTCGTCAATTTCGGCGGCGATTTGCGTGCCAATCGCCCACCTGCGCAGGGTCCGTGGCAGGTGGGCATCGAGCGGCCGGATACCGAAAAGGAGCCCAGCCTGCTGCTCGATCTTGAACGTGGCGCGCTTGCTACGAGCGGCGACTCGCGTCGCTACCTGTTGAGGGATGGTGTTCGGTACGGGCACATCTTACATCCGGGTACCGGATGGCCGGTGCTCGGCGCGCCCCGCTCGGTGACCGTGGCGGCAAGCAGCTGCACGGAGGCCGGGTTGCTCTCTACCATCGCGTTGTTGCGTGGCAGCGGTGCTCAGGCATTCTTGGACGAACAAGGCGTTCGCTACTGGATATTGCAATGACCTCGACTGTTCGCGCGATGGCGGAACTGCGTCTGATCTTCTTCGGTAGCGCACGGGTCGCACGGTGCCCTGAATATCGGGACGAAGAGGGCAGATTGAAGTATTGACGGGGTCGGCGGGGGTGGGGGATATATAGCTGTAAGAAAAACTGCTCAACACCCAAGCGATAATATCTACGTCAGGCTCCCGGGTGCCCGAACGATGGGGGACGATGCGTCAGGTCTTGTGCCCGATGTCCTCGGCACGCCGTGTGAAGTTAAGCTCGAACACCGTGTCTTTGCCGGCCTCGGTCTTGGTCCACTGCTCGGAGAAATGATCGCGATCGACGAGGGTCATGGACATGCGCCGCATATGCGGTGCCTTGGGATCGTGCAAGTTAGTCGATCCGACCAAAACGAACTCGAGCCGGCCCGCAGTTCCGTGGGGCGGCGCGGACTCGAGCCGTACTTGGTGTCCATCGGGGGTCATGGCGCAGTAATGCGTGATCAGGACCCGGTCACCATCGCGGGTGTAGATGGATGCCTCGTTGTCGGCCGCCGTACCGATGGTCTCCTCGATCGCCCTGCCGTTCGAGATCAATCGGACGGTATCGTGCATCTTCCCATAGCCCGGAAGATCCGCTTCCCAGTCGCCGGCGAGTCCCTCGAGCTGTGCAAAAGCGTCCGCGGGAGCCGCCGGACGCGCGGCACTGGTCGAGGTGGGCGGGGCGGCACCAGGTGTGGTCGGCTGTGCGGCACGGGTCGAGACCGGCTGTGCGGCACCGATCGAGGCAACGGCGAGGGAGAGGAGCGCGGCTCGCATGCGGCCATCCTAGCATCCGAACGCGGATGTGACGCTAGCGGCCCGCTGGGAGCGCGCGGCCCTGAATTCGGACTACCGGAGCGGGAATCGCCTTCCGCAAGCTGGGGGTAGGAGGGCTTTCGCTTCGGAGGGCAGGGGGTGGAATGGCTTCCGCTTCCGAGGGGCGGAGCATAAACTCCGGCGCATGAGCTTTTCTCTCTACACCGCCGTCATACCCTCGTACCTGCAGATACTGGATGGCCTGTCCGGCTTGATCCACAAGGCCGAGTCCTTTTGCTCCGAGACGGGAATCGCGCCCGAGCAGATCATCGAAGCTCGGCTGGCCGAGGACATGCAGCCTTTTGCCTATCAAGTGAAATCGGCCGGCGTGCATTCCCTGGGTGCCATCGAAGGCGTGCGCCGGGGGGTCTTCTCGCCCGATACGACGAAGCCGCCGCAGAGCTTCGCGGCTCTGAAGACGCGCATCGCAGAAATGCATGCGGGCCTTTCTGCCATCGCGCCCGCCGAGGTGGACGGCTTCATCGGACGCGACATGCGCTTCTCTTTCGGGGAGCGGCACATCGATTATCGAGCGGAGGAGTTTCTTCTGTCCGTCTCGCAGCCGAACTTCTACTTTCACGCGACGACGGCCTACGACATCATGCGGTGGAAGGGAGTCCAGATCGGCAAGCGGGATTTCCTCGGGCGCACGCGCCATCTGCGAGAGCCGCAATAGAGACGCGGCAGGGACGAACGAGCCGGCGCGGGCTTGGATATGCGGGACTTTGGATGCGCGGGACTTTATGCGAGCCGCGCGGCGCGTCGTTCAGGCCGAGGACTCCTGCAAACCGACGGCCTCGATTTTGTACGAACGCGATCGAAACGCACCGAGGAGCGCGCGCAGCGCGGCTGGGCGGAGCGGTTTGTACAGCAAGGGATAGCCGGCGGCTCTGGCGAGAACTTCCACATCGGCGCCGTGATCGGCGGTGATCAGCGCTGCGGCCAGGTCGGGCTTGTCGCGGGCCTGAAGGCGCTGTAACAGCTCGAGTCCGTCGATCGCGGATCCGAGGTGGTAGTCGGCGAGTACGGCGTCGATGTGCACCTCGGCGGCGAGCTTGAGCGCCTCGGCCGCGTCGGTCGCCTTGATGACCGCCACGCCCCAGGTTGCGAGGAGGGCTTCCATCCCGTCGAGGATCGGGCGGTCGTTGTCGATGCAAAGCACGCGCATTCCTCGCAGACCCGTTGGGTCCATGGGCGGCGACTGCCGTTGCGCGCGCTGCCGGCGCCGCGCCTTGGTGTCGCGCGTCACCCTCACCCCAAAAACCGAGCCGTATCCGGTACGACTGACCAGGGTGAGCTGATGGTTCATCAAACGCGCCAGGCGATCGCAGATCGACAGGCCGAGGCCGAGCCCTTTCTCACCCCAGGGCGAGTTCTGATCGAGGCGGCCGAACTCGGCGTATATGCGTTCGCGCTCATGTTCCGCGATCCCGGGTCCGGTGTCGTACACGGCGATCTCGAGCTGGTCTTCACGCCTGCGGCAACCCACGACGACCCCCCCTCGCTCCGTATAGCGCAGGGCGTTGGAAAGGTAGTTCTGGATGATCCGCCGCAACAGCACGCGATCGCTGCGCACGACCTCGCGGCAATCCACGATGGTCAGGCGCAGGAATCGCGCTTCCGCAAGCGGCGCGTATTGCCGTCTTAGCTCCTCGAGGAGATTGGCGATCGGAAAGCTGCTGATCTGCGGCCGCAGCGCGCCGCTGTCGAGACGCGCGATGTCCAGCAATCCGGCGAGGAGCTCCTCGGCGGCGCGCATCGAGGCGTCGATGCGCACCGCCAATTCGAGTAAATCCGGATGCTCGCGCACGCGTGATTCGAGCGCGGATGCGAACAATCGAGCGGCGTTCAGCGGCTGCAGCAGGTCGTGGCTCGCGGCCGCGACGAAGCGGGTCTTGCTCGCGTTGGCGGTTTCCGCCAGTTGCTTGGCGGCGCGCTGCGCCTCGAGTGCCTGACTCAATTCCTGCGTGCGTTGCGCGACCCGCTCTTCCAGTCCCTGCTTGGCCTCGAGCAGCGCCTGCTCGGCGAGCTTGAATTCGGTGATGTCGGTGTAGGTCGAGACGTAGCCGCCGCCGGACATCGGTTGGCCATGAATGCTGTACACCCTGCCGCTGCGCCGCGTGCGTTGGAAGGTGTAGGGAGATCCGGCGCGCATGCGGGAGAGCCGCTTCTCCACGTGTGCCTCGGGATCGCCGGGGCCGAGCTCGCCCCGCTCCGCGTTCCAACGGATGATATCTCCCACCGGCCTGCCGACGTACACCAGGCCGTCGGGATAGCCGAACAGCTCGAGGTAACGGCGATTCCAGGCGACGACGCGCATCTCCGCATCGACGACGCTGATGCCCTGAGTCACGTTCTCCATCGTTGCCTGCAGCAACTGGCGGCTGAAGCGCAGTTCCTGTGAGGTCTCGTCGAGCAGCTCGGCGACTTCATCCAGCGAAAGTCCCTTGCGCTTCAGCGCATGGGTCAACACCACGCGCGCCGACGAGGCACCGATCGAACCGGCCAACACGCGCTCGAAATGCTGCAGCAATCCCCGGTCGGCGGACTCCGCGGGTTTCGGCGGCGGCGCACCGGTCTGCGCCGCGTACTCGAGCAGCGCCTGGCGCGCTGCCGCGGGGCCGATGATGCGCGCGGCGACGCTTTCGAGATCTCCCACCTTCGATGTGATGGTGTGCAAGCCCGCGGCGGGCCGCTTCGGAGTGATGAAAGCGCGCGCCGCGAAGCGCTCCTGCAGCGTCACGCCGCGAAGCGCCGAGACGATCACCATGACGCACACGTTCAACGCGAGCGCCAGCATGGCGCGCGGGCCCACCGCACCGGGCGTCGAATAATCCGTAAGAGCGTGCGGCAACAAAGACGCGAGCATGCGCCCCGCAGCGACCGGCGACCATGCGAGTACGCCGCCCGCCACCAGATTGGGCAAGAACAAAAGGTTCGCCCAGGCGATGAACCCGATCAGCATGCCCCAGAAGACGCCGCTGCGCGTGGCTCCGCTCCAGTA
>Ga0302314_10016741_pt1 | contig 12358 bp, 7 predicted proteins | sample III_Palsa_N2_3_FD_200533 | JGI IMG/M metagenome (GOLD analysis project Ga0302314, IMG submission 200533) | Peat permafrost microbial communities from Stordalen Mire near Abisko, Sweden - III_Palsa_N2_3 | ecosystem: Environmental > Terrestrial > Soil > Palsa > Peat permafrost | place: Sweden...
TGACCCGGTTGGCGTCGTCGGCGCGATAGCGAAAGCAGACGATGTTGAGCTGAACCGGCGCCAGCAGTTCGAGCCGCGGCTCGGCCAGGACGCGGGCTTCCAGATATCGGGCCAACGCACAGGTCCGCTCGATCATCGCTCCCAGCTTCTCGGTGCCATAGGTTTTCAGGGTGAACCACGTCTTGAGCGCCCGAAACCCGCGCGACAGATCGGGACCGAGATCGCACGGCCATGGCGAGCCCGCGGCGAGGCCCCGGGTTTCCCGGCGCAGATACGCCGCCGGCGCGGCAAAGGTCTCGCGGTGCTTGCGGCCATCGCGAACGATCAGGAAGCCGGCGTCATAGGGCACCTGCCCCCATTTGTGAAAATCCAGCGCAATGGAATCCGCGGATTCAAGTCCGGCCAGCCGCGGCGCCAGCTCCGGCGAGAGAATCCCGAGCGCACCGTAAGCGCCGTCGATATGAAACCAGAGATTTTCCTCGCGGCACAGCGCGCTCAATGCCTCGAGATCGTCGATCGCGCCGATGTCCACCGTACCGGCCGAACCCACCACCAGAAACGGTTTCAAGCCGGCGTCGCGATCGATCGCGATCTGGGTGCGCAATGCCGCCACATCGATACGATGCAATCGATCGGCCTTGATGCAGCGCAGCGCATCCTGGCCAAAACCCGCGAGATCCATCGCCTTGGCGACACAGCCATGCGTCGCAGTCGACGTATACGCCGTCAACAGCGCGCCCTCATTGCCGATACCGTGCTGACGAACCAGTTGTCCGAGCGCCGCCGTTCGCGCCACCAGCACCGCCATCAGGTTCGCCATCGACGTGCCGGTGACGAAAATTCCGCTGGCCTCGCCCGGGAAGCCGAACATCGCGCGCGTCCATTCAACGATCTGACGTTCGACCTCGACCGGAATGTGATCGCGCCCGCCGAGATTGGCGTTCAATCCGGCCGCCAGCATCTCCGCCAGCATGCCGACGGCCGTGCCGCCGCCATGTACCCATCCCATGAAGCCCGGATGAACATTGCCGGTGGCATAAGGGACGACGCAATCGGTGAATTCCTGGTAGACGTCGCCGAGACCGGAAGGCTTGCGCGGAAGAGCGTCGCGAAACCGCGCGCGAACCTCATCCGGTATCGGACTCCACACCGGGCGCTCGCGAATATTGGCGGCGTAGTCGATCATGTCATCGAGCATGCGATGACCCTGGGCCCGAACCTCGTCCCAGTTTTGCGGATCGAGCGTCTCGCTCAAGCCGGATACCAGCGGCTCCTCGCGCAGCACCACGGTCATGCCGCCTGCTCCTTCTCATGCCGCGCGCGACGCTCCAGCAGCGCTGCGAACGCATCGAACACCTTCCGCATCTGAGGCGCCTTGTACGGAAAGACGTCGGGCGGATCCATGTTGTGCACGATCGCGGTATTGTCAGCCTCGAATATCAGCAGCGATCCGTCTCTGGTTTCCGCGCAGTCCACCGTGAAATAATCGAGACCGATGCGATCGACCATGCCGGCCAGTGCCGTTGCATGCCGTCGTGCGAAGCCGACGTCGAATGTTCGCATGAAGGTTTCTTCCTCGAGGCGCTTGCTGGCGCTCAGCATCATTCCGGCGTTGAGATACCAGATGTCCCAGCGCTCGGCGATCGCCATGTGACACGCGTAGGGTTTGCCGTCGACGAGGACAACGCGGTACTTGCGAAACAGATCATCGTCACCAGCGTAATTTACAAAGCGCGAGATGAAGAATTCCTGCTCCTGCCGTTCGCCGAGGTAGCATGCGATCGCGGCCGAATCGTCGATCTTTGCCAGACCCGCGCCGGCATGCGAGCCGCGCGGCCTGACGATCACGGGAAACGCGAGATCGATGGCGATGTCGGCCGGCGCCGCGGCGGAGCGCGACAGATCGGATAATTGCGCGCGGGTCACGGCAATCGTCGCCGGAATCTCGAGGCCCTCGATTCCCGACAGCACGCCGTGCAGCTTGTCGCGATCGAGATTGCAGACGAGATGCGGCGGATTGAGAAGCGGCCGCGGCCAGCGCGAGGCCACGTCACCGATCTTGCGCAGCGCATCGCGGCAATCCTCGGAATCCGATGCGATCACGATGGCGATGTCATGATCGGGAAGCGGTTTTGGCAATTCGACTTCCGGAATCACATAGAGCGTCATCAGCTCGATGCCGGACTGCTCCAGCAGAAATTCGATCGGCGTATTGCTGCCCATGTCGGTTGCCGCCGCAAGCGCCAGCACCCGCAACCGCGGCCGCGGCGTCGAACACGGCGAACGGAACAATTGATGCGACTTGAGGATCTCGTGCTGGATCGCGAGACCGGCCGGCTTGTCGCCCAGCAATTGCGCGATCAACGACAGATCTAACCCCTCGCCGGCTTCGATGGTGCCGTCGATCAGCCTGGCAATCAGATCATGCCACAGCGGACGCAGATCGGTCCCGGTCGCCGCCATGGTGGTGAGCCTGGCAAGGCCGATACGGTCCGCACAAGGCAGCCGGGCCATGGCGATGCGTTCGGCGGAGACGTCTTCCATCTTACGCAGCATCGGTCACCACGGCGGACGCCGGTGCGGCGGCGGCAAACTGCGACGAGATATCGCCGTGGAATACCGACGGCCCGACGTGATCGAGATGGCTCTGAAGGTCAGCCCAGATTTCACCGCCGATATCGGTCCAGCGTTTGCAGAATGCGAAATCCTCGCTGAGATAGGTTCCGCTGCCCGGATCGATCATGCATTCGAACAGCGCAAACCGGTTGGGACTTCCCGCCAGCGCATCGAGCGAATGCTCGCGAAAGAATTGCAGCGGGGCATAGGCCGGATGCGCACACATCTTCTCGAAGGCCTGGCGCCGGATCATCAGGAACCCGGTGCCGGCGTAGCGCACCCGCGTGAAGCCGTTCACGACAGCGACATGATCGGGATCGTTGATCTCCAGCACATAGTCGAGCGCGGCCGACGCCACGTCCGGCCGTTTGCTCTCGATCGCCCGCCTCGCCTTGTCCCAGTTGACGCGCTTGATCGGATAGACGCCGGCCACCACGTCGGCGCCGGATTCGATCAGCCGAAACACCTGGTCGGGGGTAAAGCCGATATCGGCATCGATGAACAAGAAGTGGGTCGTCGTGGGATCGTCGAGAAACAGCGTCATCAGATTGGCCCGCGCCCGCGTGATCAGCGCATCGCCGTCGCGCAGCTCGATCTTGAGCTTGATGTTGGACATGGAGCGCACCGCGCTCTGCAAATGGAAGATGGAGCTGGCATAGATGCTGGAAACCTGGCCGCCGAAGCATGGCGTGGCCACCACCAGGTGAATTCGCTCGGTCATGAATGGCTCCGAAAGCGGCTGACGTCGTCCGCCAATCCTCACCAAACAGTAAATAGACGTGGTTAACGAAATCCTAACGCCGCCGCCGCTCCCCGCCGGGCCGAGGTGGATCAGCCCAATTGCCGCAATTCATCGCGCAGGCGGCCGATGACGCTGTCCCAGTCGCCAAAGGCCGGCTGCCGGAACAGCTTCGCGGTCGGGTACCAGGGTGAGTCGTCGCGATTTCTCAGCCAGCGGAAATCGGCCGCATGGGGCAGCAGAATCACGACCGGCTTGCCCAGCGCGCCCGCCAGATGCGCCACCGCGGTATCGACCGAAATGACGACATCGAGCAACGCGATGACATCAGCGGCATCGGCGAAGTCACGCAGGGCGCCGCCGAGGTCGACCAGATCGGGAAGGCCCCGCAGGACTTCGCGATCGGCGTCACGCAGCTCGTTCTGCAGGCTGAAACAGCGCACCGGCGGATTCTCAAATAGCGCGGCAAGGCGTTTGAGCGGAATCGACCGGTTGGCGTCATTCTTGTGCGAAGATTGCCCGGACCAGACAAATCCGACCCGCGGCCCTCCCGGTGGCAAACGACGCTGCCAATCGGCCAGCCGCGCCGCCGGGGCCGCAAGGTATGGAATCGAAGCGGGAATCGTCTCAAGCTGGGTTCCGAACGCCAGCGGAAGACTGAGCAAAGGACACTGCAGATCGAACGCCGGCAGCGGCTCGCCTTTGGCAATGATGGTGACGTCCTCAAGCTGCGCCAGCAGCGGCAGCAATTCCGGCTGAACCTCGCAGATGACTTTGGCACCGCGTGCGGCCAGCAACGGCGCATAGCGGATGAACTGGATGGTGTCGCCGAACCCCTGCTCGGCGTGCAGCAGAACGGTCTTGCCGGCGACCGGCGCCTGTCCCAGCCATAGCGGTGCCTGAAACTGCCGGCGCTGCCTGGCAAACGCCCCGGTGCGCCAGCGCCATTCATACGCCTTCCAGCCGGCCTCGAAATCGCCGAGGCAAAGCCGCGTCATCGCGGCCTCGAAATGCGCTTCGGCAAATTCCGGCCCCGCCGCCAGCGCCGCTTCGAAGTCGGCCAGCGCTTCGACCGGACGCTCGAGGCGGCGAAGCGCATGACCGCGATTGGTCAGGATCTGCGGATGACCGGGCATCGCCGCCAGCGCGGCGTCGTAACTCGCGATTGCCTTGGCGGGCCGGTTGAACCGCAGCAGCGTATTGCCCCGGTTGACGAGCGCGCCGACATGGCCAGGATTTTTCGCCAGCACGGCGTCGAAGCTCGCAAGCGCCTCGTCGATGGCGCCCAGTTCGAGACAGGCATTGCCGAGATTGTAGAGAATTTCCGGATGATCCGGCGAAAGCCGCAGCGCGTCGCGATAGCTGGCGACCGCTTCCTCAAAGCGTCCGGCGACGTGAAGCGCCAGCCCGAGATTTGACATCGCATCCGCGGAGCCGGAATTGATCCGAAGCGCCTGCGACAGAAAGCCAAGCGCCTCGAAATTGCGATGGCGCTGGAAGTTGAGAACACCCAGCAGATGCAGCGCATCGAAATCGTCGGGCCGGTATTCCAGAACCCCGGCGCACAATCTTTCGGCTCTGTCGAGATCGCCCTGTTGAAACGAACTGTAAGCCTGCCGTTGCAGGCGCGACAGGTTCGGCATCCCTGGGGAGGCTTTTTTCCACTTCGCCGACACCGGACGTTTCTCTCCGCAAGACAGGCCGCCTCGAATGCGGCAAGCCGCGCCCGGAACAGGCGGAACTTGCGCGATCGCTTTCGAATCAGCCGATGCCCGGCAGGCTATCATTTTCCGTTGGCAGCCGCCCTTGGCGCGGCGCTGCCGTGACGCGCCGTGCCGGTGTGCCCGCGGGTTGCGCCACATTCGAGCCGGTGGTTGGTCCATAACTTGCATCGAAAGCTTGCATCGCCGTGCATAACCGTCATGTGAGATAGGTGTTTCAATGCGATTTCATCGGGTTTTTGGGATCACGGCCCTGGCCGCGCTGCTGGCGTCGCAACAACCTGTCCGGGCCGAGACCACACTCCGCATCGCCATGACCGCGTCCGATATTCCGACCGCGACCGGCCTTCCCAACAACGGCTTCGAAGGCATGCGCTTTCTCGGTTATCCGATCTTCGAAGGGCTGGTGCTGTGGGAGCTCGCGGGCACGGATCATCTGGCGGGGTTGCGTCCCGGACTGGCCGAAAAATGGGAGCAGGCCCCCGACGACAACAAGACCTGGATCTTTCATCTGCGCCACGGCGTCAAATTCCACGACGGAACCGATTTCAACGCCGACGCCGTGATCTGGAATCTCGACCGCTACTTCAAGAGCGACAGCCCGCAATACGAGATTGCCAGTTCCGCGATGACCCGGGCCCGCGCGCCTTTGCTCAGCGCCTACCGGAAGATCGATGAGTATACGGTCGCGATCAGCACGACCAAACCGGCTTCCTATTTTCCGTTCATGGCGGTCTACATCCTGTTCACGTCGCCGGCTTCGTTCGAAAAAGCCGGTCACGACTGGGCCAAGGTCGCCACCCTACCCGCGGCCGGCACCGGCCCGTTTCGGATTACGAAAGTCGTGCCGCGCCAGGAGGTCGATCTCGATCGATGGGATGGATATTGGGACGCGGCCAAGAAAGCCAAAGTGGATCATCTGGTGCTGATGCCGATCCCGGAAGCCAATGCGAGGCTCGCCGCCTTGCGTTCGGGCCAGGTCGACTGGATCGAAGTGCCACCACCGGACGGCATCGCGTCGCTGAAATCGGCCGGTTTCAACATCACCACCGGCTCTTATCCGCACGTCTGGCCGTGGCTTTACAACATGGGCGCGTCGGGCAGTCCCTTAAAGGACACCAGAGTCCGCCAGGCCCTGAACTACTGTGTCGATCGCGAAGCGTTGGTGACTTTGCTCAACGGGACCGCCGAGCCATCGGTCGGCTGGCTCAAGGCCAGCGACCCGAATTTCGGCTCCCCGGTCAATCATTACAAATTCGATGCCGCCAAAGGCAAAGCCCTGCTCGCTGAAGCCGGCTTCACAGCCGAGAAGCCACTGACATTCAGGGTCATGATTTCGACCTCGGGGTCCGGGCAAATGCTGCCCTTGCCGATGAACGAGTTCATGCAGCAAAACCTGAAAGAGGCGTGCGGCGTCAATATCGAATTCGAGGTGGTCGAATGGCAATTGCTGCTGACCGCGGCCCGCGCGACCCCGGACAGTCCGACTCTCAAGGGGGTCATGGCCATTAATGTCAGCTCACCTTCGTCCGATGTCGGCGTCATGGCCCGCTATTTCTCATCGGCGAATTTTTCGCCGAACGGATTCAATTTCGAGCAGTGGAAGGACGACGAATTCGACACCGCTCTCGCCACGCTGGCGGAAGCCAGCGATCCCGCGGTGATTTCAACCGCGCTGCGCAAGGCGCATGAGCGGCTGGTCGACAACCCGCCATGGCTTTACATCGTTCACGACCTCAATCCGCGTGCGATGAGCCCCAAGGTCAAGGGGTTCGTCTCGCCGCAATCCTGGTTCGTCGATCTGACACTGGTCAGCATGCAATGAATGAGATGACGGTGCGTTTTAGCGGCTTGCGACAATCGGAACCAAGACGTGGCTGAAGCCTGTCCGGTCGATATGCAGCGTGGTGGTTCCCGAAAACAGGCTGCGCGGCCGATCGCGCGGATCGTCGTGCAGGAATGGTCCGCATCCCAATAACTCATTCTTGAAATTCGAGAGTTTCGCACCGGTGGTCGATTGCCACTCATAATCCCTGCCGCGAACGCTCAACGCGATGCGATATCCTTTCGGGACGACGATCGACGTCGGCCATAGTTCAATCGCAAGATCAACCGGACTGCCGGGTTGCAGCCGCTGCAGCTCGTCATGGCTGTGGTAGGGACGATACGGTCGCGACAAGACTTCATCGAGCTTGCGGTGAGAGGCACGCAACCATCCCTGCGCCACCGGCGTATGCGGATCGATCGCGCCCGCAAACGTCACCTCGCGCAGGTCCGGACTGAAAACCCGGAAAACGACAAAGATATCGGCATCCTCCGTGCTGGACGAAATACGCAGCGCCGCCGCCAGCGGGCCGGTGACCTCGGTATCTTGGGTCAGCGGCATCGACATGAAAGTCAGGCCGTCGCCCATCGCGGCAAAGCTGATTTGCGCATCCTGCGCGGGCGGTTGTAGCGAAAGAGCCTGCTTGGCAGGATCGAGATAAAACCTGGTCCAAACCGTTGACGGCAACGGCCAGGCGGTTTCATGCCGCTGGACGAAGCGATCGACGTGACGGACCTGCAGCTGGACCTTCGGCTGCCGGTCCCAATCATTGGCTTCGCCCTTGAGGTAGAAATCGAAGAATCGTTTTTGCAGCTGACGTCCATAGTCGGTGTAAAAATGCGTCCAATGTTCCAGGCCGTGGCACTCCAGCCACTTCTCCCTGGAGGCGGCGCGGACAAACCCCTCGAAATTCCCGCGCGTATGCAGACCCTGGCCTCCCCAGTTGGCCGCCGAGAGAAACGGCACGGTCACTTTGTCCCAGTCCGGCGAACGCGCTTGATGGTACGCATCGTCGAGCGGATGCGCGAGAATATCGTCGCCGAAATTCGAGCGATGACGCGCCAGTTCCTGGTCCGACATGGTTTCGTCGCCGCACACCAGCGCGCCGGTAACACGGCTGCGCGGCCCGCGTTCACCCAGGCCGAACTGCACGGTCTTCACCTGCATGTCGTACCAGTTGGCCCAGAACGTCGAGAGAATGCCGCCATGGTGCGTCATGTCGCGATACCAGTCGGCGGCGCCTTCCCAGATGCACATCGCCTTGAGATGCGGCGGCTGCAGCGACGCCACCTGCCACTGGTTGATGGCGTAATAGGAGATGCCGTTGAGGCCGACATGGCCGTTCGACCAGTTCTGCACGCCGGCCCATTCGATACATTGATAGAAGTCGCGGGTCTCGCGCGGAGAAAAATGATCGACATGCCCGGGCGACCGTCCGGTCCCGCGTGAATCCACCCGCACGCAGACGTAGCCGTGCGGCACCCATTTCTCGGGATCGACCACCTCCCAATTCTGATATTTGTTGGTTGATCCGTAGGCCACGTCAGGGTGGTTCGCGATCATGTTCTGCCAGGCACTGGGATAGCCCTGCTGAAACGCGAGCCCCTTGGCGTAGGGACCATGGGTCAGCAGCACCGGCCATTTGCCTTCCGTCTGCGGCCTGAACACGTCTGCGCGCAACACCACGCCGTCGTTCATGACGATCCCGGCATCCCACTCGACAAGCATGCCGTCCTGCGCCAGCGGCTCAGCCATTTCCCTGCCCTCACTTTTTGCGTCGTGTTAGCGACTGCCTGATTTGTGTCCGGTTGATCGACGCAGAATTCCTATCACACCGCGGAACTGCGCACTATTTGTCCGCCGCTGCGCTGCAAATCCGCGTTCGATCCGCCGGTATCTGGATTGATGGGCACAGCGCCACGCTGCCTGCCGGTGACCTCTGCGATCTCGCCAGACTCTGCTTCCGAAAAATGCCCGAAGCGCATTAATTCAAACCTGCACGACGGAACCCTTCCAGGTAATGTTCGCGATCAGCGTCGTATCGGATCGGCATATGGCTGGCGAGCCAGCCAAGGGAAATATTAGGCTGTGCCCGTTCAAGCTCGAGCAATGCGGCTTTGGCCAAATCGTCGCGGCCCGCCATGCCGGCGGCGGCAGTCAATACCCGATGACCGCCGACGAAGTCGCCGCGTTGCCGGATGCCCTCGGTTGCGAGGCGTATCGCCTCGTCATAATTGCGCCCGACAAAGTGCGAATAGGCGGCGATGCCGCAAAAAATTGCCGCGAAGGGGTCGCGAGGGCTCAGTCGCAACGCCCGTTGCGCCGCCACGCAGGCTTCTTGCCAGCGACCGCAGTACGACAGGGTCAGGCCGTAGTAACCCTGGGCAAGCGAAAAATTGGGATTGAGACTTAGCGCCGACTCGAAGGCGCCCAGCGAATCTTCGAAGCGCCGCTTGAACAACAACGCGCTGCCAAGTGCGAGATGTGCCCAGGGATCCTCGCTGTCGGCCTGGATCGACGCCAGCGCAGCGCGCTCGGCGATCGGCCCAACAGTTGCAATATCCGCCCATCCCATGTGCGCGCTGAAGGTATGGCTGGTGGCGAGCACGCCAAGCGCCTGGCCGTAGTTCGGATCGATCGCGATCGCCTTCTCCAGCAGCGCTTGGGCGACAACATTGTCCTGTCGCGTCACTCGCCAATAATGCGACAACGCCCTCATCACCAGATCCCACGCATCCATGCTATCCGGCGGCTTGCGCTGGGCACGAAAGTTCTCCGCGGCATAGATTTGCGGTTCGATCGCAGCGACAATGGCCTCGGTGATTTCATCCTGTACCGCGAACACGTCTGCGATGCTGCGATCGTATTTTTCCGCCCAGAGATGACTGCCGGTTGCGACATCATTGAGCTGCGCTGTAATGCGCACGCGGTCGCCGCCCTTGCGAATGCTGCCCTCGACGACGTAGCCGACGCCGAGTTCCTCGGCGACCTGCTTCATGTGAACGGCCTTGCCCTTGTAGGTAAACGACGAGTTGCGCGCGATCACGAAGAACCAGCGCAACTTCGACAGCGCAGTGATAATATCCTCGCTTATGCCGTCGGAAAAATACTCCTGCTCGGGATCACCACTCATGTTGGTGAAAGGAAGCACGGCGATGGCGGGCCGATCGGGCAGCGGCATCGCCGGGCGCGGTTGCTCGTGGATTTCATCCGCAGCTGCCGCGGCGCGAGTCGGCTCGGCGCCGCTCGACCTGGTGTCGACAATACCGACGAAACGCACGCCCTTGCGGGCAACGGTGCGTATCAATTTCTGGTCTTCGCCGCTGTCGCCGAGCGCCTTGCGCGCGGCGTTGATACGGCTGGTCAGCGTCGATTCCGACACCGCGCGCCCGCCCCAGACCGAAGCGAACAGATCATCCTTGCTGACCACGCGATCGCGGTTCTGCAAGAGATAGATCAGGAGGTCAAATACCTGCGGCTCGACCGCAATGCGTTCCGAACCCCGATGCAACTCCCGCGTTTCGGTATCAAGCCTATGATTATCAAAGATAAATTGCAACGGCGGTGCTCCCGACCCGAGCGCGTCTCAAGCAATAATCAAGCTCATCTCAAGCAAAAATCAGGCTCCGGACAAAGCCTTTTGATCTCACCTCCCTGCATCTTCGTGACTTCAGACGCAGTCCAACCGAGGAGAGAGATCATGACCCAAATCCAGGCCATAGGCGAGGAAACGAAGGGCGGTCCGGTCGGCAGGTTCCTGGCCTTCGTCTACGGATTTGCCTCCTACGCCATATTCTTTGTGACATTCCTCTACGCCATCGGCTTCGTATCGGGCCTGATGGTGCCCAAGACCATCGACACCGGCGCGGTCGGGCCGATGCCGGAGTCGATCATCGTCGATCTTGTCCTGATGTCGGTTTTCGCCATTCAGCACAGCGTCATGGCGCGCAGGCAATTCAAGCAATGGTGGACCCGATTGGTGCCGAAGCCGGTCGAGCGCAGCACCTACGTGTTGTTTTCCAGCCTCGCGCTTGTCCTGCTGTTCTGGCAGTGGCGTCCGATCCCTGCCGTGATTTGGGAAATCACCAATCCGGTAATCGCCACGGCTGTCCTGGGCCTGTCATTGATCGGCTGGCTGATCGTATTGACGAGCACGTTCCTGATCAACCACTTCGAATTGTTCGGGCTGCATCAAGTCACCAGCAACCTGACCGGCCACCCGATGCCGCAGCCGCGCTTCCGCACTCCGCTTTACTACAAGTTCGTGCGTCATCCGATCTACCTTGGTTTCATCATCGCATTCTGGGCCGCCGCTGTCATGACGACAGGGCATCTTCTGTTCGCGGCGGTGACTACGGCCTACATCTTCGTCGGAATCTTCCTGGAAGAACGCGATCTGGTCGATCTCTTCGGCGACGACTATCGCCGCTATAAAGACCGTGTCTCGATGGTGCTGCCCTGGCGCAAGTCGGCTTGATTGATGAATGCCGGCGGAAAGGACCATTCGCGATGATAGACGAAGCGTGGCGTGCGTTTCGGGCTCACGTCCGACAGTATCTGCCAGACTCGGACATTGCGGCTTCTATTTCTCTACGAAGAAAAAATCTTCTTTGCCCGGCAGCGATCCGTAGGTGTACGGCTCCTGCCGCCCGGCAGTTGCTTCCATCACGTCGTCGCGCACCAACCGAAACAGCTTGTTGATTTCGACCCCGGGGGTGGCGACCCGCTGCAACATGGCGACGGCGAACGGCGAATTATCGCCGTCGCCATCGAGCGCGACTTGGCCGTTTTTGGCGGCAAACACCACCAGCGTTCCGCCCGATGTCTTTACTTCGGCGAGGCCCCGGCCGATCGAGCGCGAGGTAATTTTCGCTCCCCCGGTGGGCGTGGAGGCTGCGGCAGCTTCCGGGGCAATCGTCTTGCGCGGTGAGAATGGATTATCGCGGCAGGCATCCAGCACCACCAGCTTGAGCTTCCTGGCGGTATCCACCGCGGCGAGCACCTGATCCAGCGGAACGGCCTCGAACTGGATATCGCGGTCCACCGCCAGTCGCGCATCCGTAGGCACGAGGTAATTGATGCCCCCTACCTCCAGACCATGGCCCGCGTAGTAGACCATCGCCCAGTCGGCCTTTTCAGCTTCGTCGGCGAAGGCGTGTAAGCTGTCGATCAATTTCTCGCGCGTCGTATCATTCGCGAGGGTGACCTGGTCAAAGCCGATATTGCGCAACGAGGCCGCGATGGCCTGAGCATCCTTCTGCGGGTTCGCAAGTGCGGGTACCGTCTTGTACGCAGAATTACCAATGACCAGTGCGACCCGACGGCCCTGTTTGGCCTTGGTTGTTTTGACGGAAGCGGACGAAACCGTGGGATCCGGAATGGCTGGCGTCGGGATGGACGTGGCCGATTTCGCCTTGGGTAGAACATTTGGAATGGATGGCGGGGCAACACCCGAAT
>Ga0302314_10016742_pt1 | contig 12358 bp, 12 predicted proteins | sample III_Palsa_N2_3_FD_200533 | JGI IMG/M metagenome (GOLD analysis project Ga0302314, IMG submission 200533) | Peat permafrost microbial communities from Stordalen Mire near Abisko, Sweden - III_Palsa_N2_3 | ecosystem: Environmental > Terrestrial > Soil > Palsa > Peat permafrost | place: Sweden...
GCTGGCTTCGCCAGTGGCTTGGTCGGCGATTTTACGTCGGAATTGTCAGCGAGGATCTTGTCGATGGTGACCGGTTTCGCGGGCGGCTTGGCTGCGGCGGCTACCTGGGAGGCGCCCGTCGGCTTGGCGGCCACAGCCGCGGGAGGAGCGGCGGGCGGCGCCGGCGCGGCGCGGGCGACGGTGGCGGGCGGCGTGGACAGGGCGGCGACCGGCCGCGGCGTCGGCTGTTCGGGAGGCGGCACGAAGGCGGGCGCGGCGAGATTGTCGCCCTGGTTTTCCTTGTAGATGGAGAGACCGGCCGCGGGATCCTGCGCCGGCGCCTGTGGCGGCGCGGCGACCTTGACGTCGTGCACCGGCGCGCCGACCGGCTGAGGGGGTTCGCCAGGCGCACGGGCGCCGCTGCGGTACATGTAATAGACACCGCCCCCGACCGCGAGCAGCAGAACGAGGCTGAGGATCAGGGTGATCGGCGCCGTCCCGCCGCCACGATGTGGCTGGCGGCGGTCCTCGAAGGCCAGCGGCCGCTCGGAACCTGACGCAGAACCGCGATTGTAATCGGACATGGGTGCTCCCGTTGGCGAATCGCCCCCGCGCGATCGATGCGGAACGAATCACCGGGGAATAGTTTATCGAAGGTGAACGCTGGCGGAACCCGTTGCGAGCTGACCCAGCACGGTGGTCGCGGGGCATGGAGTCGGCTGCTATGAGAGGCCCTACCCCCACGCCTCGATTTGGAAGAGCCTTCGGTGTTCCTCGATGGCGAAACGGTCTGTCATTCCGGCGATGTAATCGCAGATCACCCGGGCGCGGCCGGTGGTGTCGTGGTCGCGCTGGCGTTCGAACCATTCGGCGGGCAGCACCTCCGGCTCGGCGAGGAAGAGGTCGAACATCTCGGCCAGCAGGCGGCGAGCCTGACTGCGTGTGCGGTTGACGCGCCAATGGCGATACATGCGCTCGAAGAGAAAGGCGCGCAGGCGGGCGAGATCCTCGCTCATCTCCGGTGAAAAGGCGACGAGCGCGTAACCGAGCCCGCGAACGTCGGCGGGCGAAGCCAGCCTGGCGGCGGCGGCGCGGACGCGGGTCTCGGTCATGACGTCGGCGACCATCGCGCCGATCATCCGGCGCACGGCCTCGAGGCGCGTTAGGCGTTCGTCGATACCGGGATGATCGGCGCGCACCTGTGTGAGGATCGGCCCGATCAGGGGGACGACCTCGACCTCATCCAGGCGGAATAGGCCAGCTTCCAGGCCGTCGTCGACGTCGTGATTGTTGTAGGCGATGTCGTCGGAGAGCGCGGCCACCTGCGCCTCGGCCGAAGGCCAGCCGGTCAAGTCGAGCGGAAAGGCGCGGTCGAAGGCGATCACGTCGGCCCAGATCGGCCGGTCGATCAGATCGCCGACGGGCCCGTTGTGCTTTGCGATACCCTCCAGAGTCTCCCAGGTCAGGTTGAGGCCATGGAAGGTCGGATAGCGCCGCTCCAGGTCCGTCAGCACCCGGAAGGTCTGGACGTTGTGGTCGAAACCGCCGTAGGGCGCCATGCGCCGCTCGAGCTCCTCTTCGCCGGCATGGGCGAACGGGGGATGGCCTAGGTCATGACCCAGCGCGATGGTCTCGGCGAGGTCGGCGTCGAGGCCCAGCGCCATGGCGATCGAGCGGGCGATCTGCGCGACCTCCAGCGAGTGGGTCAGACGCGTGCGGAAGTGATCGCCTTCATGGGCGACGAACACCTGGGTCTTTTCCTTCAGCCGACGGAACGCCGAGGTGTGGATGATGCGGTCGCGGTCGCGAGCGAAAGGCGTGCGGGTGGCGCTGGGCGGCTCGAGATGCAGCCGCCCTCTGGAACCGGCCGGATCCTCGCCCCAGGCAACCCTGGCCATCGCCTGACCCCTTCCGCCGTCGCCAGCCTTCGGCGCACTCCTCAGGGTATATTGGAGCGTGGACGGGAAATCCAACGCAGCGATGGGTGGCGGTTCTTGGCCATGAACCTCTTCAAGCGCGCCGGCAATCAGGTCCGGGGCGGAAGCTCACCCCGCGCGCGCATGCCATCGGCGATCCGCTGGACGAAGGCGAACTCGTCCGGCTGTATCGGCAGTCGTGGCGCGACGATCGGGTCCCGCGCCGCCTGCGCCCAGATTGCCTGGGTCTTGCGGGTCACCTCCGGATCTCCTTGGGTGAAGTGCGAGGTCATCTCATTCCAGCGCCGCACCAGCGCGCAGGCCCGTGGCGAGGTATCGTCTCCCGACGCCTTGAGCGCCTTCGCCTCGTCGATAAGTTCCTGCCAGGCGAGGGCGAACCCGCGTTCGTCGTAGCCGGCCTTCACGAAAGCCTCCTTCTTGGATCGGCCCATCTCTTCGAGCTGTTGCGGCGTATAGTGCTGGGCGACGATCGGCTCGAAGGCTTCGCGCCAGTCGTCTTCCGTCTTCAGGGGGTCGGACAAGGCTGTCTCCTTGGTGAGGTTGATGAGATCGTCCGTCGTGAGGGCGCCGTCGCGGGCCAATTTGGCCCGGGCGGCGCGCAGGTGGCCAAGCGCCGTCTCCAACTCGGCGCGACGGGCTTCCAGCGCCCGCTCCTGCAAATCGAACACGGCCTCCAGGCTGGCCAGGCGACCAGCCATTACCTCGCCGATCTGGCGCAGCGGCAGGCCCATGCGCTTCAGGGCGAACAACTGATGCAGTTGCGCCGTCTGATGAGGCCCATACGCGCGCCACCCGGCGTCGGTCCGCAGCGGAGTGACCAGGCCCAGCCGTTCGTAGATGCGCAGCGCCTTGGCCGTCACGCCAAGCCGATCGGCCATCTCCTTGGGACCCAGCCACCGCTCTTCCACCCGACGCCTCTCTCTAAGGACCCTCACTGCGTGAGGCCGGCCCCAGGGGCCGGGTCAAGCGGGAATTTTGAGGGGAAGCCGTCACTGCCTCGCCAGACATTGCGGAAACGGCGAGATGCGTGGTTCATGCGTGAAACAGTCGACACGAGGAAACCCGCCATGCCACAGTTGACAATTCCAGGGGTCGGCAACCTCTATTATGAGGTCGAGGGCCGGGGCGGCCCGGCCTTCGCCCTGATGCACGGATGGTGCTCGAATTTGCGCCACTGGGATCGCCAGGCGGCGTTTTTCGCGCCTCGCCACATGGTCGTCCGCGCCGACCGGCGGGGCATGGGCCGGTCCGCCTGCGAGCGGGCGCAGCGGCCGGCAGATCATGCCGACGACCTTGCACGCGTTCTCGACGCGGCAGGCGTCGAGCGGGCGATCGTCGTCGGCCACGCAGGCGGTGGCGCTGGCGCGGTGGATTTCGCGGCGCGTTTCCCCAGCCGGACCGTGGCGCTGATCGGCGTCGACACCAGCGTCGCGCCGGCCGCGCCTGTCGGCAGCGACGCTTATACCTGGATGAAGACTTATGCCGATTCCATCCGCGACAAGCCCGGCGAGTTCGAGCGGCGCTACCGCGAGTACTTCGGACCGAAGGCCGATCCGTCCCTGGTCGACGCCGTCGTAAGTTCGGCCATGGCGACGCCGATCGAAGTCGCCAGCGCCGAACTCATGGGCCTGGCCACGACCGATAGCGCCGCGCGGGCGCGCGAGGTGCGCGCACCGGTCCTGTGGGTGACGGCCCATCCGGCTAACTACGCACAGCTGCGCGAGCTGTTCGCCGACTTCACTCCGGCCGTGGCGGTCGGCGCGGGCCACTATCTGCATGTCGAGGTCCCGGACCAGCTCAATGCGATGATCCAGACCTTCGTGGAGCAGCGGCTGCTCTGAAGCTGGCTTTTAGGTCAGGCTCCACTGGTCGAAGGCGGTGATCGTCTCGGGCGGCGGGCGGTCGGCCGGGCGGAAGGTGTCGCCGATGGTATAGCCTACCGGCAGCAGCGCCGTCTGGGTGACGTTGTCCGGAATGCCCAGCACGGCCGCCGCATCCTTCTCTCTCACCAGGTGCATGGTGGTCAGCACCGCGCCGAGGCCGCGGGCCCGCAGCGCCAGATTGAAATTCCACACCGCCGGATAGATCGAGGCGAAGAAGCCGGCCGAGGCCGCGATGCTGCCCTCCATCGGGCGGCCCATCATGCACGGGATCACCAGCACCGGCGCCTCGTGCATGTGGTCGGCCATGTAGGTGGCCGAGTCGAAGACGCGCGAGGTCTGCGCCGCGCCCGAGGCCTTGGCCCGCCCGCCCGCCTCGACGAAGTAGGCGGCAGAGACCTCGCGGTAGATGTCCGCCAACGCCTTCTTCTTGGCGGGGTCGGTGACCACGATCCATCGCCAGGTCTGGGAATTGGAGCCGGTGGGCGCCTGCTGGGAGATGCGGATGCAGTCGAGGATCACCTCGCGCGGCACCGGCCGGGTCAGGTCCAGCCGCTTGCGCACCGCTCGCGTCGTGGAGAGCAGTTCGTCGGCGCAAGCCAGATCGATCGTCATGTCCATATCCTCCCAGGGCTGTTGCACCATTGCGGCGAGTGTCGCCGCCGGACCGCACCGGGTCAAGCGTCGCCCCGCCTGGACGATCGCAAGCCGGACAGGCACTATGGGCGCAAAAGAGAGAGGAAGCGCCAATGTCGACCGGTGACGTCGTCGAGATAGAACAACTGCTGTACCGATACTGTTTCGCCGTCGACCGCGGCAGCCCCGAGGACGTCGCCGCCCTGTTCAGCGAGACGGCGGTATTGCGGCCGGTCTACAGCGGCGGGCCGCCGGCGAACGGCCGGGCCGCCATCCTGGCGTGGTACGTGACGTATCAGAGGAATGCCCGCGGCGCCGTCGACCATCTGCGCCACGTCGTGACCAATCCAGTGATCGAGGTCAGCGGCGATCGGGCGACCGCGCAATGCTATCTGACCGCCAACAGCGTTTCCAAAGCCAGCGGCAAAGCCGTCTGGTCCGCGGGGTCCTACAAGGACAAGCTGGTCAGAGAGGCGAACCGCTGGCTGTTCGCCGAGCGCGAGATCCACGTCCAGTACGCGACCGAAAGCCAGATGCTGCAGTCAGGCGAGCGCTGAAAAGGTCGTTTGTAGACGCCCGCGCCCTTAGCGATCAGACCCGCATAGGGGCCGGCGCTCCCTAGATTCGTGGGACGCCTTTCTCGTAGCACGGTTTTTCAGCACGCATCTTTTCTGATGCATGTTCGCCCGTCGATGAGACTAGGGGCGGGCCAACAAGCCCGCGCCACGGAAATGCGTGGCCTTCAAAATCCTATCTCAGCGCCCGGCAGCATCGCTGCTCGCGCGCGTTTGCGGCAATACCGATCCTGAGCGCCGAAAACGTTTCTACCGCCCTGTCGCCAGCAGGAGGGGCCATGCTCGACACGCTGACGCGTGAGCGGCGCGCGATCAGCGGCTCACTCGACGCCATGCTTTGATTTTGATGTCAGACGGCCTCGCGATGATAGCGCGAGAGGGAGGCCCCTTTGCCAAAGGCGGGCGGCGCCCTCATATAGGGGTGAAATCGGATGCCTGAACCATGACCGAAGCCGCCATCACCCTGAGCCCGGCCGCCGCGCGGCGGCTACACGCCATCTCCGCCAGTGAAGGGCGGCCGATGATGCTTCGCGTGGCTGTGGATGGCGGTGGATGTTCCGGGTTCCAGTATCGGTTCGACCTGGTCGAAGGCGTCGAACCGGACGACCTGCGCATCGAGCGGGACGGCGCGGCTGCGGTCGTGGACGTGGTGTCCCTGGCGCTGCTGAAAGGCTCGGAGATCGACTTCGCCGACGAACTGGCGGCCGCCGAGTTCAGGGTGAAGAACCCGAACGCGAAGTCGAGTTGCGGCTGCGGAGTGAGCTTCTCACTCTAGCCCGCCTGTCCTCACCCACATGAAGATCGCCACCTGGAACGTCAACTCGGTCAACGCGCGCCTTGAAACCGTGCTGCAATGGTTCCGCGAGGCGGCGCCGGACGTCGGCTGCTTGCAGGAAATCAAGTGCGTCGATGAAAAGTTCCCGGCCGAGGCGTTCGAGGCGCTGGGCTACAACGTCGCGGTCCACGGGCAGAAGACCTACAATGGGGTCGCCCTCGTTTCAAAGACGCCGCTGGAGGACGTCCGCAAGGGCCTGCCCGGCTCGGACGGCCACGCCGACGGGGCGGACGATCACGCGCGGTACATCGAGGCGGTGGTGTCAGGCCCAAATCCCCTGCGGGTGGCGTCTATCTACCTCCCGAACGGCAATCCGATAGGAACTGAGAAGTTCGCCTACAAGCTTCGCTGGATGGAGCGCCTGAGCAGCCACGCGCGCGACCTGCTCGATCTTGAGGAGCCGCTGGTGCTGGCGGGGGACTACAACGTCATCCCCGAGGCGCAGGACGTCTACAGTCCCGCCGAGTGGATGGGCGATGCGCTGTTTCAGCCACAGAGCCGCGGCGCCTTCCGAGCGCTGAAGTGGCTGGGGTTCACCGACGCTTACATGGCCAGCGACGGCGCGCCCGGCGGATATACGTTCTGGGACTACCAGGCCGGCGCCTGGCCCAAGAACCATGGCATACGCATCGACCATCTGCTGCTGTCGCCGCAAGCCGCCGACCGATTGAGCGGGGTCGACATCCATCGCGACGTCCGCGGGCGTGAAAAGCCATCCGATCACGTACCCGTGGTCGCCGAACTGACACTCTGACCAATTAAATGCGACATCGCGCGGGCGGCGGGGCGTCGCGATTTGACAGAGGGCGCGACGCCTCTCATCGTCGCCGCGATCCAATATGGGGAGTCTGTGCATGACCAATCTGATCGTCGCGGCCGTGGTGTTCCTCCTGCTGCATCTTCTGGTGGCCGGAACGCGACTGCGCGACACGATCATCGCGGTGATCGGCGAGGGGACCTACATGGGTCTGTTTTCACTGGCCTCGGTCGCAGGACTGATCTGGATCGGCGTGGCCTTCAGCGGAGCGCGCGGTAGCCCAGGAGACACGTTCTACTGGGGCGGCGCGATGTCCATGCACATCGTTCAGCTGTTCATCCAATTCATCGCCGTGCTGTTCATCGTGCCCGGCCTGATGACCAGAAACCCAACCTCCGTCGGTCAAGGACAGGCGAGTGAGGATCAAGACATAATCCAGGGCATATTGCGCGTCACGCGCCATCCCTTCCTGTGGGGCGTCGCTATCTGGGCATTCGGCCATCTGCTGGTCGACGGCGATCTGGCGTCGCTGATCCTGTTCGGCACGTTCCTGGTGCTGGCCGTGACCGGTACGGTGAGCATTGATGGCAAGCGGCAGCGCGCCCTGGGAGCCACATGGCAGGAGTTCGCCCAGAAGACTTCGAATATCCCGTTCGCAGCCATAGCCGGCGGGCGCCAATCGCTGAACCTTGCCGAAATCGGTTATTTGCGGCTGGGCGCGGCGGTCGTGGTCTATCTGTTCCTGCTTGGCGCACACCACCACGTCTTCGGCGCCTTCGTCCTGAAGCCCGGCGAGGGAATCTGACACCTCTCCCATAGGGAAAAGGGTCAGTCGGAAAAGGCGAACGCCAGTCCGGCGCGGATGCGGATTTCGGTGGTGTCGAAGGTCGGAACGCCGAGGTCTCCCGGGCCTACGAGCAGGCCGAACTCGGTGCAACCCAGGATGACGGAATCGGCGCCCTCTGCGACCGCCGCGTCGACGGTCGACACCAGCTCGGCGCGCGACGCCGCTTCGAACCGGCCTTGCACCAGTTCGTCGCAGATGGTCGCGTGCAGACGATCGCGCGCCCGGGCCGGCCGCGCGAATCGCGGCGGCGGTGGCGGTGGCGGTGGCGGTGACGACGTGCAAGACCGGGATCTGGACCGCCGCTTCGATCTGCGGCGCCATGTTGTGCATGGCGTTGGCGCAGATCAGCAGGGCGTCCGCGGCCACCTCTTCCAGGCGGCGCGCGGCGTCGACGAGAATCTGCGTGGCGCCGTCCCAGTCACCGACCGCCTGCATGTCCGCGATCGGAGCAAAATCGCCCGACCAGATAGCAGCTTGGCCGAATGCCAGCCACCCAGGCGATCCCAGGTCAGCCGATTGAGACGCTGAGTAGACGCCGGTGCTTTCCCAGCTCATGCCGCCGAGCAGACCAAGCGTTTTCATGCCTGAAAGTCTAGGCAGGCCAGCCGGACCTACAAGATCACATCGTTGCGAATCCGTTGTTCGAGCAGCGGGTATTTGCGGCACAGGCGGCGCATGTCCTCGGCCGGCATGACCATCAGGCGCATCTCCGATCGCGCAGTGATGGTCTTGGTATAGCCTTCCGCTCCGGCGACCACCTCGTCGCCGATCATGTCGCCCGCCTCCATCTCCCATGTCCCGACGTCATCCTCGGCGCGCGCGCGCCCGGAAATCACCAGGAAGAAGTTATCCCCCGCCTGCCCCGCCGTGGAGATGCGGGTGTGCTCCTGAACCATGCGCGCGCCCATCAGGTCGACGATACGCGAGACCGCCTCGACATCGAAATTCTCGAACAGCGGCTGGCGCTTGACCATGCTCCAGGTGATCGAGAACTCACGGCGATGCAGGCCGTTCACGAAGCCGACAGAGATGATTCCGATCGGCATCGCGAACAGCAGCAGGCCGACGATCATGACGATTCCCGCCACGAGCTTGCCGAGGTAGGTATGTGGGACCACGTCGCCATAGCCGACCGTCGAGAGGGTGGTGATCGCCCAGTACATGGCGCCTGGAAGAGTGCCGAAGTCGTTGGGCTGGCCGGGCCCCTCGATCATGTGCATGACCTCGGCCGAAAGGCACACGGCGCACATCAGCAGGATGAACGAGCCGATCAGCGCCCGCCGCTCGGCGTAGAGCACGCCGAGCATGGCGGGAAGCGCCTGCGAATAACGTGCCAGTTTCAAGAGCCGCAGCAGGCGAAGGATCCGCAGGGCGCGCAAGTCGAGAGCGCCACCCGTGACCATGGTCACGAAATAGGGGGCGAACGACAGAAGATCGACGGCCGCCATCGGGCGGGTGACGAAACCCAGACGGCCCGTGATCGGATGTTTCGTACCGATCCGCGGATCCTCCACGCAGGCCCACAGGCGGATCAGGTACTCGATCGCGAAGAAGTAGACGGTGAAGGTTTCGAAATTCGTGAAGACCACCTTGTTGGGGGCGTACACCGACGGCACGGTCTCGAGAATGACCATGATGACGTTGGTGACGATCAAGGTGATCGTGACCATCTCGACCACGCGGCTCAGGAGGCCCTGCGTCTGGCCTTCCTCGAGAACGACGTAGACTCTCTGGCGGAGGCTAGGCTGCTCGCTGCTGCGATCGTTGATGAGACGTCGCCGCTCGACGGTCGGCGTTGTGTGCCTGTTCATGGCAGTTTCTCACAACATCCCCGTCGTCCCTTCTATAGCGCACTGGGCGCCGCGCGCCAGGGTTCAGGAATACGAGCGTGGCGATCGGACTGAAGCCGGCCAACTCGGCGGTCGTCAGAGATCGGCGTAGACGTGGCGTTCGCCCTTCATTCCAGGGTGAGTGACCGCGCCAAGGTGAGCGGGGCCGACACCCTGGGCGAATTTCCACAGCGCGCCGGAACCGTAGGCGGTCTGACGCGGCTCCCAGTGGCGCTTGCGGTTTTCGAGTTCGATCGGGTCGACCTCGAGTTCGATCGTGCCGGCGTCGGCGTCGATGGCGATGATGTCACCGTCGCGGATCAGGGCGATCGGGCCGCCGTCCTGCGCCTCCGGTCCGACATGGCCGACGCAGAGGCCCCGGGTGCCGCCTGAAAACCGACCATCGGTGATCAGGGCGACCTTGTCGCCGCGGCCCTGGCCAGATAGCGCGGCGGTCGTCGACAGCATCTCACGCATGCCGGGACCGCCCTTGGGGCCTTCGTAGCGTATGACCAGCACATCGCCGTCGCGATAGTCGCCGCGTTCGACCGCGGCGAAACACGCCTCCTCGCCGTCGAACACCCGGGCGGGGCCGCGGTGGGCGCGGTGCGAGGTCATGCCGGCGACCTTGACGATGGCGCCGTCGGGGGCGAGCGAGCCCCACAGGCCGACGACTCCGCCGGTCGGCGACAGCGGATTGGAGACCGGCCGGATGACCTCCTGATCATCGCGCCATTTCACCTCCGCCAGGTTTTCGGCGAGGGTCTTGCCGGTCACCGTCATGCAGTCGCCGTGCAGATAGCCGCCCTCAAGCAGGGTCTTCAGAAGCACCGGCACCCCGCCGGCCTCGCCCATGTCCTTGGCGACGAAACGGCCGCCCGGCTTGAGATCGGCGAGATAGGGCGTGCGGCGCATGATCTCGGCGACGTCCCTGAGCGTGAAGTCGATGCCGCACTCGTGGGCCATGGCAGGCAGGTGCAGCCCGCCGTTGGTCGACCCGCCGGTGGCGCCGATCACCACGGCGGCGTTCTCGAAAGCCTGGCGTGTGCAGATGTCGCGCGGACGAATATTGGCGTCGATCAGGCGCACGACCGCCTCGCCCGAGGCGACGGCGTAGGCGTCGCGGCCCAGGTAAGGCGCCGGCAGCGCGGAGGAGAGCGGCAGGGCGAGCCCGATGGCCTCGGAGACGCAGGCCATGGTGTTGGCGGTGAACTGACCGCCACAGGCGCCGTCGCCCGGGCAGGCGTGGCGCTCCAGCTCGTAGAGATCGGCCTCCGGCAACTTCCCTGCCGAATGTTGGCCGACCGCCTCGAAGACGTCGACCACGGTGACGTCACGGCCCCGCCAGCGACCGGGCATGATCGAGCCGCCGTAGAGGAACACCGAGGGCACGTTGAGGCGGAGCATGGCCATCATCATACCAGGAAGGCTCTTGTCGCAGCCGGCGACGCCGACGAGGGCGTCGTAGCCATGGCCGCGCATGGTCAGCTCGACGGAATCGGCGATCACCTCGCGGCTGACCAGGCTCGAGCGCATCCCCTCATGACCCATGGCGATGCCGTCGGTGACGGTAATGGTGCAGAACTCGCGCGGCGTCGCACCGGCCGCCTTCACGCCGGCGCTGACGGCATGGGCCTGGCGCATCAGGGTGGTGTTGCAGGGCGCGGCCTCGTTCCAGCAGGAAGCGACGCCCACGAAGGGCTGAGCGATCTCGCGCGTGCCCAAGCCCATGGCATGGTAGTAGGATCGGTGGGGCGCGCGCGCCGGGCCGATAGTGACGTGACGGCTGGGCAGGCGGGACTTGTCCCAGGTTCCATCCGGGTTTTTGGCCATGATACGCTCCAAACTGTTCGACGCGTTCCCCTAACCGCAGCGGAGGGGCGACGCCAGTGCGGGCCGCCTGTCTGCCCCATGAGCATTTTCCCGCAGTGACCTCATCCTTCCGCACGGGTAAGGGTAAACTATTGCGTTACGGGCCATCTATCGAGGAGCCGCACATGAACCTTTCCGCGCTGTCGATCGGCCGCGATCCGCCGCATGAGGTCAACGTCGTGATCGAGGTGCCGATTGGGGGCGAGCCGATCAAATACGAACTGGACAAATCCTCCGGAGCGCTGGTGGTCGATCGGTTCCTCTATACGGCGATGCGCTATCCGGGAAACTACGGCTTCATCCCCCATACGCTGTCGGGAGATGGCGACCCCTGCGATGTGGTGGTCGCCAATACCCGGGCCGTGGTCCCCGGCGCGATCATGAGTTGCCGAATCGTCGGCGTCCTGATGATGGAGGACGAAGCTGGCGGCGATGAGAAACTGATCGCGGTGCCTGGCCACAAGCTGACGAGGCGCTACGACGGGGTCCATGACCACACCGACCTACCGGAGATCACGCGTCAGCAGATCGAACATTTCTTCGCCCATTACAAGGACCTGGAACCCGGCAAATGGGTGAAGATCCTGCGCTGGGGCGACGCCGCCGAAGCGCGCGCGCTGGTGCTCGAGGGAATCGCGCGTGCGCAAGCGCAGGCCTAAGCGCCGTCGAACCCGATTGCGTCGCTGCGTTGTTTGACGGAAGGGTAGAGTAGTCGGAACGACAGGCGGCCGGGGTTCACCGGCGTCGCGTTTGGGGTAAGGGAGGGCGGATGCATCACGATCTTCTGTCCCAGATCGGCCCTCTCGTCTCGCAATATGGCATGGCGGTGCTGTTTCCGATTGCCGTCATCGAGGGGCCGGCGGTCTCCATGGTCGCAGGCGCACTGGTCGCCTCGGGGCAATTCGGCTGGCTCGGCGTGGCGCTGTTGCTGATCGCCGCCGACCTGATGGGTGACGCGCTTTACTATTCACTCGGACGGTGGGGACATTCGCCCTTCCTGCGGCGACTCGAACGCTGGCTGTCGCTGACCGAGGAGAAGTTCAAGCCCATTGAGGAGGGATTCCGGCGCCACGACTGGAAGATCCTGCTGATCGGCAAGACCCAGCCGTTCGGCTCGGTGATCCTGTTCTTCGCCGGCGCAACCAGGATGCCGGTCGGGCGCTACCTGTTGTTCAACCTTCTGGCCACCGTACCAAAGGTGGCGCTCTTCA
>Ga0302314_10016743_pt1 | contig 12357 bp, 10 predicted proteins | sample III_Palsa_N2_3_FD_200533 | JGI IMG/M metagenome (GOLD analysis project Ga0302314, IMG submission 200533) | Peat permafrost microbial communities from Stordalen Mire near Abisko, Sweden - III_Palsa_N2_3 | ecosystem: Environmental > Terrestrial > Soil > Palsa > Peat permafrost | place: Sweden...
CAGACGAACTGACTTCAACCTGACTGGAGTTTGCACAGTGTCGCTGCCACCGCTCGTTGAACCGGCCGCGGATCTGTCGGTCGACGAGGTGAAGCGCTACTCGCGCCACCTGATTATCCCCGACGTGGGCATGGCCGGGCAGAAGCGCCTCAAGAACGCGAAGGTTCTCGTCGTGGGCGCGGGCGGCCTCGGCTCGCCGGCCCTGCTCTATCTGGCCGCGGCGGGCGTCGGCACGCTCGGCATCGTGGACTTCGACACGGTCGACGAGTCGAACCTGCAGCGCCAGATCATCCACGGCGTCTCGGACATCGGCAAGTCCAAGGCCGAGTCCGCCAAGGAATCAATCGCCGAGGTCAACCCGTACGTGAAGGTGATCCTGCACAAGGAGCGCCTCGAGTCGGACAACGTGATGGAGATCTTCGAGCCGTACGACCTGATCGTCGACGGCACGGACAACTTCGCCACCCGCTACCTGGTCAACGACGCCTGCGTGTTCCTGCACAAGCCGTACGTGTGGGGCTCGATCTACCGGTTCGACGGCCAGGCGTCCGTCTTCTGGGCGGACTACGGCCCCTGCTACCGGTGCCTCTACCCGGAGCCCCCGCCCCCCGGCATGGTCCCGTCCTGCGCCGAGGGCGGCGTCCTCGGCGTGCTCTGCGCGTCGATCGGCTCGATCCAGGTCAACGAGGCGATCAAGCTGATCACCGGCATCGGCGAGTCGCTGTCGGGTCGGCTGATGATCTACGACGCGCTCGAGATGTCGTACAAGACCGTCAAGATCAACAAGGACCCGGACTGCGCGGTCTGCGGCAAGAACCCGACCGTCACCGAGCTGATCGACTACGAGGCGTTCTGCGGTGCCGTTTCCGAGGAGGCGGAGGCCGCGGTCGTCGGGTCGACGATCAGCGCCAAGGACCTGGCGGCGATGCTCGACCGCGGCGACGACTTCCTCCTGGTCGACGTCCGCGAGCCGAACGAGTACGAGATCGTCTCGATCCCGGGCGCCACGCTGATCCCCAAGGGCGAGTTCCTGAACGGCTCCGCGCTCGAGCGGATGCCGCAGGACAAGCAGATCGTGCTGCACTGCAAGAGCGGTGCCCGCAGCGCCGAGGTCCTCGCGGTCCTCAAGGCGGCCGGCTTCTCCGACGCGGTGCACGTCGGCGGGGGCGTGCTCGCCTGGGTCAATCAGGTGGACCCCTCACTGCCCACGTACTAAGAACGAGCGCACGGTAGCCGGCACCCGCGGGCAGTCCCGCGGGTGCCGGCTACTCGCGTTAGGAGCCCAAGCCAAGCCCAACCGCCGATGTCGAACGGTCCCGGCTGACTCCGGTCCGTCCGCTGCCCCCGTGTCGGCGGCCGGTCCGCGGCCGGGTGGAACGGCGCGTGAGGGGTATGTCATGAAACGTGCGTCGGACGTGCGGGCGCGCGTGCCTGGCGGGGAGGGTGCCGTGAAGGGAGACCGCGTGGAGATCGTGGTCGATGCCGGCGAAGGGACCAGAACCTACGAGGTATCGGCCACCCGGGCCGGGCGGCGAGTAGAGGTGAGCACCGGCCGCGGCGTCGTCGAGGTGACCGAGGTCACCCGCACCGGGACGGCCGTGCGAACCGCGAGGTTCATGGCCAGCCGGGTGATCGCGCTGGTGGAGCATCCCGTAGATACCAGCGGTACTGTGTTATCCCGCTCGCCGCCGGGCGCTTGTGGCCGATGTCTTCTCTCGTCGCTCGGCACAAACCGCCTCCCTCCTCAGTCCAGACACCGGCGCGCCCTTTGGCTCGCGGGCTGATTAGCGGGCGACTGCGCGAGCCAATAACATGCGCGGATGGAGCTTCTCGAGCCGGTAACGCAGTCGTACGCGTGGGGATCCCACACGGCGATCGCCGAACTTCAGGGCCGCCCCTTCCCGACCGCCCAACCCGAGGCGGAGCTGTGGATGGGAGCGCACCAGTCCGCGCCGTCCGGGGTGGCGCTGCCCGGCGGCGGCCGCACCACGCTGGAGGCGATGATCGCGGCCGACGCGGTCGGCGAGCTCGGCCCGCGGTCCGTGGCCCGCTTCGGCCCGCGGCTGCCGTTCCTGCTGAAGGTGCTCGCGGCCGAGACGGCGCTGTCCATCCAGGTGCATCCGTCGCGACCGCAGGCCGAGGCCGGGTTCCAGGCGGAGAATGAGCGCGGTCTCGCGCTGGGCGACAAGTCCCGCAACTACACCGACGACTGGCCCAAGCCCGAGATCCTGTGCGCGCTCACGCCGTTCGAGGCGCTCGCCGGGATGCGCTCACCGCAGGACGCGGCCGCGCTGCTGAAGGAGCTCGCGGTCGGTCAGCTTGACCCGGTCGCCGCGATCCTGGCCGCCGCGAGCGGGCCGGAGGCGCTGACCGAGGCGCTCGCCGCCATCCTGGCCTGGCCCCCGCAGCGCCGGGCGGCGCTGGTGGCGGACGTCGTGCGCGGCTGCGCGGAGGTCGCGGCGGAGGGCGGTCCGTACGCGGCCGCCTGCGCCGCGGCGGTGCGGCTCGACCGGGAGCACCCGGGCGACCTCGGCGTGATCGCTTCGCTGCTGCTCCGGCACTCGGTGCTGCAGCCCGGGCAGGCGGTCTTCCTGCCAGCCGGGGGACTGCACGCCTACCTGCACGGCACCGGGGTGGAGCTCCTCGGCAACTCCGACAACGTGGTCAGGGCCGGGCTGACCGGCAAGCACATCGACGTGCCGGAACTGCTCAGGCTGACCGACCCGGCGGTCGCGGTGCCGGTGCTCGAGCCGCGCCCGCTCGGCGGCGGCCTGTTCGTCTACGACTCGCCGGCGCCGGAGTTCCGGCTGTACCGGGCCGAGCTCGGCGACGGCGAGACCACCCTGCCCGGCGCCGAGGGCCCCAGGATCGTGCTGTGCACGGCGGGCGCGGCGGCGCTCCGCGCCAGCGGCGGCGGGGTCGAGGCCGGGGATCTCGCGATCGGCCGGGGCGAGTCGTGCTTCATCGCCGCCGAGGACGGCCCGGTCGTCGCGGCCGGTACGGCGACGTTGTTCATCGCCGCCAGCGGAATCGACCCGGCGCCGCCGGCCTAGCTCGGTCGGCCAGCCGGGTCCGTGGCGCAGGCGATGGCCTCCGCGCTTGGCGAGACCCCGGTCCACCTTCCGGACATCGACACATCGCCCTCACCGTCACCACGTACAACAAGCTCGACTGACATATGCGTCAGCGTGGGTCTTTCGGGTCGTATAGCGCCCCCAACGGCCCACGCTAACGCCCGCCGTCGAAAAAGGCGGCCACAAAGGAACACGATGACCTCCGCCGCCGGGAAAACGCGGCCCCAACGGATCACCGATCACGGCCCCGCCCGGCCGGCTCGGCCTGCACTGCACTGCACGTGCACAGTGAAATGCAGACTAACGTGCAGAGTAATATGCGAACTCACGTGCATATTGAATGGCCGTAAAACTGCCAGGATCGCATCTAGCCATGGCAAAACAGGACAGTTAGCGTGTTGCGCGAAGATCATCAACGCGACGAAATTGTGCTGGGGCAGGTGCGCATGGCCGGCGTGACGACAATGATCAAGGTGGGACGGCACCGGATCGAGGCGACCGTCTACGGCCGCGGGACGCCGGCGGTGGTCATCGAGCCCTCATTCGGCGGAAGCGCCGCCGAATGGGAGGCGATAGCCGAGCGGATAGCCGGGGAAACGACGGTCGTCGCCTACAACCGCGCTCCCTACGGCGCGAGCAGCCGCGCCCGGGACCGCCGGTCGGCCGGGCAGATCGCGGCCGATCTGGACGGCGTGCTGCGCGAGTTGAACATTGACGGCCCGATTATCCTGGTCGGCCATTCGATGGGCGGCGTCTACGCCCGCGCGTTCGCCGCCCGCCACCTCGACCGAGTCGCGGGGATGGTGCTCGTCGACTCGAGCCACGAGGGCCAATGGGCGGTGCTGCCCGCCCATTACTCGCTGAAGAACCGGGTGCTCGCGTCGCTTTTCGTGCCGCAACTCTTTCTTTTCAGCAGAAGGACCGCGCGCGGCGGCGCGGACCGGCGGTCAATGGTGCGGGAGTACCGGACGTTCAAGCGGCTGACCGCCGCCGACCTGCCACTGGCGCTCGACGGCCTCGGCGAGCGGCCGCTGGCGGTGCTCACCCGGGGCCCGGAGGGCCCGGCCGACTCCGACCGCCTCTGGCAGGCCTGGCACGGCCTGCAGCGAGAACTCGCGGGCCTGTCGCGTAACAGCCTGCACCTCATCTCGGTCAGCCCGCAGCACTACCTGAACGAAGATGACCCGGACCTGATCGTCACCGCGGTCATCGACGTTATCAGGTGCGCTCGCGACGCCGCCGGCCCCGGGATGGGCGGGGGTCGGCTACGAGGGGAACCACGCGACCGTTCAGTATAGATGTCTGTGACTTTTGAAGAAGAGAAGGCAGTCTCGTTCGGGAGCGTGGCGGAAACCTACGATCGGGTGCGTCCGGGCCCGGCGCCCGAGGCGCTGGACTGGCTGGTTCCCGACGGCTGCGGGGTCGCGGTGGATCTGGCGGCGGGTACCGGCCTGTTCACCAGGGAACTGCTCGGCCGGGCGGCCCGCGTGGTGGCGGTGGAGCCGGACCCGCGGATGCGCGAGGTGCTCGCCCGGCGGTCGCCGGAGGTGGACGTCCGCGCGGGCACGGGCGAGGCCATGCCGCTCCCGGACGCAAGCGCGGACGCGGTGTTCGTGTCGACCGCCTGGCACTGGCTTGACCCGGCGCGGGCCGTCCCCGAGATCGCGCGGGTGCTCCGCCCGGGCGGACGGCTCAGCGTCATCTGGACGACCAGGGACCGGGCGCAGGACTGGGTGGCCGAGCTTGACCTGGTCCGGCTTCCCGGTATCAACGATGAGGAAGGCGGCCGGCCGCGCACGGTCGAGGAGGCCAGGGCGGCGCTTGACCGCCACCACACCGTCGCCCTTCCGGACGGGGCGGAGTTCGCCGACCAGGAGGCCGCGTCGTTCCACTTCAGCCGGACCGTCTCGATCGACGATGCGCTCGCGTGGCTGGCATCGAACAGCGCGTTCATCACCGCCTCCGCCGCCGACCGCGCGGCCGGGCTCGCCAGCTGCCGGGAAGCGCTCGAGCGGCGGGCCGCAGACGCGTCGATGATCGAGATGCCGATGCGGTCCTGGTGCTGGCGGGCGCGGCGCTCCTTATCGGAGTGGTTCCGCCACTGTGAGCGCTAAGTAATAACAAAAACGGTCCGCTGGCGAGTTAGCGGTCACCATAAGCCCTACCATTTGCATGTGGCTACGGAGTACGGCGCATACGGTGATCCGTGGCGCGATGCGGAGCCGCAGTATCCCGGCCAGCCTGCGCGCCGCGACGGGCCGCCCCGGCCCGGGGCGCCGCAACCCGAGCCCCCGCCGCCCGGGCGGCACCGGCTCGGCTCGCCCGCCAGCACCGTCATCGCCGCCACCGCGCTCGTGCTCGGCGTGATCGGCCTGGTCGTCTCGTCGGTGGGGGTGGCGACGGAGCTGATGCCGCGGACCTTCACGGCCGGGCAGCAGCGGCAGATCACCGACTGGGAGTACGGCCGCGGCTGGCGAGCGCTGTCAGCCGGCCAGATCTTCCCCGCCTCGGTCAGCTACCAGGCGCCGGCCGTCCTCGACGACTCCTCGATGCTGCTGACCGGGCGGCGGATCGGCGTTGCCAGGCAGTCCTCCTGCGAGGCGGTCACCGACCCGGCCGCGGCCCGGGTGCTCGACCGCAACGGCTGCTCGGCCATGCTGCGGGCGACCTACACCGACGGCACCGACAGCTACGTGGTGACGGTGGGGGTGGCGGTCCTGCCGTCCACGACCCAGGCGGAGGCGGCCGACACCGAGCTGTCCGACGCCGCCACGGTCGCGGGCATCCAGCCCGGCGTGGACGCGCTGGCCTTCGCCGGCACCCCGGCGGCCATGTTCACCCACCAGCGCAGGCAGCTCTCCGGGTTCCTCCGGGCCGGGACCTACGTGGCGCTCTACACGGTCGGCTACGCCGACAGCAGGCCGCGGGAGCCGGTCTCAGGCGACAGCTACGCGGACGAGGAGATGACGGCCGTGGGCAGCGGCGTGGCCCAGGCGGCGCTGGCCGAGGTCGGCGCGCCGCAGCCGGCGCCGCACTGCCCGGGGACGCCCGGATGCTGAGCCGGGCGCTAGCCGCGATCGCGCTGACCGGGGCACTGGTCGCCGCGACGTCGATGCCCGCCGCCGCGTCGCCGGCCGACTCGGTCAGGGACCAGCAGCAGTGGGTGCTCAACATGCTCGACGTGCCGTCCGCCTGGTCGGTGACCGAGGGCGCCAACGTCACCGTCGCGGTCATCGACAGTGGCGTGAACCCCGACGTCAGCGACCTCGCAGGCGCGGTGAAGACCGGAAGCGACTTCACCGACCTGAGCACCTCGAGCAGCAACCCGCACTGGGGGCAGCACGGGACCTGGATGGCGTCGATCATCGCCGGCCGGGGGAACGGCTACGACGACGGCATCATCGGGGTCGCCCCCGAGGCGAAGGTCCTCTCCGTCCGCGTGATACCGGACATGAACGACCCGGGCTACAAGAAGTACGACACCGAGCCCGAAGGGCAGATTCAGGATGAGCTGGCCGACGGGATCAGGCAGGCGGTCGCTGATCACGCCCAGGTGATCAGCATGTCGATCGGCTACTCGGCCCCGAGCGGCGCGGTCAGGGCCGCGCTGCAGTACGCCTACGACCACGGCGTCGTCCTGGTGGCGTCGGCCGGCAACTCGGGCGACAACGACGAGCAGCACAACCGCACCGGCGAGCACGGCTGGGCCCCGGTGTCGTTCCCGGCCGAGTACCCGGGGGTGCTGAGCGTGGGCGCGGTCAACTCGCAGGAGCAGCCGGCGTCGTTCTCAAGCGGCAACCTCTCGGTCAAGGTGGCGGCGCCGGGCGAGGGGGTGCCCGCGCAGGGCAATAACGGGCTGTACTACACCGTCAACGGCACCAGCCCGGCCTGCGCGCTGGTGGCGGGCGTGGCCGCGCTGATCAAGTCGAGGTACCCGTCGATCTCGCCCGCCCAGGTAATGGAGGCGCTGACGACCACCGCGCACCAGCCGATGTCGGGCGGCGGCTACAACGTGCTCACCGGTTTCGGCATCGTGGACGCGGCCGCGGCCCTGACCGAGGCGGGCAAGCTGACCGGTGAGCGCCCGGCCCCCTCCCTGGTCGCGCTGTCGACGCACTTCGGCGGCGGCGCGGCGGCGATCCCGGCCGCGCCGGTGGCGCCCCGCGGCCCGGGCCCGCTGGTGATGTTCGCGCTGCTTGCGGTCGTCTCGCTGGCGGCCGCGGCCGGCGGCATGGCGGCGCTGCGGCGGCGGTCCCGACATGGATGACGAGCTCGACGACTACTCCTCGCGGGTGCTCGACGTGGTCGACGCGATCCCGCCCGGGCAGGTCATGTCGTACGGCGACATCGCCGAGTACATCGAGGCCGGCGGCCCCCGCCAGGTCGGCCGGGTGCTGGCCAGCTACGGCGGCGCCGTGGCGTGGTGGCGGGTGATCCACGCCGACGGCACCCCCGCCCCCGGGCACGACACCGCGGCGCTCGCCAACTACCTGGCCGAGGGGACGCCGCTGCGCGCGGCGCCGCACATTCCCCCGGGCAGGCCGGTCCGCGTCGACATGCGCCGGGCCCGCTGGTCGGGAGACCGGGGGAAGCGCTAAACGCTCCTCGAATGTCGGTGGGGCGTGGTGGAATGCGATCCTGATGAACGGTTACCGACTCGTCCGCCGCGCGCCGCCGGAGGATCCCCCCGCGCCGCTGGCCCTCGACGAGACGCAGCAGCAGGTGGTCGACCACAAGGGAGGCCCGCTGCTGGTGCTGGCCGGGCCGGGCACCGGCAAGACCACGACGATCGTGGCGGCGGTGGCCGAGCGGATCGAGCGCCGCGGCATCGACCCGAGCCGCATTCTGGTGCTGACCTTCAGCCGGAAGGCAGCGGGCGAGTTGCGCGACCGCATCACCGCCAGGCTGGGCCGCACCACCTCGGCGCCGCTGGCGCTGACCTTCCACAGCTACGCCTACGCCCTCGTCCGCCGGGAGTTCGTGCTGGCGGGCGATCAGCCGCCGCGGCTGCTGTCCGCCCCCGAGCAGCTGCTCGAGATCCGTCGGCTGCTTCGCGGCGAGATCGCCGACGGCGCCGGGGACTGGCCCGAGCGGCTCCGGCCAGCGCTCGCCACCAGGGGCTTCGCCGAGGAACTGCGCGACGTCCTGATGCGCGCGGCCGAGCGTGGCCTCGACGGCAAGGCGCTGCGCCAGCTCGGCCGGCGCTGCAAGCGCGACGACTGGGTGGCGGCGGGCGCGTTCCTTGACCGCTACTCCGCGCGATTCGATCTCGCCCCGGTGCCCGCCTACGACTACGCGGAGATCGTCAGGATCGCCGCCGGGCTGCTCGGCGCCTCGGCCACCAGGCAGCGCGAGCGCGATGCGTACGACGCGGTGTTCGTCGACGAGTACCAGGACTGCGATCCGGCCCAGGAGGCGCTGCTGCAGGCCCTGGCGGGGGACGGCAGGGACCTGGTGGCGGTGGGCGACCCCGACCAGTCGATCTACGCCTTCCGCGGCGCCGACGTCCGCGTGCTAACCAGCTTCCCCGACCGGTTCCGGGGCCCGGACGGAACGCCGGCCCCGGTGGTCGCGCTCCGCACCTGTCGCCGCAGCGGCCCGCTGCTGCTCGCGGCCTCGCGGCGGATCGCCCGGCGGCTGCCGGCCGCCCCGGCGGCCGGCGGTGACGCCGCCTCGCACCGCGCGCTCCGGCCGGTCCGCGGCGGCCCGGCCGGGGAGGTGCGGATCTGCGTGGCCGAAACCCACGCGCAGGAGGCCGCCGTCGTCGCCGACACCCTCCGCCGGGCGCACCTGGCCGACGGGGTGCCGTGGGGACGGATGGCGGTCCTCGTCCGGTCCGCTCAGCGTCAGCTGCCGGCGCTGCGGCGGGCGCTCGCCGCGGCCGGGGTCCCGGTCACGGTGGCGGGGGACGAGCTGCCGCTCCCCGACGAGCCGGGCGTTCGCCCGCTGCTCACGCTGCTGCGCTGCGCGCTGCGGCCCGACCGGCTCGACGAGGAGACCGCGGCCGAGCTGCTGACCGGCCCGCTCGGCCAGACCGACGCCCTCGGCCTGCGCAAGCTGCGGCGCGCGCTCGAGGGCACCTCGCTGCGCGAGGCGCTGGCCGATCCCGGCTGCCTGCACGCGGTCAGCGATCGGGTCGGCGCCCCCGCCCGCAGGATCGCCGCCCTGCTCGCGGTGGCGGCGGAGCGGCTCGCCGCCGGCGACGGGGCCGAGGGCGTGCTCTGGGCGATCTGGGACGCCTCCGGGCTGGCGGCCGAGTGGGAGCGGCGGGCCGAGCAGGACCCGGCCGCCGACCGGGACCTGGACGCGGTGCTCGCGCTCTTCGAGGCGGCGGCGCGGTTCGGCGACGACCTGCCGCCCGGCACCCCGCAGCTGTTCCTCGACGGCCTGATCGGCCAGGAGATCGCCGGGGACACGATCGCCGAGCAGGCGGTGCGCGACGACAGCGTCCGGGTGCTGACCGCGCACCGGTCCAAGGGACTCGAGTGGGACGTGGTCGTCGTCGCCGGCGTCCAGGAGGAGATCTGGCCGGACCTGCGGCTGCGCGGCTCGCTGCTCGGCGCCGATGAGCTCGCGGACGCGACCGGGGCGGTCGGCGCGACTGCGGCGACCGCCGCCAGCGGGACGGCCGGGCAGCTCAGCGACGTCGCCGTCGCCGCGCGCGCGGCCCGGCTGCTGGCGGAGGAACGGCGCCTGTTCTACGTCGCCGCCACCCGCGCCAGGCGACTGCTGGTGGTGACCGCGTCGGGTGGCGACGAGCAGGACAAGCGCCCGTCCCGGTTCCTGGCCGAGCTCGCGGGCGACGGCGTCGAGATCGAACGGGCGGGCGCCGCCACCCGCTGGCTGGCGCTGCCCGCCCTGGTCGCGGACCTGCGCCGGACGGTCGCCGACCAGGGGCGGTCTGGTCCGCTCCGGGAGGCGGCGGCGGCCCAGCTCGCCCGGCTCGCGGCGGCGGGCGTGCGCGGCGCGGACCCGCGCGAGTGGTACGCGCTGACCGAGCCGTCCGATGCCGATCCGGTGGTCGCGGACGGCGAGCTGGTCCGGCTGTCGCCGTCGCACGTGGAGACCTTCACCCGCTGCGGCCTTCGCTGGCTGCTGGAGTCGGCGGTGGGGGCGGGCCGCCCCGACGTGCTTCGCCACCTGGGTACCGTCATCCACGCCGCCGCCCAGCTCATCGCGGAGGGCGAAAGCGAGTCGGCGGTGTCGGACCGGATCGACGACATCTGGCACCATCTCGACTTCGGGTCGGTCTGGTACGGGGGCCGGCAGCGAGAGCTGGCCGAGCGCATGGTGCGCAAGTTCCTCGACTGGCACGCGGCCAACCCCAGGGAGCTGCTCGCGACCGAGCAGGCGCTGCGGGTCAGGGTGGGCCGGGTGGAGATCACCGGCCGGGTGGACCGGCTCGAGCGCGACGGGGAGGGCCGGGGCGTGATCGTGGACCTGAAGACCGGGGGGACCGCGCCCCGCGAGGAAGAGCTCGACCGCCATCCGCAGCTCGGCGTGTACCAGCTCGCGGTCCTGCTCGGCGCGTTCGAGCGGCTCGGCGTGACCGAGCCCGGCGGCGCCGAGCTCGTCCAGGTGGGCAAGGCCGGGCTGACCGCGCGGGCGAAGGTCCAGCACCAGCGCGCGCTGGCCGAGGACCCCGACCCGGCCTGGGCGGGGGAGCTGGTGGCGGCGGTGGCGACCGGGATGGCGGGCCCGGTCTACCGGGCCCGGGTGAACCCGGGCTGCCGGACCTGCCCGGTGGCGTCCTGCTGCCCGGTGCAGGCGGACGGCGCGCAGGTAGCCGAGTAACCCGTAACATGACGAGTCCTCTACTGCCGAGTACATTAACGGCAGGAGGTACCCATCCGTGGATCACGTGACGAGCCGGGGGCCGGCCGCCGATGACCGGAGCGCCTGGGCCGAGCCCGGGCTGGAAGACCTCGGCGGGGGCCTGTACCGGATACCGCTGCCGTTGCCGAATGACGGGCTGACCGCGGTCAACGTCTACGCGATCACCGGCGCGCACGGCGTGGACCTCATCGACTCGGGGATGGCGCTCGTCCAGGCGCGCGAACGGCTGACCGAGGCACTCGGCCAGCTCGGCTACGGCCTGCCCGACATCAGGAACTTCTTCATCACCCATATTCACCAGGACCACTACACGCTCGCGGTCGAGCTGAGGAGCACGCTGCGCGGGCTGATCGCGCTGGGCGAGGGGGAGCGGGACAACCTGGTGGCGATCAGGGACGTCGCCGAGGGGAACCACGAGCCCGGCTTCATCGAGATGCTGCCCGCGCTCGGCGCGGCCGAGCTCGCCGGGCAGGTCCGGGCGATCGTGGCCCCGGGGCTGGCGAACCCGCAGCCGCCGCTGAAGTGGGACGACCCGGACCGCTGGCTGAGCGACGGCGCGGTGATCGACCTGCCGTCGCGCTCGCTGCGCGCGATCCACACCCCCGGGCACACCCGCGGTCACGTCGTGTTCCACGATGAGGCGGCCGCCCTGCTGTTCGCCGGGGACCATGTGCTGCCGCACATCACCCCGTCGATCGGCTTCCAGCCGGCGATCACCCGGCAGGCGCTCAGCCAGTACCTGGGGTCGCTGCGGCTGATGCTCACGCTGCCCGACGCTCGGCTGCTGCCCGCGCACGGGCCGGTCCGCGAGTCCACCCACGCCAGGGTGAACGAGCTGCTCGCGCACCACGAGGTCAGGCTCGGGCAGACGCTCGAGGTCGCGTCGGCGGGCCCCGTCACCGCCTTCGCCGCGGCCGCCGAGCTGCCCTGGACCCGCAGGAAGCGCAGGTTCGCCGAGCTCGACCCCATGAACCAGCTCCTCGCCGTCGGCGAGACCGCCGCCCACCTGGAGGTCCTGGTCCTGCGCGAGCAGCTCGCCCGCGTCACGTCGCCGGACGGCATCGACTTCTACTCCGCGCCTAGCGCCGTCGGCTGACCCCGGCTGGTCGACGCCTCGACGCCTGCGGAATGTCGGTGCGGTCTGGTGAAATGAGCACGTGACCACGTACACGCCGGGACAGCTCGCACGGGTACTCGGGCTGCCCGAGCCGACCGCCGAGCAGGCGGCCGTGATCGGGGCCGGGCTGGGCCCGCTGGCCGTGATCGCCGGGGCGGGGTCCGGCAAGAGCGAGACGATGGCGGCGCGGCTGGTCTGGCTGGTCGCCAACGGCATGGTCCGCGCGGACCGGGTGCTCGGCCTGACCTTCACCAGGAAGGCCGCCGCCGAGCTGGCCGACCGGGTCCGCAGCCGTCTGGACCGGTTGTACCGAGCGGGGCTGGCCGACGT
>Ga0302314_10016744_pt1 | contig 12357 bp, 21 predicted proteins | sample III_Palsa_N2_3_FD_200533 | JGI IMG/M metagenome (GOLD analysis project Ga0302314, IMG submission 200533) | Peat permafrost microbial communities from Stordalen Mire near Abisko, Sweden - III_Palsa_N2_3 | ecosystem: Environmental > Terrestrial > Soil > Palsa > Peat permafrost | place: Sweden...
GATTAATCGGTGTTGCCAAAGGTGACTCGCTTTCTCGCTTAGAACTTGAGGCCGCCGTCGCGGGCGGCCTTGGCCACTGCCGCAATGCGTCCATGGTAGGGGAAGCCGTTGCGGTCGAAGACCACCGCCTCCACCTTGGCCGCCTTGGCCTTCTCGGCGATGAGCTTTCCGACCCGCGCTGCATCCGCCTTCTTGTCGCCCTCGGTGTTGCCCTTGAGCTCCTTGCTCAACGAGGAGGCGAAGGCCAGGGTGCGGCCCGCCTGGTCGTCCACCACCTGGGCGTAGACGTGCTTCAGGCTCTTGTAGACGGTGAGCCGGGGGCGTGCGGCAGTGCCCGCCAGCTTGCGCCGGATGCGATTCTTTCTCTTGAGGCGTGCTTCGAGCTTCGACATGGGTGTCTCTCTTCCGTCCGAAAGGGATGGGACTTCCCCTTGTTTCGGATGAAGGGGTGCAGGCCTTAGGCCGTCCCCGTCTTGCCTTCCTTACGGCGAATGCGCTCCTCGACGTACTTGATGCCCTTGCCCTTGTAGGGCTCCGGCGGCCGCAGGGCACGGATGCGGACCGCGGTCTCGCCCAGCGTCTCGCGATTGACGCCACGCAGGGTGAGCCCGATGGTGGGCAGGCTGTCCTCTGTACGGGCCACCTTGTCCACCTCGGCGGTGATGCCCTCCGGCAAGTCGAAGACCACCGGGTGGCTGTAGCCGAGGGAGAAGTGGACCTGCTTGCCCTTCACCTCGGCGCGGAAGCCGACGCCGCGGATGTCGAGCTTCCGCTCCCAGCCGCTGGAGACGCCCTTGGCGGCGTTGGCCAGGATGGAGCGGGCCAGCCCGTGCAGGCTTCGCGCCTGCCGGCTGTCGTCGGGACGGGCGACGAGCACCTGGCCGTCCTTGAACTGGACGGTGACGCCCGGGGGAAGGACGACGTCGACCTTGCCCTTCGGACCCTCGAAATGGACGGAACGCCCGGCGAGCGCCGCCTTGACCTTTCCGTCCAGCTTGATGGGCAGCTTTCCGATGCGGCTCATGTCAGTACACCGTGCAAATCAGCTCGCCGCCCACGTTCTGCTTGCGGGCCTCGCCGTCTGCCAGGATGCCCTTCGAGGTGGAGAGGATGCTGGTGCCGAGGCCCCCCAGCACCCGGGGGATGTCGCGCACCGGGACGTAGCGCCGCAGCCCGGGACGGCTCACCCGGCGGATGCCGACGATGACCGGGCTCTTGTCCGGCCCGTACTTGAGCTGGACGGTAATCTCTCCCTGCACGCCGCTCTGGTGCTCGACGTAGTCGGCGATGAAGCCTTCCGCCTTCAGCACCCGGGCGATTTCCACCTTCAGCTTCGAGGTGGGGATGACCACCTTGTCGTGACGCGCCCGCGACGCATTGCGGATGCGGGTCAGCATGTCCCCCACGGGGTCGTTCACCGGCATGACAGAATCCTCATACTCTCTTCTCGCCGCCCGAGCGCCTGCCCGGACCATCCGGGGGGTTCGCTCCTGGGAGCAGTCTTGAATTTTACCAGGAGCTCTTCATCAGCCCTGTAATCTCACCGGCCAGCGCGCGATTGCGCAGGCAGATGCGGCACATCTTGAACTTGCGGAGAAAGGCGCGCGGCCGACCGCAGAGCGGGCAGCGGTTGTAGGCGCGCACCTTGAACTTCGGCTTGCGCTTCGCCTGGGCAATTTTGGAGAGTTTGGCCATCTTTTTCCTAACCTAAGGGCTACGCGCGGAAGGGCAATCCGAAGTGGCGCATCAGCGCCAGTCCTTGCTCGTCATTCCGGGCGGTGGTGACGAAGGTGATGTTCAGGCCCTTCACCTTCTCGATTTGGTCGTAGTTGATTTCCGGGAAAATAATCTGCTCGCGCACGCCGAGCGTGTAGTTGCCCTTGCCGTCGAAGGCCTTGCTGGAGACGCCCTTGAAGTCGCGCACCCGGGGCAGCGCCACGTTGATGAGACGGTCCATGAACTCGTACATCCGGTCGCTGCGCAGGGTGACCGCCGCGCCGATGGCCTGGCCTTCGCGCAGCTTGAAGTTGGCGATGGACTTCCGGGCCCGGGTGACGACTGGCTTCTGGCCGGTGATGGCGCCGAGCTGGTCGACCGCCGACTCGAGAATCTTGTTGTTGGCCAGGGCCTCGCCGAGACCCATGTTGACCACAATCTTCTCCAGCCGCGGCACCTGGTTGGGGTTCTTGTAGCCGAACTCCTTCATCAGGGCCGGCACGCCGTCCTTGCGAAAGCGAAGCTTCAGCCGGGCCGGCTTGGTCTCGAGGCCTTCCTCGATGGTCGCCTCGAAGCCGGCCTTCTTAACCTCGTCGCGGCCACGGCGCTTCCCGGCCGCCTTCTTGGCCTTGGCTTCCTTGGCTTCCTTCGCCTTGTCGTCCTTCTCATCCGCCATGATTCATCCTCTGCTTCGGCAGCCCGTCTGGGCCTCCTGGCCGCCGGTCAGTCCCAACAAGGCCCTGGGCGCCAGTTGCGCCAAGGCCGGGGCGGGGTTCTTGCCTCACTGCGCCTCAGGCGTCAATTCGCGCCTCACAGGCCTTGCAGAACCGCACCTTCTTGTCGCCTTCCACCCGGATGCCCATCCGGGAGGGGCGGTCGCACTTGCTGCACACCACCTGCACCGCGCCGATGGCAATGCTGCCCGGCTTCTCGATGATACCGCCCTCGGGCGTGTTGCGGTCCCGGCCCTTGCGGACATGCCGCTTCACCAGCCGCAGGCCCTCGACCTTCAGTCGTCCAGTCTCGTGGTCGATGGCGACGATTTTGCCGCGCTTCTTGGAAGCATCCTTGACGCTCCGCTCGGCCCCCGCCATCACCTGCACCACGTCTCCCACTTTCAGCTTCTGCATAGCCTTGCTCTGCTCGGCGCCATTCCCCTTGAAGTCGGGGAAGGGGCTAGAGCACCTCCGGCGCCAGCGAGATGATTTTCATGAACTTGCGAGCGCGCAGCTCGCGGGCCACCGGGCCGAAGATGCGGGTCCCGATGGGCTCCAGGTCCTTGTTGATGAGCACTGCCGAGTTGCCGTCGAACTTGATGAAGCTGCCGTCGGAGCGGCCGAGCTCCTTCTTGGTGCGGACGATGACCGCCTTGGCCACGTCGCCCTTCTTCACCTTCGAATTGGGGAGCGCCTCGCGGATGCTGACCACGATGACGTCGCCGATGCCGGCATAGCGCCGCTTCGAGCCGCCGAGGACCTTGATGCAGAACACCTTCTTCGCGCCCGAGTTGTCGGCGACGTCCAACACCGATGTCATCTGAATCATCGCCGTGCCTCCCTTACGTGTTCTTGCTGCGCTCGATGACCTCGACCACCTTCCACCGCTTTTCCTTACTCAGCGGCTTGGTCTCGGCAATCCGTACCCGGTCACCCTCGTTGAGGGAGATTTTCTTGGGGTAGTCGTGGTCCTCGGCGTGCACCTTGTACTTGGCGTGCAGGCTGAGAATCTTCCCGTACTGACGATGGGCGGCACGGCGCTTCACCGTCACCACCACCGTCTTCTGCATCTTGTTCGAGGTGACGATGCCCACCCGCGTCTTGGGGCGTCCGCGAGGGGTCGGCGTCTCCGTGGTCGCTGCGGCCATGGTCATGCTTCCTTGCTGCTCGCCGAAACCTTCTGTGCGCCGGCGCGCTGCTTCTGGGTGATGAGCGTGAGCACCCGGGCCAGGTCCCGGCGGCGCTCGTTTCGCTGGGTGGGACTGTCCAGGGTCCCGGTGCGCAGCTTCATCCGGTCCCGGAAGAGCTGCTCCCGCAGCTCCACCGCCCGGCGCTCCAGGTCCTGCACGGTCAACTCTCGTAGCTCCTTGGCAGTGGCCATGGCTTTCCTCTACAGGCTCAGGTCCGCGCGGTGAACGATGCGGGTGAGCACCGGCAATTTCGCCTGGGCGAGCTTCAAGGCCTCGTGGGCCACCTCCGAGGTCATCCCCTCCATCTCGTAGAGGATGCGCCCCGGCTTCACCACTGCCACGTAGTACTCCACCGCGCCCTTGCCGGTCCCCATGCGGGTCTCGGCGGGCTTCTTGGTGATGGGCTTGTCCGGAAAGATGCGGATCCAGATTTTGCCGCCGCGCTTCACATGGCGCGTCATGGCAATACGGGCAGCCTCGATTTGCCGCGAGGTAATCCACCCCGGCTGCAGCGACATCAGCCCGTAGTCGCCATACGTCAGCTCGGAGCCTCGGTAGGCCCGGCCGGGCATTCGCCCCTTCATCATCTTGCGGTACTTGGTGCGCGCGGGTTGGAGCATGGTGTTCTCGTGTGGCCAGGGCCTAGCGGGCCGCGGTCGCCACTCCCGTGCCCTTGCTGGGAAGGACCTCGCCGCGGAAGACCCAGACCTTGCAGCCAATCTTGCCGTAGGTGGTCTTCGCCTCGGCGAAGCCGTAGTCGATGTCGGCGCGAAGCGTGTGCAGAGGCACCCGGCCCTCGCGGTACCACTCGTAGCGCGCCATCTCCGAGCCGCCGAGACGACCGGCGCAGGCCACGCGGATGCCCTTGGCCCCAAACTTCATCGCCGTCTGGATGGCCTTCTTCATCGCGCGCCGGAAGGCGATGCGGCGTTCGAGCTGGGTGGCGATGTTCTCCGCCACCAGCTGGGCGTCGATTTCCGCCTTGCGGACCTCGACGATGTTCAGGAAGACCTCGTTCTTCGTGAAGCGCTGCAGGTCCTTCTTGATGGTCTCGATGCCGGCGCCGCGCTTGCCGATGACGATGCCCGGGCGCGCGGTGTGGACGTTGACCTTCACCTTGTTCGCCGCGCGCTCGATTTCCACCTTCGAGACACCGGCGTGGTACAGCGACTTCTTCACGAACTCGCGGATGGCGATGTCCTCGTGCAGCCACTGCGCGTAGTTCTTGTGCTCGAACCACTTCGAGTCCCACGTCTTGATGACGCCGAGGCGAAACCCGATTGGATGGACTTTTTGACCCAAGGAATCTTCTCCCTTACTTCCGCTTGGCGCGAACTGGCGCGTCGCTGAGAACCACGTGGACGTGGCTGCTTTTCTTGTTGATGCGGCTGGCGCGCCCCATGGCGCGCGGCATGAACCGACGCAGGGTGGTCCCCTGGTCGACGGAGATGGTCTTCACGTAGAGGGCGTCGACGTCCACCTGGCCCTTGGAGAGGTCGGTGGCATTGGCCACCGCGCTCCGGATGAGCTTGGCCATCGGCTTGGCCGCGGCCTTCCGCGTGAATTGCAGGATGTTGAGCGCCGAACCCACCGGCTTTCCGCGCACCAGGTCCGCCACCAGCGCCACCTTGCGGGGAGCCATCCGGAAATCTCTGAGATGAGCCTTGGATTCCATGGTCTCTCTGCTCACTTGGCGCCGGGCGCCTTGACGACCTTCTTCTCCGCGGAGTGGCCGACGAAGGTGCGGGTGGGGGCGAACTCGCCCAGCTTGTGCCCCACCATGTTCTCGGTGACGAAGACCGGGATGAACTTCCGGCCGTTGTGGACGGCGAAGGTGTGACCGACGAACTCCGGGAGGATGGTGGACCGCCGCGACCAGGTCTTCACCACCTTCTTCTGGTTGCCCTTGATGAGGTCCTCCACCTTCTTCAGGAGGTGGGCATCGACGAAGGGCCCCTTCTTGATGGAACGTGCCATGGCGCTTTCTCTTACTGGCTTCGCACGCCGGAGCGGCGGCCACTGACGATGAACTTGTCGGTGCGCTTGTTCTTGCGCGTGGTGAGCCCCTTGGTCTTCTTGCCCCAGGGGCTGACCGGGTGGGGATTGCCCTGACCGCTCTTGCCCTCGCCGCCGCCGTGCGGGTGGTCGACGGGATTCATCGCCAGGCCACGCACCGTGGGACGGATGCCGAGCCAGCGGCTCTTGCCGGCCTTGCCGACGCGGATGATGTCGTGCTCGATGTTGCCCAGCTGGCCGATGGTGGCCCGGCACTCGAGGAGCACCTTGCGGACCTCGCCCGAGGGGAGGCGAATCTGCGCGTAGCCACCCTCCTTGGCCATCAGCTGTCCGGAGGTGCCGGCGGAGCGAATCATCTGCCCGCCCCGCCCCGGCTTGAGCTCCACGTTGTGGATGGTGGTGCCCACCGGGATGGTGGAGAGCGGAAGGGCATTGCCCGGACGGATGTCGGCGTCGGGGCCGGCGTGCAGCACATCGCCCACCTGGATGCCCACCGGCGCGAGGATGTAGCGCTTCTCGCCATCGGCGTAGTGAAGGAGCGCCAGGTTGGCAGAGCGGTTGGGGTCGTACTCCACCGCCGCCACCTTGGCCGCGACGCCATCCTTGTCGCGGCGCTTGAAGTCGATGACGCGGTAGCGGCGCTTGTGCCCGCCACCCTGGTGGCGCCGGGTGATGTGGCCGTGGACGTTGCGCCCGCCCGAGCGACGCATGGACTCGGTGAGCGTCTTCTCCGGACGGTCCTTCGTAATCTCGGCGAAGTCCGAGACCGTCGTCAGGCGGCGGGCGGCGGAAGTCGGCTTGAACTTTCGGATTCCCATTTACGCCGCCCCTCCCTCGAAGAGGTCAATCTTGTCGCCTTCCTTCAGCGTCACGATGGCCTTCTTGTAGTTGGGCCGCTGGCCAACGCTCCGGCCGACGCGCTTGCTCTTGCCGCGGATGATGTGCGTGCGGACCGCTTCCACGTTGACCTTGAAGAGCGTCTCCACCGCCCGCACCACGTCGTGCTTGGTGGCCTCGCGGTCCACGACGAAGGCGTACTGGCGAAACTTCTCGCGCGCGCGGTCCAGCTTCTCGGTGATGAGCGGACCCTTGATGACGTCGGTGGCGTTCATGCCAGCGCTCCCTCCAGGGCCTTCACCGCCTCAGAGGTGATGACCAGCGCCTTGTGCTTCAAGAGGGACTCGACGTTGACGCCCTCCGGCGGAAGGACGTCGAAGCGGGCCAGGTTCCGGACGCTTCGGTGCAGCGAGGTGTTGGAGCGGGAATCCACCACCAGCGCCCCCTGCAGCTTGAGGCCCTCGGTGAGCACCCGGTGCATCTCCTTCGTCTTGGGCGAGGCCTCGAACTTGTCGAGGATGAAGAGGCGCTTCTCCTTGGCCCGCAGGCTCAAGGCAGCGCGCAGCGCTCCTCGCCGCACCGTCCGTGGCGGCCGGTAGGTGTAGTCCCGGGACTTGGGGGCCATGGCCTTGCCGCCGCCCACCCACTGCGAGGCGCGGATGGAGCCCTGACGGGCCTTGCCGGTGCCCTTCTGCTTGTAGGGCTTCTTCCCACCGCCGGAGACGAGGCTCGTATTCTTCACGCCCACGGTTCCGCGACGGCGATTCACCGCCTGAAACTTGGCAACTTCGTAAAAAAGGTGCGGGTTCGGCTCGGCGCCGAACACGGCGTCGGAGAGCTCAATCTCGCCGACCTTCTTCCCCGCCGTATCCACCACGTCGAACTTCATGGCTGTTCTCCGTCCTTGGACCAGGGTTCCCCCCGGGTCAGGACTTGATCTCCACGTCGACGCCGGCCGACAGGTCGAGTTTCATGAGCGCATCCAGCGTCTGCTGGGTGGGCTCGAGGATGTCCAACAGCCGCTTGTGAGTCCGAATCTCGAACTGTTCGCGGCTCTTCTTGTCCACGTGCGGGCTACGCAACACCGTGAACTTGTTGATTCGGGTGGGGAGGGGGATGGGACCGGCCACCTTGGCGCCGGTGCGTCGAGCAGTCTCGACAATCTCCCCCGCGCTCTGGTCCAGGAGCTTCGAGTCGTACGCCTTGAGCCGGATCCGGATTTTCTGAGTCGCCATGCTTCGTTCATCCTCGACTGACACCTCCCCCACACGGGGAGGTGCGACCTCGAACCACCTGGTTGTCACAGAGCTGCTGCGACTGCGATGAAAGGGGGGCGGCTATTACCACCCCGGGCCGGGGGGTGCAACTCCCCTTCCGGCCTCCGCCCGGCCCCCCTCGGGAGCCCCCAAACGCGCTCCTATTCGATGACTTCGGCCACCACGCCGGCGCCCACCGTGCGCCCGCCTTCACGCACTGCGAAGCGCAGCTCCTTCTCCATGGCGATGGGGGTGATGAGCTCCACCTCGATGGCGATGTTGTCTCCCGGCATCACCATCTCCACGTTCTGCGGCAACGTCACCGTCCCCGTCACGTCCGTCGTCCGGAAGTAAAACTGCGGCCGGTACCCCTTGAAGAAGGGCGTGTGCCGTCCGCCCTCTTCCTTGGTGAGGACGTAGATTTGCGCTTTGAATTTGGTGTGCGGGGTGATGCTGCCCGGCTTGGCCAGCACCTGTCCGCGCTCCACGTCCTCACGCTTCAGGCCGCGCAAGAGCGCGCCGATGTTGTCCCCGGCCATCCCCTCGTCGAGAAGCTTGCGGAACATCTCCACCCCGGTGACGACTGTCTTCGTCGTCGGCCGGAGCCCCACAATCTCAATCTCCTCGCCCACCTTCACCCGGCCGCGCTCCACCCGTCCGGTGGCCACCGTGCCTCGACCGGCGATGCTGAAGACGTCTTCCACCGGCATGAGGAAGGGCTTGTCCAGCGCCCGCTCCGGCGTGGGGATGTAGCTGTCGAGCGCATCCATCAGCTTGAGGATTGAGCCCTCCCCAATCTCCGAGGTGTCTCCCTCCAGCGCCTTGAGCGCGCTGCCGGCGATGATGGGCACCTTGTCCCCGGGAAACTCGTACTTCTTCAGGAGGTCCCGGACTTCCATCTCCACAAGCTCCCGCAGCTCCGCATCGTCCAGCATGTCCACCTTGTTCAGGTAGACGACGATGTAGGGCACGCCCACCTGGCGGGCGAGGAGGATGTGCTCGCGCGTCTGGGGCATCGGCCCGTCCGCGGCCGACACCACCAGGATGGCGCCGTCCATCTGCGCGGCACCGGTAATCATATTCTTCACGTAGTCGGCGTGGCCCGGGCAGTCGACGTGGGCGTAGTGGCGATTCTTGGTCGCGTACTCCACGTGCGCGGTGGCGATGGTGATGCCGCGCTCCCGTTCCTCCGGGGCCTTGTCAATCTGGTCATAGGCCAAAAACGTCGCTCCGCCCGACTTGGCCAGCACCTTGGTGATGGCTGCCGTCAGCGTCGTCTTCCCGTGGTCCACGTGACCGATGGTACCCACGTTCACGTGCGGCTTCGTCCTCTCGAACTTCTCCTTGCTCATGTCTCCCCTCCTCTAGTGCCCGCGCACCCTGGCGATGATGTCGTCGGCGATCGCCTTGGGAACCTGAGCATAGTGGCTGAACTGCATGGTGTAGGTGGCCCGCCCTTGGGTGCGCGAGCGTAAGTCGGTGGAGTAGCCGAACATCGTCGCCAGCGGCACCTGGGCCTCGATGACCTGGACCCCACCTGGCCTCGGCCCCATGCCGAGGATTTTCCCGCGCCGGGCGTTGAGGTCGCCGATGACGTCCCCCATGAAGTCATCGGGCGTCACCACCTCGCAGGCCATCACCGGCTCGAGCAACGCTGGACCGGCCCGCGCCGCGCCCTCCCGCAGGGCCATCGACCCGGCAATCTTGAAGGCCACCTCGCTCGAGTCGACGTCGTGAAAACTCCCGTCGAAGGCGGTGACCCGGAGGTCCACCAGCGGGTAGCCGGCCAGGATGCCGGACTGCATGGACTCGGCCACCCCGCGCTCGGCGGCGTTCACGAATTCTCGGGGGACCTTGCCGCCCACAATCTCGTTCTCGAAGTGCAGCCCCTTGCCAGGCTCATTCGGCGCAAGCCTGAGCCAGATGTGCCCGTACTGGCCCTTGCCGCCGGACTGCCGGATGTACTTGCCCTCCGACTCCACCTCGGTGGTGATGGTTTCCCGGTAGGCCACCTGCGGCTTGCCGACGTTGGCGTCGACTTTGAATTCCCGGAGCAGCCGGTCGACGATGATTTCGAGGTGCAGCTCGCCCATCCCGGCGATGATGGTCTGCCCGCTCTCGCTGTCCACCCGGACGCGAAAGGACGGGTCCTCCATGGCCAGCTTGGCCAAGGAGGCGCCCAGCTTGTCCTGGTCGGCCACCGTCTTCGGCTCGATGGCGATGTCGATGACCGGGTCCGGAAACTCCATCCGCTCGAGGATGAGTGGCCGGCCCTCCTCGCACAGCGTGTCCCCGGTGGTGGCGCCCTTGAGGCCCACCACCGCGGCGATGTCGCCGGCCAGCACCTCGTCAATCTCGTCCCGCTTGTCGGCCCGCATCTGCACCAGCCGGCCGATGCGCTCGCGCTTCAGCTTCACCGAGTTCCACACCGCCGACCCCGAGGCCAGTCGTCCGGAATAGACGCGGATGAAGGTCAAGGTGCCGACGAAGGGGTCGGTCATGATTTTGAAGGCCAGGGCGCTGAAGGGGGCCTCGTCGTTCGTCTCCCGCACCACGTCGTTGCCCTTGCTGTCCTTGCCGTGCACCGGGGGGATGTCCAAGGGGGACGGGAGGTAGTCGACGACGGCGTCGAGCAGCGGCTGGACGCCCTTGTGCTTGAAGGCCGAGCCGCAGAGGACGGGGAAGAGCTTCCTCGCGATGCACCCCTTCCGGACCGCCCGGCGCAGCTCCTCCTCCGAGGGCTCCCGCCCCTCGAGGTAGGCGTGCATCACCGCGTCGTCCTGGTCGGCGGCGGCCTCCACGAGGCGGGCCCGGGCCTCGAGCGCCTGGCCGCGGAGCTCCTCCGGAATCTCCACCACGTCGTAGCGGGACCCGAGCTCCTCCTCGGGGAAGACCAGCGCCTTCATCGTCACCAGGTCCACCACCCCGCGGTGGTGCTCCTCGCTGCCGAGCGGCAGCTGCAATGGCACGGCGTTGGCGCCCAGCTTCTCGTGGATGGAGCGGACCGACATCGCGAAGTCCGCACCGGTGCGGTCCATCTTGTTGACGAAGCAGACGCGCGGGACGCCGTAGCGGTCCGCCTGGCGCCACACCGTCTCGCTCTGCGGCTCGACGCCGTTCACCCCGTCGAAGACGGCGATGGCGCCGTCGAGGACGCGCAGCGAGCGCTCGACCTCGATGGTGAAGTCGACGTGGCCCGGGGTGTCGATGATGTTGATGCGGTACTTCTGACCGGACCGCGTCCAGAACGCGGTGATGGCCGCGGAGGTGATGGTGATGCCGCGCTCGCGCTCCTGCACCATCCAGTCGGTGGTGGTGTTGCCGTCGTCGACGTCCCCCATCTTGTGGATGGCGCCGGTGTAATAAAGGATGCGCTCGGTGGTGGTCGTCTTCCCGGCATCAATGTGCGCCATGATGCCGATGTTCCGGTAACGCTCGAGCGGGTACTCGCGTGGCATCGGAAAGGACTCTCGGAAAGGGCGACCGACAGGCTACCGAGGGTGCTGCCCCGGGAGGGCGACCGGCGGCGGAGCATGCACCCGGTCGAAGGGAATTCTTGTATCGCCGGTTGCCGACTCCCCCATCGGGAGTCGACCGACTCACCAGCGGTAGTGGGCGAAGGCCTTGTTGGCCTCGGCCATCTTGTGCGTGTCCTCGCGCTTCTTCACCGCGTTCCCGCGGTTGTTGGCGGCGTCCATAATCTCGCCGGCGAGCTTCTCTTCCATCGTCTTCTCGCCGCGGGCCTTGGCGTACTGAATCAACCAGCGCATCCCGAGCGCCACGCGACGGTCCTGACGGACCTCCACTGGCACCTGGTAGGTGGCACCGCCCACCCGGCGGCTCTTCACCTCGAGCACCGGCTTGACGTTGTCCAGCGCCTTCTTGAAGGTCCGCAGGGGCTCTTCCTTGGCCCGCTCCTCGATGAGGGCGAAGGCGCCGTAGCACACGCGCTCGGCGATGGACTTCTTGCCCTTGCGCATCAGGTCGTTGACGAACTTGGTGACCAGCCGGTCCTGGTACTTCGGATCAGCCAGAATCTTGCGCTTGGCGACGACGCGGCGACGGGGCATCTGTTGCTCTGACTTTCTCTAAGAAGGAGACGGCGGAAAGGGGAAAACTCTCTAGCTCGGGCGCTTGGCGCCGTACTTGCTGCGGCTCTGCTTGCGGCCCTGCACGCCGACCGAGTCGAGCGTCCCGCGGATGATGTGGTAGCGCACGCCCGGGAGGTCCTTGACGCGGCCTCCACGAATCATGACCACCGAGTGCTCCTGAAGGTTGTGGCCCACGCCCGGGATGTAGGAGGTGACCTCGATGCCGTTGGTGAGCCGCACGCGCGCCACCTTGCGGAGCGCTGAGTTCGGCTTCTTGGGAGTCGTGGTGTAGACGCGGGTGCACACGCCGCGCTTCTGCGGCGATTCCTTGAGCGCCGGGCTCTTGCCCTTCACCTTGAGCTTCTCGCGTCCTTTTCGGACGAGCTGGCTAATCGTCGGCATCCTATGGAGTTCCCTCGGGGATTCCCGGTCGCCCGCTGGGCAGGAAACTCCTGACCCCGGACGCCCTGGAAAAAGGGCGCTGGTTATAGCGGTGGCTGTCCAGGAGTCAAGCGACCCTGGAAAAGTGTAGCTA
>Ga0302314_10016745_pt1 | contig 12357 bp, 10 predicted proteins | sample III_Palsa_N2_3_FD_200533 | JGI IMG/M metagenome (GOLD analysis project Ga0302314, IMG submission 200533) | Peat permafrost microbial communities from Stordalen Mire near Abisko, Sweden - III_Palsa_N2_3 | ecosystem: Environmental > Terrestrial > Soil > Palsa > Peat permafrost | place: Sweden...
AGCGGGGGGCAAACGGGTGTACGACGTGCTGGCGTCTTTCTCCGCCTCTCTGAGAAATTTCTTAAAGGCGAGATGCCGCGGTCGGTCAATGGCAAAAAGGCGGCCTCGATATTCTTCGGCCGGCCAACGGTCAAGATTCCCTACGGGCTTACCTCGACATTCCTGGGCATGCCTCCGATTTTCGTGCTGCCATCGACGTCCAGAGCCGCAAACGGAAGCTGGAACGCCCAGGTTTGGCACGATCTTGTCCAGTGGAGTTTGGCCAGCCAACTCGACTGAAACGCGCCATACTCAATCAGTCTCAGAAGGTCACCGCAGCCGGATCAGTCTCAGAAGGTCACCGCAGCCGGGAGAGCAGTTTGAAATGGCGATAGCGCGCTGGATCGATTCCTATTGGGGCAAGGCGCGGCCGAACTCTCCCGCTGGCGCGGATTGGCATCCCCTGGCCTATCACAGTTTGGACGTCGCAGCGGCGATGGAAGCCCTGCTGGAAACACTTCCATGTTTGTTGGCAGCGGTTGCCAAGGGTGCCCATCTCTCCGTCCCGGTGATGCGACGGGCTCTGATCCTAAGCGCCGCTCTCCATGATATCGGCAAGTTCGCGGACAATTTCCAAATCAAGGCGCCCGACATCCGCGGCAGGATTTGCCCCGAAGCCGATTTCCAGCCCCGTAGCGGGCAAAGTCACGGCGCGGTCGGGCTGTCCCTCTGGGCTGACGGAATGAGGTACAAGACGACGCTGGCGGCCACGGTCCCCGGCCTCGATCCCTGGATGAAAGCAGCGTGCGCCCATCACGGCGCGCCGGTCGATCAAGCCATATTTCACCTCGCCGACGCGATGTCGGAGCCCGCGCAAAGCGATGCCCTGGCTTTCGTGGAGGCCTGTTGTTCGATAATGGGTCTACCCGGAGACCGCGGCGGCGAGGCCCGATTCGAGGTCTGGCGCGTCGCCGGCATGATCACGCTCGCCGACTGGATCGGCTCGAACCAGGATTGGTTTCCCTATGCAGAACCGGTCTTGTCGATTGAGGCCTATTGGCGATTGGCGCAGGATCGGGCCGCCACCGCCCTAAGGAAGGCGGACCTGCGGGAAGTGCCGGCCGCGGTGGCACTCGCTCTGCCCGATCTCCTGGACGGCTCGGCGCTGCCGTCACCGCTTCAGACCTTCGCACTAAATGCCCGTCCCTCCGGCGATGCACCTTCGTTGTATGTAGTCGAGGATCTGACGGGAGCGGGCAAGACCGAAGCGGCGCTGATCCTTGCACATCGGCTGATGGCCGCCGGGCTGGCTGAAGGCGTCTATTGGGCGCTGCCGACCATGGCAACCGCCAATTCGCTCTACGAGCGCCTGGACAAGACGTATGGGCGCCTATTTGCGCCTGGAGGTCGACCTTCCCTCGTCCTGGCCCACGGCGCGCGGGTGTTGAATGATCTTTTTACGGGCTCGATCCGGATAGGGGACGCGATGGCCCGGTCGAACCAATCCGCCGACGAGCGCGATGCCGAAACCCAATGTGCGGCCTTCATCGCCGACGATGCCAAAAAGACATTCCTGGCGCAAATCGGCGTCGGGACCATCGACCAGGCCTTGCTGTCGATCCTACCCGTCCGGCACCAGGCCCTCCGTCTGGCTGCCCTGTCACGGCGTGTTCTGGTGATCGACGAGGCCCATGCCTATGACGCCTACATGCAGGCCGAGATGGTTCGCCTGCTGGAGTTCCATGCAGATCTGGGCGGTAGCGCCATCATTCTGTCCGCCACCCTGACCCAGAGGCAACGCCGAGAAATTGTCCGATGCTATCTGCGGAACTCGCGGGGCGCCCGGGTCAACTCGGTCAAGCTGGAAAGCGCCGACTTCCCGCTCGTCACCAGCGTTACGAGCGGCGGCATCATGGAAACACCGGTCGCGCCGGCCCGAGGCACGCGGCGCGATCTGCCAATACGGCGCTTCGACAGTCCCGACCAGGCGACGAACTATCTGATGAAGGCCGCCACCGCGGGGCTTTGCGGGGTATATATTCGAAATACGGTCAAGGATGCGATGGCGACGGCGATCGACCTACGGGCGCGGGCGCCCGATGGCGTTACGGTCGATCTGTTTCACGCGCGCTTCGCTATGGGAGACCGGCTGCGCCGTGAGAATGATGCACTTCAGCGCTTTGGCAAACGCAGCACCTCGGACCAGCGAGTCGGCCGTATCCTGGTGGCGACACAGGTAGTGGAGCAAAGCCTGGACGTCGATTTCGACGTGATGGTGAGCGACCTCTGTCCGATGGATCTGCTGATCCAACGCGCCGGGAGATTGCAGCGCCACGATCGCGGAACAGGCCGACCCGCTCCCGAACTATGCGTAGTAGCCCATACTGCCAAGGGCGTCATCACGGCTGATTGGTACGCCGGCCTTTTTCCCCATGGACAATATGTCTATCCGGATGTTGGCCAGCTTTGGCGCACCATGGCCGTTCTGGAGCAATTCGGCGGCTTGCCGCTTTTGAGCCGGTCGCCCCGTGAACTGATCGAGCCCGTGTTCGGCGACGAGGAGATGCCTACACCCGACATCTTGGACACGGCCTCACAGCGAGCCCAGTCCAAGGAAAGCGCGAAAGGCGCAATGGGGCGTTTGAACAGCCTGAGACCCACGAACGGCTTTACCCGTCAGGGCGGCGCCTGGGAGTCCGATATCCGCACGCCGACCCGGCTTGGCGAGATGAGCGTCCGGGTAAGGCTGGCGCGATGGGTGGACGGGCGCCTGACACCTTGGTGCGCCGACGCGGTCGAATGGAAGGCCTGGCGTCTATCGGAAATTACCCTTCGCGCCAGCCAGATCGATGATCCGATTGCCCCAGATGCAGCGGCCGCCAAAGCGATGGAGCTAACGCAGTCGAGTTGGCCGGACAGATATGATCCTCCGCTGCTGCTACCTTTGATACCAACGGAAGATGTCGAAGTCTGGCACGGCACATGGAGCAAGGGCCAGACCATCCGCCAAATTCGCTATTCGGCGCGCGAGGGTTTGCAGATCTGAATAAAACTCAATACCGTATGTTTCATGGACCCCGCGTCTGCGGGATGAGCCGTCTCTCTCGACTATGACGACAGCGATCTCCCACTGTTCCCCACACCAGCGGGGATAAAGACGAAGTCTCTATCGATTATGTCTACAGAGCTTGACCCGCCGCCCGGCTCAACCTCATAGTGCGAACGCAGGTGGGCAGCCACCCACCTGCGTTCAGGCAAACCTAACCGTTCAAGAAAGGAGGTCGTTTCATGCGCTGGCACCGTGATTCCAGAAGAGCATGAAGACGTTTCACCTGCCGCGCACGCTTTGCGGCAGGTGAAACGTCGCACGCTTCCGACCTCCAATCAATGCTCGACCATGCTCGCGGAAAACGTGTATCCTTTGCGAAGGAGAGGTCATGGCCTTCAATCTCATCTGTGCGGCTTGGCTGCCGGTGCGGCGATCGTCCGGTCTCCGAAGCTGGATACGGCCGAGCGAGTTGACGGATGGGTTTTCGATCGACCCAGTGCTCCGACTCGATTTCCCCCGGGCGGATTGGAATGCTGCCGTCGGCGAGTGGCTGATCGGCCTCGCGTTCACGGCCTTTGCGCCCGATGGTGACGCGGCGTGGGCCGAGCGATTTTCGGCACCGCCATCGCCTGAAATCTTGAGCGGAGCATTCGCGCCTCTCGCCTTCGCGTTCGATCTGGAGGGCGACGGGTCGCGAGCTTTCCAGGATCTGGACGAGTTGACCGATGCCAACATCAAGCCGCTCAGCGGACTTCTTATCGACGCGCCGGGCGAGAACACGCTTAAGAACAACGCCGACCTGTTCATCAAGCGTGGCGGCGCCGATGTGCTTTGCCTCCCCTATGCAGCGGCGGCGCTCATCACGCTACAGACCTATGCGCCCTCGGGCGGCGCGGGACACCGAACCTCGATGCGTGGCGGCGGGCCGCTGACCACATTGATCGCGCCGCGGCGGTCAATTTCCAGCGGGAGCGAGGTCACGACGCTCTGGGACCGGATCTGGGCCAATGTCCCGGATCTAAGCTGGGACCCTGCCGACCCTGCCCCCGGCGACCCACCGTCCCATCCAGACTGGCCACTGGTCTTCCCATGGCTGGCCGCGACCCGCACCTCTAAGAACCAGGAAATCGTCGCCCCGGATGAGACTGTTCCACGCCTAGCTTTCTTCGCCTGTCCGCGTCGCCTGCGCTTGGTCGTGGAAAGTAGAGGCGACCGGACTTGCGCGCTGGGTGGGCCGGACGGCGACGGAATCGCTACCGGTTATCGCACCCAGAACTACGGGGCAAACTATCTGGGATGGAGCCACCCGCTATCGCCCTATTACCTCGACAAGAAATCCGGGCTACTGCCGATCCATCCCCATGCCGGGGCATCTAGCTACGGCGACTGGCTGGCTTGGTGGGGTTTCGTCCAGGAGGGCGATGCCCCGGCCCATGTGGTTTCGCACTGGCAGGAGCGACGGTTTCACCTGGGCACGGCTCTCGTCAGCGATGGCATCGAAGCGATGGGCTTCGATATGGACAATGCCAAGGCCCGTCAGTGGCTCGACGCCGGGCTGCCTTGGGTGCCGGTCTATGGTCGAGATGCCAAGACGCTGGAGATCGCCATTCGCCAATTGATCGCGGGGGCCGGCAGGGCGGCGAGTGCCGTGCGCTATGCGATCAAGCTCGCCCTCTGGGGCCAGCGGGACGGAAAAGCTTACCGCGTGCGAGATCTCCCGCCCGATGCGGCGAAGGAGAACGCGGAACAGTTCTGGCGCGAAACCGAGGGATCTTTCCGCAAGCTCCTCACCGATCTGTGCGCCGAGCCCAGCCGCCATCCCGATACCCGTACCCAGTGGCTGAAGACTCTCAAGGCCCAGGCGCTAAGACAATTCGACGGTTCCATTGATTTGGATGGTCTGACCGATGCCGATCCCCGCCGTCTGATCTACGCCCGGACCATGCTGGCCCGTGCTCTCAGTCCCTGGGGCGAGGTTGCCAAGACCCTCGATATTGCCGCCGCCAAACCCGGCAAGCGCACCGACAAGGAGGCTGCATGAGCCGCGAATATCAAAATGATGGGTTGCGCTCCGTCTTCGGTGACTGGTGGTACGAGCTGACCGACGCCCGTCATGGCGGAAATGACGCTGACCGCGCCTCACTATCGGCCTTACGGCGATTAAATGCGACGAAGGACGTATTCCCCCGCACGATCGATCTGACCGGCGCCATAACGATCAAGGGCTTTCGGAAGCTGTATCGCGTCCTGAACAAATGGACTCTACCGCCGGGTTGGGAAATCCAGCTCACCGTCGCCGCGACCGTGCTGGCTCAGGTCCGGACGGACAGACCGGGCAAGACCACCGCGGCCCTACTCGGCACATCCCGAAGCGAGGCCGGTGGCGACGACCATCTGATGGCGGAAAGCCGCTTTCGCCGTCTGCTGCGCACGACCGAGCCACTCGATCTTTGTGATCAGGCCCGGCGCGCCGTGGCGCTGCTCGGGCGGGAGGCGCCCGTGGGCGAGTTGGGCGCCAGCCTGTTGCTCTGGAACGCCAGGGTGCGCCGGGATTGGGCGACCGCCTATTGGCAACTCGATGCCGGCGCCGAGCGCGGCCCCGAGACGATCGCATCCACCCTCTCTGCCGACCTTGGAGCCGCCTGATCATGTCCCGCTTTTTGCAGCTGCATATTCTGACGGCCTATTCCGCCGCCAATCTCAACCGCGATGATACCGGGCGGCCCAAAACCTTGAATTTCGGCGGCGTCGAGCGCCTGCGGGTCTCGTCACAGAGCCTAAAGCGGGCGTTCCGCACATCGGACATCTTCGAAAAACTGCTGCCGGGCGCGCTCGGCAAGCGCTCGCAGGATTTCGCCCGTGCGCTGGTTCGGGCGCTGATCGAACGCGGTGTCGAGGAAGCCGAGGCCACGGCCCGCGCCGAGGCCGTCATCGAGAATGATCACCTGGGCAAGGTCAAGAAAGGCAAGGCGCAGACCGAGCAGCTTGTCCACCTCGGGCCCGACGAACTCGCCACCATCGGAGCCCTCGCCGATCGCCTCGCCGCCGATGCCGCCCTTGATGGAAAATCGATCCTAGTGCTGAAGGATAAGCCCCGTGCCGCCGATATCGCCATGTTTGGGCGGATGCTGGCCGACAATTCGGGCTTCAATATAGAAGGGGCCGTGCAAGTTGCGCACGCGTTCACAACCCATCGCGCCACTGTTGAGGACGATTACTATACTGCTGTCGATGATCTCAAAAACACCGATCGCGAGGCCGACCGGGGCGCCGGCTTTATCGGTGTGCAAGAGTTCGGCGCCGGCCTGTTCTATCTATATATCTGCATCAATGCCGATCTGCTGGCCGACAATCTGACCGGCGAAACGGCCTTGGCAGCCGACGCCATCGAGGCGCTGATCACGGCAGCCTGTACGATCAGCCCAACCGGCAAACAGAACGCCTTTGCCAGTCGGGGCCGAGCCCTTTACACGCTTTTGGAAATTGGGGAAGAGGCCCCGCGGAGCCTTGCCGCGGCATTCCAGCACGCGGTCGGCGCCCGTTCGGGTGAAGAGGATCATCTGGCCGCATCGATCAAGCGCATCCGGGATCTGCGCGCGGGCTTCGCTCGCGCTTATGGGGAACAATTGACGAGCGTTGAGCTGAACGTCACAGATCCCGCCGCTTCGGGGTTCGACGCTCTGATCGCCGCCGCGCGCGGTGTGTTCGCCGTGGGCCAGAGTCTCTAACATCATGAGCGCACGGAATTTTCTAGTCTTTCGTCTTCTTGGCCCGATGGCTGCATGGGGCGAGATCGCGGTGGGCGAGCGGCGCGGAAGCTGGGATGTTCCGTCGAAGTCAGCCATCATGGGACTGCTGGCAGCGGGGCTCGGCATTGAGCGTACCGAGACGCAGGCTCACGAAGCTCTCGACCGAGGGCTCGGCCTTGCCATCCGTCAGGATAGTGCAGGCCGAACCTTGCGCGACTATCACACTGCACAGGCACCCAAAGCCCGTAAGAATGCTCGCTGGCGAACCCGGCGCGAGGAGTTGGCGAGCGACGACCTGAATACCGTATTGTCGGACCGCATCTATCGCGTCGAGGCCAGCGCGACGCTGGTGGTATGGCAGCGCACCGAAACGTCTGGGCCCTCACTCGATGTCCTGGAAGCCGCGTTGCGGAGGCCTCGCTTTGTTCCCTATCTGGGCCGAAAGGCCTGCCCGCTGGGATGGCCGCCACGTCCTCGTGTCGTGAAAACGGCGGGTCTGCTGGCCGCCTTCGACGCCTATGACGGCGCCGAATATGAGGCCGATCAGACACTCAAGCGCTGGCTGCCGTGGTCGCTTCGCACCACGACGCAGCAACGAACGGTCTGGTTCGAGTTCGCAGCCGGCCTTGATGTGGAGGAAGCCCAGGCCGTCGAGCGCCGATCGCGACGCGATGGCCTGATGAACCGGACGCTTTGGCAATTCACCGACCGAGTCGAAGGGCGCCTAACCTGGCAAGCACCGGTTCATGGGGAGATGGCATCATGAGCCATATGACCCGTGCCGAGCTTTCCCGCGACGGCGCTGTGCGAACTGCTCTCGCTCGTCTGCTGATAGACCAGGGGGAGACCGATTGCGGTCATCGACTGGTCTGGACCCTTTTCGCGGACGACCCCGACTCTGAGCGCGATTTCATTTTCCGTGAGGCCGAACCCGGCCGCTATCTGATCGTGTCGGCCCGCCTTCCATCTGATGCCCAGGGTCTTTGGCGGCTGGATACCAAGGATTATGCGCCGGCACTCCAAGCCGGCCAGCGCTTCGGCTTCACGCTGCGCGCCAATCCCGCCATCGCAGTCAAGAAGCCCGGCGCGGAGCGAAGCCAACGGGTCGATGCTGTAATGCATGCGAAGACCAAGGCAGCGGCACAAACTGGTGTGAAGCAGTCGTTCGACGCCGAGGCGATCGAGCAAGCCGCCCTTCCATGGTTGTTTGCGCGGGCGCCAGCCTTGGGTGTCGAGTTCGTTTCCGAGCTCTGTTCGGCCGGCGGCTATCGGCAAATCCGAATTCCGCAGGGAAAGGCCCAATCGATCAGCTTTTCAGTGATCGACTATGAGGGCGTCCTTGTCGTCACGGACCCGGATCGCATTGCCCACGCCCTGACGAAAGGGGTCGGAAAAGCGCGCGCCTATGGATGCGGCCTGCTGCTTTTACGCCCCCTTGGCGGCTGATTCGCATGGCAGAGACCGACTTCATCCCGCTGCGACCGATCCCGCTCAAGGAACGGTCGGCCATTGTCTTTCTTGAGTACGGCCAACTGGATGTAATCGATGGGGCCTTCGTACTCGTCGATCAGCATGGGGTTCGAATTCAGATACCGGTCGGAGGCCTTGCCTGCCTGATGCTGGAGCCGGGCACCCGAGTGTCCCATGCTGCGGTCGTGCTCTGCGCCCGCGTCGGATGTTTGCTGGTCTGGGTCGGGGAAGGCGGCACGCGCCTCTATGCCGCGGGACAACCCGGAGGTGCTCGGGCCGATCGGCTATTGTTCCAAGCCCGCAACGCCCTCGATGAGACGGCGCGCCTCAATATCGTGCGCGAGATGTACCGTCGCCGTTTTGAGGAAGAGCCGCCGGCGCGACGATCCGTCGATCAGCTACGGGGAATGGAAGGCGTCCGGGTTCGGGAGCTTTACCGGTTGCTCGCTCAACGCCATGGCGTTGAATGGAAAGCGCGACGGTACGATCGCACCGACTGGGACAGTGCCGACATCCCGAACCGATGCCTATCCTCCGCTACCGCCTGTCTCTATGGCTTGTGCGAAGCTGCAATTCTCGCCGCTGGCTATGCCCCGGCCATCGGTTTTTTGCACCGGGGCAAGCCCCAGAGCTTCGTCTATGACATCGCCGATATCTACAAATTCGAGACCGTGGTGCCGAAGGCTTTCTCGATCGCCGCTCAACTGATCAAAGGTAAGGGCGCCGACTGGACGCCGGAGCGCCATGTCCGTATCGCCTGTCGCGACCAATTCCGAAAATCCGGACTGCTCGAAAAAATCATCCCGGATATCGAAGAAATCCTTTCTGCCGGCGGGCTGGAGCCCCCCGTAGACGCACCGGAAGCTGCCGATCCGGCCATTCCACAAGAGGAAGCCTCGGGCGATGATGGTCATCGTGGTTGAAAATGCTCCTCCGCGCTTGCGGGGAAGGTTGGCGTTGTGGTTGGCCGAGGTGCGCGCTGGTGTCTATGTGGGTGTGTATTCGCGACGAGTGCGCGAGCGCATCTGGAATGAGGTCAAGGAGATGATCGGCGGAGGCAATGCCGTCATCACTTGGAGCGCCCCGACCGACTCCGGCTTCGCCTTCGACGCCATAGGCGAAAACCGTCGGGAGCCCGTCGATCTTGATGGGTTGACCTTAGTGCGATTTCATCCACCGAAGTAGCCGGCGTCAGCGGCCTTTTCCGGATATCGATGCTGATCCTTGTCCCGCTCGGCACGCGCTTGAGAACGGGAAGGAAACATCGGTGGCTTTTTGACATCGTAAATCGTAAATGAAATCAATCTTCTCTAGGAAGACTGTTCCCCGTGCGGGCGGGGATGAGCCGTGTTCTCCCATGTGTATCGAGGGCTGGACCAACTGTTCCCCGTGCGGGCGGGGATGAGCCGACCATGTCGCGCAGGCTAACAAAAAGAATCTTCTGTTCCCCGTGCGGGCGGGGATGAGCCGGAGAAACCACATATCCTTGAAAGATAGATAAGCTGTTCCCCGTGCGGGCGGGGATGAGCCGGTACTCGAGGGCACGGCCGATGATCGGGTCTACTGTTCCCCGTGCGGGCGGGGATGAGCCGCCTACTTCAAGCGGGCTGTTGCTAAGTTGATCCTGTTCCCCGTGCGGGCGGGGATGAGCCGGTCGAACTCGAACTGCAGGAATTCACGAAGGTCTGTTCCCCGTGCGGGCGGGGATGAGCCGTTCTTAGCGGCGTATTCTAATATCTTGTCATTCTGTTCCCCGTGCGGGCGGGGATGAGCCGCATGGCGGCCAGAGACATGCGCCGATCGTTGACTGTTCCCCGTGCGGGCGGGGATGAGCCGTTGTTCTACGGTCGCGTTGATATCGACGAGCCCTGTTCCCCGTGCGGGCGGGGATGAGCCGCTCGACCACCAGTTTCATCGAGGCAATGGCGCCTGTTCCCCGTGCGGGCGGGGATGAGCCGTCGTCTCGATCGCCCACATGAGCGATGGAGGACTGTTCCCCGTGCGGGCGGGGATGAGCCGGTGTAGACGCCGGTCGTCGTGTTGACCGCGTACTGTTCCCCGTGTATGCGGGGATGAACCGCGGTACTTGACCCATCAGCCGGTCCAGTAGATCTGTTGTCCGTTCCGATGGGGCTGAGCCGAAAGAGCGCATCGGGTCATCGTCCGTTCCCTGCATGGACGGGGATGAGCCGGAGCATCCGGTTCCGCTGTGAGATGGCGCTATCTGTTCCTCGCGCTGGCAGGGATGAGCCGACTTGGGCCACGGTGATTTCTGGAGTGGTGCGCTGTTCCCCGTACGGGCGGGGAATGAGCCGAGTTCGACCGGCAGGATGGCCCGGGCCTGGCTCTGTTCCCTGTGCGGGGATGAGCCGGACGGGTGTGCAGTCGCGCGCTCGCAGGAGGCCTGTTCCTCGCGCGGGCGGGGATGAGCCAGTCTGGACTGGTGCCTATGTCATCACCGCGCCACTGATCCCCGTGCAGGCGGGGATGAGCCGGACATCGACGTCCGCATCGCCGTTACCCGGGCGCTGTTCCCCGAGCGAGCGGGGATGCGCCAGGAGGAGCTTTGGAACTACGTCCACCTGAAATCTATTCCCCGGACGAGCGGGGATGATCCCAACTTGTGGCCTCACGGGAAGCCGTAGCTACCCTGTTCTCTGTTTTGGCGAAGATGAGCCGGCCATCATGTGAGCGATCGCGCTGTCGCCATGCTATTCCCCGCGCAGGTGGGGATGAGCCGGTCTGTTTGCGCTCGGCCGTCTGCGGCATGTACTGTTCCCCGCGCGGGCGGGGATGTGCCGATGCAATCCCAACAGATGTCGGTGATCGGTTTCCGTTCCCTGTGTTGACGGGGATCAACCAATGCTCGAAGGCGCGACACCCCCTGTCGGCGCCTGTGCCGTGGCCCGTGCCGCTCCTATGCTTGGGGATGAGCCAGTGCCTCCATTAAAGGTGGGACGGAGGCAGACCGTTCCCCGTTCCAGCGGGGATGGCCCATCGCCGAGGATGTGCAGTCGCACGACGAAGCCCTTTCCCCGCATGAGCGGGGACAAAAGCAAAATACGGTTATTTCCTTCGCCTTATTATACCTTCTATGCCATTCGCTCGCATAACCTTGGAATGGCTGCTTACGGTTGCATCCTTCGTCCCGGCGCTTGGGATTTGCCGCCGGACCTCGTCGGCAATCTGCCTATACGACCAGTCCGGCCTGGTGAGGATCAACTCCCGGATTAACGCGCTGATCCCGCGGCTATGCCTGCTCTTCCCGGGCTCCTCTTCGTTGGTGACCGTGAAGTGGGCTTCATCAAGAGCATGGCGCGAAATCAGCAGTCGAGCACGGGCCAGTGCATCATCTCGATCGAGCTGGGTTTCCTGCTCAAAATAGGCCTTCGCCAATAAACTCATAATGCATCCCCTTACGATGGGATGAAGCTTTTCCATGTTTTCAGAATAGGTCATGTCGTTCTCAGTTGCCGTCATGGATCATCTCCATGAACGGATACTGACGCGGCTGAACGCTTTCGGGAGCGCCCTGTTTCAGCTTTGGCGGCTTACCTACCTATCGAGACACCGATGGAGTGTGGCGAGCCGCAGTCATCCTTCCCGAGGAGATCCGAGACGGTATCTGCGATGCTGTTCTGGCCTTCATGGTCGAGGAAGGCGTCGCGGTCGCCAAGGCACCCGGGAAAGACGTGGGCGCCGATGACCCCGCGGATATGGCACTCGAATTTTAGATCTCGCACCCAGGCTCTCACAACGCCCCGTCGCCGGCTGCATGATTCGCCAGCGACGACCTCAATTCAGTGAGTGCCACGCCCTGCCGGCGATAGCAGGCCTCGCGGCCCCATCGCGGTACGACTCGATCAGACTGGCCAAAGCGCGTCCAGGGCAGTCCGCTCCAATCCACGATTCAATGGTGGGTACAGCGGCGGGTACAGAAGCGCGCTACTACGTATCTATCTGAAAATAAACGATAATATGAGGAAATTGGCGGAGGGAGCGGGATTCGAACCCGCGATACAGTTTCCTGTATACACACTTTCCAGGCGTGCGCCTTCAACCGCTCGGCCACCCCTCCGCAATGCAAAGCCATGGTAGGGCAGATGCAAG
>Ga0302314_10016748_pt1 | contig 12354 bp, 11 predicted proteins | sample III_Palsa_N2_3_FD_200533 | JGI IMG/M metagenome (GOLD analysis project Ga0302314, IMG submission 200533) | Peat permafrost microbial communities from Stordalen Mire near Abisko, Sweden - III_Palsa_N2_3 | ecosystem: Environmental > Terrestrial > Soil > Palsa > Peat permafrost | place: Sweden...
GATCTGGTCCATGCCGATCTTCTCATAGCGCTCGAACTGCTCGCGCACCTGCTCGGGTGTGCCGATGCCGCCGTGACCGGAATTCTCGGGGATGGTCGCCTCGACCTCCTTGAACTTCTTCCACACTTCCGACCGGCCCGGCGTGTGCTGGCCGTAGGACGCGACATAGCCCAGCGAATAGCCGAAGAACTTGAAGCCTTCGCGGCCACGATTGATCGCCTCCTGCTCGTCGTGATGGACGGACATGGCGCTGACGATGGCGATGTTCGGATTGACCGTATGGGAGATCGGCACGCACTGGTCGGACTTGATGATGTCGTAATATTCCTGGACCCAGTGTCCCGCCTGCTCGGGCTCGACGAAGGCGAAGGCGAGCGCGCCCAGGCCCATGCGGGCGGCGCGGTGGATCGATTCACGGCGCGAGCAGGCCAGCCACATCGGCGGGTGCGGCTTCTGCACCGGCTTGGGCACGATGTTGCGGGTTGGCATCGAGAAGAATTCGCCCTTGAAGCCGGGATAGGGCGTCATCGCCAGCATGTTGGCGGCCTGCTCGGCGCCTTCGGCCCACAGCGCGGTCTTATTGTCTGGGTTCTGCATGAACCCTTCCATCTCCAGCGCCGAGGCGGATTCGCCGGTGCCCCACTCGACCCGGCCCTTGGAGACGAGGTCCAGCGCGGCGATGCGTTCGGCCGCGCGGGCGGGATGGTTGTAATTGGGCGACATCAGCATGACGCCGTGGCCGAGACGGATGTTCTTGGTCCGCTGCGAGCAGGCCGCGAGAAACACCTCGGGGGCGGAGGAATGGGAGTATTCCTCGAGGAAATGGTGCTCCACCTCCCAAACGAAATCGATGCCCAGTTTGTCGGCCAGTTCGACCTGGTCAAGCGCCTCATGATAGACGCGCATTTCCGAGCCTTCTTCCCAAGGCGTCGGCACCTGATGCTCGTAGAACAGCCCGAACTTCATGATTGTCCCTTCCCACATCCGCAATCGCAGCGATTTAACGCCACGGCGGGACATCAATAAACCAGCCGGTCGCCCTCGGTAAGGGATCGCAACTGACCACCATCTTTGCATATTTCGCAAAGATAGTACGGAATGGGACCCGAAGCCGTCGTTAAACTGTTACATATTTCGCGTTGCAATGCGCCGATTCCGCAGGCGATAACCAGATATGTCCAAGCGTTTGAAAGCAAGCAAGAATACGCGAAAAGAGGGTGCCGAGGCGGCCTATGCCGGCCACGCGCGCGCCTCCAATCCGTATCCAAGCTCGGACACCGGCAAACGCAACGAATGGTTCGACGGTTACGACGCCGCGCTGATGGGGCCGAAGACGGCCAAAGCTTCGAAGGTTTCGGGCGCCGCCGGCTAGGCGCCGGCTATTTCCCCGTCCACTTGTCCATCCAGCCGATTACCGCGCCGTACCATTCGACCGAATTCTGCGGCTTCAGCACCCAGTGGTTTTCCTGTGGGAAGTACAGCAGCTCGCTAGGCACGCCTTTGCGCTGAAGCGCGGTGAAGGTCGCCAGCCCCTGGTCATCGGGGATGCGATAGTCGTGGCCGCCATGGACGACCAGTTCGGGCACGCTCCAATCGGCGACATGATCGACCGGATTGAACCGCTCGAAACCCGCCGGATTCTCCCACGGCAAGCCGCCATTCTCCCATTCGGAGAACCAAAGCTCCTCGGTTTCGTAGGCCATCATCCGGTTGTCGAACAGCCCGTCATGATCGACCAGGCACTTGAACGGTGTCTTCCAGTTGCCGGCGATCCAGTTGATCATGAAGCCGCCATAGGACCCGCCCAGCGCGCAGGCCCGGCCGCCGTCGAGGAACTTGTATTTCGACAGCGCAAAGGCCCAGCCCTTCTGCAGATCCTCGAGCGGCCGGTCGCCCCAATGGGTTGAGATCGAGTCGGTGAAGGCCTGGCCATAGCCGGGCGTGCCGTGGAAATCGATCATCACCACCGCATAACCGGCGCCGGCCAGCGCCTGGGCGTTCCAGCGGTAATGAAACAGGTTGGCGAGCGAGGCCTGCGGCCCGCCATGGATCACCAGCGCCACCGGATAGGTCTTGCCCTCCTGGAACCCGTACGGTTTGACCAGATAGCCGTGCACGGTCTCGCCGTTCCAGCCGGGGAAGGAGAACTGCTCGTATTTGCCGAAACCGACGCCGGCCAGCTGCTGCGCATCGTGATGGGTCAGAAGCGTCGGTGTCCCGCCGGTGAGGTCCACTCGATAGAGCTGGTCCGGCGAATCAAGCGTGCTTGAGGCATAGACGATCCCTTTCGGGCCGACGTCGGCCGCCGCTACATGGCCGTCGCCGGTCAGCGGCTTGACCACCCCGCTGGCCGCATCGATGGCGAACAGGCGCACCTGACCCACATCGTCGGCGGTGGCGATGAGCGTCTTGCCATCCGCCGACCATTGCAAGCTCTCGGGCGAGCGGTCCCAGGCGGCGGCGACCTCACGCGTCTCACCTGATTTCAGGTCGCGGACCTCGATCCAATAGCGATCGGCCTCGAAGCCCGGGCGTTTCATCGCGCGGTAAGCCAGTTTCGTCCCGTCCGGCGAGAAGACCGGGCCGGCGTCCCAGGCCGGATTGTTCGCAGTGATGTCCTCGGGCGCCTTCGAGCCGTCGAGCGGCACGCGCCAAAGGTCGAAATTGGTGCTCCACGGCTCGGTTCGCCCGGCCAGCCGGGCGGAGAAGATGACGGCCGAACCATCCGGCGCGATATCGAAGTCCTCGTTGCCGCCGAACGGCTTGGTCGGGCTGTCGCCGTCGAACCCCTTCATCAGCGGCACCGGCTGGCCCGCGGCCTTGCCGGCGTCGTCGAACGCCAGGGCCCAGAGCTGGTTGCGGGTGCCGTCGGCCCATTCGTCCCAATGGCGCACGAACAGCTTGTCATAGAGCACGCCGGTTGCTTTCGACGCCGCCTTGGCGTCGAGCCGCGACTTGGTGCAGGCCATCGTATCGCAATCCGGAAAGACCGCCGCCGATAGCACGATATGCTTGCCGTCGGGCGCGATCCGGAACGATCCGACCTCGAGCGGCAGATTGGTAACCTGCACTGCCTGCGTTCCGCTCGGATCGGTGCGCCAGACCTGGTTGCCGCCGGAGCGGGCCGAGGCGAAGTAGATCGCCTTGCCGTCCGGCGACCAATAGGGATCGGACGCGCCGCCGTCCGAGGCGGCAAGCCGATGCGGCTGGTCCCCGGATTTGCCGAGATCGATCAGCCACAGCGCATGGGCGTTCTTGTTCGCGTCATAGTCGACGGTGCGCAGGTCATAGACGACATAGCGCCCATCGGGCGACAGCTTCGGGTTCGACACCCGGTCCAGCGTCGCCAGATCCTTCGCGGTGAAAGGGCGATCGGCATGGGCGGCAGCGGTGACGAAAAGGGCGGCGAAAGCGCCCGCTAAAATCGGACGAAGTTTCATTGCAAGCTCCTGGCGCCGATAGGGCACCGCTATCTTTTTCTTCACCGTCATTCCCGCGCAGGCGGGAATCCAGGGGTGTTTCCGGCAGCGCGGAATGAGTCATGTCGCCGCGGACGCGGCTCCAGGTCTGGATTCCCGCCTGCGCGGGAATGACGATCGGTGCCAGAAGATTTACGCGCTAAATCGCGTCGGTCCAAGGCTGGCGAAATACACCAGGCCGCTGAGCGCGGCGATCCAGAAACTGCTCGGCCAGTCGGTCTGGTAGGCCAGCGTGATGCCGAGCCAGGTTTCGCCCAGGCCCAGCAGCACGGTCAGCAGCAGGCCGGTGCTGAGCCGCGTCGTCAGGCGCTGAGCCGCGGCCGCCGGCCCGACCATCAAGGTAAACACCAGCAGCACGCCGACAATCTGCGCCGCTTCGGCCACCGCAATGGCGACGATCGCCATGAACAGCACCGACACCAGGCGTAGCGACACACCCTTGGCCTCCGCCAGGTCCGGCTGCAGCGTCGCGAACAACAGCGGCCGCGCCATCAGCGCCAGCGCCGCCAGGCAGGCGACGCCCAGCACCGCCAGAGTGAGGACGGTGTCCCGGTCGACGCTGAACACATTGCCGAACAGCAGGCTGGTCGCTTGGGCAGCGAAGGCGGTGTAGAAATGCAGGAACAGCAGGCCAAGACCGAGCGACAGCGACAGCACCATGCCGATGGCGACGTCGCGCCCGCTGACCCGCTCGCCCAGCAACCCCATCGCGAGGCCCGCCGCCAGGGTAAGCGCGATCAACCCCCAGAACGGCGTCACCCCGATCAGCACTGCCCCGGTCGCGCCGGCGAAGCCGACATGGGACAAAGCATGGCCGGCGAAGGTCTGGCCACGCATCACCAGGAAGAAGCCGACAATGCCGGCCACCACCGCGACGATGCCGCCCGCCGCCAGCGCATCGATCACGAAGCCGTAGCTAAGCATGGTGATGGCGCCCGGCAGGGTCATGCAGATGCTCGCCCCGCTCCAACTCATACTGGTCGGACATCACGAAGATGCGGCCGTTCAGCCGTACGACCTCGATCGCCGAGCCGTAGAGCCGCGAGAGGACCGGCCCCGTGATCACCTCATCGACCGACCCCAGTGTAGCTTGGCCGCTGCCGAGATAGAGCACCCGGTCCAGCGTGCCGAGCAGCGGGTTCAGCTCATGCGCGCTGAACAGCACGGCGATACCGAGTTCCCGCTGCACCCGGAGCACCAGCTCGATCACGGCGTGCTGGCGGCGCGGGTCCAGGCTGATCAGCGGCTCGTCGAGCAGCAGCAACCTGGGACTGCCGAGGAGAGCCTGAGCCAGCAGCAGCCGCTGCCGTTCGCCGCCCGAAGTTTCGGTCAGCGGCCGGCTGGCGAGTTCGGCCGCACCGACCAGTTCCAGCGCCCGCTCGGTATCGCGATAGTCGCTCCGCGACGGCCATAGCCGGCCCCAGCAATGACCGTTCGCGGCGCTGACCACGAAGTCCCGGCCACTGAGCCTGAAATCGCCGATCGGCTGCCTGAGTTGCGGCATATAACCGACGGCCGGATTGCCGCGCCGAACCGGCGCGTCTAGCACGCGGATTGTCCCCGCAATGGCCGGCACCAGCCCGAGCAGAGCCCGAATCAGCGTCGTCTTGCCGGCGCCGTTGGGGCCCAACATGCCGATGAATTCGCCGTCTTCGATCGCCAATGTGACGTCCGACAGGATGCGTCGGCCACCGATCGAGAGCGCGACGCTTTCCAGAGAGACGGCCGTCACTTCTGTGTCTCTGAAAGGGCTTTTTCCAGCGCGTCGAGCTGCATCGACATCCAGTCCTGGTAGCGCATGCCCTGCGGCTCGACCTCACTGACTCCCACCACCGGTATATGCGCTTCCTCGGCAATCCGTCGCATGCGGTCCGGCACCGTCCCGGTCGCCTGGAGATTATAGAGCAGCACCTTGACCCGGTGCTGGCGCAGATCGTCCTCGAACGCAGCGACATCGCGGGCGCTGGGTTCGGTATCGTTCATCACCGCGCGCTGGAAGGCGGCATTGCGCATATCGAGACCGATCGCCCGCGCCATGTAGTCGAACACGGGCTCGGTCGCGGTGACCGGCATGCCGGCATATTTATCTTTGAGGGCCGTAACCCTCACCGTCAGTCTCAGCATGGAGGCGTCGAAGGCAATGACGCGGTCCAGGTAGGCTATCTCGGCAGCCTTGTCGGGAGCTGGCAGTCGATCGGCAATGGCTTCGGCCAGCGCCGTCATGGCGTCGAGATCGTACCAGAGATGCGGGTTGGCCCCTGGCGCGGCATGCACCAGATCGGCGACAACGAGGACCGCCCGATCCCGGTTGCCGGTCGCCGACAGCAGCTTATTCATCCATGGGTCGTAGCCGGCGCCGTTATGGATGACCAGCTGGGCACCGGCTATCGCCCGGGCAGCCGAAGCACCAGCCTCGAACAGGTGCGGATCCTGGGCCGGATTGGCGACGATGCTGGTCACCGAAACCGCGTCGCCGCCGACCTGCGCGGCGATATCGCCATACACCGCCTCGGCCGCCACGATACGAAGCGGCGCGGCATGACCCACGCCGAAGACGGCGAACTGCGAAAGAGCGAAACCAAGCCCGGCGGCACGGACCCGTGCAATGAAATCGGCCACTGATAATGTCTCGAAATGGTCAAAAAGCGGCCGGAAATCCCTCGTCCACCGGTCCGCCGAAAAGCCGATGGTTATAGTGTCCGCATGCTAGCGAAGCGCAAGGCGGCGCGCAACGCGGCACGAACCGTAGGGCGGAAAAGCGAAGCGTATTCCGCCAGGTCTTAAGGCGCGGTATCAGTCATCGCACAGCGTAAATAACGGCGGAATACGCTTCGCTTTTCCGCCCTACGGGGACGACAATGAACATTCAAGGCCTGCTCGATCAGCACGAAATCACCATCGGCCTCGGCCGGTTCGCTCGCATTCTGGACGGGCGCGAATGGAGCGCGGTTGGCGAGGTGTTCGCGGAGGACGTGACCTTCGATTACGGCGACGGGAAGGAACAGTCCGGCATCGCGGCGATGACCCTGCAATTTTCCCGCTTCCTCGATGACTGCGGCCCGTCGCAGCACTTGCTGGGCAGCATCCAGGTGACGGTCGACGGCGACAAGGGTCTCAGCCGCGCCTATGTCCAGGCCCGCCATCAGGGTAAAGGCGACAAGGCGCATCTCTATCTGGATTCGAACGGCGAATATATCGACAAGTGGGAGCGGCGGCCCCAGGGTTGGCGGATCGTCCGTCGCGACGCGCGTTGGTTCATGAACCCGGGGGACGTTTCGGTACTGGGCGCGGTGCCCTAATAACTGCCCTGGGCAACCGCGGCCAACCGCCGAGCCATCGCATTCTTGCCGATCAGCAGAATCACGACAGCGACCACCATCGAGATGGTGCCGACCAGCGCGATCGACCAGCCGACGGCATTGTCGCGGTGAAAGATATGGTCGGTTGAGGCGGCGATTGCGGTCGGGCCGATGCCCAGCCCGATCATGTTGGTAAAGAACAGATAGGTGGACGAAACCTGCCCGCGCATCCTGGGCGGCGTTACCGTCTGCAGCGTGGCGATATTCACGCCGGCCCATGTCAGGGAAAAGAAGCCCTGCAAGGCGACCAGTGTCAGCGATAGCCACGGCACGGATACAACCGTACCCAGCGATGCGGTGACAACCATGCCGATGGCATAGGGAATGCCGGTGACGGAAAGCGCGTCGCGGCGCCCCCGCTGCACCAGCCGGTCGGCAAACCAGCCGCAGGCGACGCTGCCCGACACCCCCAACACCAGCACCGATCCGCCTAGGAACAGCCCCGCCTCGGACGCGGTGAATCCATGGACGCGCTGGAGGTAGCTCGGCAGCCAGGCCGTGCCGCCATAGCCGTAGATAGCGAAGCAGCCCAAGCTCAGCGCCAGGTTGGCATAAACGCCGAGATGCCGTCCCATATAGGTGAGAACCGCGCCGAAGCTGGGTTGCTCCTCCGCGGTCTTCAGCAGCCGCTGCGGCGTTTCCCGCACGATCAGCAGGGTCGCCAAGGCCAGGATCAGCCCGGGCAGGCCGACGATCATGAAGACGGTTTGCCACGGCCTCGCCTCACCCACGAAGGGTACGTCGACCGGACCGAACCGCGTGATGGCGTCGATCACCGTGCCGCCGATCATCAGCGCCAGGCCCGAGCCGATCGGGATGCCGAGGGTAAAGACCGACAGTGGCCGCGCCCGTCGCTCAGGCGGAAACAACTCCGAGATCAGGGCATAGGAGCACGGCGACAAGGTCGCTTCGCCGACGCCGACACCGATGCGCGAGGCGAACAGGCGCCAAAAGCTGCCCGCCAGCCCGCAGCTCGCGGTCATGACCGACCACAGCGCAACCCCACCCGCGATCAGCAGGCGCCGGCTCCACCGATCCGCCAGCCAGCCGAGCGGAATGCCGGTGATAGTGTAGAGGACGACGAAGGCCAGCCCGGCCAGGTAGCTGTATTCGGTGTCGGTCAGGTTCAGATCATGCCGGATCGGCTTGACCATCAAGCTCAAGATCGTGCGGTCGATAAAGCTGGAGGTCAGCAGCACCATCAGGAACAGCACGACGAACCAGGAATAGGCTGTGCTGTACCGGCGCGTGGACGCGTCCGTATCTCCCACGGGCGGCAGCTCGGTGGCGACAGTCATGTGCTATTCCAGGGCGATCAAACGATCGCGCGTGTCTGCGTCAGCGAAGTGCCGAAACTATGGACCACGGCGGCGTGCAGGCCGCCGGTGCCGCCGCAGACCATGACGACCACATCCTTGGGCTCCGGCGTCAGATAGACGCGGCCGTCGGCGCGGATGCGGCCCTGGTCTTCCAGCTGCCCGCGATGGAGATGCTCCAGCCAGTCGGCAGGCAGGCTGGCGTTACGCCACAGGACTGCCTGCACGTCCTCGATATCGGGCATCTCCTTGCCGATGATCTCGGCGCAGATCGGGTTGATGGCGACGAAAACCTCGCAGAACGGAACGGCCGGGGAGAAGCCGTTGGTGCCGGCATAGGCCGCCGACTTGCCGATCATCTCCAGGAACTCGGCCGGCTTCTGCGAGGTGGTGTCGAGGATGTTCATCGTCCCCATCCCGCCGAATGTGGTGACCGCGTCGCCCTTGATCCCGGCCCGCCGTTCGGCGAGCGGCGCCCAGGGCGAGCGCTCCTCCCATTCGCCGACGCACAGGCTGGAAATGCGCGCCGGGGAGCCGAACGTGCTCTGCGAAGTCACGCCGACGACCTGCCCGGCGACATTGCGCATGATGAGACGCAGCGCCCGGCCGATCGCCGCCGCGGAACTGGCGGCGCCGCCGAAGCAGCCATGCTTGAACGGGATGCCGAGCCTGTGGCGGATCGGGCCGTTGATGAACATCGCCGGCGCGACCGACGCGGTAGTCGCGTTCATGCCGTAGAGTTCGAAATCCGGGTCCGCCACCGCTTCGACCGCCGCGATCAGCAGCGGCAGCGATTCGGGCGGGGCGCCGGCCATCACCGCGTTGATGACGATCTTCTCAACCGTGCATTCAGCCCGCATCGGCGGCAGGTGGGCGATGACTTCGTCCGGATAGCGGTGGTTCAGCGACAGGAAGGTCCGCACCCTGGTCTCGGTCGGCGGCACCAGCGGCAGCCCATCGCCCCAACCCTGCTCCATGGCAAAGGCGGTGAAGTTGGCGATGTCGAGGTCGGCCTCGCGGCGCGGGCTGGCCAGCCAGTCGATCTCGCAGCCATCCGGACCGCAATCGCGGCTGACGAGCTGTTTCGGCGGGGCCTGGACCTTGGTGTGGCTGGGCGCGATCGTAACGATGCTCATGCCGCGGCCTTCTTACTAGTTTCCATTGCAGCACCCATCGTCGCCATCAGGCGCGGGAAATGCTCATACGCCACCGGATCGACATCCTCGCGGAAGCGCTCGTTCAGCGGATAGGGCAGGACATGGACGCGCAGGCCGGAGCGGCCGCCGCGCTTGGCGATGGTCTTGGCGAATTCCTCGAAATTGGCGGTGGCGACGGCGACGGTCGGCAGGCCGGCGGCCGCGGCGGCCAGCGAATCATGAACGGTCCAGCCGGTGCAGGAGCCGCAATTGGCGAGACCGACGACCGCGATGTCGATGGAGGCGAGGAACGCCTTGAGTTCCTTGTCCATCTTCTCGCCCTCTTCGCCCGAACGGCCGCAGGAGCGCCAGAATTTTACGTCGGCGACGCCGAGTTTGCGGAATTCGTCGGCCCAGATCTCGCTGATCCAGTCCCAGGCGCGCCACATCTGATCGACGCGGATGCCGATGGTCTTGCCGGCCAGCGGTCCGGCGTCCGGCCCAGGTGAGGTGATATCGTCCGCGCGCGCGGTTGTCGGGTCCAGAACAAATCCCTTGGCCATGTCCGCCTCCTCCCATTCGGGCAACGCCCTTATAGGTTGAACATAGCGTCCGGACCCGGCCTTCGCCAACCGGTTTTGGAAAGGCTGGCTCAGGCTATCTATTCGGCCTTGTCGGCCTCGGCTTCGGGCTCGCGCAGATAGGGCTCGACCTTGCCCTTCAGCTTGACCGTCATCGGCTTGCCAAACCGGTCCATCGTCTTGCCAACCGCGAGCCTGACCCAACCCTCGCTGATGCAATATTCCTCACAATTGGTCTTCTCGGCCCCGTTGAATTTGATCCCCACGCCGCGCTCCAGCAGCGGCCCATCGTGATAGGGGCTCTTGGGATCGGTCGAGAGACGGTCGGGAAGGGTATCGGTCATGGCTGGCCTTCAAGCGCGGAGAAGTCGTCGCGCTTGATAGCGCCCCGGAGCCTTGATGCCAACCGGCGTGCGCCGGCGCACCGCGCGCTATTCCTTTCCCTGGCCCTCCCCCACCGGCATTTTGGGGCCGCCGGGATAGAAATTCGCGGCCGGGTTGGCGCGCATGAAGGCGGCGCCGATCTCCGCCGCCGGCTGGTCGGGCTGGTCGGCGGGAACCCGCAGGAACGGCACCGTCTTGCGGAATGCGGTCCACGCGGCGGTCGGTGCGGCGCCGAAGGCGCGGTTCGGTTCCTGCAACTTGCGCATGTCGAGCCAGAAAGCGCCCGTCTGCAGGTCGAATGCCAGCAGCAGGTTGACGTAACCCAGCATCTCCCGCCCGCGCGCGGCTTTGAGCGGCGTCTGCCCCTCCAGGTCCTCCACGGTGGCGATGATCGCATTGCCGGCAGGGGTGACGGGATGGATGACGCTCTGGATGTCCTGGTAGAGAGAAGCGGGGCCGTAGCCGCCCCCGCCGCCGCCGAAGCCGAAACTGACCGCCGCCTGTTCCTTGGTCAGCAGGTCGGCCGGCCTGACCTGGGTGAAGAACGGGTTAGTGAAGCGGTCGATCCGCTGCCCCACCGCGACCGCCATATTGGCGAGCGCGATCGAGAAGGCCTCGATATCGTTGCCCAGCGGATAGGGGTCGAAATTGGCGTCCGACACGATATAACCGTGCTTGCCGTTGCTGTTCTTCCCGCCCTTGACGAAATACTTCATCATCTGCGGCGTTGCCAGATCCCAGGAATCAGTCGGTGACAGGCCGACGCGGATGGCGGGGCTGTGATCCGGCGTGTTGAGCTCCGTCAGCACCGTGTCGCGTAGCCGGGCCCAGGCCTGCCATGCCGCCCCTTGCCGGATGTAGGAGGCGCGCAGACTCTCCGGGTCCTGGATGATCCGCTTGGCATCGTCTTCGAACAGATAGCTGCCCTTCAGCATGTCGAGCACCCGGGCGGCGTCCCAGTTCAACCATTTGAACGGCCGGTTGGATTGCGACGCGGTGGTGATCGGCGTGATCGAGCTGTTCATGCCGTCGAGGTCGATCGCATAGATGAGGTCGGCCCAGGCCAGCGCCTGCTCAGCGTCGGCCACCAGCAGGACCGCCTGACCGGTGCCGAAGGCGTCGCTGGAGGTCAGCGCGTTGACGTCGGCGGCGAAGGGCTGGATCGGCTTCAGCCCGGCCATCTCCAACGCCTTGGCGGCCGGCATGCGCTGGCCCCGGTAATAGGCCTCGCCCACTCCCACCATGGTGGCGCCGACATTGCTGAGTTGAGCCAGATCGGCCTCGCCCAGGCTGCCCAGCGTGCGCACCACCGGCGTCACCTGGTCGTTCAGCAGATCGAGCAGCATCTGCGACAGCTGCGGGCTGGGGCCGTCATAGATCATGGCGTTCGCGCGCACGACCATCATCGCCCGTGTCACCTCTTCGTCGCGGACCTCGTCGCCCATGCCCGACCGCGCCCAGCCTTGGAACTCGCTCAACTGCGATTTTTCCAGATAGGCCTTGTTCTCGGGCGCCAGCGGATCGCCGTCGAACAGCACTGTCTCGCGCTGCGATCCGGCGCCGCGCGTGTACCAATAGACCGAGACATGCTCGGCCGGCGCCTCCAGCAGCAGTCCATACTGGTCAAGTTCACGCTGCTTCGCCTCTGGGCTGAGCCGCACCTTGGCCCCATAGCGTGCCACCGCGACCGCTTGCTCGACGGTCAGGTCTTGGCCGGTCAGGGTGATCGTGCGGTCCGCCATCGTGGGATCGATCGCCCGGAATTCGGGTGCGGCGCGAGCTGCCATCGCGGGAAACAGCGCCAGGACGAGAAGAAGCCCAAACGCCGCCAGATCACGATGCTTCGACGAGCAAGCCATACGCCACTCCCCTCTCGCCACGAATTGTGCGGAATGAAGATAGTGTCTCGGTTTTCTGGGGCAGAAAAGTCGTTTCTCGGCAGGAAACAGAAATTCTATCGGCGCTTCGAGTAAAGCTTACCGCGCCGGCCGCGTATGCTGCGTCATGAAGCGCTGCGGCCGATGCTTGCGCCCGGCCCTGACACCCTCGCCGCCTGAATTGCCGGTGCCCAGCGGCTGGCCCATCGGTATCAGCTGCTG
>Ga0302314_10016749_pt1 | contig 12353 bp, 8 predicted proteins | sample III_Palsa_N2_3_FD_200533 | JGI IMG/M metagenome (GOLD analysis project Ga0302314, IMG submission 200533) | Peat permafrost microbial communities from Stordalen Mire near Abisko, Sweden - III_Palsa_N2_3 | ecosystem: Environmental > Terrestrial > Soil > Palsa > Peat permafrost | place: Sweden...
GGCCCAGATTGTAGAGGCCGAGCGCCGTGCCGCGCCGGGCCGGCGGGAAATAGTCGGAGATGATGGCGTAGGAGGGCGGCACGCCCCCGGCCTCGCCGACGCCGACCGTCATCCGCGCGGCGACCAGCTGCGGATAGGTGGCGGACAGACCGCAAGCGACCGTGGCGGCGCTCCAGAGGGCGCAGGCCGCGGCCAGCACCCCTACCCTGTTGGTCTTATCGGCGAGCCAGCCGACCGGGATCGAGATCAGGCAATAGAACAGCGCGAAATAGAGTCCGCCGATCAGACCCAACTGGCCGTCTTTGAGATGCAGCGAGTCCTGGATCGGCTTGGCCAGGATCGACAGCAGCTGGCGATCCAGGAAGTTCAGGACATAGATGAAGCAGAGGACGGCCAGGACGATCCAGGCTCTGGTGGGCGTGCGGACAGGACGCGCATCCAGCGTCTCTTGCAGCAGACTGTTCTGCACCGTTCGCCCCCCTTGGCGCCGATCATTCTCGTCGGCGCGCAGCTCATCATGCCTTTCCGGGGAGGCTCACGTCAACGCTCACTATCACCAGGGTGAATATATCTTGAGGCCAATGCGGCGCGTCGCCGACGCCCTCACGCGACCGCGGTGTTCGCTAGTCTTCTTGGCTTAGCCCGAGAAAGCCGGCGGCCATGAACCTGGCCATCCGCAGCTTCACGGCCGGGAAGTCATCGGACTTGCAGATGCCGCCGGAAAGCCGGTCGAGGCGGCCGGTCCGAGCAAGGGTGTTCATCAACGAACCGGTCACGAAGTGATAGCCCCAGAAAATGTCCTCTTCGGACATATCGGGCATGGCGCGCTTGAGGATGGCGACCAGCCTCAGCACCACCGGGTCGAAATGCACGTCCATCAGCTCGGCGCCTTCGGGGGTGTTGCTGACTCGCGCGCAGAAGGCCGCATAGTTCATCCATTCCGCGCCGCCCTCGATGTAGAGATCCAGGTCGGTATCCAGGAAGGCATGCAAGGCGCCCGCGACGGTAGGGTGGTCACCGGACTCCGCTTCATAGCGATCCAGCGCCTCGATGCGCCGTCCGCTGGTGACGCCCGCACGCCGGGCGAACACCGCTTCGAACAGGCTCCGCTTGTCCTCGAAATAGTAGTGCAACAGCGTGGTGTGCACGCCGACGCGCTGAGCCACGTCGCGGAGCGTCACCGCATGAAGGCTGTTCATCGAGAAGAGGTATTCCGCCGCGTCGAGGATCTGCTCTAGCGTTTCGGCGCGCTGCTCGGCCTTGCTGCGGCGGACACGCTTGGCCGTTGAACCCTCGGACATCAGGCAATCTCTCCACGCCCCGGGAGCCCCCCGCTCGGGGGCAGGTCAAGGAATGGGCAGCCCCTAAACGCCTTCCCCACTCCCGTAGTCAGCGCGCAGTTGGTTCTTGTCAATCTTTCCCGTGGCCGCCAGCGGCATGGCGCCGATCTGCACGATTTGGTCCGGCAGCCACCAGTCCGCGACCTTGCCGCGCAGGGCTTGGATCAGGGTCTGGGCGTCGACCGCCTCGCCTGGCCGTACCTCGACGATCAGCACCGGCCGTTCGCCCCATTTCGGATCGAAGCGACCCACCACAGCGACTTGACCCACCGCCGGATGGCGACCGACGATGTCTTCGATCTCGGCGGGATTGATCCATTCGCCGCCAGATTTGATCAGGTCCTTGGAGCGGCCGCGAATGCTCAGGTTACCCTCGTCGTCGAGGCTGGCCAGATCGCCGGTGTCGAAATAGCCCTCTTCGTCCAGGGCGTCCGACTCGGCCTTGAAATAGCGGTCGAGCACGCTCGCACCCTTGACCTTGAGGTGGCCCACCACGTTGCGCTGCTGGGCGAGGGTGACGCCGTCAGCATCGGTAAGCTTCAGGTCCAGCCCCATGGTCGGACGGCCGGACGCGCGGGTTTGGGTCGAGGGCGCATTGGACGGGGCGACGGTGCCTAGGGGCGACAGCTCTGTCATGCCCCAACTGGTCTGCACTGTGGCGCCAAGCCGCTGCTCCAGGCGTCGGATGAGCGCGTCGGGGCAGCTGGATCCACCGATGACCACGCGCTTCAACGCGGGCAGATCGCCGCCCACGGCGTCGAGATGGTCGATAACGCCAAGCCAGACGGTCTGAACGCCAGCGGCCACGGTCACGGCCTCGTCTCGCATCAGGCTCGCCAGGCTGGCGCCATCGGTATTGCGTCCCGGAAGCACCAGCTTGGCGCCGACCGCGGGCGCCGCGAAGGGCATGCCCCAGCCGTTGGCATGGAACATGGGCACGGCGACCAGCAGCACATCGCCGCCGGTCAGGGCGAAGGCGTCGGCCTGCAGGGCGCGCAGGGTGTGCAGATAGTTGGAACGGTGGGTGTAGAGCACGCCCTTGGGCCGGCCCGTGGTGCCGGAGGTGTAGCAGAGGCCCGCCGGCGTGTTTTCGTCGAAGTCGCCCCAGGTCGCCGGCGCGCCATGGGCCGCGAGCAGGGTCTCATAGGCCCACACCTTCGCCATTGAACCTTCAAGCTTGGCGGGGGCGAGCTCGTCGCCATCCATCAGCACGATGTGCTCAAGGCCGGGACAGAGGGGCGCCAGCTGACCGAGCAGTGGCGCGAGGTTGGAAGATGCGGCCAGGACCCGGTCCTCGGCCTCATTGACCATCGCCGCCAGATGGGCGGCGGTCAGGCGCGGGTTGAGGGTGTGGCAGACGATGCCGGCGCCCATGGCCGCGTAGTACATCTCGACGTGATGTTGTGTGTTCCAGGCCAGGGTGCCGACCCGGTCGCCCGGCTTTAGGCCCAGGGCCGACAGGGCGCCGGACAGGCGAAGACTACGCTCCCGCAGCCCGGCATAGCCGATCCGGCTTACAACTTGGCCCGCCTCGGCGGTAACCACCTCCTGTTTGCCGGTCCATTTGGCGGCATGGTCGAGGAACTTGTCTACCGTGAGGGCGTAGGACTGCATGCGTGCGCGATGAAATGAGCTTTAAGAAAAAACGGCCGCCGGCTGACGAGAGCAGCGCGGCGGCCGATGTACACGGGGAAGTTAGAACGTCTTCATCAGGCTGACGCCGAACTGACGCGGCGCGCCAGCCAGACGGATCGGCGAGGCCGCAGCGGCGACATAGTGGTCGTCCGTCAGGTTGTAGCTGTAGGCGGTCATAACATAGCTGGCGTGAGTCCAGCTGACCGACAGGTTCACGATGTCCCGCGGCGTCAGATAGTCGTCCTGCGACCGGTTATCGAACAGGGTCGCCCACTGGCTGGAGATATGGCTGTAGTTGATGACCGGAGTGATGATATCGCCGTCGGCGAGTCTGAAGTTGTATTGCGCGCCGACATTAAAGGTCACGTCCGGCGCGTAGGTCTGGGGATGTCCCCCCTGATTGACGCAGGTCGCGGTGGCGGGTCCCGTCGACGGGTTGCAGGTCAAAGAATAGGTTTGGCCGGGGGGAAGGACGACCCGGGTATCTTGAGCATAGAAGGTCGCCAGCGAGCTGTGCTCGAGGCCGATGTTGGCGTTGAGCGACAGATCTCCAAACACCGCCTCCGCCGAGCCCTCGACCCCGTAGAGCTTGGTCTCGCCCGGAACGTTCAGTTCTTCCGTCTGGTTGGGCACCTGCGGGATCGCCACGATGACCTGGAAGTTGTGGAACTCGTTGTAATAGCCGCCGACTTGGGTGCGCAGATGATTGTCGAGCCAGCTGGACTTCCAGCCGACTTCGTAATCGGTCACGCTCTCCTGAGCAAACGGCGCGGGCGTTGCGCCGCCACCGAAGAGCAGGATGTTGTTGAGACCGCCGGGCTTGTCGCCACTCGCAACGAAAGCATACAGGAAATTATGGGCGTCCAGGTTCCAGTTCAGCGTGACCTTGCCCGTCACGTTGTCGCCGCTATAGGACCCATCGAAAGTATAATTATAGATTCCCTGATATTCTGGCGCGTAGAACCTGACAGCGTTGTGCGTGAACCATTGCGAGTAGCGGCCGCCGACCTGGAGCTGGAAGCCCGCCGGCAGATCGTAGCTCACCTGGCCGAACACCCCCCAGTTGTGGGTGAGGTTGGTGCCCTCAAGCGCCTCGTCTAGGCCGCCGGGAGGGAACCCGATGTCGAAGTGGCCGTGCGGGAAGTCATAATTATTGCTGGTGTAATCCGCGCCCAGAACCCAGGTCAACGGCCCCTTGGTGGGCGAGATGATGTTGAATTCCTGCGAAATCATCGACTCGCTGACTGCTTCGTCGATGGATTCCCCCAGGGCTGGATTGGCCGTCGAGTTCATCCCGTCGATATCGCCCGAGTAGGCCGTGCGGCCAGTCTGGCCGCTGGTGATCGATTGGAAGGTGATGCCGCTGTTGGGATCGACATAGTCGACCTTCAGCGTGTTCCTGACGAACTGATCCAGGGCGTAGGTATGGAAGTCGTTGCCGAAATTAAAGAGATTGTGGGTCTCGGTGTTGGGCTGTCCGTTCGGGAGCACGAGGGCGTCGCCGAAATACCCGCCGTTGTCGAGGTAGTCGTAGTCGGTCTTCCAGAGCACCGTCAGCGCCGAGGTGGGCTTCCAGAGCAGCGAGATGCGGCCCGATCCCCAGACCGGGTTCTGGTCGCCCTTAACGGGCCCCGATATCTTGTAGAAGGTGTCGTGGTAGTCGGTGTTGAAGGCGACCCGCGCCGCCAGGGTGTCGTTGATCGGCAGGTTCACGGCGCCTTGCGCGCCGACATCGTTGTAGTTGCCGTAGTGACCCAGCAGATAGCCGGTATAGCCGCCATCGATGATCGGGTTGTTGGTGGTGACAATCACCGCGCCGCCGGTGGCGTTCTGACCGCTGAAGGTGCCTTGCGGGCCGCGTAGCACTTCGACATTGGCGATGTCGTAATAGGGCTCTTCCTGGAAGTAGCCGGGGAAGGTCGCCGCGCCGTCGCGATAGGTGATGACGCCGGTGGTGGTCTGGGAGTTGTGTTCACCCTTGCCGATGCCGCGGATGTCGACGTCGTTGCCTTGACCGAAATTGTTGACGGTCACGGAGGGGCTGTTGAACTGAATTTGGTCGATCGTGAAGATGCCCTTCTTGATCAGGTCGCTGCCGGTCAAAACCGTCGCGGCGATCGGGGTCTTCTGCAGATTTGTGGTCCGGCGTTCGGCGGTGATCACCACCTCCTTCACCGTCGTGCCGCTCGAATCGCTGCTCGCGGACGGCGCCGTCTGGGCGGCGGCCACGCCACTCCACATCAGAGCCAGCACAGACGCGCTCATGCCTAGTGTTTGGATTCTCATAGTCCCCTCCCCCTGCCGAATTTGGCCTGCGCTCTTGGGCGCATTTCGTAAGGCTGGAGATTGTTTAGTCACGTGTCAATGCTAATTCTCGTCAGAGCGAATATGTGGACTCACCTAAATCCGCACCGCGTCCACGACGCCACACCCCCCTTCCGCCGCCGCAATCTGGCGCCGCCGCCAGGACGGCGAACTTATTCATCATTGCCATAGTGAGTATTGACGGCCCCGCTTGGACGACGGCATGATGGCCTTTGTCACCGGCGAAATGGGCCATCAAGGCCCAGCTGGCGCCTGGTCTAAACCGGGCGGCCGAGTCGGATGGGAGGGCGGGTTTGATCGATTTGCAGGGCCGTGTGGCCATCGTAACCGGAGCGGGCGGCGGACTGGGCCGTTCGCATGCGCGGCTGTTGGCGCAACGGGGCGCCAGGGTTGTGGTCAATGATCTCGGAGAGGGCGCTGAAACCGTCGCCCGCGAGATCGTCGACGCCGGCGGACAGGCCTGGGCCGCGCAAGGTTCGGTGGCTGACGCCGGACGCATGCAGGCCATCGTCGACGACACTTTGAACGCCTGGGGCCGCGTCGACATCCTGGTCAACAACGCCGGCATCCTGCGCGACAAGACCTTCGCCAAGATGAGCCTGGATGATTTCAAGCTGGTGGTCGACGTCCACCTGATGGGCGCGGTCAACTGCACCAAGGCCGTCTGGGACGCCATGCGCGAGCAGAACTACGGCCGCATCGTGATGACCACCTCCTCGTCGGGTCTGTACGGCAACTTCGGCCAATCGAACTACAGCGCCGCCAAGCTTGCCCTGGTGGGCCTGATGCAGACTCTCGCCCTCGAGGGCGCGCGGTACGATATCCGCGTCAACTGTATCGCGCCGACGGCGGCGACACAGATGATGGAGGGTATCCTTCCGGCCGAGCAGCTTGCGATGTTGCGGCCGGAGCTGGTCAGCCCGGCCGTGCTGGCGCTGGTCTCGGACGCCGCGCCGACCCGGGCGATCGTCTGCGCTGGCGCCGGCGGCTTCGAGATCGCAAACATCACCCTGTCGGAAGGCATCTACATCGCTGATGAGCCTCGGTCGGCTGAAACCCTTCTGGCGCGTTGGGCGGAACTGACCGATCGGCGGGGCGAGACCGTCCCGGATCAGGGGTGGGCCCAATACCGGCGCGAGCTGGAAAAGGCCGGCTTTGTCGCGCCCGAGACCGCGCCTGCCTGATGATGCGTCTTCGCGGCAAGGGCTCGCCGAATCCTCCCCCAGGTGCGCCTAGCGTTTCCTCCCGCACCTGAACCTGCCGCACGGAAGCCCGCTCTTCCGTGCGGCCTCTTCCTGGACGACAAAGCCTGATCTGGGCGTCCGACAACGCGTCCGCCGGCCGCGTTGACACCCCTGCATGCTTGGCCAACCCTCTGCCGTTACAGGCCGAATCAGGGGAAGCGCATGAACTCGCCGGAGTTTGAACAGGTTCGCGAAATCATGGCCAACGTCATGATGGTCGATCCCGAAGAGATCAGCCTGGAGTCCACGCCCAACACCTTGCCCGCCTGGGATTCTCTGCGGCATCTCAATTTGGTGCTGGCGCTCGAGGAGGCCTACGGCTTCACCCTGGCGCCGGAAGAGACCGAGGGCATGGTGGTGGTGAAGGCGATTGTCGATACAGTCCACCGCAAGCTGAACGGCTGATCCCTCCCGTGCAGGTCACGACCGAGCGGGTTCTGGGACGCCAAACCACCCTGGCGCTGACCTTGATGACCTCCGGGACCAAGGATCTGCCCGTCGCCCTGTTGCTCCACGGCGCTCAGCGCAACCGCAGCGTCATGGCCAGGGTGGGCGAGGCGCTCAGCGAACGGTTCGACGTGGCGCTGTGCGATCTGCCCGGCCATGGGGAGAGCGAGAGGCCGATCGATGTCAGCATCGACGACTTTGCGCTGGAGATCGTGCATCTGCTGTTGCTGCGATTTCCGGGACGGCCGGTGCTGTTGATCGGCGAGTCGATCGGCGGCGTGATCGGATTGCGGGCCGCCGCCGACCCGCGCCTCGACATCCGCTGGCTGGTGCTGCTCGACCCGCCGCTGACCACGGCCAAGCAGTGGCATATCCGCGCCAATTCCCTGGTTTCCATGAGCCGCGACGGCTCGACCTTCCTGCGGCTGTTCAGCGCGGCGATGTTCGGGGTATTCGATGGGGAACTGCAGGAAGATCGACTCTATTACGACCTGCTGGGCGATCTGCGGGGTCCCTGCCTGATCCTGACGGGCGATCGTCCCCTGCATCCCCAGCGGGATTGGCAAAACGCCATGTGCTGCCTGGACGCCACGGATTTTTGGGTGATCCAGAAGCTCTATGCCGACAAGGTCGTGGTGGCCCGGGTGAAGGACTCCGGCCACACGGTTCTGACCCATCAGCCCCAGGCCTGCCTGGAGACCATCGCCCGTTTTGTCGAGTCGCATCCTATGACGAAGGCCGCCGCGTGACCGTCGCGGCGCTTAAGGAGGCTCAGACCGCGCTCGAGGCTGGCGCGTATGAGCAAGGCCTCGGCCTGATCGACGCGGCTCTGGTCGATGAGCCGAGCTTCGAAGGCCATGTCCTGGCCGCCGCCTGTGCGCTGCATGGCCAGCCGGTCAGCAAGGTCCTGGGCCACCTTCGCAAGGCCGCCGCTCTGGCGCCCTTCGAGCGGGTGCTGGAACGCTTCTCCGGCTATCTCAGCCATACGCCGATGGCGCCGGAAGCCGCCGCCCAGGTCGGCGCCCTGATCAACGCCAGCCTGCCGAAACTGGGTCCTCCGCTGGCCCATCGGCTGGTGCGGACACGGCGGCATATCAATGTGCTTGGCACCAGCCACGTCCGCTTCCTCAGCGGCCACGACCTGTTCTTCCCGCTGTTCATCGGCATGGGGCCCGACACCCTGGCGCTGACCGAAGAACGGTTCGAGCTTTGCCGGCGCAAGCTGTTGGACAACCTGGCGCGGGTCGATCCGGCCATGGACACGATGATCGTGCTCGACGCCGAGCCCTACTACCACGTCTACAACAATTTCGGCACGCGGCCGGGCATGGAGGCGCAGGTCACAGAGGCCGATCGCGAGCTGATGCGCGTGGTCTGCGACCGATATGAAGTGATGTTGTCGGAGATCAAAGACCGCATCGCCGGCCGGGTGATGTTGCTCAACGCCCTGCCCAGCTATCTACCGACCGTCACCCAACTGGCCCACTACCTCAACACCCAGACTCAGGCGATGTGCGAGCGGATCGGCGTGGGCTTCGTCGATATCTGGGATGACCTGTACGATCCGACGACCGCCGCCCTGCGGCGGGATATGGCGGCCGAAGCCTATAACGACGACATCCATCTCAGCGAACGGGCCATCCCGACCCTGTTCAATGGTTTGCGGCGAGCCGGCGTCATCGGCGGCGAGGCCGACCCCGATCGCCTGTTCCAGTACGGCTATCTGCACGGCTTCATGGTCTTTCCCGGCGGCGAGACCCGCATCTGGCCGGAAGCGGACATCATCCCGACCAACGCCCTGCGATCCGAAAAGGTCGCCGCCGCGCACGTCGGCAAGAAGGCGCTCGACGCCATCGCCGGCCATCTGGCCCAGCACCCCGGCGCGCGCGTGCTGTTCGTCAATGCGATGGAAGGCTATCTGCCGCTGAACCTGCCGAAAGCCGTCATGGGCCAGTGCATCGCCGTCTGTCCGACGCCGGAGTATCGGGAGATCGCCCAACGGATCGCGAATTTCGCCGGTCGCGACGAGATCAAGTTCACCGCCTGGCGTAACGACCTGTTGGACCTGATCCGAGGGCGGACCTTCGACCTTGTGGTGGTCAACATCCACCCCGACTATGCCGCCGACGATCTCGCCCGCGCCAAGGCTTTGCTGAGCGTGGTGACGGCGGGGACGCTGATGGCGATCGCGCCGGACGAGGCGGCGGCCACGACGCTGTTCGCAAGCCGCCCGGCGCCCCGCGCCACGCTCATCGGCAACAAACATATCCCCGAACGCTGGCACGAGAGCGTCCTGCTGGCTGGCTAAACGACTTCAGGACACCTTGATCCACGCCGGCGTCTCAACCGGGCTGGCGGCGATATCGAGCCGATAGATAACGCCGCCATCCGCATCCTCGCTCACGCGTTCAAATCCGTGGTTTGGATAGAAGTCAGCGCACAGCACATTCTTGGCGGTGGGCAGGTATGATCCTTCCAGCGTGCCCGCGCCGGCGCCTCGGGCGGCGGCGATCAGGTCGGCCAGGAAGGCAGTCTCCATCCCGCGGCCAATCACCCGGCAGCTCATCAGCAGGGTGTCGATGCGCGCGGTCGCACCGGCGAGCTCGACCAAGCCCACACAGACGATGCCGCTGTCGCCCAACCGATCGCTGGCCTTCAGGGTGCGGACGATCCAGCCGTCCGACGCCATCATCACCGCGACGTCTTCCTCGCGGTAGCGTCGGGTGGTCAGGTTGAACTGGTTGGTCTTCTGGGTCAGTTGAGCCGCGCGGGCCAGCGACAAGGCGTCCACCGGCGCGACCTTCGCCTCGATCTCAAGCGAGCGCAGGAAGCCGTCGAGCCCGCCGGCCTCGTCCATGACCTGCCGCCGCGCGCGCTCCTCGGTGTAGTAGCGCCCGCGCTCGCGATCCTCGTCCGACAGCGACAGCTGCTCGAACCAGGGACAGGCGCGAAGGGCCGCCGCATAGTCCATCGGGTCGGCGGGCATATCCAGCACCCGAACCTGCGGCAGAGCCTGGCGCACCCGTTCGCGCTCGACCGGGTTGTCGTCAACGAAGACCAGGCTGTCGAGGCCCAGGTTCAGCTCGGCGGCGATGTCCCGCAGGTTCTCGGCCTTGTCGGTCCAGTTGATGCGCAAGGCGCCGAAATGGCTGGGCCGCAGCAGCATTTCGGGATGGGTCTCGATCACCTCCATGGCGTCGGCGGGGTTGTTCTTGCTGCAGACCGCCAGCACCACGCCGCGCGCGTAAAGATCCAGCGCCACCCGCTGCAGCGCCACGAAGGCCGCGCCAGGGTATTCGCCGCCGAGCTTGATCCCAACCATGCCGTCCTCGCCGATCACCCCTCCCCAGCAGGTGTTGTCGAGATCCAGCACCAGCACCTTGGCGGCGGCGTGGCTGAGCGGGATCAGGAACCGCAGCCACTCCTGGGCCATGTGCGGCAGGCAGGGCGCGGCGATCGGCAGGCGGGCCGTGAGCCATTTGCGCTCGTCGGTCCAGGTCAGCCGGCCATGCCGGGCGACCAGGGCGTCATAGTCGAGGAAATAGACGTCGCGGTATTCCCGGCACAACGCCGCCAACGCGGCATTGGCCGCCGCAACGCCCGCCCCTTGTGACGCCGCGCGCTGGCTGTCGAGGGCGCCCGCCGGCGCATAGGCCGGCCGTTCGAGCCCGTGGATCACCAGGGCGGCGCTGCTGTTGTCGCGGAACGCATCGATCAGGCGGCGGTAGTCGGCCGCGATGCGCGCGACCTCATCGTCGATGGTCGACTGGTCCGCGAGGACACTGGTCCAGAGCAATGGCGATACATCGCGCGTCTGCTGAGCCAGGATTACGGTCTGAGGCTGGGCGGCATAGAGCGCGCTCGCCGGATTGAACACCTCCTGCGCCACCGCATTGAACTCGCCGACTTCGGTGGTCAGCCGGATTCCCGCCAAGGCCGCCGCCGCCTCAAGCAGCTGTAGCACCGGTTCGACCGTGAACGAGCGCAACACATAGACCCGATGCTGGCGCGGCATGAAGCGGTCGAACCGCGCCGCCTGGGCGTGGACAAATCCGGCCATGGTCAGGTTGGGAAATCGCCGCCACAAATCCTGGGCCGCGATCCAGGCGTCAACGTCCCTACCCTCGTCCAGCAGGGCGACGATGGCCTTCAGGTCGCTGGAGGAGATCATCGGCGTCACGTGGCGAATCCGTCTACTTCACCTCCGCAGAATAGCTTGATTCTCCTGCGCGAATTGCCGCGCCCGCGTGGCCGGAGCGACGACCGATCATGACCGTCCGCAGCTTCAGCCTGGAAGACAATCGCGCCTTTGCCGTCGAGTCCGGCGACCGCAATCCCATCCATGTCGACCCGGCCCAGGCCAGGCGCTCGCCGTTCGGCTCGCCTGTCGTGCATGGGGTGCATCAGGTGCTGTGGGCGCTGGACCAAGGCCTGACGGGTCCTTCGCGCCTGATCCGGTTGAAGGCGCAGTTCCCGGTTCCGTTGCGCATCGTCGACGAGGCGCGGGTTGAGGCCACCGCTGTATCGCCGGGCATGTTGAAGCTACGGGTCATGACGTCCGGCCGGATCACCGCCGATATCGAGGCCGAGGTCGCATCGTTGGGCGCGCCGACCGATCTCGCGGCATGGCAGGCCGAGCTTCAACCCGAGCCCTGTCGCCCGATGACTCTGGAAGCGTTGGCCGATGACGCGGGCGACCTTGATCTGGCGCTGCCGCCCGCGCCGCATAGGCTGGCGCCTGATCAGACGGCGTTTCTGCTCGGCCTCACCCGGCTGGTCGGCATGCGCGCGCCAGGGCTCTACTCTCTGTTCAGCGCGTTCGATGTGCGGTTTTCGGACCACGCCCAACCGGGGCCACGGCTGCTTTACAAGGTCGATAAGGTCGATCCGCGCTTCGCCCGTCTGGTCATCGCGGTCGACGGCGACATCGCCACAGGCCAGGTGATCGCCTTCCGCCGCCCCGAACCTCAGCGGCAGCCCAGCGCCGCAATGCTGGCTCCGCTGGTCGCCGACCGACCGTTCGCGGGTCGGCGCGCTCTGGTGATCGGCGGATCACGCGGGCTCGGCGAAGTCAGCGCCAAGCTGCTGGCCATGGGCGGGGCCGAGGTCAGGCTCAGCTATCATGTGGGGGCCGACGACGCGGCCGCCGTGGTGGAGGACATCCGCACGGCTGGCGGCGGCGCTTCGGCCTTCGCCTATGACGCTGTCGATCCCCGAGCCGGCCTGCCGGCCGATTCCGATTGGCGGCCGACCGATCTCTATTATTTCGCGACGGCCTCCATTGGCATGAACGATGTCGGCCAGTTCGATCCTGTGCTGTTCGCGCGGTATTGCGCAATCTATGTGGAAGGCTTCAGCCGAG
>Ga0302314_10016752_pt1 | contig 12352 bp, 12 predicted proteins | sample III_Palsa_N2_3_FD_200533 | JGI IMG/M metagenome (GOLD analysis project Ga0302314, IMG submission 200533) | Peat permafrost microbial communities from Stordalen Mire near Abisko, Sweden - III_Palsa_N2_3 | ecosystem: Environmental > Terrestrial > Soil > Palsa > Peat permafrost | place: Sweden...
GCCGCCCTGTCGGACCCGCAGAACATCCCGCCAAGCCCAAACCCCGCACCCAAACTCAACCTTCCAGCCCAAGCACTCCATTGCGCAACAGGCCCCTTGAGGGAGAAGGTGGCGGGCGAATGGCCGCCGGATGAGGGGTCGCACCGGCGCTCGCCGAGGAAGCTGTTGTTCAGATCCGGTAAGGTCAGTGCGACCCCTCATCCGTCGCCCCGGATCGGGTCCGGGGCGACACCTTCTCCCGCAAGGGGAGAAGGGTTTGCGATCTCAGAACCTCGCGGCCGAGCTTCAGTAGGGCGTCCTTCAGCGGGCCATCGCGGGCTTCAGCGAGGCCGGCGGCCAAGTCGCGTTCGGTGGCGGCGTCGAGCGGGACGCGGGAGCGGCGGGTCGGCGCGGACTTGGTCGGCGTGATCGGCTTGCTGAGCGGGCCTTGCACGATCCGAAGGCGCGCCACGACGCCGGGTCCGAGGTACAGGTTGAGGCGGTCCAAGATCAGCGGCGATTGGTGCTGCACCAGGGCGGCGACGGGGCCGGCCACCTTCAGCTCCAGCGTCGCGCCGCCGGTTCGCGACTTGACCAGCTTCACCGGCTCGGAACGGCTGGCCAGCGCCTCGCCGACGATCTCGCGCCAGCGCGACTTCAGGTCCTCGGGACCGCGGCCGAACTTCTCCTCCAGCTTCTTGATCGCCGAACTCAAGCCTCGCGCCGCGTGGCGCGGTGGCAGCGGCGGGGGCCGGGGCCGCCGCGCGGCGAGAATGGCGAGGGCTTCGGCCGATGAAGGCAGCGAGCGGCGCATCGAAACTCTATAGATCAACCCATGCCGCCCGTCGCGACGCCATCTCGTCTCAGAACCCCGCTGCTGGCCTGGTACGACGCCCATGCCCGCGCCCTGCCCTGGCGGGTGCGACCGGCAGAGCGCGCCGCGGGACGCCGCGCCGATCCCTATCGGGTGTGGCTCTCCGAGATCATGCTGCAGCAGACCACCGTGCCGCACGCCACGCCGTACTTCCTCAGCTTCACCCGGCGCTGGCCGACGGTGAGCGCGCTGGTGGCGGCCGACGTTGGCGAGGTGATGGGGGCGTGGGCGGGGCTCGGCTACTACGCCCGCGCCCGCAACCTGATCGCCTGCGCTCGGTATGTGGCGGAGCAACTCGGCGGCGTGTTTCCAGACACCGAGGCTGGGCTGCTGGTTCTGCCCGGCGTCGGCGCCTACACCGCCGCCGCGATCGCCGCGATCGCCTTCGATCGGCCCGCGAACGTCGTCGACGGCAATGTCGAGCGCGTGATGGCGCGGCTGTTCGCGGTGGAGACGCCGCTGCCAGGCGCCAAGCCGGAGCTGAAGCGCCTCGCCGAGGGATTGATCACCGGCGAGCGCCCCGGCGACTGGGCCCAGGCGCTGATGGACCTCGGCGCGATGGTCTGCACGCCCTCCTCGCCCGCCTGCCTGATCTGCCCCGCCGCCGAGGTCTGCCAGGCCCGCGCGACGGGCGCCCCGGAAACCTACCCCCGCCGCGACGCCAAGGCCGAGCGCCCGCAGCGCTACGGCGTCGCCTACGTGCTGACCTCGGGCGACCGCGTCGCGCTGGTGCGCCGGCCGGCCAAGGGTCTGTTGGGCGGGATGCTGGGGCTACCGACGAGCGATTGGCGCGGGGCGACGTGGTCCGATGCCGAGGCGATTGAGGCGGCGCCGATCGTGGCCGCCTGGAAGCCGGCCGGCGCAATCCGCCATGTGTTCACCCATTTCGCGCTCGATCTGCGGGTCTTCCGCGCCGAAGGCGACTGGGAAGGCGCGATCTGGACGCCGCGCGGCGACTTAGGAGTGCTTCCGAGCGTGTTCTTGAAAGCAGCGCGCGAGGCGCTCGGCGCCTAAAGCACAGCGCCCTTCTCCCCTTGCAAGGGGAGAAGGAAGCGCTAAGCCGCCATCTCCGCCCGCATCTTCGCTCTGAGCACATCGATCGGGGCAAGGCCCTTGTCGGTGCGGATGTGCCAGTAGGTCCAGCCGTTGCAGGCGGGGGCGGACTGGGCCATCGCGCCCAGCTTGTGGATCGAGCCGGTGAGGTCGCCCATCACCAGGCTGCCGTCAGCGCGCACCTTGGCCTGCTGCTTGCCGCGCGGGCACCAGACCACGTCGCCGGGATGCAGATAGCCGGCCTCGACGATCTGGCCGAACGGCACGCGCGGTTCGTCGCGCTTCGAGCCTGTGACTTCGAGGTCAGACGGCAAGGCGGGGATCACCTTCTCGATCCGGCTGCGCGCCAGCGAGACGTAGCCGGGGTTCTGTTCGATGCCGATGAAGCGGCGGCCGAGCCGCTTAGCCACCGAACCGGTGGTGCCGGTGCCGAAGAAGGGATCGAGGATCACGTCACCCGGCTTGGTGGTGGAGAGGATGACCCGATGCAGCAGCGCCTCGGGCTTCTGGGTCGGATGCGCCTTGGCGCCGGTCTCATCCTTGATCCGCTCTTCGCCGGTGGCGAGCGGCAAGGTCCAGTCGGAGCGCATCTGGATGTCGTCGTTGGCCAGTTTCATGGCGTCGTAGTTGAAGGTGTAACGCCGGGCGCCGCGGGACTTGGACGCCCAGATCAGCGTCTCGTGCGCATTCGAGAAGCGGGTCCCTTTGAAGTTCGGCATCGGGTTGGACTTGCGCCAGACCACGTCGTTCAGGATCCAGAAGCCCAGGTCCTGCAGCGCCGAGCCGACGCGGAAGATGTTGTGGTAGCTGCCGATCACCCAGAGCGCGCCATCGTCCTTCAGCACGCGCCGCGCGGCGGTGAGCCACTCGCAGGTGAACTTGTCGTACGCCGCGAACGAGGCGAACTGATCCCAGTCGTCATCGACCGCATCGACCTTGGAATTGTCCGGCCGCAGCAGTTCGCCGCCGAGCTGAAGATTGTAGGGCGGATCGGCGAACACGAGGTCGACCGACCGTTCCGGGAGCTTGGCCATCTCGGCGATGCAGTCGCCGAGCACAACGCGGCCGAACTCTTCGGTCTTCCTGGAGGCCATGAGACTTAACCTTAAGCAGTCCCTACCCATGGCCGGCGCGGCGTTAAAGACGCGTTTAGATGGAGCCTATCGGGCCGAAGAGCGTTGAATCGGCACAGGGAAACGTGGGTCTGGGACGACCTAAAGGGAGTTGCTTAAATGTCGGTCTTTCATGCGCCGGAAAAGCCGCAGCGGCATGGCCCGGCCCACGCCTTCACGCTGCAGGAAATCGTCATCTTCGCCTTTGGTGCGTTCGCCGCGATGATCGTCGGCGTCGCCGCCACTGGCGGCATCCCGCTGGTCTAGGCGGGCGCTTCCCAGTCCACGGAAGCCCCGTGAGCGTGGACCGTCGCGAGACGAATCGTCTCGCCGCCCGGCCATAGTGTGAGCGACAGTTCAATCGGGATCGCGCGTCCGTCGGGCGGCTCCATCCGCAGCCAAGCCAGCGGCGACGTCGGCGTCGCCTTCGCCCCGTGAAATTCCAAGGCCGTGCGCAGCGCAGCTTGGGTCTCCGCCGGCAGGTATTGCCAGAAAATCGAATGATAAACGACGGTGACCACGCCTTCCTTGGGCGCGCCGCGTTCGGCTGCCCAGATCGCCGCGTCGGCGGTCTCGACCCCGGTTCCCGCGGCCAGCGCCATGGCGACGGCAGTATCGAAGCGTTCGATCCGCTCGGTCTGGTCGGGCCATAGATACGATTTCAGGCGACGTAGCTGGAGCGGATCGGCCAGCTCGATCGGCTTGCGGTCGCAGGCGGCGCTGCTGACCACCCGGATCGGCGCGTTCCACGGCGGCGCTGGGCCAGTCCAGGCCGAATCCAGCAGCAGCGGCGACGCCGGGTCGCCCCAGCGGCCCGCCTCGCCGTAGTCGTAAGCGTAGCGGCTCCAGAGTTGGTTGAGGCCGGCGCTGGCGCCGAGTTCAAGGCAGGCGAGCGGCAGGCCGGTCTCGGCGGCGATGGTGAGAAAGCCGGGCAGCAGGCAGGCGGAGCGGCGCACTTCGTTGGTCTGCGGCTCGTGCGACATGAAATGATGGAAGCGCTCTGGATCGCGCCGGATCGCCGCGCGCGCCGCCGCCCAGGCCGCTTCTGCGTCGCTGACTGGCGGGAAGGCCGCGGTGAGGGCCGGGTCATCGCCCGAGAGCGCCAGATCGTGCAGGGCGCCGAGAAAGCGCAGCGCCACCGCCGCGGCGGTCATCGGTTCGAGCGCGAGCCCTTCCCACGGCGTGAACAGGCTGCGCAGCTCGTGATCCAGATCGGCGACGGCGTTTCCCATCAGAGCGGCGTAGAATTTCGAGCCGAACGCGGCGCAGATCTGGATTTGCATGCGGAAGATGCTGGCGAGCGGATCGTCGGTCATGGCTAAACGGGCGCCGGCCAGCGCGGTCGGGTCAAGCTTGATTGAGCCGGTCAATCCGCCGCGAAGCGCAGTTCTGCCTGCATCGCCGCGTCGAACGACAGCATCGGGTCCTTCCCCATCAGCGCCAGCTTGACCGGGCCCCAGGTCAGCCGGTGTTCCGGACACGGCCCCAGCCGCAGCAGCGCCTCGGCGTGGATCGGGGCGCGGTAGCCCTTATGGCCGGAGAAGCCGTAGCCGGGATAGATGTCGTCCATCTGCATCATCAGCCGGTCGCGCGCGGTCTTGGCCAGGATCGAGGCGGCGGCGATCGAGGCCGAGATCGCGTCGCCGCCGACCACGGTCTTCACCGGGCAAGGCAGGTTGAAGGCGTAGTTGCCGTCCACCAGGGCGAAGATCGGCGCGGTCTGCATCGCCTCCACCGCGCGGCGCATCGCGAGGCCGGTCGCGTGCAGGATGTTCAGCTCGGCGATCTCTTCCACAGAAGCAAAGCCGACGCCCCAGGCCACCGCCCGCTGCTTGATCTCGATCTCCAGCGCCTCGCGCTTGGTGGCCGAGAGCTTCTTAGAGTCATCGACGCCTTTCGGCACCGACCGCGGCTTCAGGATCACCGCCGCGGCGCAGACCGGTCCGGCCCAAGGCCCGCGTCCGGCCTCGTCAACGCCGCAGACCGGACCCGGGCAGGCCCTCTCGAGCAGCATGTCCGGCATCAGAGCGGCTTCACGAGCTTCGCCACCGCGCCGTGGCGGGGGCAGGTGATGACATGGTCGTTGACCATGCCGACCGCCTGCATGAAGGCGTAGACGATCACCGGGCCGCAGAACTTGAAGCCCTTGGCCTTCAGCGCCTTGGCCATTTCCGCCGCCTCGGGCGTCTGCGCCGGCACCTCGGCCATTGCAGCGAAGCGGTTCTGGATCGGCGCGCCGCCCACGAAGTCCCACAGGAATTTGGTGAAGTCCTCGCCGCGCTCGCGCATGTCGAGATAGATTTTCGCCCCTGAGATCGCGGCGTCGATCTTGGCGTTGGAGCGCACGATGCCCGCGTCGGCCATCAGCCGCGCGCGGTCGGCTTCGCCGTAGCGAGCGACGATCTCGGGGTCGAAGTTGGCGAACGCTGCGCGGAAGGCGTCGCGCTTCTTCAGGATGGTGATCCAGGCGAGGCCGGCCTGGAACCCGTCCAGCACCAGCGTTTCCCAGAGCGCGCGCGGATCGTACTCCGGCACGCCCCACTCCTCGTCGTGATAGGCGACGTAGATCGGCTCCTTGGGATTGGCCCAAGGGCAGCGTCCGTCGGCGGTGTCGAAGGTGGCGATACCCACGGACGCCTTTTGGCGCAAGAATCGGGGCGGGGGCAATGGTCCTTCTCCCCTTGCTTGCGGGAGAAGGTGGCGCCCCGGACTTGATCCGGGGTGACGGATGAGGGGTGTCCGCGGTGGTGATTACGTGGCCAATCCTCTCAGCCGGCGCGGCCCCTCATCCGTCGCCTGCGGCGACACCTTCTCCCGCGAGGGGAGAAGGGAGCCAATCCGGCCGCACGACCGCGCAAGCCCGTCCGTCCACGGTCAGCGCCGCGCCCTCGATCCGATCGAGCCGCACCAGCGCCATCGCGCGGCCGCCGAGACCCGACAGCACCTCGCCGGCGCGCAGGGTCCCGGCCAGTATCTCCGCGCCCGCCTCCGGCGCCGGGCCTTCGAAGTCGAGCGGCAGCATGCGGCTCTTGATCGTGCCGCGGCGCTTCATGCGCGACGTGGTTTCCTGGCCGACGAAGCAGCCCTTGCGGAAATCGACGCCGTTCAGCAGGTCGAAGTCGGCTTCGAGCGGGTAAGCCGAGTCTTCGCCCCAGTCGGCCGGGCCGGGCACGCCGAGCGAGAGGCGATGGCGCTCGTAGTCGGCCTCCGAACCGGCCTGCGTCTCGGCCACACCGTAGCCGCGCCAGCCGAGCGCGGGCAGCCGCGGGTCGAGCAGCCAGCCTTCGCCCTCGGGCCGGTCGCCCCCGGCGGCGAACACCGGCGAATCATCGGCCGCGATCGTCACCTTGGCGCGCAGGCGGTAGATTGTCAGCCGCTGCAACAGCGCCGCGCGGCGCTCGGCGGCGCAGTCGAGCCAGCAGCCATCTGCTCGCGCGACGATGAACAGGTCGTAGAGCAGCCGGCCCTGCGGCGTCAGCAACGCGCCGAATCGCGCCTCACCGGGCGCGATCGTCTCGACGTCCTGGGTCAAAAGCCCTTGCAGAAATCCGCGCCAATCCTCGCCGCCGATGGCGATCAGAGCGCGGCTGGCGAGTTTTACGATGACGGGGGGACCAAGCATGTTTCCAATGTGGCGGCTTGCCCGCTGGAGCGCCAGTCAAAGGGCGCTATACAAGCACGATGGCCGCCAAATCATTCCCTGTCCTGTTCGTCGCCCCGCAGGGCGTCAGCGAGGCGGTGCTGGCCTCCGGCCTGCTGAAAAAGCTGCACGACGAGGCGCCCAACCCGCGCTTCACCATCATCGCCAACCGTCAGGTCGCGCCGCTGTTCGCCGACATGCCGAAGCTCGATCAGCTGGTCGTCACCGAGCGTAAGGGCTCGCGCCGGCGGTGGTTCGGCGTCCTCGGGCCGTTGCGCGCCCGCCGCTGGGCGTTGGTGGTCGATCTGCCGTCCGGCGTAATCACCGGCCGCCTGCGGCCACGCGGCAAGGCCCTGCGCCGCAGCCCGGACGAGCCGGCGCACAAGCTGATCGAGGCGGCGCGGCTGATGCGGGTCGAAGACGATCCGCCCACGCCCTACCTCTTCGTCAGCGACGCTACCGAGGCCAAGGCCGCGGCGCTGACCGCGGGCGAGGCGCCGATCCTGGCGGTCGCGCCCACCGCCGAATGGGTGGGCAAAGCCTGGCCGACCGAGCGTTTCGCCGAGGTGACGCGGCGACTGCTGTCGCCCGGCGGCGCGTTCGCCGGCGGTCGGCTGATGATCTTCGGCGGCAAGGGCGACATGCACGAAGTCGACTCGGTCAGGTCGTCGTCGCCCCGGCATCTCGTGATCGATTTCGTCGGCAAGAACGATCCGCTGCTGGCCTACGCCGCACTGAAGCGCGCCCGCCTGTTTATCGGCAACGACACCGGCTTCACCCAGCTCGCCGCCGCCGCCGGCGCGCCGACGCTGGCGCTGTTCGGCCCTTCCGACGACCGCATCTGGCGGCCGTGGGGCGAGCATGTGCGGGTCGTGCGCGGGGCGCGGTCGCTGGAGGAAATCCGCCGGGTCGACTCGACCCTGAGCGCCCAGGTGCGGCACATGGTCGATCTCTCAGCCGACAGCGTGCTCGCGGCAGCCGAAAACCTGCTTGAGGAAACCAGTGCCTGAGACTTTCGATCTGATCATACGCGGCGGCGAGGTGGCCAACCACGCCGGCCGCGGCCTAGCCGACATCGGCGTGCGCGGCGGGCGGATCGCCGCCATCGGCCACCTCTCGCAGGCTTCGGCGGGCGAGGTGTTCGACGCCACCGGCCTGAGCGTGTTGCCTGGCGTGATCGACACGCACACTCATTTCCGCGAGCCGGGTCTGGAATGGAAGGAGGATCTGGAGAGCGGATCGCGCGCCGCTGTGCTGGGCGGCGTCACGGCGGTGTTCGAAATGCCGAACACCGACCCGGCGACCACCGATGCCGAAGGACTTAACGACAAGCTCCTCCGGGCCAGCGACCGTATGTTCTGCGATCACGCCTTCTATGTGGGCGCGACGCCGGATAACGCCCGCTTCCTGGGCGAACTTGAGCGGCTTCCGGGATGTTGCGGGGTCAAGGTGTTCATGGGCAGCTCCACCGGCTCGCTGCTGGTGGCCGAAGACGTGGACCTGCGCGAGGTGCTGCGTCACAGCCGCCGCCGGGTCTCCGTGCACGCCGAGGACGAGGCCTGCCTGATCGAGCGTCGTCCCCTCGTGCGGCTCGGCGACTGGACCAGCCACCCGTTGGCGCGCCCCGCCTGCTGCGCTATCAAAGCCACCGAGCGGCTGCTGGCGATCGCCGTCGAGCTGGGCCGGCAGGTGCATCTGCTGCACCTCACCACCGCCGAGGAGATCGCGCTCGCGGCCAGTCACAGGGACATCGTCACCGTGGAGGTGACGCCGCAGCACCTCACCTTCGCCGCGCCGCCGGCCTACGAGCGCCTGCGGGGCCTGGCCCAAATGAACCCGCCGATCCGCGACGAAGCGCATCGCGCGGGTCTGTGGCGGGGACTTGCCGATGGGGTCGTTGACGTCGTTGGCTCGGATCACGCGCCGCACACGCTGGAGGAGAAGGCGCGGCCCTATCCGGCCTCTCCCTCCGGCATGCCGGGCGTGCAGACGCTGGTGGCCGTGATGCTGACGCATGTCGCCGAAGGCCGGCTGACGCTGGAGCGGTTCATCGACCTCACCAGCGCCGGCGCCCAACGCATCTTCAACATCGACGGCAAGGGCCGGATGGCGGTGGGCTGGGATGCGGACCTGACCATCGTCGATCTGCAGGCTACACGCACCATTCGTCACGCCAATATGGCCACCCGCGTCGGCTGGACCCCGTTCGACGGCATGGAAGCCAAGGCCTGGCCGATGGCGACCATCATTCGCGGCCGGGTGGTAATGCGCGATGGCGAACTGGTGTCGCCGAGCGGCGGGCTTCCGATCCGGTTCCTGGAAAACCTGGGCGCTAACGTCTGAGGAGAGCGGCATGAACGGCGCGGACGCCCTGATCGAGACGCTGATCGACAACGGCGTCACCGCCTGTTTCGCCAATCCTGGCACCAGCGAGATGCAGTTCGTCAGCGCACTGGACCGGCAGCCGAAGATGCGGCCGGTGCTCTGCTTGTTCGAAGGCGTCGCGACCGGCGCCGCTGACGGCTACGGCCGCATCGCCGGCAAGCCCGCCTGCACCCTGCTGCACCTCGGTCCCGGCTACGGCAACGGCCTCGCCAACCTGCACAACGCCCGCCGCGCCTTCACCCCGATCGTCAATGTGATCGGCGACCATGCCACCTATCACCGCCAATACGACGCGCCGCTGGCGTCGGACATCGCCGCGATCGCGAGCGCGAATTCGGTGTGGGTGAAGTCGGCCGAAACGCCCGACGAGGTTGGCGCGCTGGCGGCCGAGGCGGTCGGCGCCAGTTACGGGCCGCCCGGTGGTTCGGCCAGCCTGATCCTGCCGGCGGACTGCGCCTGGTCGCCCGCGAACACCATCGGGCCGAAGGCCGCGCGCCGCGCCAAGACGGCCGTCGCTGGCGAAGCGGTCGAGGACGCGGCGCGGAAACTCAAGGCCGCCGCCAAACCGGTGCTGCTGCTCGGCACGACGGTTTGCGGCGAGGCGGGACTGGCGGCAGCGGGGCGGATCGCGGCGGCGGGTGTGCGTGTCGTCGCCGATGGCTTCATCGCCCGGATGCCGCGCGGCGCCGGCCGCTTCGCGCCGGACCGCATGCAGTACTTCGCCGAGGCGGCGCTCGCGGATCTCGCCGGCGTCGACCTGATGGTGATGGTGGAAAGCCGGCCGCCGGTCGCCTTCTTCGCCTATCCGGACCGGCCCAGCCTGCTGGTGCCTGAAGGCTGCGAGACCTTCGCCCTGGCGAGCCGCGAGGAAGACGGCCTAGCGGCGCTGGCGGCCCTGGCCGACGCGCTGGGCGCGCCGGCCGCGCCGCGAATTCAGCCGCTATCGCTGCCCGGCGCCGCCCCTACCGGCGCCCTGACGCCAGCCAGCGCCGGCCTCTCCATCGCCCGCTACCTGCCGGAAGGCGCGATCGTCTCCGACGACTCGGTCACCTCGGGTGGGGGCGCGGCCAGCGCCACGCGCACCGGCCGCCCGCACGACTGGCTGGGGCTGACCGGCGGCGCCATCGGCCAGGGCATACCGGTCGCGGTCGGGGCCGCGGTGGCCGCGCCGGGGCGCAAGGTCGTGTCGCTGAACGGGGACGGAGCGGCGATGTACACGGCCCAGGGGCTCTGGACCCTGGCGCGCGAACAGCTCGACGTGACGGTGGTGATCTTCGCCAACCACAGCTACCGCATCCTAGGCATCGAGCTCGGCCGCACTGGGGCCGGCAATCCCGGTTCGGCGGCGAGCAGTCTGCTCAGCCTGGGCGATCCGGCGATCGACTGGGTCAGCTACGCCAGGGGTCTCGGGGTTCCGGGCGTTCGCTGCGACACGGCGGAGGCGTTTGACGCGGCCTTCGCACGGGCGATGAACGAGCCGGGGCCGAAGCTGATCGAAGCGGTCGTGCCTTAGCAGCCCAAGCGCCCCTCACCCGGCCAAAGGCTAACGCCTTCGCTCGACCTCTCCCCACCTCGTGGGGAGAGGGATACCCGAGAGTCGATGCGATCAGCCCTTCTTCTGGTTTTCCGGCATTTGGCAGCCGCCGAGGATGCCCTTGGCGAACGAGCAGCCGGTGGCTTCCTTCGGCGCCAGCGGCGGGCCGGCGGTGTAGGCGATTACAAAGCCGGGATTGCCGTCCGAGCACGCCACCTCAACGAAGCCCTCATTGTCCACCGTCTTGGCTATGAAGCGCGACGCCGAGACGGTGCAGGAGGTCTTGCCGAGCTTGTGTAGGTCGGCGGTCAGCGAGGCGAGCGCCGCGTCCGGCTTGGTGAAGCTGCAGCGATAGCCGGCGATGTCGGCGTGGGCGCAATCGTAGATCTGCGCCTTCTCCGACGCACTGGACGGGAAAATCGCGACCGCGCCGTCGGGACGGTTGGAGCAGGCGAGCTCCACGATCTCATGGCCGGGCACGTTGACGTTGAACGGGGCATAGCGCGAGACGTCGCAGTTATAGCCGGCGCCGTGGGCGAGTCTCGAATAGAGGTCCGCTTGCGCGGTCTGGGCCTGACGCGCGTTGGTCAGGGTGCAGCCGCCGCCGATGCCGTCGGCCACGGCGCAGTCGATCCCCGGCTTCACGTCGCCGCTCGCGAGCTGCTCGATCATGTAGCCCTTGCTGTTGTCGCAGGCGACTTCGAAGAAGGTCGAGCCGTCCTGGGTCGCGCCGACGTAACGTTGGCCCTTCACGTTGCAGGGCTGACCCATCTTCGCCGTCAGAGCGCTCACATAGGCCGCTGACGTGGCCGCGTCGGTCAGGGTGCACTTCATCGGGCTGTCCGCCGGCAGGGCGAAGCAAGGCGCGAACTGCGCGGGCTTGGAGGCGCTGACCGGGAACGATGCTTGGATGTTGTAGCCGGGGCCGCCTTGGCAGGCGACTTCGAACACGGTGGCGGTGCGATCGGTGGTCTGGCCGATCGCACGGGCGGCGGTGACGTCACAGCTGGGCTTGTTCTTCGCCACCAGCGCCTTCAGGCCCTGCTTGGGATCGGCATTCTCAGGCAGCACGCACTGGGCGCCGGATCCGGGCGTGTTGGCGACTTCGAGGCAGCTGTAAATCTGGTCCTGGCCGCCCTTTTCGGGGGCCGCGACGATGAAGCCTTCCTGATCCTTGCAGGCAAGTTCGTAATAGTTGCTGGAGACCTTGGTCTTCGGGTCGCTCGACTTGCCCAGCAGCCGGGCGTTGGCGAGGTTGCAGTCGATACCGGCCTGGGTGATCACGCCCGGAGCGGCGGCCATGCCCTTCTTGATAGAGTCCGGATCGACCGGCGCCGCCTTGGCGGCGGCCGGCTTGGCGGTCGCGGCGAAACTGGCGGCCGGAACGATCACGGCCATCAAGGCGGCGATCAGACCAACGACGAATGGCCTCATGTTGGCGCATCTCCCCAAGAGAAAATCTGGTTTGCGGCTGTTAAAGCCCGGCGGCGCGCGAGTGGTCAAGTCGGCGCTCGCCTGGATCGGCTTGGGATGGAGGCGCGAGCGGACTTGGCTTGCCGACCGCCAGGGGCCAAAGAAAGATAGAAAACCGGAGGCCGAGACTGTTGCGCGACGGGTTCGAAGATCAAACGCCAGGCCGTACAGGCCTGACCTACCCCTTCGCCGAGGGTCCGACGATCGGCGGCGGGGTCGAGATTGCGCCCGGCGTGGTCTGGATGCGCATGCCGCTGGGTGGGTCGCTGGCCTACATCAATGTCTGGGGCCTGAAGGACGAA